>Ga0123519_10003316_pt1 | contig 26690 bp, 24 predicted proteins | sample YelNatPaOPRAMG02_FD_87396 | JGI IMG/M metagenome (GOLD analysis project Ga0123519, IMG submission 87396) | Hot spring microbial communities from Yellowstone National Park - Yellowstone National Park OP-RAMG-02 (version 2) | ecosystem: Environmental > Aquatic > Thermal springs > Hot (42-90C) ...
CAGACTAAATTTGTATCTGCTGCAGGAGCAAAGACTTATCATGGAGGGGCTGAATATTCATCATTTATATATTCAACTGTTCCACCAAAAAAGCAGTATACTGTGAAGATTCCATTAAAGAATGTTGCAAATGATAAGGAAGGTGTAAAGCCTGATTTATCACAAATGGTTAGATTTAAAATAAATATAGCGCCACCTGTGGATGGTGTAGTTTATATAGATAATATAAGACTTGTGAAAGAAAAATAGCAAGGGATTCTTCCGTTTAAGCAACAAAGTAGGAGAAAAAATATTTGAGATGGGACTTTAGTTAGTCCCATCTCTCCACTATATTGTGAATGGAGGTTAGATGAGATATCTTGTAATAGTTATGAGTGCTTTTATTTTCATAAGCACCTTAGGATTTTCAAAGACCCAAGTTTCAGAGAATGATTACAGAGGATACTATGAAGTTATATATATAGATGAAACACCTCTTCCAAAGATAACTGCTGAAAGTCAGGAGAGAGGATTTATACTTTTTATCAGATCAACTTTAGATAGAATTTACAAAGGGACTATTCCTAAGAGTGATGAGATAAAGGATTCAGTATCAATATTTGTAGCAAAAGGGGAGTATGAACCAGTTCAGATAGGTATATATCCTTTAAAAGATTTAAAAGGAGTGAGGATATCTGCAGGTGATTTGGTAGATAATAAGGGTAATAGGATAGATAAAAGTAATATAGATATAAAAATAATAAGATATTTAGCCCAGCGAGTAGGTTTAGATTATATGAGGTATTTTGGGGTCCTGCCAAAAACAATAGAAAAAATGGAAGAGATAGATATTAGTAAAGGTGTAACACGAGGAGTTTGGATAACAATAAAAGCACCATTGGATGCTATACCAGGGAAATATCAAACAGAAATAAAAGTTAGTCCTGAAAATGGAAAACATGCTATTCTTAAATTAGAAGTAGAGGTATTGCCATTTTCTATAGTTTCTGCTCCAAATAATATGTATGCAGCAATTTATACAAGTGAGTTTAGCAGACTTTCCGATACAAAAGATAAAAAAAGTATAGATAAGATATGGGAATTAGCGGAAAAAATTTTTATAGATATGAAAGAACATGGGATGACAACAGTTTCACCAGAATCTCAGTTGAATTACGAGGAAAAGGATGGACATCCTGCTATTTTAGATTTAGAAGCAACATTAAAATTACATAAAAAAGTCGGATTTCCTCATCCAGTTTTATATTATAATGGTCCAATGTTGAGGAGTGCAAAGACAAAAAACGCTGGCAATATAAGAGATTATAAGGCAAATTTACATCCTGATATGGCAAGAAAGATTGCAAAATATTATGATGAATATTGTAAAAAAGAAGGGTATCCTGGAGTAATATATATAACAGTAGATGAACCAGGATTTGGTGATGGAGTTGGAAATTTTCCACCTGATACGAGACAGAAGATAGGTTATGAATTATACAAAGCAGTTAAGTCAGTAGGCGGGAGGACAGCATTAACTTGCACTCCGGATTCAATAAAACCATTAGCAGATGTTGTAGATTGGTGGATATTAGCATGGATTACACCTGATGTTGTTTCAGAAGCAAAGAGCAAAAAAGCAAAGATAGGTATATATCCAAATTCTGCAGTGATGGGACAGGGAACTATATATTCAAGATTTGTATTTGGTTTTTATGCATGGGCTAATAACTTAGAAGCTGTTACACCATGGACATATCCTCTTTCTCCATCATATTCTCCTGATGATTTTATGAAAAAAGGAGAAGGAAAATACAAAGTTATAGATGGATTTTTAGGGATAGATGGTAAACCAATAACAACAATTCAGTGGGAACTAGTAAGAGAGGGTATAGATGATGCAAAATATTTGTATACTTTAGAAAGTGCTATTAAAGAAGCGAAAAGTTTATCTCCATCTAATCCTGCTATAAAATCTGCAGAGATGTTACTGGATTCTATAAGGAAAAATGTGGAGATGGATATAAAAAAATACAAATTTGAACATTATGCTACTGGCGAGTTATTAGAACAACCTTTATGGAAACCCTCTAAGTTTGACCAAATAAGAAGAGAGATCGCCGATTTAATAAGAAAGATAAAAGGAATGTAGGGGGATTTAAATATGAGATACGAACTTAAAGAGTTTTTTGGCAGGAAGGGTTTTGTAACTCAATGGTTAGTTTGTGGTCCATTTCCAAATGAGACAGAAGCGAACCATGAACCGTATCTTTTTGAACCAAAAATTTCAAAATTCTGGCATAAAGATTGGTTAAAATCTAAGGGTGGAGAAACAAATATTAGACCCCATGCTGGCCAAAGTGTTAATGGTCCTAAAAATTTTTTAAGGAAATGGATTCCTGTTCATGTTAAATTTATTCACTGGTTTGAAATTCATAAATTTTATAGTTTATATCCACATATAGTTTCATATCTTAATGAGAATTGTAAAAGCAAATGCTGGGATGAATGGGATGCAATAACTTATTTATCTACCTATATAGAGGTTAATAAATCGCAGGATGTTATAATTTACATCGGTTCTTGGGATGGATATAAACTTTGGGTGAATAATAAATTTATTGGAGAAGAGCATAGTTATCATCATGCTTTAGTAGACCATAAAAAACATATTGTGCATTTTAATAAAGGGTTAAATCTTATTTTAATTAAAATGGATAGAAGGAGAGTATGTTTAAGAATTACATCATTAGATGGTTCTCCAATAAGTGCTAAAGTTGTTTTACCATCCATAAGAAATACTGTTACTTTAGGTGATGATCCTCTTTCTCCATTTGACAAGTTTAGAAAGATTACACATTTTTTAAAGCCAGAAATGTCATGTCCATTGGATAATAAGAGTAAGATTTTAAAATGGCAGGAAAAATTTAGAGAAAAACTAATTAATTTAATACTGCCATCTGGATTACCAAAAGACAAAATTAAAGTTAAAATTTTAGAAAATGTAGATGAGGATAAATACATTCGGAGAAAGATATTATACTGGAGAAGAGATAGTATAACAAAAGTTCCTGCATATGTATTGATTCCTAAAAAGCCCAATGGGAAAGCAATGATATGTTTACATGGACATAATGGGGGTAGAGATTGTGGTAAAAGAGGTCCAGTAGGAGTTCCTTTAGATCAATACCAAGCAGATATGATAAAACAAGATAATTATGATTATGCAAGGCAATTTGCATTAAGAGGGTATACTACCATTACTCCAGATGCAATTGGATTTGGAGAAAGAAAAGGCATGTATCTTAGCGATAAAGACTTATGTGATGTTATAAATACTCAGGCGAATTTTTTAGGAATGAATTTATTTGGATTAGACATTTTTGATTATATTGGAGCAGTAGATTACTTAGTATCTTTGCCTTATGTTAATCTAAAGAAAATTGGTTGTGTTGGACTTTCTTTTGGAGGGACATCTACATATTTATTATCTGCTATTGATAAAAGGATTAGTTTAGCAATAGTTTCCTGTGCATTAACTTCGTTTAAGGAATACATTCAGGATACTATTATTTGTGGTTCTCAAACTATCTATGGTATTTTAAAATATGGGGATATAGTAGATATATGCTGCTTAATAGCTCCAAGACCACTACTTATTGAAAATGGGAGATTAGACTCTTGTTTCTCGATACTTTATGCAGAAGATGCTTATAATAAACTTAAAAAAGTTTATAATACTTTAGGAGAGGCGAATAAAATAAATGCAGATTTTTTTGAGGCAGGCCATAGGTTTAATGGTGTTAAAGCATTTGATTGGGCTGATAAATGGCTTTGAGGACAGTAGGGAAATAAGAAACTTATGTCCTGTCCACTTTAGGAAAGTAAATTTGAAAAAGAGAGGAGGCAAAAATGTTAAGGAAAATAGTGGTTCTAATTGTAATTGGTTTTTCGTGGTATTGCTTAAGTAATGCTCAGACTAAGGAGAATAAAGTAGAAGTAGTTGCATCCTTTGAAGATGAAGCAGATGTTGATTTATGGACAGCAGATGATGGAGCAGAGATAATTGGTGAGCATAATACTGAAGGTGCTAAAAGTTTGAAAGTAGAATATAAAGCAGATGAGACTAAAGAAAAAAGATGTTGTATAGAAGGGAAGAAATTTGAAAGTTTATTTCCTTCTGACTGGAGAATTTATAAGAGTATAAAAATAGATGTATTTAACAAATCTGATAAAGAAGGTTTACTTCAGGTTAGAATAAAAAGTGACGAACACCAGAAAATATGGTCTAAAGCATTTAAGATACCTGCTAATAAGCCTTATACAATAGAGATAACAACTGATGAGTTAAAAACAAAAATAAATTTAGATAATGTAATGTATTTAGGATTTACAATGGGCAAGAATCAGTATTTAACTGATATGAAGCCACTTGATAGCAATTTTACTTTATATTTTGATAATATCAGATTTGTAAAGTAAAATAAAGAGGAGGTTCTATGTGGCGACCTTTTAGTAATAATAGTCCATGGAATACAAAGATTTCAGAAAATCCTGAAATCGATCCAAATTCGGATAAGATGATAGCAGATTTGTTTAAGAGTGTTTCTAAAGGTAAAATTTATATAAATATTAATAATTGGAGTATTCCAGTTTTTTATGTAAATGAGAAGAAAACAAAATGGGTTGATATTCATTATAGCTATTTTCATAAATTCTGTCATCCACAGTTACTTAAAAAAGCACCAATTCCAAAAGAAGCATTTCCAGACCCAAAAGAAGATGCACATTTATGTATAGTAAATAATTCTAAGACTTTAGCCTGGGATATGTGGGGTGTTAAGAAGATAGAAGGTAAATGGGTAATAAAATCTGGCAGGAAATGGAATTTAAAAGGTAGTGGTGTTTTGAAACCAGGAGAAGGTGCTTGTCGTGCTTCTGGTTTTCCACTTTTAGCTGGGCTTATTAGATATGATGAAATAAAAGATGGTAAAATAAACCATGCTCTTGTTTTTGCATATGATTATCCTAAAAGAGGTGTTTATGTTTATCCAGCAAGTATAAGTGATGGAATGGGAACTCGACCTGGTGCGATTCCAGAAGGAGCAAGATTGCAATTAAATCCATCTTTAGATATATCAAGATTAAACCTTAAACCAGCTGCAAGAATAATTGCAAAAGCATTGCAAGAATATGGAATGTTTTTAGGAGATGGTGCTGGTGGGATAGCTTTATATGCAGAAAATTTTGTAGGAAGACCTAAAAATTTATGGAAAGGGATACTAAAAGAAACAGATTTATTAGGAATTCCAGTTGAGGAATTTAGAGTTTTAAAATTGCCAAAATTAGAATCAAAAGGAATTCCATTAGATTGGCCAACCGATAAGATGAAAGTATTTGATAGATATGTAACAGATAAAGATATGAAAAAGTAAGTTTAATAAAATTTTTTAGTTTTAAATAAGTAAAAATTTCTTTATAAAAAGATTGAATGTGTTATAATATAATTGTAAAAAAGGAGGAAAAGATGAAAATATTTGTAATATGTTTAACAGTTCTAATTGCATTAAATGTTTTTGCAGAAGAAAAAGTAATAAGTTGTATAAAAATTTCTAAACCACCTAAAATAGATGGCAAATTAGATGATGAGGTATGGAGCAAATGTGAGAAAGCAACAGAATTTGTATATAATTTTGAAGAAGAAATATCAAAAGGAGGATTGGAAGGAAAACTAAAAGAATTACATGGTAAACCTGCTTTGCATCAGACTACAGCGTATATTGCATATGATGAAAAGAATTTATATCTTGCTTTTAGAGCAGAAGAACCTAATCCATCTAACTTAAAAGCAAATGCAGCTGGTCCAGATGATCAGGTTTGGAACGATGATTGTGTAGAGTTTTTTATAGATACAGATAACTCTAAAAAATCCTATTATCATATTATAATTAATTCCCAGGGAGTTCAGTTTGACCAATATGTGAAGAGTGTAGGTAAGGGTAAAAAGGGAGAAACAAAGTTAGATGCAGATGTTAGATGGAATGTAGAAGGGGATATAAAGGCATTAGTTGAAGAATCTTGTTGGAATGTAGAAGCATCTTTTCTTTTAAGTTCGTTTAAATTAGAGCCAAAGCCTGGACTAAAATGTGGCGTTAATTTTGCAAGAGAACAGTATACATATAGTTCTATTCCCAATTCCTATAGTGTATGGGCTCCAATTGCAGGAACATTTCACCAACCCGATAAGTTTGGAACATTGATTTTTAAATAGCAGGAGGAATAGATGAGAAAACTTTTAGTTTTGATTTTCTTAGGATTTTTCTTTAACAATTTTAGCGAATCTGCTACAAAGGTTCCATATTTTACGAAAGAAATAATGAGTGATAATGAAAAACTTCAGATGGAAGTAGCAGATATTTACGATTTTAGTTATAAAGGTCCATTTAGTACAGTAGAAGAAATTACAAAATGGACTTTACAAAACTCAGATACTCATCCGGAATCAGTAAAAGTAATCTTTAATTGGCTCGATAAAAATCCTGATTCCAAGGAGAGCGAATTAATACATCCATATATAACAAGAAAATTATTAACTTATGCAAAGGAAGATGAAAAACTAAAAGAAGAAGTTGAAAGTTTAAAAAAAGGATTTCCTAGTGTAAAAGATGATTTTTTAACTGATAAAAAGATTGTGGAGTATATAATAAAAAATAAAACGAAGTACCAAAGGATATTTAAGTTTTTGGATGAATACGTTAAAATACATAAAAAGAGTCAAATAGGTGAATGGTTTAATGAGTTTAATAAAAAATAATAGTTTTTGTTAATAGATACTACCTTATTAGGAGCAATAAAAGCAAAAATGAAAGTAGTTATTTTAATAATCCTTAGTTCTATTATCTTATGCTTAAGTATTTATGCACAAGAATTTAAATGGGTTAGGGCAGAATTTCCAATTCAAAATCCAAAAGGTACAGCTAAGTATGATGAGTATCATCTAGAAGATTGGGATTTTGATATGAGTGCAGATTTACTTATGCTAAAAGAACTAGAACAGGCTACAACTATAAAACCAGAGCATAAAGTTTTTACTGTAAAGTTAGAAAATTTGGATGAAATGGTAAAATATCCTTTAATATTTATGCATGCATCTGATTATGCTATATTTTCTGATAGTGCTGTTAAGAATATGCGGGAATATTTAAATAGGGGTGGGATGATATTTGCTGACGATTGTAATGCAGGACCTGAAGGAGATAGATTTTGGAGAAGTGTAAAGTTAATTTTTGAAAGTAAAGTATTTCCTGGAAAAAAATTTGTAGAAATCCCAGAAGATCATGAAATCTTTCATTGCCATTTTGAAATGCCTTTAGGAATGCCACAGATAGTAGGAGTAAGCCATCCATTTTTGGGTTTAATGGATGATAAAGGAAGAATAATGGTATTTTTAACATCAGCAGATTTGCATTGTGGATGGTCACAACGACAGAATTTTCCACCCTTAAAGCGAAGGCAAGGGATAAAAATGACAATAAATATAATTGTATATGCACTTACACATTGAGAGGACAGTATATGGCATACAGGAAAAAGCGGAAAATTCTTTTTGTAATATTATATATACTATTTCCATATTTACTATCTGCACAAAGGAACCCAGAAGTAATTGAACAGTGGCTTAATGGTAATGACCTTATAATGAAGGAAATTGCAATAAAAGATATAGGAAAATACAAATATAAGAAGTTTATTCCACAGTTGATTAAAATCCTTGATGTTGATAAAGTGGAAGATAAAGAAAAAGTTAAGAGAAAAGTGGATGAGAAAGATGAGAGTAAATTAAGAGCCGCAGCTGCTTTGGCACTTGGTGAATTTAAAGAAGAATCTAAAGAAATAATCCCTATTCTTATTTCACGAATAGAGAAAGATAAATTTAAAAGAGTTGTTAGAATTGCATGTATAAAATCGTTAGGAAATATTGGTAGAAACGACGAAATAGTTTTATTTACCCTTATAAGACTATTGGATGAATTTGACCCTGAACTTGTTATAGAGGCTATAATTTCATTAGAAAAAATAGGAGATAATAGAGTTCAGTATATTCTTGCTGATGTTGTAAGGGTATATGAAGATATTGATGTGAGAAAAAAAGCATTGGAAACTATAACTAAGATAGGAAATAAAAAGGTAATTAATGAATTAAAGTCTGCAATAGAAGTAAATAAAAATGATGAAACTTATAAAGAGATAGTTCCTTTTATTGAGAAAACTATTGCACAACTGTCCAAAAAGAATTAAATTTAAAATCTTTATTCTTACATTATCCTGCATTAGATTTAAAAACTATTTAGAGAATCGTAATAATATCTTTTTATTAAATACAGACATATTTTTCGGAAAAATAAAGATTGTTTTTCAAAAGTTAAGGATATATTGACAAGTTTAAATGATAAAGTTATAATAAGTTTATAAAAATGTTGAAGGGAAATTTATAAAATGCAAGAACAAACTGTTCAATCTGCCGGTACTCTTCCTAAATCAGCATTAAGAAATTTTCTTTTTGAAGCAGGAATTGCTAATATATTATTTGCAGTAACTGGCGGTGTATTTTTTACAGGTTTTTTACTCTTACTTGGTGCAAATAATTTCCAGATCGGATTAATTACTTCTATCCCACTTTTAGCAAATATATTTGCTCCTATTTTTTCTTATATAATAGATAGGTCAAAAACTCGTAAAGCTCTTTGTGTAAAAAGTGTATTACCATTAAGATTATCCTGGTTTCTTGTATCTTTAATTCCTTTGTTAGTTTTATATAAATATTTACCCTATCCTCTTTTAGTTTTTTCAATTTTATTTTTCTTTATGTGTCTTCTTTCAACATTTGCAAGTACTTCATGGCTTTCCTGGATGGCTGATTTAGTTCCATCTGATGAAAGAGGATATTATTTTGGAAAAAGAGCTTTTGTAGGAGGTTTCGTAACTTTAGTAATTAGTATATTGGCAGGAAAGTATTTAGACTTATGGAAGGTTAATCAGTATTTTGGATTTTCAAGCCTTTTTGGAATAGGTGCGTTATTTGGACTTATTTCGTATTTTTACTTGATAAAATTACCAGAAGTTCCAAATACAACCTTTGTAGATGAAAAATTTTCTATTGCATCAATTCCACGAAGGATTATTTCTGTAACAAAAAATAAAAATTTTTTAAATCTTGTTTTGTTTAATTCAGCATGGGCATTTGCTATAGCATTTATTTCTGTTTATATAAATGTATATTTAATTAAAGAACTAAAATTAAGTTATACTTTAATTAATATATTTACAACAGCAAATATCGTAGTGAACCTTGCATTAACTGGATTTTGGGGTAAAATTATAGATAAATACGGTTGTAAACCAACGATGCTTGTTTGTGCAAATTTTATAGGGTTACTACCTTTTTTATGGATGATAAGTATTGTTAATTACTGGATTGTTATTCCTGTAATGTATTTAATTGGAGGAGCATTCTGGTCAGGATTTAACCTTGCACAGTTCAATATAGTTTTAAAACTTTCACCTAGAAGTGAAAGAGCAACATATATTGCATTTAACACTTTTTTAGTTAGTATTTTTTCTGCAATATCGCCAATATTAGGAGGTTTGCTTCTTGATAAAATAGGGGATTTTAAAATTCATGTTTTATTTATGTATTTTGGTGGGTTTCAAATACTTTTTTTAATTGGTGGATTATTTAGGATATTCTCTATGAGATTTTTAAAAAAGGTAGAGGAACCAAAAGAAGAGGAGGTTGAAAAAGTGATAACTGTTGTGAAGTCAACAATTGGTGTTGGGCTTATGGAAGGAGTAGGAACATTAGTTTCTTATATATTACTTCCAATTACAAGTAGTAAACATTTTATAGAAAATTTAATTGAAAGTATAGAACATTTAATAGAAGGGGTAGAACACACTCAGGCACATACAAAGATGAATATCTTACAGGTTGTCTCTTCACCAGCAGGAGGTGGTAGAGAATTAGATGCAGTTCCTCTTTCAAAAAAGTTAATTCAAAGAGGACATAATGCGATAATATTATGTAAAAAGGATTCTCCCCTAGATATAAAGGCTAAACAAAATAATATTCCTACTCTATATACAAAAATGAACTGGTATTTTAATCCAATAGAGATAATTAAAATTGCATTTATATTAAGAAAATACAAGATAGACGTGATTCATTGTCACTGGACAAGAGATTTATTAAATTTAATAATAGCATCAAAACTCGTTAAAAGAATTCCAATTGTTTTAACAAAACATGTTTATTCAACTATTTCTAAAAAGGATATATTTCATAAATTGGTATTTAACAATGTAAATTGTGTAATAGCAATATGTAATTTAGTTAAACAGAACCTAATAGATACTACGCCAGTAAAACCACAAAAAATAGTTACTATTTATAATGGTATAGATATAGAAAATGAATGGGTTCCAAATAAATACTTTGGGAAAGTAAAGAAAGAATTTAATATAAAAGAAGATCAAATATTAATAGGTATGGTAGGAAGAATTAATGAAGGTAAGGGTCAACATATTTTAATAGAAGCAATTCCAAAGATAATCAGTAAAATTCCTTCTGCAATGTTTTTATTCGCAGGTAAACCAGAAGGTGAATCTGAAATTATATATTTTGAGAATTTGAAGAAAAGGGTTAAAGAATTAAATATAGAAGATAAAATAATATTTACAGGTTTTCGTAATGATATTCCAGCAGTGATGGATTCTTGTGATTTAATAGTATTATGTTCATTATTTGAAACCTTTGGAATGGTTTTAGTAGAAGGGATGGCATTAGCAAAACCTGTTGTTGGGACAAATAGTGGAGGAGTATTAGAAATTATAAATGATGGTTTCAATGGCAGATTATTCCCTTACGGAGACTCAGATAAATTAGCAGAGGCAGTTTTAGATATACTTTCTGATAAAGAAAAAGCAAAAAAATTTGGAATGAATGGAAGAAAAATTGTTGAGGAGAAATTTGATTTAAACAAAATGGTGGATAAGATTGAAAAAATATATCGTATAGTATAAATAATAACATTATGAAAAAAAGATATTTCAGATTACCAAGAATAAATTCTAAGTATATTGGGTTACAGGATTATTTTTTTTTATTTGAGAGTAGTCTATGTGATGAAGAAAACTTTATGAGTTATATATTTGTAAATCCCTTGTATATAATTAAGATAAATAATTTTAAAGATATAAAAAAAGCATTCCAGAATATTGAAAAATATTCTAAAAGATATTATTTAGCAGGTTTTTTTTCTTATGAATTAGGATATTTTTTTGAAAAGGATTCGTTTAAAACAAAATTTAAATTTTCCTTTCCTTTAATTTATTTATGTGTTTTTGATAAAGTAGTCTCTTTTAACCATAAGACGGGTAAAATTAAAGGGAACATAAAAGGGCTTTTTAGCGATAGTGAAGAAAGTGAATTTAAAATAGATAACTTAAAATTAAATATATCAAAATCTGAGTATGTAGAAAGGATTAAAGATATAAAAGAATACATTAGAAATGGTGATACATATCAAGTAAATTTTACATGTAAATTTAAATTTGACTTTAATGGAGAACCTTTTTCTTTTTACCAAGATTTAAAATTCAGACAGAATGTTCCTTATAGTGCATTCTGTAAATTAAAAGATGAGTATATTGTTTCTTTTTCTCCTGAATTGTATTTTAGAAGGGAAGGGAAGTTTATTTATTCAAGGCCGATGAAAGGAACTATTAAAAGGGGTAAAAGTATTGAAGAAGACAAAGAAAAAATTAATGAACTAAAAAATAGTATTAAGAATCAAGCAGAGAATATAATGATAGTTGATTTAATTAGAAATGATTTGGGGAGAATATCTAAAATTGGTAGTGTAAGGGTTTCAAGTCTCTTTAAGATTGAAAAATATAATACTTTATTTCAGATGACATCTACTGTTGAAAGTATTTTAAAAAAAGATATTACTTATTTTGATATATTTAAAAATATTTTTCCTGGAGGTTCTGTAACAGGTGCTCCAAAAATCAGGACAATGCAGATTATAAAAGAACTTGAAAAGGAACATAGAAATGTTTACTGTGGTGCATTAGGGATAATGTTTCCAGATAATAAAGCAGTATTTAATCTTCCTATTAGAACAGTTTATTTAAAGGGAAGTTATGGAGAAATGGGGATTGGAAGTGGTATAGTTTATGATTCTAATCCATTGGCAGAATACGATGAGTGTATTTTAAAAGCAAAATTTCTTACTGAAAGATACAAGAATTTTGAATTGATTGAAACTATCCTTTGGGATAAAAAATTTCTGTTTTTAAAAGAGCATTTAAATCGCATAGAAAAATCTGCAAAGTATTTTGATTTCTGTTTTAATAAAGCAAAAATAATTACTGAATTAAAAAAATTAGTAAAAGAGTTTAAAAAAGATACAAAGATAAAAGTAAGAGTATTATTAAATAAAGAAGGAAATCTTAAAATAGAATATACCCCCATTAGTAAAAATCAAGTTTCAAAGATAGGAAAAATAGCTATATCTAAATACAGAGTTAACCCAGAAAATATATTTCTTTATCATAAAACAACGAATAGAGAACTTTTTGATTCTGAATACAGATATTATTCAAAAAAAGGATTTTACGATGTTATTTTTTTAAATATAAGAAATGAAGTAACTGAAGGAGCAATTTCAAATATATTTATTAAAAAAGATGGTAAATTTTATACTCCGCCAGTATCATCAGGATTACTTCCTGGCATTTATAGAGAATATTTTATAAAAAGAAGTAAAGCCATTGAAAAAGTCTTATATCTAAAGGACTTATATGAAGCAGATGAGATATTTTTATGTAACTCTGTGCGAGGGAAAATAAAGATTAAATTCTAAATTGCAACTTTTAATTAAATATTTCGTCTAATATTTTTAGGAAAACCCAGCCATAAGTTTTACTTGACAAAATTGGTAATTGGAAGTAAAATTAAATAAGAGAAATAATATATAAAAAGGAGGTATATTTATGCCAGAAACTACGAATTTACTCCAATCAGTACTTAGAAACTTTTGGGCATTACTTACTATCATTGTTTTAATATTTTGTTCTTTTATATCAGTATATTTTATGGTAGAGAGGTTTTTGAGATATAAAAAAGCAAAAGTGGATACAACTCAGTTACTTAATAAAATAAGAAAATTACTAATAAAAGATGGCAAATTTGATAAGACAGGAATTCCTCAAGCACTTGATTTATGTAAAGAAGTAGGTGGTCCGGTTGCTAATACTTTAAGAGCAGGATTGGTAAAGGCTACATCTTCAAAAGAAGAAATAGAAGATAATATGCAAAAGGCTGCTTTACAAGAAATCTCTAAGTTAGAACAAAATCTTGTAATAATTGGTAGTATAGGAAGTGTTGCTCCATTTATAGGATTACTTGGAACAGTTATTGGTGTTACAGAAGCTTTTGTTAGATTATCATCAATGGGAGGCGGTGGTATTAATGTAGTTGGAGCAGGTATTGCTCAGGCATTAATTGCTACTATTGTAGGATTATTTGTAGCAATCCCTGCAGTTGTTGGATATAATATTCTTGTGCGAATGGTGGATAATTTTTCTACAGAGATTTCAGCAAGTTCAGTAGAACTTGTAAATATCCTTATGACAAGAAGTATTGCAAGGGAGAAATGGGAACAACTACTGGAAGAAATAAAGGAGTAGTATATGATAAACTTAAAAACCAAAAAAAGGAAAGTATTCTCAGAAATAAATATTACCCCTTTAACAGATGTTGCACTTGTTTTACTTATTATATTTATGATTACTGCACCACTTATAATTCAATCTGGTATAAAAGTAAAACTCCCTGGTGCTGTAACATCTGATGTTTCTCCTGAAAAAAATATAATATTAACCATTACATCGGATGGTAAGGTATTTTTAGGTAATCAGGAAATAGCATTAAAAGATTTGTTTGAACCATTAGCAGCATTGCTTGCTATTAGTCAAACTAAGATAGTTGTTATAAATGCTGATAAAGATGTTGCTCATGGTATTGTTGTTTCTGTACTTGATATAGCAAGACAGGCTGGAGCAGAAAAACTTTTTGAGTCTACTGAACATAAGGAACCTGTTAAAAGAAAGTAAAAAAAAGTAAAAAATATGGTGATAGATAAGATTTCTAAAATATCGTTTTTTATAACTTTACTTGAACATACTATTGTTATAGGAATAGTTGGAGTTACTATATCAATGCCTGTAAAAAAATATATACCTTTAGTTGAGGTAGGTTTGATAAATCTTCCCAAAAAATTTACTGAAGGGATTGTTTTACCGGGTGGACCTCCTAAAGGTGAAGAAAAAGTTGAAAATGTTAAACCTACTGAAATGAAACCAGAAGTACCAGAAACAGGAACAAAAGGTAAAGGAACTACAGAGTCTTTACTTCCTCCTTCTGAAGTTGGAGTAACCCAAGAGGTAAGTTTAGCAAATACTTTAGATATAATAGGGAGTGGTATCGCAGAGAATCTTTCTTTTAAAGGAGGTAAAGTTACGGGGTTTTCCTTAACAGGAACAGGTATAGTAACTGCTAAACCAGATAATGTCTTTGTACAGTTTGCTGTAAAGACCGATCCTGCTAATTCTTTAAGGTCTGCTGAACTTGAAATAAATAGGAAGATTGATTTTATAACATACAATCTATGCAGACTTTATTCTATAAAAAAGGAAAGTATCAAAGTATGGGGATTTTCTCCACAGATGCAAGAGCAAATTATTAGAATTCCATCATCGCTTCAACAGAGGGATAATTATGGAAATCCTATACAAAAGAAAGAATATAAATACACAATTACAAAGTTTATTATCATTAATGATTTGGGTAATAAAAAATTGGAAGAGATATGTGAACTTATCGATAAAGCAATTAGTTATGGAGCAATAGCAGTTGCAGAGATTCCAAAAGATGATTCAAATGTTCAGAGTAGCTCTGTTTTAGGAAGTGCTAAATCAAGAATGTCTGCTTTAAAGGGAGTATCAAAATTAAAAATAGCCGCAGATACCAAGGACCCTAATAATGAATTAATAAATTATCATTTTAAAGAGGAAACTTTAGAAAAAATTATTAAGGAAGCTAAAGAACAAGCATTAAAGGAAGCAAAAGAAAAAGTAGATAAAGTTAAAAAAGCGTTAAATTTTAAAGAAAATGAAATGGATGTAAATTTTAAAGAAAATATCTCTGCTACTTCTAATGAAGAGGGAGAGATTACAGTGAAAGCAGAAGTTACTGCAATTCTTTCTAGACGAGAAACTAAAGAGGTAGGAACAGAGTCTAAAGAGGGAGGTAAATAATAAGAATTAAGGGGTAAATTTATTTTAGGAGAATAAATTTTTTATGAAAGATAATTTTCCTGTTTATAAAGCAATTACAGAAAGAAGAACAATAAGATGTTTTAAACAGGATAAGATACCTGAACGAGTACTAGAAAAGTTAATTAATGCAGCAAGACTTGCTCCTTCTGGAGCGAATTTACAGCCACTGGAATATATCATTGTAAATGATGAAAATAAGTTAAACGAGGTTTTTGAAAATGTAAAATGGGCAGGATACATTGCTCCAAAGGGAAATCCTAAAGAAGGTGAAAGACCAACTGCTTACATTATAGTTCTTGTTGATAGAGATAATAAGACAACAACAGCATCTTACGATGTAGGTGCAGCTGTTGAGAATATACTTCTTACTGCATGGGAAGAAGGAATTGGAGCTTGCTGGATGGGCTCTATTAATAGAGATAATTTAAGAAAGATTTTTAATGTACCTAATGATTTTACAATAGATTCTGTTATAGCATTAGGATATAAAGGAGAATCCCCTGTAGTCGAAGAATACAAAGGTTCTGTTAAATACTGGAAGGACGATAATAATGTTTTACATGTCCCTAAAAGAAATTTAAAGGATATTCTATATTGGAATAAATTTCAAAAATGAAGAAAACTATCATCTTGGGTGCTGGTCTCTCTGGACTTTCTACCGCCTATCATTTAAATAAATATAATCAAAAGTATTCTCTTTACGAGAAAGAAGATAAAGTTGGTGGATTATCAAAGAGTATTAAAATTAAAAACTTTATCTTTGATTATACTGGTCACTTCTTACATTTTAAATATGACTACACAAGAAATCTTGTTTTTAAATTGTTAAAGAATAATATAAAAAAAATAAAGAGGAAATCAGCAGTTTATATTTTAAACCAGTATATTGATTATCCTTTTCAGATAAACTTTAAACAACTCAGTAATGAAAAGATTGTTAAAGAATGTGAAGAAGGTCTTTTAAAGGCTAAAGGATGTAAGAAATATGAAATTATTGAGACTTCTAATAAAAATTTTGAAGAATGGATTTATAGAAATTATGGGGATGGGATTGCAAAGTATTTTATGATACCTTATAATAAAAAATTATGGAAAATACCTTTAAATAAAATTTTGTTAAAAGGTACATCAAAATATATCCCGGATACGCGTAAAGAAAGTAGAAAAGAAAGTATGGAAGGATACGGATATAATGTTTTTTTTTATTATCCAGATAAAGGAGGAATAGGAGTTTTACCAGATTCTTTTGCTAATGGATTAAAAAATATTTATCTTAATAAAGAAATTGAAACTATTGATATAGGTAAGAAAACAATAAAGGTAAAAAATAAAATAATAGATAATTATGACTATTTAGTTTCCACAGTTCCATTACCTGATTTAATAAATATGCTTGAAGATGTTCCATCAAAGATTAAAAAAGCAGGAAATTCTTTAAAGTACATCTCATTAATTGGATTTAATTTAGGTATTGATAGATCTAATATTTCACCTTACCATTGGATTTATTTTCCAGAAAATGAATTTATATTTTATAGGGTTGGATTTTACTCTAATATCTCTTCTAATCTTTCTCCACTAAAAACTTCTTCATTGTATGTTGAAGTTTCTTTTAAACCAGATAAAAAAATATCAAAGGAAAGACTACTTAAAAGGATAAAAGACGATTTACTAAAAATAAATATTCTTAAAAAGTCGGATAGATTTCTTGTAGAAAGTCTAATAGAGATAAAATATGCTTATGTAGTTTTTGATTTAAATTATGATAAAAATTTAAACTTAATAATGGATTTTTTAAAAGAAAAAAATATATATCCTATAGGAAGATATGGAAGATGGACTTATTCATCTATGGAGGATGCAATTCTAGATGGGAAGATGATATCAGAAAAAATAGTATATGAGAAAACTTAATGTTTTACATATAATAACTAAATTAGAATTAGGTGGTGCTCAAAAGAATACCATTTATTCTGTTACTAATCACGACAGAAAAAAATATAATGTATTTTTAGTTTCAGGAACCGAAGGAGAACTTGTAGAGGATGCTAAAAGGATAAAAGATGCGCATGTGATTTTATTAAAAGAACTAAAACGTGAAATCTCGCCATTCTATGATATTTATTGTTTATTTAAATTATGGAGATTATTTAAGAAATATAAAATTGATATAGTTCATACACATAGCTCTAAAGCAGGAATACTTGGAAGATTTGCTGGATATCTTGCAAGAGTTCCTATAATTATTCATACTATTCATGGTTTTTCATTTAATGATTATCAAAATTTTTTTGTTAAAAATCTATATATATTTTTAGAACGGATTGCTGCAAGAATTTCTGATAAACTTATTGCAGTAACTAAAACAGATATAGAAAAGGGGTTACTTGCAAAAGTTGGTGTAGATAAACAGTATTTAGTTATACATAGTGGTATAAATTTGGATGAATTTAGTAAAGAATATAATGCAGAAGAGGTAAAAAGAGAATTAAATATTCCATTGAATTATAAAATAGTAGGAATGATTGCATGTTTTAAACCCCAGAAAGCACCTCTTGATTTTATAAGAGTAGCGAAGAGAGTGAAAGAGTCATTTTCTACAGTAAAATTCATTCTTGTAGGTGATGGAGAGTTAAGAAGAGAGATTGAAAGTTTAATTAGCAAGTTAAATTTAAATAATGATATAATTCTAACTGGTTGGAGAAAAGATGTGGCAAGAATATTATCATCTTTTGATATTTTAGTCTTAACATCATTATGGGAAGGTTTACCAAGAGTTTTTCCTGAAGCAATGGCTGAGAAAAAACCTATTGTAGCAACATCTGTTAATGGAGCAAAGGAGATAATTATAGACGGGAAAAATGGATTTTTGTTAAAGCCTCATGATATAGAAGGTATTTCTGAAAAAGTTATTTATCTTTTAAATAATGAAGATATAGCGAAAAAAATGGGAGAATATGGGTTTAATTTAATAAAATCTTTTGATGCAAGGGAAATGGTAAAAGATATAGAAAGGGTATATGATGAATTAACTGCATTAAAGATTACAAATTGTAAATGATGGATTAAACATGATTAAGGAAAGAATAACTAAATTACAAGAAAAACTTAGCAAAAAAGAACTAGATGGTTTTATAATTACAAATCCAGTGAATAGAAATTATTTAACAGGATTTACAGGAACAGCAGGATATTTACTTATAACTTGCAAGAAGGGATATTTTATTACTGATAATAGATATAATGAACAAGCAAAATTAGAAGTTCAGGATAGTGAAATAATTGTAACTTCTAATTATTTTAAGAAATTATGTGAAATTATAATGAAAGAAAAAATAAAAAATTTAGGATATGAGTATAATAGTATATTAATGAAACAATATGAGTTTTTAAAGAAAAGGATCAAAGGGATAAAATTAATAGGTATGAAAAATTTAGTAGAAGATTTAAGAATTATAAAAACAGAAGAAGAAATTAGATTAATTAAAAAAGCAGTAGAAATAGCAGAATTAGGATACAAAAAGACACTTACGAGAATTAAAGAGGGAATATCTGAAAAGGATATTGCATCTGAACTTGAATACAATATGAGAAGGTTAGGAGCAGATGGAATTTCTTTTCCAACTATTGTTGCTTCAGGTACTCGTGCTGTTCTTCCACATGGAGTTTCTACTGATAGAAAATTAAAAAAAGGAGAATTAGTAGTAATAGATTTTGGTGCAATTTATAAGGGTTATTGTTCTGACTTGACAAAAACTATTGGATTAGGTATAATACAAAAGTTATATAAAAAAGCATATAAAGTGGTTTATAATGCCCAGCAAGAAGCAATTTCTTTCATTAAAAGTGGTGTAAGATTATCTGATATAGATAGGAAATCAAGGGATTATTTAAAAAAATACAAGTTAAATAAATATTTTACCCATAGTTTAGGTCATGGGATAGGTATGGAAGTTCATGAGGGCCCTACGGTTTCTAGTGTCTCTTGTGGTTTTGTGAAAGAAGGAATGGTATTTACTATTGAGCCTGGAATATATATACCTAAAAGATATGGTATTAGAATAGAAAATATAATAGTTGTAAAAAAAGATAATATCGAAATATTAGGAGAGGATCAAAATAAATTATTAGTAATATAGATTAGGAGATTTCTTGTGGTCAATTCGAGTGAATTAAAAAGAGGAATATTTATAGAACTTGATGGTGTTATTTATGAAGTAATAGATTATAGTAGACATAAGCCTGGTAAAGGACCTACTTCTATTAAAACAAAACTTAGAAATGTAAAATTGGATACAACTATAGATAAGACTTTTGATGCTGGAGTGGAATTAAAAGAACCAGAAATTAGTGTAAAGGATATACAGTATTTATACAAGGATGGAGAAAATTATGTTTTTATGGATACAAGTTCTTATGAACAAATTTCTTTTAAGAAATCTCAACTGGGTGATAACATTAAATTTTTAAAAGAAGGTATTAATGTATATTCTTTAATTCATAAAGGAGAACCTTTAGGTATAAAATTTCCAACCACAGTAGATTTAAAAGTTGTAGAAACTACACCAGGTGTTAAAGGTGATACAGTATCTGGAGGTTCTAAACCAGCTACATTAGAAACAGGTTTAGTTGTAAATGTTCCATTTTTTATAAATGTTGGAGATATTGTTCGGATTGATACTAGGACAGGAGAATACTTAGAGAGAGTTTAAAAATATGGAGGATTTATGAATATAAAAGAAATAAAAGAATTAATAGAATTGCTAAAAGGTAGTGATGTTTCAGAGATAGAGATAGAAAGAGAGGGTGTGAAGATAAAATTAAAAAAAGGTGCATCGTCTCCTATAATTACTCCTTCTACTGTGATTACTCCTTCTCAGTTTGTTCCACCTACTACAGTATCTTCTCCTCCTCAAATAGAAACTCCAAAAGTAGAGAAGCCATCAACATCAGAAGTGAAAGAGGAAAATATGGTTACAATAGACTCACCTATGGTTGGAACATTTTACAGGGCGCCTTCACCTGATGCACAACCATTTGTTAAAGAAGGAGATGAAATTAAAGAAGGTCAAACTGTTTGTATTATTGAAGCAATGAAATTGATGAATGAAATAAAATCAGAAGTAAAAGGAAAAGTTGTAAAAGTTTTAGTAGAAAATGGTCAACCAGTAGAATTTGGACAACATTTATTTTTAATTGAACCATTTAAATGAGGTAGAGATGTTTAAAAAAATATTAATTGCAAATAGAGGAGAAATAGCATTAAGAATTATAAGAGCATGTAAGGAAATGGGAATTAAAACTGTTGCAGTATTTTCAAAAGCAGATGCAGATTCTTTGTATGTAAAAATGGCAGATGAGAGTATTTGCATTGGCCCTGCTCCTTCAAATAAAAGTTATTTAAGTATTCCAAGTTTAATAAGTGCAGCAGAGGTATCAGATGCAGAGGCAATCCATCCTGGTTATGGATTTTTAGCAGAGAATGCACATTTTGCTGAAGTTTGTAGAGATTGTGAAATAAAGTTTATAGGCCCAACTCCAGATGTTATAAGAAAAATGGGAGATAAAATTTTAGCTAAAAATATTATGAAGAAAGCAGGTGTTCCAGTTGTACCAGGTAGTGAAGGTGTTGTTAAAGATGAAAAAGAGGCAGTAAAGATAGCAAAACATATAGGTTATCCTGTAATAATAAAGGCATGTGCTGGTGGTGGTGGAAGAGGGATGAGGGTTGCCCATAATGATGTGAGTTTAGTTAATTCGTTTTTAACTGCAAAGGCAGAAGCTGAAGCATCCTTTGGAAATTCTAATTTATATTTAGAAAAATACATAGAAGAACCCAGACATGTTGAATTTCAGATATTAGGTGATGAACATGGTAATATAATTCATTTAGGTGAAAGGGATTGTACTATTCAAAGAAGGCATCAAAAATTAATTGAAGAATCACCATCACCAATGATGAATCCAAAATTAAGAGAAGAAATGGGAAGAGCTGTTTTAAGAGGTGCAAGAGCAGTTGGGTATACAAATGCAGGAACTATGGAATTTTTGGTTGATAAATATAATAGATTTTATTTTATGGAAGTAAATACAAGGATTCAAGTAGAACATGGTGTTACTGAGTGTGTAATGTCGATTGATTTAATAAAAGAGCAGATAAAAATTGCCTGTGGTGAAAAGATAAGTCTTCCGAGAAAAGATTTACAATTTAGAGGACATGCTATAGAATGTAGAATTAATGCAGAAGATCCCGACAAAGGTTTTATGCCAAATCCAGGTAAGATTACTACCTTTTTGCCTCCAGGAGGTCCGGGTGTAAGAATTGATACTCAAGTTTATTCAGGATATACAATTCCACCTTATTATGATTCAATGATAGCAAAATTAATTGTTCAAGGTAATAATAGGTCAGAGGCAATAGCAAGAATGCAAAGAGCACTTGATGAGTTTATAATAGAGGGAGTTAAAACAACAATTCCTTTCCATAAGAAAGTAATTAATAATTCAATTTTTATCCGAGGAGAAGTAACCACTGCTTTTGTAGAAACTATTTTAGAGACGAAAGAAATATAATTAACAATTTTTTAAAATATTTACTTATAGAGATAGACGAGGGGATGTAGCTCAGTTGGGAGAGCGTTGCCTTCGCAAGGCAGAGGTCGCCGGTTCAATCCCGGCCATCTCCATGAAAAGGAGGGTATTATGAAATTAGGATTTTTAACTGTATGTTTAAAGACTATAGATTTAAAAGAACTTGTTAAATGGGCTTCTGAATCTCAATTTCAATCATTAGAAGTAGCATGTTGGCCCGTTAATTCTGATAGGGATTATGCAGGGAGTTCAATAAATGTTATTAAACTAAACGAAAAAGGGGCTAAAGAGATAAAAAAAATTTTTAAAGATTATAATATTTCGATCTCATCCCTTGCGTATTATGATAATAATTTAACCCATGATTTAAATAGGAGGAAAGAAAACCACGAACATTTGAAGAAAGTTATAATAGCAGCAGAAATGTTAGAAGTAGAACAAGTAGGGACATTTATAGGAAGGAATATAGAAAAAACTGAAGAGGAAAACTGGAAAATCTATGAAGAAGTATTTCCAGATATAATAAAATTTGCTGAAAAACACAATGTTAAAATTATAATAGAAAATTGTCCTATGGTAGGGTGGCAGAGGGAAAAAACTATAGGCAATCTTGCTTATTCACCAGAAAACTGGGAGAAAATGTTTAAAATAATTCCTTCTAAAAACTTTGGATTAAATTTAGACCCATCTCACTTATATTGGTTAGGTATAGACTATATTCAAGTAATTAAGGATTTTAAAGAAAGAATATTTCATGCTCATGCGAAAGATACAGAGATTTTTAAAGATAAACTAATGAAAAATAGTATATTGGGAAGAGGATGGTGGAGATACAGAATGCCTGGGTTAGGAGAGATAGATTGGAAAAAATTTATAACTACTTTAAAGGATAATGGTTACGATGGAGTGTTAAGTATTGAACATGAAGATCCTGTATGGTATGGTGATGAGGATAAAGTAAAAAGAGGATTGATATTTTCCAGAAAGTATTTATCTGATTTTATTGTGGAGTGAAATGTCGTATTTAGTTTTTGCAAGAAAATATAGACCCCAAACTTTTGATGAGGTAATTGGGCAGGAGCATGTAGTAAAGACTTTAAAAAATGCTATTGAATCCGGTAGAATTGCTCATGCATATTTATTTTCAGGTCAAAGGGGAGTAGGTAAAACTAGTGTTGCAAGGATTTTTGCTAAAGCGTTAAATTGTGAGAAAGGACCTACTTCATATCCATGTGATAAATGTAATTCCTGTCAAGAGATAAGAGAGGATATATCACCTGATGTTATTGAAATTGATGCTGCTACATATACATCAGTTGATAATATAAGGGATTTAAGAGAAAAAGCAAGATTCTTACCAGTTAAAAATAAATATAAAATTTATATAATAGATGAAGTTCATAGATTAAGTAGTAGTGCATTTGATGCACTTCTTAAAACCTTAGAAGAACCACCAGAACATGTTTATTTTATATTCGCTACAACTGAAATTTCTAAAGTTCCACAAACAGTTGCTTCACGATGTCAAAAATTTAATTTTAGAAAACTAACTATATCTGAAATAACCAATCATTTAAAATGTATTTTAAAGAAAGAAAATATAACTGTTGAAGATAAAATTTTAAGTATTATAGCAAAAAATTCAGAAGGTTCGCTAAGAGACGCAGAAGGTATTTTAGATCAGATTATTTCATATACAAATGGTGAGATTAAAATGGAGGATATAGAAGGTTTACTTAAATCGGTTAATACAAATTTATTGTTGAATTTTGTTAACTGCTTAGTTGATAAAAAGATAGAAGAGGTTTTAAATTTAATAGATGAACTATTTAAATCGGGATATGATATTTTATTATTTTCTAAATATTTAATAGAATTTTTTAGAAATATTTTAGTTGTAAAGTTATCGCAAAAACCAGAGAGTTTAATAGAAGTTATAGATGTGAACGAGATTAATAGTTTAAAAGAAATCTCAAATAAATTATCAGTAACTTCATTGATTAACATTATAAAGATACTGACAACACTAATTGAAGACTTAAAGTATAGTTCGTATCCAAAAATTTTATTAGAAATTTCTGCTATAAAGATTATAAGAATGGAAGATATTGTAGATATGAATTTAATTATAAATAAACTTGAAGATTTGGAAAAAAAGTTTAAAAAAAGAGATGCAACGGAAGAATTAAATTATAAACCACAAGAGGAAACTCCTTCCAATAATTTTAATTTACCAGATGTAGAAACTAATGTGAAAATAAATGATATAGAAGAGATTGATTTGTTAAATAATGGTGATGAAAATGAAAATTTGGAGAAAATTAAGAAAAACTGGGGAATTTTTATTGAAAATGTTAGAGGAAGAAAAAAAACTGTTTATGGATGTTTAGCCTCATCATCTCCTGTGGGATACAAGAATAATAAGTTATATATAGAAGTAAAAGATGATTATTCAAAAAGGTCAATGGAAATTGAGGCAAATAAAATAGTGATAAAAGAAGCATTTAAAGATATGTTTAAGAAATCAGTAGATATTGAGATAATTAAAAAAGAGCAAGATTTAGTTAACCAGACTCCAAAGAATGTTAGTGGAAAGTATGTAAATGTTAAAGAATTGCATATTGAGCCAATAGTTAAGACTGCCAACCAAATATTTGGTGGAAGAATTATTAAAAAAGTTTAAATATGGAAGATTATAATATAAATTCATTAAGAAAGTTAATTAATGAACTTGAGAAAATGCCTGGAATTGGGCCAAAAACAGCACAAAGGTTAGCATTTTATATTTTAAAAGCAGAAAAAAACGAAATTTTAAATTTAGCAAGGACAATAGAAGAAGTTAAAAACAAAATAAAGTACTGCTCAATTTGTTTTAATATAACAGAATTAGATCCTTGTTTTATATGTAGTTCTCCAAAAAGAGATAAAAGTTCTATTTGTGTTGTGGAAGAGCCATTAGATATTATTACTATAGAGAAAACAGGAATATTTAAGGGAGTTTATCATGTTTTACTTGGAAGCTTATCTCCTCTTGATGGAATAGGCCCAGAAGATTTAAAGATAAAAGAACTTTTGTTAAGATTGGAGAAAAATAATGTAAAAGAGGTAATAATTGCTACAAACCCTAATGCAGAAGGAGAAGCCACATCAATATATTTAAGTAATCTTATTAAGCCATTGGGAATAAAAGTTACAAGACTAGCTCAGGGTATTCCAATGGGAACAAGTTTAGAATATGCTGATGAAGTTACCTTATCAAAAGCAATTGAAGGGAGAAAAGAAATTTAAATGGGCATTTATAAAATAAAAATAAAACCAAACCCCGATTTTAAAAGAATTGAAAGGGTATTAAAAAGGGATGGAATACCAGATAGAGTTCCTTTTTATGAATTATTTAGTAATATAGAAGAAAAAATTATAGGAGATGAAATAAAAAAGAGAGATTGTAAAGATGAATTAGATTATCAATTAAAATTGCATATTACATATCAGTATAAACTTGGTTATGATTATGTAAGTGTAAGAGCAAATTTTTTCTTTACAAGACCATCGACACATATTGGTGATACAAAAGAAGGTAAAAGAGGTTATGTACAAGGATCTGATTCTTTGATTTCAAATGAAGAAGAGTTTGAAAAATATCCTTGGCCTGATATGAAAAATATTGATTTTTCACCACTGGAACGTGTTAAAGATATAATACCTTCTGGTATGAAGGTTATACCATTAGGACCTGGAGGTGTTTTAGAAAATGTAATGTGGATTATGGGTTATGAACAGTTTAGCTATGCTTTGATAGAGAATCCAAAATTAGTAAAGGCAGTTTTTGAAGCAGTAGGAAGCAGGCTTGAAAAACTTATTAAAACTTATGCAAGTATGAGTCATGTTGGAGCAGTAGCAATAGGTGATGATATGGGTTTTAAAACTCAAACTATGATATCACCAGAAATGTTAAGAGAGTATGTTTTTCCATGGCATAAAAGAATTGTAGATGTTTGTCATTCTTATGGGAAACCAATAATTTTACATTCCTGTGGGAATTTAAAAGAAATAAATGAAGACATAATAAAATGTGGATGGGAAGGAAAACATTCTTTTGAAGATGCAGTAGAGCCAATATGGGAATTTAAAGAGAAATATGGTGATAAAATTTCATGTTTGGGTGGATTTGATATGAATAAAATATGTATGTTAAGTTTAGATGAAATCAGAAAGCATACAAGATTTTTAATTGATAAATGTGCTTCTAACGGTGGATTTGCAATTGGTACAGGGAATTCAGTAGCAAATTATGTTCCTCCTGAAAATTTTCTTACTATGCTTGAAGAAGCGTATCAATATGGTGTATACTAATAAAAAGTATTTGACTTTTTTTTTAATTTAATATATAAAATAATTGGTTTCCTCGGTAGCTCAATGGTGGAGCATTCGGCTGTAAGTATTTGCAGCTTTCCCGAGAAATCGGGATTGAAAAATCGGGTGAATTCAGGGGAGCCCTAAATATTTAGGGTAATCCTGAGCCAAGCCCTGCTTTTTAGTAGGGAAGGTGCAGAGACTAGACCAGTTGGTCGTAGCGCCAAAATAAATGCTAATCATATTTTGGTGCGAAGCGCCCGATCCCCTAATAAATACGGGGAAAGAGATAGTCCAAGCTTCATAGTAATATGAAGGTTCTTGTAACCGAAGGGTTGCAGGTTCGAGTCCTGCCCGGGGAGCCA
>Ga0123519_10003323_pt1 | contig 26640 bp, 30 predicted proteins | sample YelNatPaOPRAMG02_FD_87396 | JGI IMG/M metagenome (GOLD analysis project Ga0123519, IMG submission 87396) | Hot spring microbial communities from Yellowstone National Park - Yellowstone National Park OP-RAMG-02 (version 2) | ecosystem: Environmental > Aquatic > Thermal springs > Hot (42-90C) ...
CCGACATACAGATACTCGGCATAAATTCCATTACGCCCGACACCTACGAGAGCCAGCATAATATAAAGGACTATAACGGCAACGACGCCTGCGTATGCTTCCAGAACGCCGCCGTCAATATGACAGTGTCAGCTAAAAGGTTCGTACCGGACAGCGTCGCCGGTGACGTGAATGGCGACGGGAAACTGACTATAAGCGACTACACGCTCGTGCGCCTATATCTGCTTTCGCTGAGGGAATTCAACGACGCCGAGAAAGCGGCGGCGGACGTTAACGGCGACGGGAAAGTAAGCGTCGCCGACTATACGCTGATGCGCCTCGCGCTGCTCGGGCTTAAAGGTTTGAACGGCCTCGGCGCGGGCTCGTACGTAACGGAACCAGTAACGGTCGAATTTAGCATAAACATGCACGAATTCGACAAGGACGGGGGAACGTACCAGGCGTTCAACAACTTAAGCCTGCGGCTTTTCGTCGTTACGCAGACGGACGCGGATTTTCGGATATACCACAGGAGATACGGGCACGGAGTCGGGCTTAGCCAGCGCGGAGCGGAGCAGCGCGCAAAATCCGCGGATCCAAACGTGAACACCTTCGACAGGATAATAGCGTTCTATTATCCGAACACGACGCTCGCCGTGCAGCCGTACGGCAGGCCGGTCCTTACCCCGCTTCCGGGCGCGGGACCTTCGCCTTCGCCTTCGCCCGAACCGGAGCCTTCGCCCGAACCTACGCCGGAGCCTTCGCCGGCATGACGGCCGGTAACTGCGCCGCGCGCACGCGAAATCAACGGCGGCACGCGGGATCGTTTTTAAAAGCGCAGCGGGGGACGCCCGCGGAATCATAAACAGAACAGACTTTGGGGGTAGCGGATGAAAAGGTTTGCCGCGTTATTTATCGTTATCATGCTCTTTATATCTTTCTCGTATGCCGCCACGGCTTTTGCCGCCGGTTCCGCTTCGGCGACGATATCGAATTATACGCAGATACAGGCCGGGAAATCGTACAAGTACGCCATAACGGTCAAGATAACGGGTTCGACGGCTTTCATCGGAAAGATAACGTTCTCCGGCGTATTCTCTCACGATCCCATAAACATAGATTTTTTTAATTCTTCCAACACGAGCAAAACGATAACGAATTACGTCACCTTCAAGCCGACCGCGTCGCAGATAGGCAAAACGGGCACGATAAGCGTATCGGGCAGCGGCTCCTACCTCGATTCTAACGGCAATGTTAAGGAATACAGTCTTGCAAAGGTAACGAGGACGGCGAAAGTGGTCGCCGCGCCCGCCGCGACCCCGACTCCAAAGCCCACGGCAAAGCCTGCCGTTAAACCCGCGGCAAAAACCGCCGCTCCGCCGGGAGAATGGGAAACGGCCGCCGCCGACGTTGCGGCGATGCCCGAAGGTGGCTCTCTCATCAGGGAATTCAAAGAAAACGCGCTCGTTCCCGTCTCGCTGCTTTCGCTGCTGAAGGAGAAAAAGGGGACGCTGACGGCCGATTTCGGCTCGTACAGCTGCACGATCGACGGCGGCGCGCTTTCCGGAATACCCGCCTCGGGCGCCGTTGACCTGTCGCTTAAGATGGACAAGGATCAGGCGCTTTCAGCCGCTGCGGGAGGGCGCGACGTTTACCAGCTCCATTTCGCGGAGCAGCAGCTTCCGGGAAGGTTCACATTTAAGTTCAAAGCGGGCAAAAACAAGCCGGGCGACGTTTTATACCTTTATTACTATTACGACAAGGCGGGCGTTATCGAGGGGGTCGAGTCGCGTACCGTCGACGATAACGGCTTCGTTTCTTTTCCGATTTACCATTGTTCGGGTTATTTCGTTTCTGACGCCGCGATTCCTGCAGCCGCGGGAGTCGATTTTTACGCGCAGGCGGAAGCTCTCGAATCCGCCGCGGCCATGCGAAGCGCTTATGAAGTTTTGTCGGAACAGCTCCGCTCGGAGCGGGAGCGGGAAACCGCCGCGTCACCCGCAGTCGTTACGCCCGAACCCGCGCCGGAGGCTACCCCGGGCGCTTTGAGCGTTTCGCCTGCCGCTCTTATCTCGGCTCTTTGCGGCGCAGCCGCCCTCTCGGCGTTCCTCACGATGATGTTCAGCCGGTCGGGACCGTTTCGGAAAAGGGAACGCTGCGAGGACGACGAGTTGAAATATTGAAGCGTAAAACGTACCCCGTTTTGACGCGACGGGGGCGTCCGAAAATGCAATTTCGTAACGGCGCGGCGGCCGTTCCCGACAACATGCGGCAAGCGGAACGACGCGGGGACCGGCGGAACGACATGGGGTTGTTCCCTATAATATATGGTTTATGGTCATTTAAACACAAGATTCCCCGCCGCCGCATCGGGCAAAGCGGGACGATCCCGCAAGCGGCCTGCGCGGGACGCTCAGGGCAGGGCGATACGGATGCCGTGTTTTATTTCCTGAGGCATGTAGTTCGGGTTCGCTTTTAAAAGCCACAGCGTGCTCGTGTTGAATTTTTCGGCGACGGAGCGCAGAGTGTCTTCGGGCTGAAGCTCGTATGTGTTTTCGGATTCGTCCGGCGTGTTCTTTATCAGAAGCCTTTGTCCTTCGCGCAGCGAAAAAAGATCCGTCCCGCCGTTGTATTCCTTAAGCTCCTTTATGCTTACCCCGAAACGGCGGATTATGTCGCATATGGTCTCGTTTTCTTTGACCTCGTATACAAAGCAGTCTTCGCGGGGAACCATCGCTTTATCTCCTTCCGTTTTGATTTTTGTGATATGTTATGCCGGGAGGGCAAAAAAATTGACAGGTATTTTTATTTTCCATACCCCGTTTCACGCTTGCCGATACCGCCGATCCATGTTATTATTTGGTTCGGGGGAGAACCGGGGAGGCGGATAGTTGAGGTCCTTTTTATACGCGTTTTTGGGCATACGCGCAGCGCTGAAATCGGGGCGCAACCTGCGCATAATGACGGCCTGCGCGGCGCTCGCAATCGTTCTTTCGTTCGTTTTCGGGCTTTCGGGAACGGAATGGGCTGCCGTCCTCATATGCTGCGCCGGGACGCTGTCTCTTGAAATGATAAACACGTCGATAGAAACGGTTATAAACGGCCTTACGCACGAATACAAGCCTCAGGCGAAAAAAGCGAAGGACATAGCCGCCGGAGCCGTGCTCGTGTTTTCCGTTTTCTCGCTGGCAACCGGACTCGTTATATTCGTCCCGCGCATCATCGCCGCCTTGCGCGTCTGAGCGAATCACACTTTTTTCATCACATCCAACTGGTATCTTTGCGACGCGTCCCGGAGGAAATTGTAAAGGCCTTCGGCATACGCCGTTACCCCGGCGTCGCGCGCGTTTTTCGCAGCCTTTTCCGCCGCGCCGCCGCTCTTTTTGTCGGGCTTGAGCCCGTGCCTTTTCTTGTAGCGTGCGGTTAATTTTACGATTTGCATCCTGCGTTCGAAAAGCGCGAGGATCTTCTCGTCTATTTTATCAATCCTTTTCTGCCACCTGTCAAGCGCGTCCATCGCGGCTCCTCCGTTCGGCTATCTCGTTTTTCTGCGTATATTCTGCGTAATCGCGCCTCTTTTAATACCGGCGGCGCTCCTTGCGCATTGCGACGCGCTTCTTCAGTTTTACCGCAAGGCTCCTTATAAGCAGCGCGCTAAAGACTGCCGCGGCCGCGATCTCTAAGGGGGCTGCGCTTTCAATACCGTATATATGCCCGGACACGTTCACCGTTATGCCGCTCAATGCGAGAAATCCGTCGAACAAAAGCCCGAACAAAACCGCGAAGACCGCCGTTACCGCAAGGTAAACGGCCGCCGTTTTTTTGCCGAACCTTTTGATAATCACCGATACCGAGGCCGCGTTCGTCGCCGGGCCCGCGAACAGGAAAACGAAGGCGGCTCCCGGGCTGAATCCTTTTGCCATCAGGGAGACCGCGACTGGTATCGACGATACCGAGCATACGTACATCGGAAGCCCGACGACAAGCATGATAAGCATTCCGGCTATACCCGAACCGACGTTAAGGCTCTCGAAAAACCGCGCCGGGAAGGCCGCCGTTACCGCCGCGGCGGCGAGCAGCCCGATTACGAAATGTACTGATATGTCGTCGATAAAATCTATATAGGCATACTTCGCGATTCTTTTTATCCTGTCCGCGATACCGGTCCTTTCATGTTCCTCTTCGCAGCCGCAATGTCCTCCCCCGCAGCCGCAATCCCGCTCTAAATCCCCAGCGCTTTTGACATCCCCCGCCAACGCCTGTACCACCGCTCCTCCGGCCGCGCCGGAAACGAAAGCCGCGAGCGGCCTGAACGCCGCAAAAGCCGCCCCCATCATGCCGAAAGTCGCGATGAAAGAATCTATTCCGGTCTGCGGAGCGGAGATAAGGAACGCCATCACGGCGGATACCGACGCCCCGCTGTTTTGCAGAAAAAGCGCGGCCGGCATTACCCCGCAGGAGCATACCGGAAGCGGCACGCCGAAAAGCGCCGCCTTAATCGGGGCGAACCTGCTTTTTTGTCCGAGGTGTTTCGCCACCGTTTCGTTTTTAAGGAATTCGTGAAGTAACCCGGCGAGGGTCATCCCTATGATCATGTATAACGACATGTCGAGGAATATGCCCGCGAGCGCCGAAAAGAAGATCATTTTCCCACCCTGCCGTGCCCGCAGTGCTCCTTCGCGGCTTCGAGCAGAACCGAAATATGTTCGTCGTCCAACGTATAATATGTGTTTTTACCGTCTCTGACATAGCGCACGAGCCTCTCGCGCCGCATTAGTCCGAGCTGATGCGAAACCGCCGATATGCTTTTCCCCAACGCCCGCGCTATATGCCCAACGCATACCTCCCTGTCCCTCAACAGCGACATTATCCTTATCCTGTCGGGATCCGCGAAGACTTTCAAAAACTCGGACATGCGTTCGGACTCCTCGCGCGAAACCGCCTCGGGCAATCCGCTGTCGGTACATCTTTCCATTTCGTTCCCCGTTCATTTGAATATTTGTTCAACTGTTCAAATTATACTCCTAAAGATATTACGCCGTCAATATTTTTTACGGTTGCGCGAAAAAATTATGGTTTGTCATTCGTGCCGGAGCGCGTCGACGGGATTCAGCTTAGAGGCTTTGTAAGCGGGTATTAGCCCGAACAATATGCCCACCGTCGCGGAAAAAAGGACGCTTAAAAACGCGGCCGACATGGAGATCTCGGATTTCACGCCGATAATGCTTGAGGACAGCTTGGTCGTAAGCGCCCCGATGCCGACTCCGAGAAGCCCGCCTAAAACCGCGTAGAAAAGGGCTTCGGCAAGAAACTGCCCTAGTATATGGTGTTCCCCCGCGCCCAAGGCCTTGCGTATCCCTATTTCCCGCGTCCTCTCCTTCACCGTAACGAGCATAATGTTCATGATTCCGATACCGCCGACGAGCAGCGCGACTCCCGCGACGGCGCCGACGACTATCGTGAATATGTCGAGTATGTTCTTGGCGTTTTCTATCTCCTGCGTCAGGTTGATTATTTTCAGCGAACCGTCCCCGTATCTGTTCAACAGCATCGACGTGCTCGCCTTTATCACTCCGTTAAGCGCCTCCGTGGACAAAGCGGTTATGGAAATTTCGTTGAAATATTTTTTTCCGAAAAGCTCCTTGAAAGTCGTGACCGGTATATAGCATTTCCCGGAAAAAAAAGACGCGTATATCGACTGATTATCGTCCTCGACTCCCGCCACGGTAAACTTCTGGCCGTTTATGCTTACTTTTTGCCCCAAGGCCTTACTGTTTCCGAACAGCTTTTCCTTCGCGTCCCGGCTCAAAACGACGCGGCGCCTCGAATAATCTATATCGTTTTTCGTCAGGCCCATGCCCTCGACATAATTCGTATGCTCTATCCTGAAAAGCGCTTCGTTCGTACCGACGACGTCCGATACTATCTTTCCTCCGTCGTACGAAAGATACGCCTTCTCGTAAACGGAAGGCGCTATGTCCTTTATGCCGCTTACCCCCTTGAGCATTTCCACATCCCTCATGTCAAGCATGCTTTCCGGTCCCTGCAGGTCGCTCGGAAGGAGCCATATCCTGTTTGTCCCGAATTTCAGGAGCTCGTCGTTTATCATCGCCTGCCCGCCGTTGCTGACGGATATGACGGTTATCATCGACGCGACGCCTATCGTTATCCCTATTATAGTAAGCACCGTCCTCATCCTGTTTTTTATGAGCTGGTGCAGCGCCATGCCCAAATAATCCCTGAACCTCATTTTGCCTCCCCTTCCTCGACTATGCGCCCGTCTTTTAAAACGATAAGGTCTTTCGCGTGAGAGGCCACCGCTTTTTCATGCGTTATCAGCACTATCGTCGTGCCCAATTCGTTCAGGGCCTTCAATATCTCCACGATGTCGGCGCCTGTTTTGCTGTCGAGGTTTCCGGTCGGCTCGTCGGCGAGTATCAGCGAGGGGGAGTTGACGAGAGCGCGCGCTATCGCGACCCTTTGCTTCTGGCCGCCCGAAAGCTCTCCGGGCAGATGTGACGCGCGGTTGGCAAGCCCGGTCATCTCGAGGAGTTCCGCCGATTTGCGCCTCCTTTCCTTTGGCGGCACGCCCGAATATACCATCGGCAGCTCGATGTTCTGCCTCGCGGTCAGCATCGGGAGCAGATAAAACGACTGGAATATGAAGCCGATACGCTTGTTTCTCAAATGCACCTTGCTTTCGGGAGAAAGCTTTCTTACGTCCGTATTGTCGAAATAATATTCCCCCTTCGTCTGGGTGTCGAGGCATCCTAGTATGTTCATCAGCGTCGTCTTTCCGGAGCCCGACGCGCCCATCACCGCGAGAAACCCTCCCTTCTTTACCTTCAGGGATATGTTTTTCACGGCGTGAACGCAGGCCTCTCCCCTGCCGTACGTTTTGCTTAGATTCCTGACTTCAATCATACACAACTTTCTGGCCTTCCTTCAGATTCTGAGGCGAGAGCACCGCCGTTTCGCCTTCAACGACGCCGCTCAATATCTCCGCGTAAAGAGAATTTTTGAATCCCGTCGTAACGGCGCGTTTCTCAAGAACGCCGTCCCGCCCGACGACGAACACGCATCCGTCGTCCGTCAGGCAATCCACCGGCAGCGCGAGTATATCCTCTTTCGAATCGAAAACCACCTCGACGTCGACCTCCGCGCCCAACACTTTTTTGAACCTTTTCTCCGGAGTTATCACGATTTTCGTCATGGCGCCGTAATTCGACTGTCCCGCAGTGTCAGCCGCCGATTTTGAGATCTCCGTAATCTTTCCGTCGTAAACTCCTTCCTCCGTGCTTATTTTTACGCTCATCCCTTCCGAAAGCTTGTTCAAGTCCCTTTCGTATACATATGCATCGATCAGCAGGTCGTCGGTATCGGCGACGACCATCGCCGGAGTCCCGGGAGCAAGCACTTCTCCTTTATGAATGCTCACGTTTAAGACCGTCCCTTTTATCAGGGACGTAAAGCACATCGCGTCGAGCTTGCGCCGCAGGCTCTCGACCCGGAGCTCCGCGAGCCTGACGCTGCCGTATGCGTCCGTTCCCTCCGCACCGCTTAAATTTAAAGCGTTAAGGCTCGAAGCCATGCTTGCGGCGTTGTCGGCGAGCTGTCCTGAAAACGCGCTGTTGAACGATTCGTAATCGTATCCGGTCGTCTGCGAAAGAGCGAGCGCAAGCTTCGCCTTTTCGGCGGCCGCGCCCGAAGCGAACGCCGCCTGAGACTGCGAATTTTCGAGCATTTCGCAGTTTATCTGCGCCTGCTGGAGAAGGTTTCTTACTTCCGACGCGTCAAGGTCGAAAAGCGCGTCCCCTTTTTTCACGGCGCTCCCCTCGGAAACGTATATGCTTTCAACGGTCCCGCCCGTTTCGCTCATTACTCCATACGCCGTTTTCGGCGCCGTTTTCCCGGAAAATTCGAGCGTGTCGCTCATGTCCATCAATTTGGCCTTGCAGACGTTTACCTTCGTATTCGTGCCTTTATCGTTGAAGTATAAAAACCATCCTGCCGCGATGACCCCTAAAACGGCTATTAATAGTATAATTTTCTTCACGCGGATGCCCCCCTTTTTTTCTTTCTGCCCGTTTTTAGTTTGGCAGAAATATTATTTCGTTATTCCGAAAAAGGTGTTGCATTATTATTCATTTTTATGTATAATTATAAATAAAATTTTTCGTCCCCGGCATGGCGTTCCGCTTTTTCGGGGCGTCAAAGGGGGTCATTTTTTGGTCAACGTATCCGTAATAGGCGCGACCGGCTACGCCGGCGCGGAGCTCATGCGTATATTGTCCGGCCACGGCGGTGTGAATATAACGCACGCTGTTTCAAAAAGCTTCGCGGGAAAGCGGCTCGGCGATGTTTACCCTAATTTTAAAAGCAGGGACATCCTTCTCGAGAACATGGACGCCGAAAAAATAGGCGCCGACAGCGACGTGGTCTTCTTTTCTCTTCCGCACGGCGCGTCCTGCGAACATATACCGCATTTTTTGAAACGCGGTGTGCGCGTTATCGACCTGTCGGGCGATTTCAGGTACCGGGACGCGGCCGTATACGAGCGGTGGTACAATATCCCGCACAACGCGAAGGAGTTGTTGGGCGAAAGCGCATACGGGCTGCCGGAAGTATACCGCGAAAAAATACGAAACGCGAGGCTGGTAGGAAACCCCGGCTGTTACCCGACCTGCGCGATACTCGCGCTTTACCCGCTTCTTAAAGCCGGCGTGATCGGGGCCGACGGGATAATAATCGATTCCAAGTCCGGCGTTTCCGGCGCGGGGCGCGGCGAAAAGCTTGAAAACTCGTACTGCGAGGTGGACGAGAGCGTCAAGGCATACGGCGTCGCGTCTCACAGGCATACCTCCGAGATAGAGCAGGAGCTCTCTCTCGCTTCGGGGCGGGACGTCATAGTATCCTTCACTCCGCACCTCGTCCCGTTGAAAAGGGGCATCCTGTCTACGATATACGCGCCCCTGAAAAACGGCGCTTCCGAAAAGGATATTTTTGACGCGTACGGAATATATAAAGACGAGCCTTTCGTAATCGTGTCCGGCGCCCTTCCCGAGATAAAGCATGTCGCGGGCAGCAACCGCTGCGCTATCGGATTCGTATGCGACGCGCGTACGGGCAGGCTCGTTATCGTAAGCTGCATCGACAACCTTGTAAAGGGCGCCGCCGGACAGGCGGTGCAGAACATGAACATAATGTGCTCCCTGCGCGAAACCGAGGGGCTCGAAGGTTTGGGGTGGTATCTGTAATGGACAAATATATCGAAAAAGCGAATATACTTATCGAGGCGCTGCCGTATATCAGGCGGCTTTCCGGCAAAACGGTCGTTATCAAATACGGCGGGGCGGCAATGCTTTCCGAGGATCTTTCCCGAAAGATTATGCAGGACATCACGCTTTTAAAATACGTCGGAGTCAACCCGATAGTAGTCCACGGCGGAGGGAACGACATCAACAGCATGCTAAAAAGGCTCGACATAAAGCCCCGCTTCCACAACGGCCTGCGCATAACCGACGCGGAGACGATGGACGTCGTCCAGATGGTTCTGATGGGGAAGATAAACAAGGACATCGTTTCGCAGATAAACGTCGCGGGCGCGAAGGCGATCGGCCTGTGCGGCAAGGACGCGTCGCTTATCGAGGCGGAAAAGCTTTACGGCGCGGACGGCTGCGACCTCGGGCGCGTAGGCCGGATAACGGGCATTAACACGAAGCTGTTGAACACGATCGCGGCGGACGAGTACATCCCCGTCATCGCGCCGATCGGCGCGGGCAAAGACGGCGAGAGCTATAACATAAACGCGGATACGGTCGCGGGCGACATCGCGGCGGCTTTAGGCGCGGAAAAGCTTATGTTTCTGACCGACATAGACGGCATACGCAGAGACGAGAACGACCCGGGTTCGCTCATATACGAGATAACCGTAAGCGAGATAAACGCGCTCATCGGGCAGGGCGTTATCTCCGGAGGGATGCTGCCCAAGGTCGAGGGCTGCATAAAGGCGATAAAAAGCGGCGTCAAACGCGCGCATATACTGAACGGCACGATACCGCATCCGATACTCCTCGAGATATTCACGGATACCGGCATCGGCACGATGGTGAGGGAATGATGGTTTTAGACGATATCATACGGCTCGAAAAACAATATTACTGCCCGGTTTTTTCGAGGCAGAAGGTCTGCTTCACGCGGGGCGAAGACGTGCACCTGTTCGACACGGAGGGGAACCGCTATACCGATTTCCTGTCTGGCATTGGGGTATGCTGCCTCGGGTATTCGGACGAAGGGTATAAGGACGCGCTGCGCGGCGCGATAGACAGCCTCATGCACACGTCCAACCTTTTCTATAACGAAGTCCAGTCGAGGCTCGCGGAGCTTCTCTGCAAAGCCGCGGGCTACGACAACGCGTTTTTCTCGAACAGCGGAGCGGAGGCGGTCGAAGGCGCTCTGAAGCTCGCGCTTAAGTATCATTACGCCCTGGGGAAACCCCGGCGCGGCATTATAACCCTGAAGGGCAGCTTTCACGGAAGGACGCTGGCGACGCTCGCCGCGACCGGACAATCGAGATTCCACGAGGCTTTCAGGCCGCTGCCGAAATCGTTCGTGCACGTCGATCCGAAAGACCCCGGCGAGCTTAAAGACGCGGTAAACGGCGGCACAGCCGCGGTGATGATAGAGCCGATAATCGGCGAGGGCGGGGTCTCCCCCGTATCGGGCGATTTCCTCGCGGCGGCGCGCGAGGCCTGCGACAAGCACGGCGCGCTTCTGATAGCCGACGAGATACAGTGCGGCATGGGCAGGACGGGAACGCTCCTCGCTTCCGAAGCGTCGGGGATAAAGCCGGACGTCGTCGTGCTCGCCAAGGCGCTCGGAGGGGGCGTCCCGATAGGGGCGTTCCTCGCGCGCGGCGAAGCGGCGCGGGCGTTTAGCGCCGGAGACCACGGCTCTACGTTCGGCGGGAACCAGCTCGCGTGCACGGCGGCCTATTACGTCGTAAACAAGCTCGTGTCGACGGACTTGATGCGCCGCGTTGCCGATACGGGAGAATATTTCATCTCCAAACTAAAAGAGTTAAAAGAGAAGAGCCGCAAAATAGTACAGGTGCGCGGGCGGGGGCTCATGATAGGCGCCGAGCTCGCTCCGGACGCAAGCGCGAAGGAGATACAAACCTCCCTTCTCGCCTTAGGGTTCGTAACGGCGACCGCGGGGACGAACACGCTGCGGTTCCTTCCCCCGTATATCATACGGCGCGAACACATCGACTCCCTCATAGGCGCGCTTGAAACGCTGCTTTGAACGCGGAGATGATATGCCTAAAAGAACGGACCTCAAAAAGATATTGGTAATAGGCTCCGGGCCGATCGTCATAGGCCAGGCCGCGGAATTCGATTATTCCGGCACTCAGGCCTGCAAAGCCCTCAGGGAAGAGGGCTTCGAGGTCGTGCTCATAAACTCAAACCCCGCGACTATCATGACGGACGAGGAGACCGCGGACAGGGTCTATATAGAACCCATCACGCTCGAAACGGTATCGGCGATACTGCGCGCCGAAAGGCCTCAGGGAATAATTCCTACGCTCGGTGGCCAGACCGGACTCAACATGGCGGTAGAGCTCGCGGACAGCGGCGTTTTGGATGAGCTCGGCATAGAGCTTTTGGGCACCTCCCTCGAATCCATCAGGCTCGCAGAGGACAGGGAGCTTTTCAAAAAGACCATGGAAAGCATAGGCGAGAAGGTCGCGGTGAGCCGCATTGTGCGCTCCGTCGGCGAGGCGGCCTCGTTCGCCCGCGAAACCGGATTTCCGGTCATAGTGCGCCCCGCGTTCACGTTGGGCGGCACGGGCGGCGGCATCGCGCGCGATACCGCGGAGCTTGAGGATATTACGGCGAGGGGCATAGGTTTCTCGATGATCGGTCAGGTGCTCCTCGAACAGAGCGTCGGCGGCTACAAGGAAATAGAATACGAGGTTATGCGCGATTCGGCGGACAACTGCATAGTGGTCTGCAACATGGAAAACATCGATCCCGTTGGGATACACACCGGCGACAGCATAGTCGTCGCGCCGTCGCAGACGCTGTCGGATAAGGATTACCAGATGCTGCGCAGTGCGTCGCTCAAGATAATACGCGCGCTCAGGATTCGCGGAGGCTGCAACATACAGTTCGCGCTCGACCCGCGCAGCGCTGATTATTTCGTGATAGAGGTCAACCCGCGCGTAAGCCGCTCGTCGGCGCTCGCGAGCAAGGCGACGGGCTACCCGATAGCCCGCGCGGCGGCGAAGATAGCCGTCGGGTTCAACCTCGACGAGATCGCGAACCCTATTACCGGCGAGACCTGCGCGTGTTTCGAGCCGGCGCTCGATTACGTCGTTACAAAGGTCCCGAGATGGCCTTTCGACAAGTTCGTGACCGCCAACCGCAGCTTGGGGACGCAGATGAAGGCGACGGGCGAGGTCATGGCGATCGGGCGCTGCTTCGAGGAATCGCTTCTCAAGGCGATCGACAGCCTCGACGTGAAGCTCGACTACCAGCTCGGGATGAAGACTATCGCCGGCTGGACGGACGGGCAGATCGAGGAATCGCTCAAAAACCCCGACGACGAGAGGATATTCGTAGTATCGGAGGCTTTGGATCGCGGGTATTCCGTGGACGAGGTCGCGCGGATAACGAAGATTGACCCTTTCTTCGTGAGCAAGCTCAAAAACATAGTGGATCTCGCGGGCGAGCTTAAAAAATACAGCCTCGAAACGCTTCCCGCGGGTCTGCTCAAAAAGTGCAAGAGGTTCGGGTTCGGGGACGGATACATCGCGAACCTTACGGGCTCTCGTGAGAGCGACGTCCGCGCCTTAAGGCTGCGCGAATCGCTGCGCCCCGCATATAAGATGGTCGACACATGCGCGGGGGAGTTCGAGGCAAAGACCCCGTACTATTATTCCTGTTACGACGACACGGACGAGTCGAGGGACAGCGGGCGCAAAAAGGTGATCGTGTTGGGTTCCGGGCCGATAAGGATCGGGCAGGGAATCGAATTCGATTACTGTTCGGTGCATTCGGCGCTTACGCTAAAAAAATCGGGTTACGAGTCGATAATAATCAACTCAAACCCGGAGACGGTGTCCACCGATTTCGACACATCCGACAAGCTATATTTCGAGCCGCTAACGAAGGAATGCGTACTCGACGTGATAGAGCGCGAAAAGCCCGAAGGCGTGATCGTGCAGTTCGGCGGCCAGACGGCTATCAACTTGGCCGGCGCGCTCTCGCGCGAGGGAGTGAATATTTTGGGCACCCGGCCCGAAGGCATAGACATGGCCGAGGACAGGGACTTGTTTATAAAGGCGCTTCAAAGGCTGGACATACCGGCGCCCCCCGGCGCTGCCGCGTTCTCGCTGCGCGAATCCAAAGCCACCGCTCAGCGCATAGGCTATCCCGTTCTCGTACGGCCATCTTACGTTCTCGGCGGACGGGCGATGGAGATCGTGTACGACGAAACGGAGCTTGAGGAATACATGAGGCGCGCGGCGAAGGCGTCGCCGGAGCATCCGGTGCTCGTCGACAAATATATTTTCGGCAAAGAGGCGGAAACGGACTGCGTCTGCGACGGGGAGGATACGCTCGTCGTGGGGATCATGGAGCATATCGAGCGCGCGGGGATCCATTCCGGCGACAGTTTCGCGGTATATCCGTCCCGCACGCTGTCGGAGGCCCAGAAAAAAACGATGGCCGACTACTCGGCGCGCATAGGGCGCGAATTCGGGATCCGCGGCCTTTTGAACATACAGTTCGTGATCGATCCTTCGGGGAAGGTATACGTGCTCGAGGTCAATCCGCGCGCGAGCCGCACCGTCCCGATCCTGTCGAAGGTCACCGGAGTCCCGATGGTAAGCCTCGGCACCCGCGTGATGTTGGGAGAAACGCTTTCCGGGATGGGATACCGGCCGGGGCTTTATCCCGAGAGCGGGCTGGTAACCGTAAAAGCCCCCGTGTTTTCGTTTTCGAAGATGACGACCGTGGATATTTTCCTTGGACCGGAAATGAAGTCGACCGGAGAGGTTATGGGCACGGACCGAACGTTTCATGCGGCTCTTAAAAAAGCGTTCGTTTCGTCAGGCGTCAGGATGCCGGACAGGAGCCTGCCCGTCCTGTTCTCGGTGACCGACAGGGATAAGCCGGAGGCTTGCACGTACGCGAAGCGCATGACGGAGATGGGTTTCAAAATAACGTGCACCGACGGCACGTACGGATATTTCAGCGGCGCGGGCATAAAATGCGATCTGCTGCCGAAGAGCGCGGCGGTAAGCGCGCTCAAAAAACGGGGTTTCTCGCTGGTGATAAACACCCCGACGAGAGGGAAGCAGCCTTCGCGTTTCGGGTTCGAGCTGCGCAGGACGGCGATGGAGTTCAACGTCGCGTGCGTGACATCGTTCGACACGCTTCGCGCGCTGCTGTCCGTCATGCGGGATGAAAACGCTTCGGAGCGCTTCATACCTTTGAGCGAGTACAGGAATTTTAAAAGAATCGAGGACATTAAGAATGAATCTTGCGTCATATAAACCAAAGAAAGAGTTTTCTCAAAAACACCTTCTCCGTCTGTCGGACTACTCCCCCGACGAGATACTGCAGGTTTTGAGCCTCGCGCTGAAACTTAAGGAAAAGTTCAGGCGCGGGATCCGCCCGCAGCTCTTGAAGGGAAAAATACTCGCGATGATATTCGCTAAAAGCTCAACGAGGACGAGGGTCTCGTTCGAATCGGGCATCTACCAGTTGGGAGGCATAGCCCAGTTCCTCTCCGCCGCGGACATACAGCTCGGGCGCGGCGAGACCATCTCCGACACCGCCAAGACCCTGTCCCGGATGGTGGACGGGATAATGATCCGGACTTTCAGGCAGAGCGACATCGAAGACCTCGCGAAGTACGGGAGCGTGCCCGTTATAAACGGGCTTTCGGACCTCCTCCACCCGTGCCAGGCGCTCGCGGATATGCTCACTTATTACGAGCATACCGGCGGTTTTTCCGGCAAGCTCGCCTACGTAGGGGACGGGAACAACGTCGCCAACTCGCTCCTCGTAATATGCTCAAAATTGGGAATCGATATAAGCGCGGCGTGCCCCGAAGGGTACGAACCGGACGGCGGAGTCCTCGCTCTCGCGCGCGAAGCCGCGCGCCTGAGCGGTTCGAATATAACGATTACGCGCGACCCGCGCGAAGCCGTCGAGGGAGCGAACGCGGTATACACCGACGTATGGGCGAGCATGGGACAGGAGGCGGAAGCGGCGGAAAAGCGCAAGCGTCTTGCGGGCTATCAGGTAACGCCAAAGCTTATGGCGCTTTGCGCGAAGGGCGCGATATTCATGCATTGCCTTCCGGCGCACAGGGGCGAGGAAGTCGCCCCGGAAGTTATTGACGGCCCGCAAAGCGTCGTCTTTGACGAGGCCGAAAACAGGCTCCATGCTCAAAAGGCGGTCATGGCGCTTCTGATGAAGGACAGATGATATGGAGAGCATAGTTTTCAGGAAAGCCGATAAACGCGACGCGGGCGAGATACGCCGCGTTACAAGGAAGGCGTTCGAGGAATACGCGAAGACCGTCGGCAGAGAGGACAGGATCGACGCGCTTCGCGAGACGGACGAGGACATACTGGCGGACATAGAGCGCAAGCACGTGTATATATGCGAGGTCGACGGGCAGACGGTAGGAGCGGTCAGGTTCGAGATACTCGATCAGGGGATCGCGTACCTCTCGAGGCTGGCCGTCGACCCGGAGATACAGTCGCTCGGTATCGGCGGGCTGCTGCTCGAAAAGGCAAGGCAGGAATGCGCCGCGCTGGGAGCGCGCGCGATAACGCTCCACACCGCGAGCCGGATGCGTTCGTCCGTCGCGTTCTACCTCAAAAACGGGTATTACATACACTCGATAACGCGCGACAAGGATTATATACGCGCGTTCATGGTGAACGAGCTCGTGCCGATGGACGAGCTGTTCGATTATGAGAGCATCGTCAATAAAAAGAATTGACCGCTCTTTAATCAGGCGCGTGGAGATGCGGGGATTTATCGGAACGGTACGGTGGGCGTTCCCTACGCCCGGAACAGCACGGGGGTCGTTCCCTACAGCGGCGCGGGGGCCGTTATACGGAACGGTACGGTGGTCAACGATATGATTCGGTTTATTAAATGACGGAAAACGGGTTATCCTTCGCCGAAAAGCGCGGCTCCGATCATAGGCGCGTCCTCGCCCAAAGCCGCCGTCGCGATAAGGAGCCCTTCCCCCGCCGCGACCGGATACGCATGTGAACGGATGTAATCCGTAACGGGGTCTATGTATAATTCCTTCTGGCCGCATATCCCGCCGCTGAAAACAAGCGCGTCGGGCGACAGCACGTTTACGACGCAGACGAGGACGTCTCCGAGCGCCCGCACCGCTTCGTTTATTATGCTCATCGCGGCTTCGTCCCCGTCCGCGGCGGCGGAGAAGATTTCCCTGCTTTTCATGGCTCTGCCTTTGAAGCGGGGATGTTCGGATGCGGCTTTTTCGATGCCCATTCCGGAGCTTACCGTTTCCATGCAGCCGCGCCGGCCGCAGTTGCATTGCCTTCCGTCCGGCTTCGAAACGCAGTGCCCTATCTCGCCGGCGGTTCCCAAAGCGCCTTTATAAACCTTGCCGTCGATTATTACGCCCGCGCCTACCCCCGTTCCTAACGTGACGCAGACCACGACTTTTCTGCCCTTCGCGATCCCGGCCTTGCTCTCTCCGACCGCGGCGGCATGCGCGTCGTGTATCAAGCGGCACGGGATGCCGGCGGCCTGTTCGAATATGTCCGCCGCGTTCTCGTTTTTCCAGCCCAAATTTTCCACGAACACGGCCGTCCTATCGTCTTCGCTTACCGTGCCCGGGATCCCTATCCCGCAGAACGAAACGTCTTTCCGGGACGCTCCGATCTCGTCTAACATCTTTAAAAGCTCCCGCGCGGCGGACCCGACGATCGACGCGCAGCCGTCTTCGGCTCTTACCGGCAATTTCGTTTTTGCGATCACGCGCCCCGATTCGTCGATGAGCCCCATGTTTATTTTTGTGCCGCCTATGTCGATCCCGGCCCGCATTCCCTACCTCCAGACAACCGTATTGAAAATAATATAATTTGTTTCATGCGCGCTTGTCAAATGATAAATTCATACGTTCATAAACAGGACATGTATGATATAATCGCCGGGGAGGGGTTATGAAGCGTCTCGGATTCTACAGGACAATAATAATAGCGCTGCTTGCGTCTTCGGTTCTGTTTTTCATAATTCAGCAGCTCATTTTCAGGGATATACGCAGCACCCTTTTTTACTTCCTTCAGGATTTTTTGTTCCTGCCCCTCAACATACTGTTCGTCACCTTTATTCTCAATAAAATAATCGTTTCGCGGGAGAAAAAGGACAGGCTCGAACAAATCAACATCGTTATAGGCGCTTTTTTCTTCGAAGCCGGGACGGGAGCGATAGAGCTTTTGAATCCCTTCATGCCGGATTCCGGCGAAGTCGGCCGCCTGCTCGATATGGATCCGGGCTGGAGCGACAAGGACTTTGAAGCCGCCGCGCTTAAAGTCAAATCCATGACGCGGCGCGCGCGGCTCGGCGAGCGCGAGCTCGCGACGCTCAAGGAAGGGCTTTGCGGCAAGAAAGACCGCATACTGCAAATGTTCGCAAACCCCAACCTTTTAGAACACGACACTTTTACCGAAACGCTTTGGGCGCTTTACCATTTTATCGACGAATTGCAGAACAGGGACGATTTGGCCGGGCTGCCGGAACCGGACCTCGAGCACCTTTCCAACGACGCGGCGCGCGCGTACGGGCTCCTCGTATACGAATGGGTCATATACATGAAATACCTGAAGAGGAGATACCCTTACCTCTGGTCGATGGCGGCAAGGAAGAACCCGTTTGCCGAAAACAGCGTTATAATAACGTGACCGTATCCTTCGCCCCGCGCGGATAAAAGCGCGCGGACGCCTCCTTTAAACTAAGGCCGCGATAAAAACGGGAGCGCGCTATTCCCCGTCTTCCCCGTCTTCCTCGTAATAAAGCCTTTCGAATTCGTTCCAGACCCTGTTGAGCTTGTCTTCGTCCTCCACGGGCATATAGCAGTCGCAGCCGTGCTCGTCTTCGACTATCTCGAGCAGTATCACGTCCCCGTTTTTTATTCCCTCGACTTCCGTTTCCGGGGTAAGAGCTATAAAACAGCTTTCCTCGTAATCAAAAGTCAGAAGATGCTCGAATTTTACGTCTTTTCCGTCCTCGTCCCGCAAAACCACGATATTGTCGTCTTCGTCCATAGCCGATCTCCGTTTCCCGCCTTTTTACGGCGCATTTGTATTTTTGCTGTGTTCCTTTCACCCCGTCCTGTGCGTTTCGAGGTACGCGCCAAGAATATAGACCGCGGCCAACTTGTCGACGACCTTTTTTCTCTTTTCCCTCGACACGTCGGCCTCGAGGAGAGTCCTCTGCGCGCTTACGGTCGAGAGCCTCTCGTCCTGGAAAACGACGTTCAATCCCAGCGCCCTGACTTCTTCCATGAATTCGCGCGCTTTCGCGGCGGACGGACCTTCGGTTCCGTTCATGTTCAGCGGCAGGCCGGCGACCACCGTTTCCGCTCCAAGCCGCTTCGCCTTGTCCGCGATATATGCCGCGTCGCCTTCGCCGCGGCGCGTATAAGTCTCGACGCCCTGCGCCGTAAGACCAAGCAGGTCGGAGACGGCAATGCCTATCCTCTTTTCCCCGATGTCTATACCCATTATCCTTTTCATCTCAAACCACCTTTATCGCGAACTCCGGGCAGGCGGCCGCGCAGTACCCGCAGAATACGCAGCGCTCCATGTCGACCCGCGCTTTTCCCGCCGCTATGGTTATCGCGCCGCCTGCGCACGCGGCGGCGCATTTCCCGCAGCCCGCGCACCAGCCGTGGACCATGACGCTCCTTCCGGGCTTCTCCGAAAACGCCGTGTCCCTCGCTCCCGAGAAAAAGGCGCAGTTTTCCGCAAGCTCGCGTTCGTTCTGCATCCCGACCGCCACGGAATGGACGTGCGGGCTGTCGGCGGCGTACGCGAGCGCTTCCTTCGCGCTTTTGAACAGGTGCCCCCCGCCAAGAGGCTTCATCGCGAATATGCCCTTTCCCGCCCGGTGCGCCGCGCGCACCGCGTTCTCCATGTCGTCCCTCGTCCCGTCCGCGACGCCAAGCCCGCGGATGTTGTATATCATGTGTATCACGTCTATCTCGGGGATCTTCGCCGCCGCGAGCACGCAGCCCGCGTGATGAGTCGATATTCCGAACGCTCTTATGACGCCGCGCTGTTTCATACTGAGAAAATACTCCGCCGCTCCCCAGTGCCCGCGCAGCGTATGCCCGCTTTGCTGCTCATGCAGCATGAATATGTCGATGCGGTCGCGCCCCAGCCCTCGCAGCGCCTTCTTTAGGCTTTTCTTCGCTCCCTTTTCGTCGTATGAATACGATTTAGTCGATATTACCACATCCGGATCGCCCGCGAAAGCTTTTTTAAGATGCGGATAAGTCCCGTACAATTCCGCCGTATCAAAAAAAGTCACGCCCGCTTCACGGGCCGACTTTAAAAGCGAAGCGCCTTCTTCTATCCCTAAGTTTTTCTGGAGCGGGCCTATCGTCAGTGTCCCGAAACAAAGCCTTGAAACCCGCAGCCCGGTGTTCCCGAGAAGGACGTATTCCAATTATTCCTCTGTTTTAGCTATCGAGTCAATATATGCCTTTACGAATTCCTCGAGGAGCTCGTCCCTCTCGACGCGCTTCACCAGCGAGCGGGCGTTCTTATAACTCGTTATGTACGTAGGGTCGCCGGAGATTATATACCCCACGAGCTGGCTTACGGGATCGTACCCCTTGTCTTTCAGAGCGTCGCATACAAGCAATATGACTTCCCTCGCCGGGTTTTTGAGTTCCTTCTCCAGCGAGAATCTCATCGTCTCTTCAGATTTCACCATTTCGCAATACCCCCTTAATCCCCATGTTTAATTATATACTAAGACTACCCCCCGTTTCAAACCCGCTCGTAAATTGTTAGTAAAAATATAAAGGATTCGTAATATCCTGACGTGAATTTTCAATCGCCGTTTCCGGAAACGTAAAATCTTTGCGCCCGAATCGGCGGTCCCGTTAAGGAGCCGGCATCGTATGATTCATGACGACGCCGGCAGCATGCGTTTTCATTCCCCCGTGTCCATTTTGTTAAGATGAGTCCCTATCGCCTGTTTACCGCGGCTGACGACCTTTTTGATCTGCGGCTGAACGTACGGCGCCGCGATCATTGCCGCGACCGCGCCTATGAGCCCTCCCGCGAGCATTCCGATTACAAGATTACCCCTCATATCCAACACTCCTTTCAAACAATCGTAATCCTTGTGCTTTTAGTTTGCTCAATCGGAGCGTCAAAAACCCATTATTTATTATGGTATTTGTTTCCGAAAAATCATGGGAAACGCACAAATTCGATAAGATTTGCGTGAAATGCGCGGGCGCCTGATTGCGCGCGCAAATTCGCCGCCGTGCAACTAAGGCAACGGCACGTTCGCGCTCTCATCGGCGGCGATGAAGTAATCTATTGGCGCGGCGTTTTGTTTTTCGACCTATAATCCGCGATCGCGGCTTTAAGAGCGTCCTCCGCCATCAGCGAACAATGGTACTTCCTTTCCGGGAGCCCTCCCAACTCGTTTACGATATCCGTTTTGGATATCGCCTCCGCCTCCTCGAGGGTCTTCCCTAACGCCATGTCGGACGCTATGCTCGACGAAGCTATCGCGGCGCAGCATCCGTATGTTTTATATTTTATGTCGCTTATGCGGTCGTCTTTGACCTTTATATACATCTGCATCGTGTCGCCGCATTCGACGCTCCCGACCTCCGCGTATCCGTCGGGGTCCTGAATCGACCCCACGTTGTGCGGATTCTTGAAATGCTCCAGCACCTTTTCGTTATACACGCTTTATGCCCCCCTTGCGCTGAGCGAACAGCGGCGATACCTCGCGTATCTTCGCGGCTATGTCGCTCGTCTTTTGTATCACTTCGTCTATTTGTTCTTCCGTGTTCTCGCGTCCTAACGTGAACCGTACCGCCCCTCTCGCGTCTTCCGGCGACAGCCCCATCGCCATAAGTACATGTGAAGGATGTATTGAACCCGACGTGCACGCCGATCCGGTAGAAACCGCTATCCCCTCGAGGTCGAGGTACGTCATGAGCGCCTCGCCCTCTATCCCCTCGAAGGTAATGTTCACGTTTCCGGGCAGTCGGCTCGTCTCGTGCCCGTTGAGCTTCGTATAAGGGATCTTCAGCAGGCCTTCTTTAAGGCGCGCGGCGAGCGCCGCCTCGTGCGCGTTCTCCGCGTCCATCGTGTCGGCGGCGAGCTCTATCGCCGCGCCGAGTCCGACTATCCCCGGAGTGTTTGTCGTTCCCGCGCGCGAGTCCTTTTCCTGAGCGCCTCCGTGCATGAATTTCGCGATCTTTACGCCGTTCCTTATGTACAGCGCGCCTACGCCCTTCGGCCCGTAAAACTTATGCGCGCTCAACGAGAGCATGTCGATCCCCATCGCTCCCACGTCGATCGAGCAGTGCCCGACGGCCTGAACGGCGTCGGTATGGAAAAGTATCCCCTTTTCCCTCGCTATCGCGCCTATCTCCGCCACCGGCATCACCGTCCCGACCTCGTTGTTCGCGAACATGACCGTTATAAGGATGGTGTCGGGGCGCAGGGCGTCCCTCACGCTTTGCGCGCTCACCATCCCTTTTGCGTCCACGGGAAGGTATGTTACCTCGAAGCCTTTGGCTTCCAAGTACCTGCACGTGTCGAGCACGGCGTGGTGTTCGACGGACGACGTTATTATATGCCCTTTCCCCGCGGCTTCCGCCGCGCCCTTTATCGCCCAGTTGTCGCTTTCGGTTCCGCCGGACGTAAAATATATCTCCGACGCGGACGCGCAAAGCGCCGCCGCGGTCTTTTCGCGCGCTTCCATCACGGCCCTGTCCGCCTCCCTGCCGTACGCGTACGGCGTCGAAGCGTTTCCGAATTTCCGCGTGAAATACGGCTCCATTTTCGAGAAGACCGCCTCGTCCAAGTATGTCGTCGCCGAATGATCCAGATAAACCGCCATTTTAACACCTTACGTCTTTCGCCTGCGGCTTTTCTTTTATCAGCCGCGTATAGTCGTCCACCATGTCGCGCAGAGTTATCGAATTCACCACTCCGCAGAATCCTTCGTATATGCGCTGCCAGATTATATGGGTCGTGCAGACTCCTACGTTCTCGCAGCATGCGCCTTCGCCCACGCATTCCGCGGGAGAAAGCTCTCCCTCGAGCGCGGTCAGGACGCTTCCCACGGATATTTCTTCCGGCGGCGCGCCTAAAGTATAGCCGCCTCCCGCGCCGCGCGTGCTTTTAACGAGCCCGGCGTTTTTGAGCTTAGAGAATATCTGCTCGAGGTACTGCTCGCTCAAAGCCTGGGCTTGCGCTATCTGCTTTATCGAGAGAGTCCCCTCGCCGTACGACTTCGCGAGTTCGAACATCGCCCGCAGGCCGTACCTTCCCCTCGTCGAGATTATCACGAACAGGCTCCTTTCATATTCCGCAATCCGCAGCGGCCGCGTAACCGTTATCCATTAATCCCGAGTTTTTTTGTCGGGATTATCATAAAATATCCGAGTTTTTTTGTCAAGTTTATTTTTGCGCAAGGGAGATAAAAAATACGCCGGAGCTTTTCCGGCGTATCGGGTTGCTGCGTCATTCGATCTCTATGCGCTTCGACTGGTCGAGCTTTTTTTGCCTCGGGACGGTGATTTTTAGCACTCCGTTTTCGAGTTTGGCTTTTATGCCGTCCGCGGCCGCGTCCCCGAGGTAAATGCTGCGGCTCATCGAACTGAAGCGCCTCTCCCTGTGGATGTAGTCCTTTCCTTCGTCGTTCACATTTTCTTCCCTCTTCACCGCGATCTGAAGGTTCCCTTCGTCGAGCCGGAGATCGATCTCGTCGCGGCTGACTCCGGGAAGCTCGGCCTCCACAAGGTATTCGTTATCCTTCTGCTGTACGTCGACTCTGAAAGTACTCGATGCGTAGCGGCCCATGAACCACGGCTCGCTGAAGAAGTTGTCGATCATGTTATAGAAATCGTCCGTGCCTATGAGCCCTCTGTTCCTTCTCCCGAACGGTATCAAATTTGCCATGTTTCATTACCTCCTCATCTGTTTTGATTTTGTTAGCACTCTCCTTCGGTGAGTGCTAATCCATATTTATTATATACCACCGTTGAGTTTTTATGTCAACAGCGGTCATGAATTTTTTACAAATCGGCGAACGGGTTTTCCCGCCGCCGCCTTGCGCCGCCGCGCGGGCTTTTTTCAGACTATCCTGCTTATCTCGGAGCGCAGCTGCTTTATTATCCTCTTTTCGAGGCGCGATATGTAAGACTGCGAGATCCCGAGGTAATCCGCGACCTGCTTCTGCGTCCTCTCCCTCTGGCCGTTAAGCCCGAAACGCATTTCCATGATGAGCTTCTCGCGCTCGCAGAGGCGCTCTATGCATTCGCGCATCAAATCCTTCTCCACGCCGTCCTCTATCTCGGTATACACGACGTCCGGCTCGGTGCCCAATATGTCCGACAGCAGCAGCTCGTTACCGTCCCAGTCCACGTTAAGCGGCTCGTCGAACGACACTTCGAATTTGAGCTTGGCGTTCCGGCGCAGGTACATGAGTATCTCGTTCTCTATGCATCTCGACGCGTACGTCGCGAGCTTTATATTCTTGTCCACGTCAAACGTGTTGACGGCCTTGATGAGGCCTATCGCGCCTATCGACACGAGGTCTTCTATCCCTATCCCGGTGTTTTCGAACTTGCGCGCGATATATACGACGAGCCGCAGGTTCCTTTCTATAAGAGTGCGCCTTACGGACTTGTCACCTCTGCCCAGCGACTCCAGCAGTTCCGTCTCCTCCCGCTGCGTCAGCGGGGGCGGGAGCGCGTCGCTGCCGTTTATATAGTCTATCCGCGCCGCAAGGCCTATGCGCATTATCAGCCATGCCGTTATCCTGTTCAGAATCAGCCTCATCATATACCAACCCTCCCGTAAGTTTGTCCATAAGCGATGTCCCCGCCAAAGCCTCGTGGGCGAGCGGCTCTCCCGAGACGCAGACCACGGCCTTGATTCTCCCTGCGCTACCGCGCAGCGACACGCCGTCGGCTTCGAGCCCGAACATAACGCCCGTCCCAGTCGCCGCCGCGTACGGCACGGCGCGCAGCCTTTCCGTTGCTTCCGCGCCGCTAAGTCCGGTAAGAAGCGCCAAATCTTTCCCGAAGAGCGCCCGCGCGACCGCCCGCGAGACGATTATTACGTCGCGTCCGCTCAGCGGCTCCGCAAGCATGTTGCCGGTATCGATAAACGCGCGCGCCGAAACTTTCTTTCCCCTGTATTCGAGAGTAAGCGCCGCGATCCTGCGTTCATGCCGAAACGCCTTTTTACGCGCGACGCAAAGCAGCGCCGCGAGCGCCGCGCCGGAGCCCGTCCCGAACAGTATGTCCGCGGCCTGCGGCGGCGCAGGAGCGGAAGGCCTCGACAACCCCGAAAAAGCGTAGACCGCGCCCGCCAACACGAAAGCGGTTACGAAGAACGCGCAGGTGTTTTTCCAGAAGCCCCGTTCGCCTTTCACGTAAAACGCGATCACGCACATCGCGATTCCGGCCGCCAATTTAACGAACTCGGAACCGGCGAAATCCGTCCCGAAAGCCGCGGACGCGTAAACCCCGCCCGCCGCCGCCGAAACGAGGAACCTTCCCAACCTCGGCTTCGATCCGGTCAGCAGCGCGGCTAAAAATATGATCAGCAGATCCACGATGAAATTTTCGAGGAAAACGAGTTCCGCGTATATCTTATGCACGCCTTTCGACCTCTTCTTTTGGATGCGGCTATTATATAATTACTGATTCTTTATATATTGTAGAACCGCGTTCGCTAAAAAAAATAAAATGGCGTACTCGTGCCGAATAATCCTTCAATCGGATGCGTCCGGCGTATCGGATTTTGCGCGAAAGCGTTGTGAATTGTCCGAAACGCGCGGCAAAATGCCGGCGCTCCATACGCGGTCTCAAAGACCCGCATGCCGCCGCAGCCGCGCTTTTTGATTCCGTGGCGGATTTTGCGAAAAGCATCGCATATGTGGTATACTGCAAAACGGGGTATGCCTTAGAAATAAACAGCGGCCGATGGCCGCCGCTGCAAATATGGATATGTTCGTAATGCCATATATTGCGGGGAACGGTGCCGTTCCGAAACCGCATTTTTGCACGCCCCGCTTCATTAATATACGGAGAATAAACGGATGGGATTGACAGAACTGCTGATGATAGCCGCCGGGCTTTCGATGGACGCATTCGCGGTGTCCGTCGGCAAAGGGTTGAGCGCCAAGGATTGCAGCACGCGGCACGCGGTAACCGCGGGCGCGTATTTCGGCGTATTCCAGACCGTCATGCCGGTCGCGGGCTTTTTCTTGGGCGCGCAGTTCGAAAGGTATGTGAACGCCGTAGGCCATTGGGTCGTTTTCGGGCTGCTCTGCGTTATCGGCGCGAACATGATCCGCGAGTCGTTCGGCAAGGCCGAAAGGAGCGGCAACGGTTCTTTCGGATTCAAATCCATGATACCCCTCGCGCTGGCGACGAGCATCGACGCTCTCGCCGTCGGCGTCACGTTCGCGCTGTTGCACGCGAGCCTTATCCCGTCGGTGCTTATAATAGGGGCGGTCACGTTTTTGCTGTCGTTCGCCGGCGTAAAGTTAGGCGTCGCGATCGGTCCGCGCCTTAAGTCCGCCGCGGAGATCGCCGGCGGCGCGATCCTGATCATCATCGGCCTTAAAGTACTGCTCGAACATCTTGGCGTCATCTGATATGACAAAAACGCAGCGGTTTGGGCTGCAATAGAAACTCTTAATCGGTATCGACAGATCCACCCATAAAGTGTTATTATATGCAAGAGGGATAGCCTTCGTTTTTACAGTATAATAAAGAATTCCGGCAGCGCCCGTGCCGTTCCCCTGCGGGGAAATGCAAACGCGCGCCCGTCGCCTTAAATCCGCGCAGCGGCGGAAAGAGAAGATCATGGGAGGGTTTATTTATGGCAAAGGTGTTGCGTTTATTCGCTTGTATGCTGTCTTTGGCCTTGTTCCTTTCGCTGGCGCCCGCGGGATACTCCTTGGCCGGGGCGGCGGACGAAGCGGCGTGCGAAACGGCGGCTTTTGAGCCTTCCCCGGGAGCCGCTCAAAACGGCGCGCCGGGCGCGGCTTCCGGGACGTCCGAAAAGAAGCTCCTGCCTCTGCACGAGATAAACGAGCGTGTCGCAGAATACGGCAGCATGACGATAGAAGGCATGAAACCGGAGGATTACGACGCCTCTCAGAGCCGCGTCTGGACCCCTCTCAACACGGCGGGCGAGCCGCGGCCAATCGACATAAATTTAGCGAACCGATGAATTTCTCCGTGTTCGAGGAGCGTATGCGCAACCTCGACAAATACGAGGGCGTAGAAGTCAGCGTCATCGGCAAAAGCGCAATGGGCAGGAACATATACATGGTAAAAGTCGCGCCTGGCGGCGAGGAAGGCAAGCCGATCATA
>Ga0123519_10003331_pt1 | contig 26597 bp, 23 predicted proteins | sample YelNatPaOPRAMG02_FD_87396 | JGI IMG/M metagenome (GOLD analysis project Ga0123519, IMG submission 87396) | Hot spring microbial communities from Yellowstone National Park - Yellowstone National Park OP-RAMG-02 (version 2) | ecosystem: Environmental > Aquatic > Thermal springs > Hot (42-90C) ...
CTTGATTTTAAAGTCCTTAAGGTCGATAACGGATAACTCTGCCTCATACCAAGACCATTCATATGGAAGGGCTGAAGTGACAGCAGCAACCATTCCCTCGTTGACATTAAACTCCCATACCTGAACTCCTTTCGTTATCCTTTGAAATCCGGAACCAGGCTGGTATCTCCACAGTGAACTGAACCTGGGGGTTTCTTCGAAGAAGTAACCATCTCTCCCCTCTTTTTTCTCCTCCCTCAGGGGATCTTTGTCCTTGAGGAGTATGATAAGACTGTCTTCATTTTCCCATTCTAGGCCCTCTGCAGACCCTTCAACGACGATTTCTTCCCCTGCTTCATTCTTGAAATCATGAATAAATAATCTACATTCTTCCTCCTTCTTTGATAGATACGCTAACTTCGTTCCTGCTTGGTTCATTTTGGGTGCAAAGTTACTCCATCCTGACCGGAAGAATGATTTTTGATTCCCATCATTTACCGAAAACACTGCTACTTCGTTCCTCTCTTCTTCCTTGAATTCCTTATACATTTGGGAAACTACACATGCAAGCCTAGCTCCATTTTTGTCGAATGACAAATCAGATATGTTTCTAGTCGACAAAAAATCTTGGACGGTATGGTCTTTAATATCTGTCGTATGAATCCCCAACGATTGGAATCTAAGCCACGTATTAAATATTGGCGCACTTTGAACCTTAGATCTTTTTTCGCTGGGCATATTCAGTTTCATTTTGAGGTAATGAGTTTTAAGGAAACGTCTAAAATAGCTATGTAGGCTCGGTGAAAACTCTTCGTTCGGAGCCCCTATCAACTTCTCCTCTGAATTCCTCCCTTTCTGTATGTTCTTTTGCTGCGTGCCTGAGAACATCAATGATCGTGCCCAAAGCTTTCCTAGCTTTTCGGATTTTGCCACTTCGAGTGATTCTATTGAGTGCCATGGAGTTCCCGGCAGAGCGATTCTACTGATAGTAGTAGCACGAATGTTGGTAAATTTTCAAGCAATACCAAGGTGGATAAGGATCCCAATTTCGCAAAAGCAGAAGTAGACTTTAGGATGCCCTTAGGGATAACAAATGAAAAAGTGAGCGAAATGATTTCTCAGAGGTCGACTGAATTCGGAGGAGCGAACTTCAAAATGATTGCGAGTCATGATCCGAACTATACTTCTGCATATTCCAAGATAGCAGAGGAGATTGCATTTAAGATCAAAGAATTGCCTGACGAGACCCTACGGAAACCTATCCATAGGACTTGAGTGATGTGAGATATTTCAAAATCAAAATATTGATACGGTCCAATATGGTCCAACCACTATAGAAGTAAATCAATCTCACAATAAAAGCCCAAAAATTTAAGACATAATTGGCACGACCCAGGTTTATCTCGGCGTAATTTCGCACTACATAGGTAAATGATGTTCATTTCTAACCTTAACTCCTTGAATTTTTGGTATTATGAAATAGTCTAGCAATGTTTGTGTTTGCTTGACATTGTTATTTACTGGTAATTTTACCAGATGTAGTTATAAAAAAGCTTGTTAATAATATTATCTATTTGGTAATATTTATGGAAAAATGGATGGAGAAAATACTATAGGAGGCGAGATCAAGTTATGGACCAATTGAGGTAAAGAAGATAAGGAACAATTACTATCTCAGCAGAGTTTCCAGTGTCTATGACCCGGCCAAGAAGAGGGCGAGGAAGATCTCTGGAGAATACATAGAGAAGATAACTCCTTCAGGGATAGTCAGGGCTTCAAGGAGAAAATCAGAACCGAGATCAGTATACCAACATGGTAATGCTAAACTTCTTTACGATCTATCATCAAACATAATTGAGGGGTTGAAGGCTCACTTTCCCGCATTATGGAGATAGATGTTTGCTATGTGCATAGTCCGTACTATTAGACATGCACCTATGAAGTACATGGATGCTGGATGGGAGAAGCTTTACCTCAGCCAGGAAATGGAGGCATCCATGTCCCCCTCAGTTCTCTCTTCAACTCTGAAATCAATAGGGAAGGACTGGGAATCGCAAAGGAAATTCTTCAGGGGATTGATGAAGAAGGGTGATACACTCCTCTTTGACCTGTCAAGCATATTCTCAAGCGGTGAGAACGTTCTCCTCGCAGAGAAGGGGTACAACAGGCACCACCTAAATCTCAGGGAGATAAACTTCGCAATGGCCTTTTCCAGAAATGATTTCATTCCAACTGTTCTCAAACCTCTTCCAGGTTCAGTGAGGGATGTAAAATCAATCTCATCATTCCTGAAGGAGTTTGATCTGAGTAAAAGCATCCTTATCCTGGACAAGGGATTCTTCTCATTCAGAAATGTTGAATTCTTTATTGAAAATGATATAGAATTCATACAGCCACTCAGCAGGGCGCTGAGAATCATAGACTATTCCATCCCTCTCGATTCATTTCTCACGTACAGGGAGAGGGGGATACGCTATTCCAGGGTTGATGTGACCGAGAAGTTTAAGAATATCACGATTGAAAAGGGTAAAACGGTGTTCCTTTACATGTACGAGGACGTGAAGCTGAGGGGGGAGGAGGAATCAAACCTCATAGTTCTCCTGAGGAACAGGAAGATCAAGAAGTACGATATCACAAAGCTAGGAAAGATATCAATACTCTCTAACATGGAAATGGACGGTGAAACAATATACAATATCTATAAGGGCTGGGAGGACGCCGAACAGTCGTTCGATGCAATGAAGAACGAACTGGAGGAGGATAAGACATACCTCCAGGGCGATGAATCCATATGGGGTTACTTCTTCATAACATTCCTCTCCCTCTACCAGCACTACAGGGTCCTTGCACTGATAAGGTCGAAGGACCTTGTTGGTAAGCTATCAGTGAACGAATTACTGCTGCAGCTGTCCGGGGTATATATGGTGAAGTACACCGATGGAACAACAGGATTCCTGGGCATACCAAATGAGGTGGAGAACATCATTGAGGCATTAGACCTGAACATATTACCTAAATCTTAGCGAGCTAGGGTTCTAAATGAAGCAGGAACTCTACAATCTTTGAAAGGAAGGATCACAGCGAACCACTAATGAAGGGTCCCTTCACAGAGAGACCATTGGTTTGTACCCAGACTGAGGTTTCAATATGAACAGTTGAGCTATCATTTATGAATGAAGCCAACTTTATTCAGAACCATCTCGTGACCTGCTAAACAAATGTTCGCAATGGGGCTGTAAAGGAATTCGTTTCTGATGAGTATAAGAAGTGTTGGAAATTAGGTATTTAACTATAGTTGCATCGACGACCCAGAAAAGAATAATATTCCGTGCTCATAACTAACTTGATAAAAATGCTGAGCCAGGTTTTGGAAATTTACGACCTGCTGGATGACGGCAAAGTAAACGGAAAGAAGGTCAAGGATTTTTTCCAGAAGAAAGGGAAGGATGTTGAAGTTAAAAAGGCTGTAGGTGAAAATGGGTTCACTGAATTCATCAAGATAGTTATTCCTGGTAATAATGGAAGATTAAACAACGGTCCTGCTCCTACCCTTGGTGTTATAGGTCGATTAGGGGGGATAGGCGGAAGACCAGAGAGAATTGGACTGGTATCAGACGGGGACGGTGCAATTTCTGCTCTCTCCATTGCTTCAAAACTCGTTGATATGCAAGGAAAGTTAGACAACCTGGAAGGTGATGTCATCGTAACAACTCATATTTGTCCAAATGCTCCTATAATTCCTCATAAACCTGTGCCCTTTATGGGAGCTCCAGTTGACATGGAAACAATGAACAAATATGAGGTGGATGAGCGTTGCGAAGCTATACTTTCTATTGACACTACCAGAGGAAATAGAATAGTGAATTTCATGGGATTCGCGATTAGCCCGACAATCAAAGAGGGATGGATACTTCCCCCATCGGATGACCTATTACGTATGATGGAGATAACCACAGGGAGGCCGCCTAGGGTATTACCAATAGCTACCCAAGATATCACGCCTTACAAGAATGGTTTCAAGCACATTAACAGCATAATGCAACCGTCAACTTCGACTAACGCTCCTGTCGTTGGAGTTGCAATTACGTCTGAAACCATAGTTCCTGGATCAGCGACAGGAGCAAGCCATGAAACCGACATAGACGAAGTTGCTAGATTCTGCATAGAAGTTGCAAAAGAATACGGCAGAAGAGCGCTGAAGTTTTACGATGAGGCAGAGTTCAAATCCTTGAAAAGAAAGTATGGAGAGATGAAACACTTGCAGGAGGCATGAGAAAAGTGAAAGTGGGCCTTATCACCATTGGTCAATCTCCAAGAACTGACATAACGAAAGATATAGGACCAATACTACAGCGTGCGGGGATAGATTACATCGAATGTGGTGCATTAGATAACCTATCTAGAGTCGAGATAGATTCATTAGGACCTGAATCAGATAAAGACTATATTCTTGTTACAAAGTTGCTAGATGGAACTGAAGTCAAATTGTCACGGTCGAAGATAGTTGAGAGAATACAGGAATGCATATCCAAATTAGAAAATCAAGTAGAAATAATTGGTTTACTCTGCACTGGAGAATTCCCCGAACTCAAATCAAAAAGGCTCCTGATAGAGCCTTCAATCCTGCTCACAAAAGTCGTCGAGGCTTTGTCTCCTGATATCTCAATAACTATTCTGATCCCTTCGGCTGATCAAGAGAGAGAACTGAGGGAAAAATGGAAAGACAGAGAAGGGATGATAGTTATACCTATTTCTCCCTATACTTCTACACCAAGCGATTTTCGTAAAAGATTAAAGGGAGTGACTGCTGACCAACTAGTGGTTATGGACTGTATAGGGTATACTTTAGAAATGAAGAGACTAGTCAAAAATATTCTCAAGAGGCCGATTATACTCCCCAGAACCCTTCTCGCGAGTGTGATAAGTGAGGTTGCTGAATGAGATCCTATAAACTACACTTTGTGGATCAGAAAAAAAGAACTGAAAATAATACGAGATAAATTTCTTCATTTTCCTCATTCTCAACCTAGGATATTACAGTATTCACGACGTCAAGTGACTTCAGGACAACGTCATCGAGCATCCTGAGAAACCTTTTTGAATCTGTCATCGTCGAAAATTTGTCCTGGTCTATCTCCTTGGCTATTGAATCCAGAGCTTCGTCAGAAATTCCATATTTTCTCATCAGGGCAATAAGTCTGCTTGCGGAATCGATAAGTCTGAAAGGGCCATATGATTTCGGTTCGTCCATGCATCCACGTGCACTCGTAATCAGGTAAGATAGTAGTAGGACCAGTTCGTCCTTAAACTTCTTTTCGTCCATATTGTTCATAATACATCACATCTTCAATGTTTGGCCTTTCCGGTGTTTCCGGCTTACTCGCTGGATATCCCATTGTTATTATAAGGTCTGGATAAATGTGATCTGGGAGTCCCAGAATTCTGGCAATCGCGGGTGCGTTAAATGAGGCAAGTGGGCAGGTACCAATTCCTTTAGACCAGGCGCTCAGAAGTATGTTCTGAGCTGAGACCGCAATATCCATCAAGCTAGCTCTGTCTCTCCCAAGTTCTCCGCCCACCTCGAATGCCTTTTGTCTGTCAGTGCACAGAACTATGATGCATTTTGGCTCAGAGAACATCCCTGGAGAGAATGCCCTTATTTTCCTTATTCTGTCCTTGTCCCTAACAACTACAAAAACCCTTGCATTCATGTTGGATGCTGATGGTGCCCATATCGCCATCTCGATGATGTCTTTGATGTCAGAATCGCTTATGGGCAAGTCACTGAATTCTCTTACTGCCCTCCTTGACTTCACGAGCGTTTTGAGGTCCGTAAATTGTTGATTCGCTTCAGGCTTCATACTAGCTCCTCAATTCCTTTGAACTCTCCCTTGTAACTTAGAATCTCCAGCACATGAGCAAATGTATGGTATGCCTCTTTTGTTCTGAACTTTGGATGAGCTTTCTTTCCTATGACCGCTACATCCTGTCCTTCCTGGATGTCAGCGTTCGTCATTGGGTTTCCGTCCGTAGTCAGCCAGCAGATACTGTCTGGAACCATTGCAATTGGTTTCCCGTTCTTCCATGCTATCATATTTTCATTCTTGTAGTCTACCACTATGTCACCAACAAAAATCCTACCGAAGTCGAACCCACCTTTAACTTCAACAGTCTTCTTTTTTATTATTCCTTTCCCAAGAAGTTTTCCATCTGTTTCCTTTAACGCGGCAGCTACCACATCCTTTTTCGCTTTATTTGCCTCTCTTATCGCCTTCCCTACTCTCTCCTCTATAGAAATAGCGCCCGGGACCACTGAATCCTTTAACTGTTTCCCACTCATATAAAAAATTGAAATTCCAGCAGCCATGTTGAAAACTGTTGTTATTGCTCGCCCCATGCTCTCCGCCATATAGGCGTCCTTCGGGTAAAGAATCGCTGAATTTCCTTTCCAATCAGCCAGTACCATTGGGGAAGATGGAATTCCGGCAAGATAATAAGTTGTCTGCTCGAGCTCAGGAATTGCTCTACCAGCTCCGTCCCCGTCTACCAGTCTCTTATTTTCCATTCCTGCTGTTTGAATGGCAGTAAATGTGTTGAACCCTCCCGTTTCCACGGGCAACACGTAATCAATCTTCCCAAACATTTTCTCTGCTCTCTCAAAAGCATAGATTTGTTCACCTTTCCATCCTTCTTTTAGTAGAACTTCAGGTGAGCCCATACCAGCAGAAACAATAGCTTTTGAAGTGCCCTTAACCTCAGTCGGTTCGACCAGTTCAATCCGGTCTGTCTTATCAAAAAGGTCTTCAAGAGCTTTCAAAGCCGGTCCTGCAGACCCACCACCACCAGCACCAAGCAGAGTGGCACCACGTATTATGTCTTCAACATTCTCCTTCGACAAGTACCTCATCCATTTCACCTCCAATAGTCATATACTGGCTATAAATAAAGATTATTATTTTTCGTTTTTCTTAAATTTATGGAATATTTTTGGCTATTTCATTTTCTTTACAGAACCAAGATTTTTAATTTCCCATTGCTGGAATATTCCATATAACATTAGAAGAATAGAACAGCGTTTCCATCTTTTTTCATTGTAGTCCAAAATTTATCGATGTAATTTTTTTTTGCAGAGCTACACTAAAATGAAAAATTTAAATACAGATAAGTTGTATATGTTTGAGAGAAAATGTCAAGCGTAGAATTGACTACAAAACAAGAAATTGAAGATTTCGTACGCGGGACGACATTTTACGGTACTGGAGGGGGTGGAAATCCACAAAGAGGTCTGGAACTTCTCTACAAAGATCTAAGGGACGGAAAAAAGATCGGTTGGAGGGACATAAAGGACATTGAAAACGAAGGGTGGAGTGCCTGCCCATTTCTAATGGGAACTATAGCACCTGAAACAAAGGAGATCAGAAAGAAAAAGATAGATTTTGGATTTATCAAGAAAATAACAGATAACCCTCTGATAGATGCAATAAAAGAGCTTGAATCTTATTCGGGAAAAGTAGCAGATGTTATAGTGCCAGTCGAGCTGGGTGGAGGTAACACCCCTGGTCCATTGGACGTTGCAATACATACTAAGAAGATCTTGGTAGATGGTGACTATTCTGCCAGAGCAATACCCGAAATAGTGCAAACTTCACCCCATATCCATCACAAGAACGTTTATCCAATAACCGCAGTAGACGAGTACGGTGACGTTGGCATAATAAAGAAAGCCACTAACAACAGGGTGGCAGAGAGGATCGGCAAGTTGTTCAGCGAAGGGGCATTCGGGCTCGCAGGTGAAGCAGGAATAATGTTGAAAGTTTCTGAGATGAAGAAAATAGTTCAGCCTGGCACACTTACGAGATCGCTGGAGGTAGGAAGGGCGATAAGGATTGCGAGGGAGGAAGGGAAAGATGCTGTTCAGGCAGCCCTAAAGGCATCAAAGGGATATCTCCTGTTTGAGGGGATAGTTTCCAATAAGAAATGGGAAGACAGGGAAGGGTATATGTGGGGAGAACATACCTTCAAGGGCTCCGGAAAGTTCGAGAAGAGAAAATTCAAAATTTGGTTCAAGAACGAGAACCACATTTCCTGGCTTGACGACAAAGTATACGTAACGAGCCCAGACCTCATAGAAGTGGTCAGAAAGAAGGATGCTGAACCAATCACAAACACTAATCTAGCGGAAGGGGATGAAGTCGCAATTGTGGGAATGAAAGCAAATTCCATATTTAGAACGGCGGAAGGGCTCAAGGTCTTGGCACCTCAATATTTTGGTTTTAATTACAAGTATGTGCCGATAGAAAAAGTTGTGGAGGTTTAAGTTTATGGCTGAAGAGAATAAAGCGACACAAACCGTAGGTGGGAGCGCCCCAAGTCAAAAAATAAGTGAAATAGTTGATGACTACTCTTTGAGAAAGGTTCCGGAAAAGTCCAGGCGGGGATTCTTCAACATGTTCATGGTGTTGAATGCGTCCTTTGCAGCCATCGCGGTTGTATGGGGAGGGGGAGCCTTGGGATATGGACTTACATTTATCGAAGCAGTCATCGCAGTATTTGCTGCAAGCACTATCCTAGCTGTAATTGGTTCTCTGACTGGCTACATGTCTGCAAAAAGTGGGGGTTCAACCTACCTCAACTGGAGATACGCCTTTGGAAGAGTTCCGTCAGGAATATTTGGAGTTGCCCTTATAATGGTGACAACGGGAATAGGATGGTATGCAGTTGAGACGTGGCTTTTTGGGATCGTCATGTCGGAAATGTTTACTACTGGACTCCTGCATAACATCGTATTCGATTCTCTGTGGGGTGGAGCTTTGATGATCCTTGCGACTTACATTGGCTACAGGGCACTATCCTTCCTTACTTACGTTGCACTTCCTCAACATATTTGGCTCATTGGGGTAGGTTTCATAATTGCACTTTCGCTGGTACATGGAGGAGGGAGCCTTCTAGCCATTCACCCCGCGGCACCTTATTCCATTGATACTGGGATCACCGCAGCCGTGGGACTGTACATCGCAGGTGCGTTGATTGCGGGAGACCTTGCGCGATTTTCGAGGTCGGGAAGAATTGCTTGGGTCTCCTGGACAACGCATATGTACGTAGTTTACCCATTCCTGATCCTTGGCGGCGTCGCCCTAGTTCTTGTGACTGGAACTTATCTTGTTACTCAAGCAATGCTGAATGTCGGAATGGGAATAGCCGTTTTGCTTATCATCGTGCTAGGGCAGCTGTGCATAAATGCAGTCAACCTGTACTCAGGATCTTTGTCTTTGGTGAATCTGGTGAAGATGGGAAGGGGGACCGCATCTTTGATAAACGGGGTAATAGGTGTTGGAGTCGCCGCTTGGATCGGTTATACCTCAGGCTCTTCGATAGCGCCATTTGAAAACTTTATATCATTCCTCGGTGGTCTGCTGCCTGCTGCGGCAGGTGTTGTGATAGCTGACTTTTACATAGTCCACAGGTACATCAAAGGGGAGAAAAAATACGAGGAAAGATACAACTTCACGTCTTCCGGAAAGTACCCTGAGATCAACGTCAACGGCATAGTCAGTTTCGCCATCGGTGCAATAGTAGGGGTATTCGTCCACTGGGGCATAGCCGCACTCAACGCTTTCATCGTTGGGATAGTGGCATATGTGATAATAGCATACATCTGCAAGGTAGCAAAGATCAGATATGAATTCGGTGTTTACGAGCACAAGAGACTTATGGAAAAAGTCGGAGAAGTTACTGAGAAAGGCACTTCTGGGGGGAAATGAGCATGGACTTTAAGAGAGTAATGAACTTTGGACTCTTGAGCTATGCTGTCCTGTCTCTTGTGGTACTGACTGCAGCGATACCTGCTGTGAACAAATCAACGTTCCCAGAACTTGGCGCCCTGGCTTTGGTCAATGTCCTCTCATCTGCATTCGGTATGGCAAGAATTATGAGGGTCAGAGCATCAGACGAGAGCTTCAATGAAAAGATAGGAAAGATTGGAGCAGAGCATTCGTGGTTAACTCTGTCAGTAACCACTGCCGTTCTTGCCTTGTTATTTGGCAACTATTTCAAGGACAGCCTTACTTCTATGGTACTGCAAGAAGTGTTTCTGACAATCATAACTTTGATCTCCATATATCTCATAGTTGAGGTAGCAAGAAGAAAGATAAGCTTCTTGGACTGAGTGTCTTTAATTCTCTATTTTTTATATTTTTCATATATTTCGTGTCGATGTAATGTCATAAAAATTTTTGTTAATTGAACTAAACAATGAAATGACAACAATTCACCAGAAATTGTCAATTCCCTTGATTAGCGTAAAGGATTTGACCCTAACAATGATCTAATGTAGACTTCCTGAACTCTCAAACGTATATAAAAATGTTGACTTTGTATGAGAGAGCTTGAGCAGATCAAGTGATTTGGTCCTTTACAGTTCTGCAAATGCAATACATGCGAGAGATTCTCGTGGCCTGTCTCTATCTCCACTTATCCTAGGTATTGCGCATGCACGACCTAAAAACGTAGCATTTAGTCCATTCGATATAGTCATATCCGTTTATTCCTCGAACTGTACTCCCAAGTAACCTACATATTAATTCGTCAATTTGCACATTTGTTGACTATCTGAGCTACACCTCTCACTTCTATTAACATGGAAATTTTCTTCCTTACGGTCTATATAGAGTGAAGTACGAGACCGAGTTTGACCGATTGCAATATTTAGAACCATTTGTAATAGAATTCTGATCTTCCATTTAAGCTGGGCAGAATGATTGCAAATAGTCAAATGTCGTAGCCAAAAGCTTTAGGTCCAACTCTTTTGAGAGCCTTTTGAGACGTCAGCTCTACTGGTGCCGGCATAGTTATGATGAAAACTTCGTCGTCTACAGATATTTCATCTGTCCTTATGGGTTGAAGAGTCTTATTGTTTAGAAGCGAAATTATAGTCGGTATTCCGGCTATAACTTTTTCTTGCTCTGTTATTAAGATGTATTCGTTTTGATATGAAATTTTTAAGAAACGGTTGTCATAACATTCTATGTACAGGTCCCCCTTTGAAAATTTTCCTTCCCTATACCTGAATATCTCTTTTACAAAGCCCTCTCCTATAAGCTTAGCTCCGAAACGTTCTTGAAGTTCCCTGATCTTATCAAGGGGAGAAGACCGCGCCGAGAGTACGTTGCCAATCTCAATATTTCTTGATAGAGTTTTCCTAATGCAAAACTTTTTTACCTCCTGACCAGTCATCGGGTACGCAGTAACCCAGGCTCCGCCACCAAATATCAGCGCTATACCTCTTACAAGTTCATCAGTGAGGCTTTCCTGAAGCTCCTCAACCACAACAACATTTCCGAAATCGTCGGAAATGGATAGCGGAGCTCCTGAAATTCCGTTGATAGAGAATGATGTCATTGAGAGTTCTGGGAATGCCCTGCCTGTGCCGTCCCCATCTATTATAGGAGTGTTAGAATTGATTGCAGCAATCAGAGGCACAAGCGCATTTACCCCTGCCCCCTCTATCGGAATAATCGCAGATGTTTTCTCTCCTATAAAGCTTTCAAGTGCCTTTATTGATAAAATCAGATTGTTTCCCTGAGGTAGTTTCTCCTCAATTATCATCGGTGCACCTAGATGGGCAACACCAACTACGAGTGATGAGTCTGGAATATCCTCCAAGTCAACAAAATTCGGAAGACGGTTCCTTTCCAGGTAAAATCTCAGGACAGACTTTAATGGATATGTATTTCCTCCACCTCCGCTGCCAATGATTTCAGCCCCAATGGAAAGAGATTCCAGTTCTTTCCTGCCAATGTTCATTGCGACCCCCCAGTTACTATCGGATAAATGCGTGAATCTCTGATGACGTCAAGTACGATTTTAGTGTTCATCCCCTCTACTCCCTTTATGTTCTTGATCCTCCGTAGGATGTTGTTGAGATTGTCCAAGTCTGATGCCTTGACCTTTATTGAAATGTCGTATTCACCTGATATTTTGTATATTTCTGTAATTGCGTTGATTTTTTCGATCTCCTTCTGGATGCTTTCTTCCTTGTCCACCTCAATTTTCAATTCAATGATGGCAATTACGTTAAGGCCTAGCTTTTTGAGATTGACTAGCAGGGTATAACCCTCCACCACTCCCTCTTCTTTGAGCCTTCTAAGCCTTCTATGTACTGTGGCTATACCGACTTTGAGTGCAGAAGCGATTTCACTGAGGTTCTTGGTACCATCTTTGAGAAGTACATTGATTATGCCCAAATCAATTTCGTCAAGATCCACCCCAGATCCATGGTTTTTGCTTAACAACTCACTCCCCTCCAAAAGAAGGTCATTGTCATCACGTTTTCCCCGGTTTACCTTCCAGTGTTATCCTGATTCTTAAGGTATCCCACGGCAGATAGGAAACAGGTATTTCGTCCACTTGAACAACCTTAATTGAAGAAACGCTTGCGCCCTTCTCGACTATTTTTTCCTCAGCCACGTTCTTGACTCTTTCCAGAACCTCCTTCCTTCCTTGAAACTGAATGGACCCAAGAAAGTCGGTGGTAGACCTTATAGGGGCGGTAGCTGCGCCAAGCGCGCCTAAGTAACCGTCTAATTGCATTGGGAATATTCCAAGCCGTTCTACCTTTGGAAATCTACCCAGCAGTCTCTTATCCATTATGATTGTACTTTTTCCGTTTTTGTGAATGTTTTCCAGCATAGCATAGATTCCGCTGGAATTGTCGTTCAGAAGCCTTGAAACACTGTAAGTAAAACTGTCCGATTCTATCCTTAGGCTATCCCAGACCCTTTTCACGATTGGCCTCGATTCGTTGGTAGACATTGCTCCAACCTTGGAATAAACCTGCGTGAGCATGTAAATATTCTTTATTTTCGTAGAGGTAGTTGCACCCACAATCTTGGAAACTTGCGTAGCATCTCTCAAGAGAACAGGATAATTTACTGCCAATTTTGACGGTATAAGGGAGCCGTCGAATTTTAAGAGAAAAATGTCAGCGTTTCCTATATATGGTCTGATCTTATCAGAGAGCCTTATCAAATGTGGAGAAATTCTACTCAATAACTTCAGGTTCGAAACTAGGAATCCCTCCCTATAAACCAAGCTTCTATGGGATATATCAGATGAGAGGCATATTGGCACCTTCCTTTTACAAATCTTTCTCAGTTCTCGTGCGACCCTCTCCTCATGTCTTGGGAAGAAATTTGAAAACAACCCCAAGATACCAATCGCTTTGATTTTTTTGTTGTCATTCAGAAATTCACATATGTCCCTTACCTTACTTATATCTAGAGGAATGTCATCCTCACCTGTTAAGTTGATCATCCCCCTGACAAAGAAAGTGTGGATAACTGGTTCTTTTCTGGAACGAAAATTGTAGTTCTCTGACTTGTATGAAAAGTTATTGTTAGAAGCTCCGATTCTAATCAGAGCGATAGGCGGAAAGATGGTTAAATTCGAAAATGCTCTGTTGATGGCATCGGTGGATATACCAATGTAATCAACACTTTCTGGAGACCCCTGAACCGTAACCGATATTTTCTTGATGACCTCTTCCACATTCCTTCCAGATGTTTTGAAAATTACAGAATCCCTTTTGTCCACAACTACTCCGAAGAAAGTGCCAGATTGTTCTTCCAATCCAATCCTGTACACAATTACTCTACACCATCTTGGATATTAAACGTTTTTTTTAAATTGGCATGGACAAAATTTAACTTGATTATTCAAGAAAAAGAGAAAGAGATGTGGTGGTTGAATCACAGATTCAAAGTTCCTTTTTCACAAAATCTATGAATACATCGGCGTCGCCAAAAATATTCGATATCTTTGCGTATTCATTGGGCATGTGCTCTGTCTCGTCCAGTGTTCCCCACACAATTGTATCCAGTCCCTCGTTTCTAAAGAACGCTCCACACGTTCCCCCTCCTATTCCAACGCTCTGGACATTTATTCCCCTAATTTTCTTGACGCTATCTATGAATTTCTCCACGAATGCTTTTCCTTCAGAAGTGTTCTTTGACGGATTTGCCCTGTTTATGATGTCTCGTTGAACTTCCACACCAAATTCCCTGGCAAATTCATCACTCATTCTCTTGACTTCGTTGAACACTTCATCTACTGAATATTTAGGCAGTATCCTCATGTCAAAATAAAAGCTTTCCTTTCCTGGTATTATATTTATTGAGGATGTTCCGGAGTCCACTTTGGTGGGTTCGAATGTGCTCCGCGGCACCGTAAACTGGCTGTCTGAAGCACTAAATTCTGAATGAAGCTTTTTGTCAATCCTCATCTCAAGCTCTCTGCCCAACCTGTGTGCATTCTTGCCATTATCTGGAGTAGAGGCGTGACACTGCTGACCTATGACTGTAACTTTAAGCCAAATAACACCCTTTTCGGCAACCTCCACAGAGTCTCCAGTAGGGGTACCATAATCGGGCACGATGAACTTATCGTTCTTTGTAAACTTTCTATGTTCAAGAACGAATCCTATGCCGTACTTACTCCCTGCCTCTTCGTCCGAAACGAGTATGACGCCTATGTTGTTCTGCATTTCTTTTCTATGTTCCAAGAAGTACTTGAAGGCGAATAGGGACGAGATCACTCCCTGACCATTGTCGCAAGTGCCCCTCCCATACACTTTGTCTCCCTCTACCGTAGCTTTGAATGGTGGATACTTCCACAGCGCAAGGTCCCCTTCACTAACGGTATCTATATGGGCAACAAACCAAATAGTCTTCTCCTTTTTTGCATCAAGATAAAACAGAAGGTTTGGTCTTTTTATACCGTTGGACTCAGCATCATATTCCTCAAATTTTATATCTTTGCTCCACTTCATTATTTCCTTCTTGAGGAATTCAGCCCTTTGTACTTCCCCCCTCCCGCCTCCGGATGGGTTTACCGCATTAATCTCTATCATCCGCGAGTACAAATCCAAGAAATAATTTTTGTCTGTCATTTAAATCAGTTCATCATAAATTTCAATATATTAAATATAACTACCTTACTCGGATCGAGACCCTTATTTCAGCCAAAGCCCCGCTGCAGGTAAGAGATTGTTTAGAACTAATTTTCCTAGAAACCATAGAGATTAGAAAGTCGCCCTCAGTTTCTAAAATTACATATGAACAATATCATTGCTAATGAGAAACACAGCATATTTTCTTTAGAGAAAGAATATACTGAAATTATCAATGGCATTCCCTTTCTGGTTGACGACATAAATTCAATCATGAATGTTTGTGCAACTTAGGGGAAATTCTTAAAAAAGAAATTTAAGAAGATTGGGATCAAAAAAATACACATCGGTGCATCGTGAACAATTGTCAGGGACAAATTCCTTATGCCTAAAGATTGAGATTTTTAACGAACCATTTTGAAATTTCCTCTAATCTTTTTATTCTGTTTTTGGGCTTTCCTGCCCTAGACAGGTCGTGGTTTTCTCCCTTGAATAAGACCATTTTCACCTTTGATCCTTGGATCTTGAGCTGTGTATACAGTTCGTATGCCTGCCATATAGGGCACCTATAATCTTCGTATGAATGTATGATCAGGAGAGGTGTCTTACAATTCTTCATATATTTTAGCGGGGATTTTTCCCAGAAATGTTCAATGTTTTCATACGGAGTTCCCCCTACCTGGTCCTCGTCAAACTCGGGACCTATATCACCTGAAAAATAGTCCACAATATGGTCACCTATAGATCTGTCAGTTACCGCAGCCTTGAATCTATTTGTGTGACCTATGATCCAATTAACCATGAAGCCACCATAAGACCCCCCTATGACCCCTACCTCTTTTTCATGTATTTTATACCTATCAACAGCATAGCTAAGAAAATCCATTATGTCTTGATAGTCACGCTCTCCATACTTTCCCTTTATCGAAAGAGCAAAATCGTCTCCATATCCATCGCTGCCTCTAGGATTAGAAAAAAGAATATTTAATCCGATCGAATTTAACAGATGGAATTCAAATAAGAATCCTTCTCCATACGATGTTCTGGGACCGCCATGTATCTGCACTATAGTACCTTTGCCCTTTCCCTTCATGAACCACCCCTCTATACTCATTCCGTCTGAGGCATTAAAATTAAATTTTTCCGCTCTCTGAAGGCCTAAATTCTCTATCTTTTTATTTATTGAAGTGACCCTTTCTGTCTTGCCATCAAATTTATAAATTTCCTGGGGTGTGTTCAGATTCTGTGCTATAAAATATATACAATCATTGCCAAAATCAAATGAATCTACAGAAAAATCCCCCGTAACCACTGGCTCTATTCCAATCGTTCCATCCTTTTTTGTTCTGTATATCCCGGCCCTCCCGCGAACTGTTGCAATTAGATAAACATAATCACCTTTTGCTTTAATCGATCTTGCTTTGCCCATCCTTGAATCGGAGTTAACCGAGTTTTCTAAGGAAATATCTTCGTGCTTTGCAATCTCTCTAAGTTCACCTTCTCTCCAGATTGCCAATTTCATACTTTGTGAAATACTCCTTTCATGCCTGCTAGTCAAGAAATATAATGTGCCATCATCAAAGTAACCTGGATTTGTGTAATTCCCCTTTGGAAGATCAAGAAAAGTCATCTCTCCCGATTTAATTGATAAGATTCCAATTTTTGAGTTGAATACTCCGTAATTGTCCGGCTTAATGATTAGGGCGAGTTCAGATTTTAATGGATTAACAGCAAAATCAGAAATTCCAAAATCTCCTTTTATAATATTTTCAACCTTGCCTTTTAAGCTTATGAATAAAAGTTCGATATTTGCGAAAGGAAGGAAACCTTCACCGTTTAAATATATCGGATAATTTTCCACGATTCTAAACTCATCGTCACCTTCTTTCTTTTTTAATGTGACGAATAATCCCTTGGAGTTACTGCTCCACCCAATATTCTTGATCTCGTGTTCCGTTTGCCATAGTTTTCGCTGCTCTCCCATCATCACGTTTTTAACATAAATGGCAGTTTTCTTATCTTCCTCCGCTGTGTAGGCTAACAATTCTCCTCTATTGTCTGCAACCATGTCTCTGTCTTCCACGCCGGCCGTGTACCTAGTCGCACTTCTTCCGTCCAGTCTGTAAATACCTGATTCATAGTTATCTTGTCCAGCAACTGGCCTGAATATCTCAAAATACAGCTTTCCTGAGACAAAATTTAAGTTTCCTATAAAACGTAGTTTGTAGAAGTCATTTAATTTCAACTGTACCATTTGCAAAAAATGCATCGGCTTATTAAACAGTTATGTTTAGTACTCCTGGTATTTTGCCATTCTTGAACAGCCCCTCCCCATTGAAATCATGCATTAATTAAGTATTTTTGAATGTTTGAAAAGAACTTGCTGTAACAATAAAATTCACTTTAACAACTGGTTGCAAGATTAGATTTTACGAGCAAACGAAACGTCCTAGGTGTGTATTATAGGAGAAACTGATTATTGATGAATTCAATTTGAACAAAACGTTGCCTCAAGGAAATTGGATCCAGTTTATGTAATAAACAGGCGGGATGGACATCTTAACCATGACTCTTACATTTGCCTTACCATTGGACCCTTGTCTAATTTATGGACCTAAAAGCGTGTTGACTTAGATTACTCAATGAAAGTAGTTTGTCATCGTCTAATAAATAATATCCCGCATCCCTCCCCTCCTTGAGGACGGAGACCTTTTCTCTTATGGAGATGGATGGTTTTGCTAGGAATGTAGATGGTCACGTATTGTACCATCTTTAAGTAGTGTGACACTTGACGATCTTTTTCAAATGAAAAACTTCTGAATTTTTTTCATTGAACACTATGTTACAGTACCGGAATTTAAATGAACGAAGTAACTGTTACTGAAAAAATGTATCAAAAAGGAAATCGTATATGATAGGCTCATATCGCATGAACATAGGATTCTGGAAACAAAACTTTATTAGCAACTGCCACATTAATAGTCATGGGCAAGGATAAGATTTTTTACCGGAACATAGTTGTTGCTACTACAGTCCTTGTTGCTGCACTCATGCTTTTTGGATCAAGCGGCCAGACGATTACAACATCGACACTCAGCCAATCATCACCTCCTGCAGCCACAGGGGGGAATACAACATTCACAGTTGGCTGGGCAGGAACGTACATAGATACTCTCAACCCATTCCTAAGTTACTCAGAACTTACGTACTTTGTTAATCTCAATGTTTATCTACACCTAGTAAATTTTAACACGAACAACGATAGTGTAACGCCTAGTTTAGCAAGCTCATGGGTAATAAACTACGCCAACCACACGGCTATTTTCCACATAAATCCAGATGCAGTATGGTCGGATGGACAGCAAGTTACTTCACAGGATGTTATTTACAGTTACGAAACTGCGGGACAGAACTACACCTTCGTTTCTTCATACGTGACTGCAATAACGAATATGACCGCACTCAACCCGAAAACAGTCATGATAACATTCAATGGTGTACTCTGGGAGATGTTTGCTGCCTACTTGTTCATTGTTCCATATCATATATGGAAGAGCATAGATCCGGCAACCTACCCCGGATACAACGCCAATGGTACGCCCTACTTTGTTGGGGATGGGCCTTTTGTACTAACTAAATATGTGCCAAACCAGTACGCTGAAATCCAGAAAAATCCGAACTGGTTTATCAAGAGTGAAACTCCCAAATTAAACACGGTGATTTTCGAAGAATTCTCTAGCGAAAGTTCTGCAATAGCTTCCATGGAGGATGGGAGCATACAGGGACTTTCAGGACTTCTGCCTGCCAATGTGCCTCAGTTTGAGAACAATTCTGCATTTGTGTTCACGAAAAGCCCAGGTATGGAATATCAGTACCTATCGATAGATGTTGAAAAAGGGAGCCAGGGAAATCCGACACTACGTAATGTGACAGTAAGGCAGGCAATAGCACACGCTCTTAACTACACCTATTTAGCAGAAACTGTTTACCACGGGTATGCAACACCTCTTGCATCAGTGCTGTCACCATCTAATGAGTATTACGATCATAATCTCCAGCCATATTCATATAACGTAAAACTCGCTAATGAGATGCTGAACGCATCCGGCTACACTATGGGAAGCAATGGAGTAAGGGTGTCTCCTAATGGAACAGAACTTTCATACACTTTGATATGTAACAGTGCAGATACTCTAGCAACCAGTCTTGCGCAGCTGGTAGCGAAGAACCTCACTGCAATAGGTATAAAGGTGAATGTAATTGCTGAGACTACAGGAAGCATGGCGGCTCAGATATGGCTAGCCAATGGAACACTGGGTCAAGACATGGACGTGTGGGATTGGGATGATAATACTCCTTTTGCACCTGAACTTCTTTCAGTATTCCTTTCAGGTCAAGTTGTAACTGGAACTTCTGATAGCGGGTTCAACAATACGACTTACGATAATCTTTGGAATGAGCTACTATCAGCTCCATCTCAATCACAAGCAATGAATATTTCATATCAAATGCAGGAAATACTTCATTATCAACTTCCGTACATTCCACTAGTCGATATCGAGGCCTTAACAGTGTGGTCTTCATCTTTCACGGACATAAATGCTTCCTTTGTTGGCGGACCTTTCGGAGGGTTCGATTATCGTACATTTATAACTGCTTCCCCAGTCAGTGTCAAGAAAACAACGGCTCCTGACTACCTACTTTACGCAGTCATAATTGCTGTGATAGCAATAATCATTATAGCAGTGGCGGCAGTAGCACTCGTAAGAAACCGCAAGAAATCCAACACCCCTCCCTAAAAATGGGAGGGGAACCACTCACCACGCTGAGAGGGACTGAACTGCAAGGGGATAAACGCTTGGGAAACACAAGATCTAAAGACATCTGCAACGTTGAGTATTTATCTGCTGGTACCGTTTACTATGCGTTATCGCAAAAAGAAGAGAGCTTTGCTACTGGCAAATTGGGGGATACGCAGCGCAGATGCCTCAAGAAACTATTCATAGTGGAACTAAATCCTCAGATAGGATTAAGAGTGTTCCTCCTAAGTGAGAAAGGGAGACTTAGACCTTTGTGCTGTCCAGGACTATCTACCACGGTGGAAGAAAACCTTCTGAAGGAAGGAAAATGAACCCATTTCACAAATATATCTCAAGACGAGTAATATTCGCAGTGATTTCTGTCATTGCAATTATATCTTTCGACTTCTTCCTCTTTAGACTGATGCCTGGAAATCCCATCCTCCTTGATTACAGGAGTCCAGCGCTGACAAAAACTCAAATTGAGACGCTTTCTAAGCAATTCGGACTTAACCTTCCTCTCTGGCAGCAATATTTCCTTTTCATGAAAAATACATTTGAGGGAAATTTCGGAATATCAATATTTTATCACCAATCAGTTTCTTCTATTATTTTCCCTGCACTAGAGAACAGTCTTATACTTTTGGTGCCGGCTACTATCTTAGCCATTATTCTAGGCATACTGACAGGTAAGCTCGCTGCCTGGAGAAGAGGTACTTCGGTCGACAGTGCGGTTACGGGAGGCTCAATGGCCCTCTATTCAATTCCAACATTCTGGCTTGGAGGCATATTCATACTCCTAGCAATTAAGACAAAAACTTTCCCTGTATCAGGGATGTATACAATAGGTGAGGTATTTTCTTCACCAGTTGCGGAGTTTGCTGATCTATTGGATCATCTAATACTGCCTCTTGCGACGCTCACTCTTGTTCTCTACGGGCAGTTCACGATAATTATGAGAAATTCCCTCATCGACGTCCTTCAAGAAGACTTCATAAATTTTGCTAAAAGCAAAGGGGCATCTGACAGCTACGTCCTCAATAAACACGCAGTTCCCAACGCCGAACTTCCAATGATCTCAATTATAGCAGTGAATCTTGGTCTCACTGTAGGTGGTGCAATCCTTACTGAAACTGTGTTCTCCTGGCCGGGCATTGGATTCCTGATATATAGCGCCATAAACGCAAGGGATTACCCCGTTCTTGAAGCGGCCTTTGTCATAGTTGCGATTGTGATAGTTCTCGCAAACATCATAGCAGACATAATGTACAGTTACCTCGATCCGAGGATTAGATATCAATGACCGAAGAGTTTAGCCCGTGGAGAGAGTTTCTATCAAACAAGAAGGCAGTTGCGGGACTAGTCATAGTTTTGTTTTTTACCTTTTTGGCGATTTTGGCGCCGATAGTGAGTCCATACAATCCTGATACTACAAACCCTTCATTATTCCTTTCACCCCCGAGCAAAGCTCATCTATTAGGGACTAACACCCTCGGTCAAGACCTTCTTTCTAGGGACATTTATGGAGCACAAATTTCACTGATTGTTGGAATATCGGCTGGTGCAGTTGCAGTTGTTATAGGACTTATTGCAGGCCTGATAAGTGGCTACATGGGAGGAGCCATTGACGAAATCATAATGAGAATAGTTGATTTCTTTCTGGTAATTCCTGCACTTGTTTTTATGATAATAATTGCTGCGCTTCTAGGTCCAAGTTTGGTAAATGTAATAATGGTCATCGGGTTGCTAAGCTGGGCTCCGACGGCAAGAATAATCAGGTCAATGGTTCTATCTTTAAAAGAATGGCCTTTTGTCGAGTCGGCTAAGGCAAACAATGCTGGAAAGTTTTACATAATGTTTACACACATTTTTCCAAATGTTACATCCGTGCTTTACGGGAATACTATGTTAGCCATTTCTGGCGCTATATTCACTCAGGCTGCACTGGTTTTCTTGGGAGTAGGAAACGTCAATTCCATAAGCTGGGGCGGTATAATAAGGGAGGCCTATACCTCAGGCGCCTTGACCGCGGGAGACTTCGCATATGTGGTACCACCTGGTGTGTTCATATTTGCTCTTATATTTGGATTTATAATGATGGGTTTTGCAATTGAGGAAATCATGAACCCGAGACTGAGGTCCATAAGGGAATAGTGAACAGATGATAGAGATAGAGAATCTAACGGTGACTTACAAGACAAGAAGTGGGAGAATCAGGGCTCTAGAAGATATCAACATAAACATTCAAAACAATGAAATTTTTGGTATAGTTGGGGAGTCTGGAAGTGGAAAAACAACACTTGCAATGGCGATAATGGGTCTTCTACCTAGTAACGGCTTTGTCGAAAGTGGCACGATCAAGATCAATGGCAAAGACGTCCTAAAGCTGGGACCAGAAATGGCTAGGAGAATAAGAGGACGTATCGTTTCACTCGTGTTTCAGGGAGCCATGAATACTCTCAACCCACTGATGAAAATAGAGGACCAAGTTGCCGAACCAATTCTCATTCACGGAACTGCAAATAGAGAAGAGGCTATTAAAAAGGCAAGGAATACACTTGAGCTTATGGGACTGGACTCATTCACTTGGAAGAAATATCCGCACGAACTCAGTGGAGGGATGAAGCAGAGAGCAGTAATAGCCACTGCAATGATTATGGATCCGAGTACTATAATTGCTGATGAACCGTCCACCGCACTGGATGTAATTACTCAAGCTCAAATTATGAATATTCTTAAGGACCTTCAAAGAGCAGCAGGCATAACGGTTATTTTCATAAGCCACGATCTACCGCTAGTTTCTGAAATGGCCGACAGGATAATGATTTTATACGGAGGCAGACCTGCAGAAATTGGGCTAAACAAACAGATAATGGAAAACAGCGGCCATCCCTACGCAAAGGGATTGATCAATTCAGTACCATCAATAGAAAGGAGATTAAAACCAATTGCAATTCCAGGAGAACCAGTCAACATCAAGGATCCACCACCCGGCTGTAGATTTAAACCAAGATGTCCGATTGCAATAGAATCCTGCGAGTCTTATGATTACGTTCCGAAGGAACCAGAAAAGGATCACCTTGTATTCTGTAAGATGTACGGAGCTGAATGAAATGGACGAGGCTATTAGAGTTAAGGATTTAAGAAAATACTTTAGACCGAGGGGTAGAGTTCTGTCGAGTGGTACATTAATAAAAGCAGTAGACGGGGTAAACATTTCAGTTCCTGTAGCAAAGATACATTCGATAGTAGGAGAAACAGGGAGCGGGAAGTCAACAATTGGGAGAATGATAGCTGGACTCATTGAACCGACATCAGGGGAGGTATACGTACATGGAATAGATATATTCAATTCCAGTAAAGACCAGATCAGGGAACTGAGAAAAAGTGTGCAGATAATTTTTCAGGATCCATATTCTTCACTTAACCCCAGATTTAACGTCAAGAAGATAATTGAAGAACCCCTTAAACTAAATCACATCAAATTCAGTAGTGAAAGAGTTCTGGAAATACTCAGAAAAGTAGGCCTAACGCCACCTGAAGATTTTCTAAATAGATATCCTCACGAACTTAGTGGAGGGCAAAGGCAGAGAGTATCCATTGCACGATCATTTGTGACTGACCCTACTTTTGTCGTAGCAGATGAGCCTGTTTCTATGCTGGACGCCTCGATGAGAATATCGTTTCTTGACCTTATTGCAGAGATTCAGAAAGAAAGAGAGATTTCAATGATGCTCATTTCGCATGACATTTCCATTGCATACTATCTCAGCAGCAGAATAAATGTTCTTTACTTAGGAAAAATAGTTGAAGAAGCGGACGGAGATGAAGTAGTTAACAATCCACTTCACCCGTACACTAAGGCTTTAATTCAAGCCGTCCCAAAACTTGGGAAGGTGGAACGAAAGGAAGTGCAAATCAAGGGAAGCATAATGACTTCGAGTTCCGAAATGGTAGGCTGCAAATTCAAAGATAGGTGCATATATGCCATGGAAAAGTGCAAGACGCAGGAGCCAGAGTTAATTGAAGCTAGACCTAACCACTTTGTAGCCTGCCACTTGTATTGAATGGGCCTAAACTTGCCTAGAGCAGGAGCCCTTACCTGAAATCTCTGGTAATTCCCTCTCTAAATCCTTTGTTCTCTGTATATTCCTTCGCAGTATCGCTGAGAACCTCGATTATCGTTGCAAGGGCAGTTTTCGCACGTTCTGACTTTGCAGCTTCAAGTGATTCCCTTGAATGCCACGGAGTACCGGGTGGAGCTATCTGGAATCCGACTTCAAGGGCAGGCACCACCTGAGAGACGTTAGCAAAATCAGTTGATCCCTCTGGAATCTTCGAGAAGGTCTCTTCGAGTGGAGGGCAATCTATACCCCTCGCCATGATAAGTTCCCTGACCTTGTTTGACAAGGTTGGATTTATTTTAGTTGGCAGGAAGAGTTGCCCTATTTTCTTGACACTATAAGTGGTCTCTGTAGCCTTTGCACATCCATCTATTATTTTCATAAATCTCTCTACAAGCTCTGCATGATATTTTACGTCCGAAGACCTAATTCCGTAGACAAGCACGGCTCTTTCCGGAGTAACGTTGGAAGCAGCTCCACCCTCTTTTATTATTCCATGCATTACAAAATTCGCATCCCTTCTCACGTGTTGTCTCATCATGTTGACAGCTGTATAAGTCAATATAGAAGCATCCAGAGCACTCCTGCCTTTATCTGGATTTGCTGCCTCGTGCGCTGCTTTGCCGTTGAATGTTATTTCGAAATCCTGAACAGCGAGGGATTGATTCCCGACATTCCATTTGTCTCCGGGATGCGAACCCAAAACAAGATCAACATCCCTAAAGGCGCCGTTGTTTGCCATTATTATTTTTGATCCCGCCCACTCTCCTGATCCCTCTTCATCTGGAGTCCCAAAAACGATGATAGTTCCATTCGAAATTTTTTCAGTGGCTCTAATAGCGGAGAACACTGCAGACGATGCAATAAGGTTATGCCCGCAAGCATGCCCTATTCCGGGTAGAGCATCATATTCCGCAAGGAATGCCACTACAGGTTTTCCTTTTCCTACCACCTTTTCCGCCTTGAAAGCAGTAGGCACTCCCATGAAATTGTCAGTCACCCTAAAGCCATGGGATTTCAGAATTTCCTTGAGAAATTTCGATGATTCGAATTCTTGGCTGCCTATCTCTTTCAGTTCGTGAATCCTTAAAGCAAGTTTCCAAAAATCAACACTTTCATAAGATTCGCTGCTCATGGTTTCATATACTATTCTTTTTAAATAAGTTTTAGGAATTTGACTGCAATTCCTCGCCGTTCAAACCTGACTACCGTTCTTTTGGACATGTGGCCTGTCCAAATTGGCAGAAGATTACTAAAAATTGAAAGCAATTAGTCCGATCGTATGACAAAGAGGTGACAGGTGCCGATGGTATTTTACCTGTTTGGTCGCATTCCACAACTGTGATTTTAATACTCTCAATGTCTCAATTTATTCTGTACCTCCTGGTTATTCCATACTTTAACAAAATTATGCCCGGCACGTTCTGTTATCAAACGTGACATTACCGTTGCAACCTCATGCTCCCCATAGGGGTAATGTAAAGATTTCTAATAGTTCTAGTGGAAGTAAGATGTGAGAAGGTAGAGTATTGCGGATAGGACTCCAAAAGCTATTATTATGTAACCTTGGAAAAGTCTAAGGTTTGTTTGATGGCTCCTGCTAATTATCCATGAACCTAAGACTCCTCCAAGCAGTGCTCCAGCGATGAGAGGTGGTGCATACAGGATGTTCACGAAGCCTGTATAGTAAAAGTGTATCCCAGTTCCGACAATAGAGACTGGAAGCATTGCGGCAATGATTGTTGCAAATGCAGTCCTCGGTTTCGTTCTTTTGATTGCGGTTAGGAAAGTCCCCATGATCCCTCCTATCCCAATCCCTATGAAACCGGAGACGACTCCTGCAGTGAGAGAAAAAATGCCCGTATTAGGGGCATAGTCAGAGCTTTCAGAATAACTCTCAATACCTTTTCTAGTCTGCTTGTGCGTAGAGTACAGTGAAAACATACCGATGCATATTGTAATCAGACTAAATGCCCCCTTAAACGTGTTTGACGAGACGTAATGGGTCATTACAGACCCTACCGTCGCACCTATGACCGCCAGAACAGAAATAATTACGAAGAGTTTCTTATCGACCAACTTCTTTCTGAAGTCTTGAATAAAACCTGACAGAGTGCTGAAAACTATCGTTAAAAGACTCAATCCCGAGGCATCAAGAGGACCGAGATGGACCAGATAAATCAAGAAAAGAACCAAGATCACCCCCCCTCCAATCCCCGCCACATTTCCAATAACACCTACTAATAGCGCAAGAATGAAAATGCCCGAGGCCACTAATAAAAGCACCAAAAGGTTATCGTGAATGAATATTTAAAAAAAGATGAACGTCTAGCTGCGTTAAATGTTCACTATACAGTCAGATTAGAACGTTTCCATTTGTTCTTGAGGAAATTTATCAGATTACTGGAAATAATTCTCAATTTCCCTTTGCGATCTTGCAATTTATGCTCTTTCAAAACCTTATTTTATCTTCCAAGGTTGAAACAGGAAAAAATAATTGATTCCAGTACAAAAAGAAAGAGTGATTCGGCATTGAACGACATCTTTGTTACACGAACCCGGAAGCTACAAGCTTTTCAATGACCTTTTCACCAACCCGCCTGCTGGTTATGAGCCAGAGGGCAGTGACTGCCATTATAACCGCAGTAAGCACTGAAATTATAATTGCGTCAGTTACTAGATTACTTTCAATTGCACCAAAGACAAGCGCTAGTATGAACAGCACGGGAAGGATCGGAATCATAGTGGCAA
>Ga0123519_10003344_pt1 | contig 26563 bp, 20 predicted proteins | sample YelNatPaOPRAMG02_FD_87396 | JGI IMG/M metagenome (GOLD analysis project Ga0123519, IMG submission 87396) | Hot spring microbial communities from Yellowstone National Park - Yellowstone National Park OP-RAMG-02 (version 2) | ecosystem: Environmental > Aquatic > Thermal springs > Hot (42-90C) ...
GGTTGATATTCTACAACTTTAAGAGACCTCATCAATCTCTTGATTACAGATCACCTTTTGAGTATTATCATTACAAGTTCTTTGAGAAACAGAAACTGTCACCGATGTACCCGACTTTAACATTGACTTGATTATAGGAGATAACTGTGCTAAAATTGGCAAAATGACGATGCTAGAATTTAAAGAACGGTATCCATCTCTTCAAAAAGTTGTTTTTAATTCAACGTTAAATGATCCTCGTCCATGCCTCACCGGCGCAAGAATGATCGCGATAAAAAATGGACTACCAACTACCCAAATAGAAACCAGCGCATCATCATTAAATGAAGATCTGAATTTTTTTACCAGTGTCGAAGATGCTGTAAATGCACTTGAGCTCGGAAGTCCCTATATTGCTGTTAAAGCCGGTAGGTATTTGTTTATGAACAATGACGAAGAAAGGGCCATGATGGCGTTCGGTCAAGCTAGAAACATGTTATTGCGACATTCGGCCTATCCCGGCGACCAATCTTGGCAGGAAGCATTCTCGCTTGCTCTAACAACCGGTCTTGATGAAGAGCGCGAATCTATGTATAAACAGTTGCTTAAAAATCCGGGCGACGATATGGAACATATTAGGACGGCAAGCTTTGTCAGAGGACTGATGACGCCTTCAATCAAGGCAAAGGAAATGTTAAGCGAAGGAAATGATAAATTGTCCTTAGCCAGATATTTGGCTCATAATTACTACTATAGATCCGCTCTGAGCTTATATCAAAAATCTATGGGGATGATATATAACCTGCCTCCAAAAGAAGCGGTCCAACACTTGCTTGAAACTATCCACTGCATTCGGGGAGTGGGTAGTTTTATTCCGTTCAGCTCCTCCCTGCGAGCCGCTGCCTAATTTACTGTCTTATACTGACAACCTCTTGTTTCACCGACTTTGACAACCAATCCTGCCTCGCAAAGTTTTTTCAAATCATACCGTAAAGTTCTCTCCGGTACCCTTAAAAATCTTCTTTTAATAAAATCAAAAGACACTATCCGATGATCATTGATAATGTTGTAAATCTCTTCCCGTCTTAAGGGCAAATTGATTGTCTCTTTTTTCATCATCTGATTCATAAGTGATGTTTTTATCTTTTCCGTTTGGGCGTGAAAAGCTTTGAGCATAAAGTAAAGATAAGATTCCGGTCGCTTCAACCCGATATCCAAAAAATAATAATAATCTTCCTTATGTTCATCCAAATATTCTTCAAAAGGGATAAAAAAATCAAAATTATATCCCTTTGATTTCAAAACCGAAAAAACCAGTAAACGACCGACACGGCCATTGCCGTCTATAAAAGGGTGGATTTTTTCAAAGATAAGGTGGGTAATAAAAGAAGTAATGAGAGGAAACCTTTCTTTGTCACTTTTGATAAAATCAATCATTTGATCAATAAGGCCGGGCACTTTTTCCGGCGGAGGCGAAACGTAGATCGCTTGACCCGATCGATTAAATATCGCTCCCATCTCGCGTCTAAAACTTCCGGCTTCAGGAATCAGACCTTCCATGGTAATTTTATGAAGATTTAGGATCAGTTTTTTGTCTATCTCTTTTTTAAAAGGAAATTCTTTGTCCAAAAATTTGATCGCTTCCAAAATATTGAAAATTTCTCTTTTTTTTTGTTTGTTTTCGCTCGTCTCAACATTTTCCAACGTTAAAGGATTGCCTTCAATGCGAGCGGAAAAAAGCGAACTTTTCAACAGACTTATTCTTTGGATTTTTTCCTTTAATTTGGGCGGAATATTAATTGAAGAAAATAAAATAATATTGGCATCAATCTTGGCCACCAGTTCAAGTATTTCCGGCGTTATTTGATAAGAAGGAGGTATCTTCATATGATATAAAAAGATTTTACCAGATATTGCCAAAATTTGCCTAATATTGTTTAATGTTAGCAATTTTGGTTTTTATGGGGTGCCGTGTAATAAGCCAATCAACGCGACAAATCCGATCGCTCCCATAAGCGCCAACTTCATCCAATCAGAAAACAGCGCCTACTTAGTCTTCTGTTATCTTATTTGTCTTAGAAATATTATAGTTTCTATGAAAACTGCCAAAGCTTTCTCAAATAAGTTTAAAGCAAAGGAGGAAAGCCTTTTTCCCTTCATTCTAACAGCAATGTTTAAGAAAGAATATCCGCTGGCAACGACAATTAAAAGCATCGCCGCTAATTTTTTATCGGAGTTCTTGAGAATATGATATCAAAAAATCAAAAGAAACAATTCAACATGTATCTCCTCAAAAGGTTCCATAATTACCGATAGATCGAACTTAGAACTTAATCGCTTAAAATTGTATTCCTGTATTATTCTTATGAGGTTGTGTAACACCTTTTGGTTCCTAACCTTCGACGTGCTCTAATCCTTGTTGACGCCTTTTGGTTCCTAACCTTCGATGTACGGCTGGAGTTGAAAGCCTTTTGGTTCCTAACCTTCGATGTAATCATTCCAATTTTTACGCCTTTTGGTTCCTAACCTTCGATGCGTCGAACTGGCAAATCACGCCTTTTGGTTCCTAACCTTCGATGTACGGCTGGAGTTGAAAGCCTTTTGGTTCCTAACCTTCGATGCCCAGACCATGGTCAAGAAGCCTTTTGGTTCCTAACCTTCGATGGAAACCCGAGCAGTATTTGCCTTTTGGTTCCTAACCTTCGACGTGGGAAAACGAAACAAAACGCCTTTTGGTTCCTAACCTTCGACGCGCCAAACAACACGTAATGCCTTTTGGTTCCTAACCTTCGACGATTACTTGTTGTGCTTTAGGCCTTTTGGTTCCTAACCTTCGACGAGGATAATATAAAAAAGTTTTTATAACAATCTAAAACTTGATTTATACTATCCTATAATATATAATTATCTCTATATTTATTAATATATTTCTTAATTTTAACATGGAAAAAAGTAAGCGTAAAGTATATTTATGGTTGCCCTATTTAAACAAAATCAAAATTCTTCCGAAAACTGTTACTTTTGAGTATAAAGGAGGCGAAGAAGAAATTCAATGGACAAAAATCCATTCTCTTATGCTTTATGGCGAGTCCTGTAATTTGCCTCAAGAATTTTTTGAAAAATGCGCTTTTTATAAAATTCCGGTAATAATCCACAGAAGGCATATGCCTCGAGCAGTGATAGTCTGCCCCACTTTGCCGCCAGATCAGGAAAACCTATTAACCAAACAAATACTTTTTAGAGAAAACGAGAAAAAACAAGCGTATATTGCCAAAAAACTTCTTCAAGCAAAATTTAAAAGCTCCTGTTGGCTTTTACCAATAGAAAGAGATCTTTTATTTCGAATAGTTAATATAGAAAAAATGATGTGCATTGAATCTTGGCATGCTAAAAGATACTGGAATGAATATTTTTCTCAATTAAAAATTTCCGGCTCTCGACGGAAAGACAACAATAAAGTCAAAAAAATTCTTGACGCTGTTTCTAAATTTGTAAGCGGAATTATTCTTCGCTGGATTTTGTATCACAATTTAAGCCCCTATCACGGTTTTTTGCATAAACCAACCGATTATCCAGCTTTGGTTTATGACTTAATGGAACCTTACCGGGGCTATTTTGACAAAGTTGTTTTTGACACCTTAAAGGAAGTCGGCAAAAAAAAATTAGAGGAAGAAAAAGTTATGGGAATCGCGATTGAAAATCTCAAAAACTTGTTAGATACAAAAGTTTATGTGGAAGCAACAAGACAAGTTGTTACTTTTCAAGAGCTGTTGCATGGCGTAGTTTTAGCGTTAAGAGCTTATCTTTTGGGAAATACAAAAAGATTTATTGTTCCTTTACCTTCAAAACCAAATGGCGGAAGACCTATAAAAGCCGGCTATCAGCTTTATGGACACAAAGCGGGAATTACCAACTTTTGGCCGGAGACAGAAAAAATTGCTGAGAATTTTGAAAAAGTATGGTTTATAGGTTAGAAGATACTGAATAATAGCTAAAAATCAACTTTAACCGCCTCTTTTATTTTTTCTTTTATTTCAAACCGAAGTTGTTGCAAATACTCGGCTGTTTTTGTTAGAAACGTATCACCTGTTTCTGATTGTTTTTTTGAATTTTTTAAAGATTTATCTTCTGACTCTTGGGGGTTATTTTTAGAATTTTCTTTTGAAGGAACAATACCTGAAAAGCGCAAATATCCCCGCATCGCCATCATAAAAGCAGCCTGAATATCGGCATCAGCTTTAAACTGACAAAACGGACAGACAAAAATCGCACTGTTACCACGTTTTTTTCTAAACTCTTCAATTTTATTTCCAGCTAATATTTCTTTTGCATACTTCTCCAAAACTTCACTATTTTTGTTGACTGGAGGTCTGGCAAAATCCCGAACGATTTTTCGAAAGGCCTTTAAATCTTCTTCGCTTTCTTTAAATTGGTACCCTATCTCGTATTTTTCTTTTTCTGAAAGATAACCTCTTACTTTTTTATCAGGTCCATAAGGGCTTGACATAGTGACAATCCTTCCATCTTTTTCTAGTATTTTGATATTACTCAGATCCTCTTTTTTTACCTTAAAGAGAGTATGCAAGCAATTTACACAGGTATAACTTGAGGCATAAGCGCTAACATTTCTTCCTATATATTTTGTTTCTTGGTTTCGGTCTTTTTTACCCCATACTAAAGAATGTTCTGCTTTATCTGCCTCTGACTTAAATTCCGTATCAGCTCTTTTGACGCTATTGTAAATCTTGATAGTTTTGCCGCTGCCTGTTTCAAAATTAGAAATGGCATCTTCATAAACAGGAGAAGCTCCCTCAAGGCTTCCGGTTAATATTGAATGAATAGCGTTTCGAAGTTTTCCAATAGCGTTTTCTCTTACCTTAGCAATAGTAGTGTCATCTTCATCATATGCTCCTTTTCTTGATTTCTGCTGAATTTCAGCAAAATAATCTTTGATTTTTCCGATATTTCTATCTTCTATAAATCCTTTTCCTTGGATATCAATATCACGAAGGCTAAAATCTTGATTATAATCAAATTTTGTCAGGCACCATGCTACACCATATTCACCCACATCCACGCCTAAAATAGGATAATTAAGGCGGTTTTTATCTCTACTATGATCCTTTTTTGTTTCAGATTTTAAAACAATTTTATCTAAGGGTGGTTCTTTTACATTACCTTTTAAGGTAAAAGGGATGGCGAGATAAAGCTTATTGCGGTTGCTTTTGGGGCTAGGAATTAATTTTGGTGTTTTAGAATTTAAATCCCATTCTATATCGTATGCTTCCTCAACAACAAAGCTCCATTCATTAAGCTTAATATCAATATTTTCCCAGCCTCGTGGTCTATATAAATACTTATCTAAAAATTGCAGTTGATAAGGTGATGAACTAAGCAAAAGGCTTTTGCTAACTAAATCGTCTTTGTATGCTACAAGGGGAATCTTTCGTTCTTTGTTCAGTCTTAAGAGATTTATCCGATTTTCTGTTGCATCTTTATTTTTTACATTCTTTAAATCTTGAAAAACAATTAAATACTTATGTTTCTTTGTTACAAAATCTTTAGGTCCTCCAGAAATATTTATAGAACTATCCAAAGGTTGATAAAAAAGCTTGAACTTGTTATTTGACCCTACTATTTGTACAGAATAAGAGGCAATGTATTTTCGTTTTGAATAAAGAGTTGCCGCTCCTTTTATCTCGGATAAAATAAAGCTTTGAATTATAAAACCAAATTCTTTCTTCTTTGCTTTTTTTAATTTAAAAAGTTCAAGGTAATTTTTGGCTTTTTTAAACTGACTCTGGGCTTTTATTTCATTCAACGAAAATTCTGTGTTGGTACTAAATCGAATTAAAACTGAAACAATATTTTTGGCAAGCTCTACCCAATCAAGAAGAAGATCCTTATCTTGCAAAAGTTTATTTCTATTAAACTGCGTTAAGAAGTTAGTTAGAGATTTTATCAGTTTTTCAAATCTTAAAAGGTATTCTTCTTTGGAGCCTTTTAATTTAATCTCTTCAATACTACCTTTAGTATATTTACTTTTATAAAATGTATATTTGTTATACTTGCTACCATTTTTCTTTTTATTAACAAAAAGCTCTTTTAATTTAGATAATTCAGATTCATCTACTGCTGATTCAATAATATCCTGATATTCTTTTTCGAATTCTTTTGAGTTAACTGCCAAATCCTTTAATTTATTCCAAAAAAACTGTAACTCCTTTCTGTAAATAATTTCTTCTGTTTCATCTTTCTTTCTGACATCTGGAAAGACTTGTTTTGGTGAAAATGAATCCAGCAAGTTTGAAATAAGAGTGGTCAAAAAAACAGTCCCTTCTTCTAAGATAGGAATTGTATCCTCTACAAATTTTTCATTTTTCTTTCTCTGCGTTTCGCCATAAAAAGCAATAGGCTTTTCTATGTTTTTAAAAATTGGGCCTAAAATTTTATGCTTTTTGACATCATCTCCCTCTTTTGCTTCGTTATAAAGATACTGCTGATAGAAAAAATTAAGTCTTTTTCTAAGAGAAGAAAGAAGAGAGTCAAAGACTTCAAAATTTTCTCTATTAACTTTTTCTAATGAGGAAAAAATCTTTTCAAATAATTCTACGATTTCTTCTTTTTCCTGCTGTGCTTCCTCTTCCTGTTGTGGTTCTTCAGAGATATTTTTTAAGTTTTTAATAAAATTCTGAGCTTTTTTAATTTTTTCTTTGAAATTTTTCAGAGAATCCTCAAGCAACTTATTTCTTTCTATATAAGAGGTAAACCAGCTTTGCATTTTACTACCAAAGTTTTGTCTATAAAGAGACCATCCGTCTAATTTTATACTCTCATTAGCTTTTAAATTTTGGCTTTTACTGAAATTCACCAGGTTCGGCGACCCCAATTGTTTCGCTCTTAACCTCAAGAATTCTAAAGATCCCATAATTTGGTCTTTAATATTTAGTTCTGCAATTTTTGGCTCTACAATGGTAAAAACATCATAAAATTTCTCCAGGGCATTATCTTCATTGAGATTATTGGGAACAAGTAACTCACAAAAAACAGTTCCAAGAAAATTTGAAAGAGGATTACAGTTATCTGATAAACCCACAAGATTTCGAAGCTCTTCATCAAGTTTTTTTTCGTTTTCTAGATAGTCCCCATCTTCTCTTACACAAATTTTTCTTTCGAGAAGCCACTTCCTGCGAAGCTCTATTAATTCATCAAAATTTTTACTTTTATCAGAAAGTTCTGGAATTATAAAAAAGGATATATTTTTAAAATTCCTCAAGTGATCCGGAAGTTTAAAGTTTTCAAGAAGTTTACCTTTTTTAATGCCAAATTTTTCTTCCCATAATCGATCTTGGTATTCCTTTTTCCCTTCCTTGAGATCGTGCGTAACTAATATATCATTAGAAAAAAAACAATCAGCTATTTCTCTAATCAGTTTTCTTGCATCTTTTTCGACAAATTTTTCTAAATAATCATCCTCATCTTTAATTTTCTCTTTTTTGCCCTTTTTAAATTCCCCTTTCAAAGCTTCTATAAGCTCCCTCTTAAAAGTTTTGAGTATTTTCCCTTCTCTTATCTCGCCGGGTAGTATAAAACATTTAGAAAATTTATCTACATCAAAGAATCTGGATATATCTGGTTTCGCGTTTTCGATAAGCTCAATAGCTTTTGGTTTAGAATAAAGCTTGTTAATTAGATATAACAAAAAAGAAGTTGACGGCTGCCAAATAACCCCCGCTCTTAGACAATCTTGCCAAAAATCAATTAGAGTATATAATCGGTTACCTTTTTTTGTATATTCAATATAATCATTAAGGTTTATGTCACTTCGAATTACTCTATCATCATTGATAATGGCTTGTCTAATTTTTTCTACAATTTCCTCTGAGTTTAGATTATTTTTCTCAACTACCAAAGGATACTTAATCGTCCTCATTATTTCTCCACCAGAAAAGAGAATGCGGTCTTTATGAAGACGGTAACCTGTTGAATTAGACGACTTTTTATTCATTTACAAGGAGATATTTTAAATTACGCGCCCTTGCACTAATTCCTTGTGGAATCCCTTTCGGGAAAAGGCATCCAACCTTTCAGTTGGGGAAAAGCACAAGGGCGCTTTAGGTTAGAAACCAGTATTTATTTTAGGGTAATTGAAAAAAAATTGCAAGTGTTTTTAAGGGATATTTGGGTAGTGGCATTTTTTCCATTTCTTCCCCGATCCGCATGGACAGGGGTCGTTGCGGCCGATTTTCTTTTGTTTTGTTCCCGGCGGGATTATTTTAAATCCACCTTGATCGTTTGAACCAGTCTGGAATTGAGCGCTTGAAGAAGGAGTTGATTGAATTTGGGCTGACGGAGAAGACGAAGCTTGTGCCCGACTAAATGGATCAATAGCTGAAGCAGATTTATAAGTTAGCAATTTTTCTTTTTCTTCCCTTTGCGGCTCTTTAATCTCAATTTCTATTTTGAAAAGCCTTCTCACCACCTCATAATTAATGTTGTTAAGCAAACTTTCAAACATAGAGAATGCCTCATTTTTGTATTCAACCAAAGGATCAAGCTGAGCGTAACCGCGCAAATTAATCCCTTCCCTAAGGTCTTCAATAGCGGTCAAGTGGTCGGTCCAATATTTATCAATGGTTGATAAAAATACTGCTTTGACTACGCTTGTCCATATATTTGATCCAATTTTTTTATCTTTTTGTTCAAATTCATATCTAATAGTCTTCTTGGTTAGGTCGGCTAAACCTTTTATATCTTTATTTTTGATAAAATTAATTATCTTATTTTTTTCAATCGCCACAATCAAACCCACCTCTTTGATAAACTCTTCAATCGCTTCATCTGAAATTAGGTCTCCTTGGTAAAAATGCTGTCCGATTAATTTCTCCACCTCCTCGTCAAAGACGTCATAAATTGTTTGGCGAAACCCTTCCTTATTTTTATCAAGAAGAACTATTTTTCTTCGCAAAGAATATATGATTTCTCTTTGTTTGTTTAAAACGTCGTCGAAATCAACCAAGTGTTTTCTGATATCAAAATTGAAGCCTTCCACCTTAACCTGCGCCTGTTCGATCGCTCGCGACACCATCGCATGCGTCAAAGGCTGATCCTCAGGAAAATTGAGGAAAGTCATCAGGTTAGATATTTGTTCACCACCGAAAATCCTCATCAGATCATCTTCCAAGGAAACGAAAAATCTTGTCTCTCCCGGATCACCCTGACGACCAGCTCTTCCTCTCAATTGATTGTCAATCCGCCGCGATTCATGTCTTTCCGTCCCAATAACGTAGAGTCCTCCCAATTTTACTATTTCATCATGTTTTTCCTGCCACCTTCTTTGGGCTTCATCATCTTTCTTGTTTTTTTTATTTTTTATATTTGATATTTGATGTTGACTTTCCTGCATTCCTCCAAGAATAATATCCACTCCTCTCCCAGCCATGTTGGTGGCAATTGTTACTGCTCCTTTTTCTCCGGCTTTGGCAATAATCTGCGCTTCACGTTCATGATTTTTGGCGTTCAACAGTTCGTGAGGAATACCTCTCCTCTTAAGGAGCGAAGATAAATACTCATTTTTCTCAATCGAAGTTGTTCCGACCAAAACCGGTCGGCCGATTTTATAATTTTTGATTATCTCTTCAACCACGGCATTAAATTTGCTTCTTTCTGTTTTATAGATCATGTCCGGATAATCTTTTCTGATCATCGGCATGTGAGTGGGTATGACAACAACATCGGTATTGTAAATTTTATGGAATTCTTCTGCTTCAGTTGCCGCCGTACCTGTCATACCGGCCAATTTTTTGTACATCCTGAAATAGTTTTGAAGGGAAATGGTAGCTAAAGTCTTAGATTCTTTCTGAATGGGTATTTTTTCTTTTGCCTCAATTGCCTGATGAATTCCTTCAGAAAACCGTCTTCCGTAAAGCAATCTTCCCGTAAATTCATCAACAATGATCACTTCTCCGTTTTTAACAATATAATCTTTGTTATTTTTGAAAAGAGTCTCCGCCTTCAAAGCCGCTTCAATATGAAAAAGGGTGTCAAAATCTTTTTCGTAAATGTTGTCAACCCCTAAAATTGATTCAATTTTCAAAACTCCTTCTTCGGTCAGATTGGCAGTTCTTGACTTTTCATCGACAATATAGTCAGTTTTGGGATCAAGCTTTTTTACGATTTGGGCATACTGATAGTATTTTGAAGTATCTTCTTCATAAGGAGCGGAAATGATATGGGGAGTGCGGGCTTCATCAATAAGAACCGAATCGGCTTCGTCAATAATAGCAAAATTGAAACCGCGCTGGACCAAATCGTCAGAATTTTGAGCCATGTTGTCGCGCAGATAATCAAAACCGAACTCGCTGTTGATGCCGTAAGTGACGTCTGCCAGATAAGCCTCTTTTCTTGAAATTGGCCGAAGATGCGTCAATCGCCAATCTTGAGCTTCTTCGTCTTTAAACTTCGGATCATAAATAAAAGATTGATCAGCAATAATGGCTGATGCTGAAAGACCTAAAAAATGGAAAATTGGCCCCATCCAACCGGTGCCGATCCTTGCCAAGTAATCGTTGACTGTCACTAAATGAACACCTTTACCTGTCAAGGCGTTCAGATACATGGCTGTTGTCGCGGACAAAGTTTTGCCTTCGCCTGTTTTCTGTTCGGCTATTTTTCCCTCATGAAGAGCGATTCCCGCCAGAAGCTGAACGTCAAAATGGCGTTGTCCGAGCACTCTTCTTGCTCCCTCTCTCACGATAGCAAACGACCATGGAAGAATCTCATCCAAGGTTTTTTCGCCTGATTGAACCATCTCTTTCAGCTTCTTGGTTTCTTTGGGGAAATCGTCGTCTTTCATTCGGCGAGCTTTGTCTTCAAGACTGTTTATCGCCTCAACTTTCTGTCGCATTCTGGACAATTCCCGCTCGTTATAGTCAAAAAATTTCTTGAATAAGTTAAACATCGTCAAAATTAATATATTTCTTAATTTTGTCCTCCCGATCTTTAGACGGAAGACATTGATATTGTTTTTCTAGTATATTATACCTCAAAATAAGGCTCTTAAAACCAATAAATTTTCAATTATTCTTATCTCCTCTTTAAGCAAAGGGAATACTTTATGTTGAGGAAAGGGCATTATCAAACGCATTCTCTTTTAGCAAGGGATAACATATTCTTTTTTATCTTAAAAGGCAATGTGAAAGTTTGAACAAAGTTACATCAGAAATCGTTTATTACTTCATAAAAAATTCCTGCGGGATGATAATAAATCTTTGGGCGGAGAATCGATTGGGATTTTGTTCCTCTTCCGGTTTTTTAACAACAAATTGAATCGTGTCGCCTTCCCTGATTTTGGAAAAACCAATAGTTTCCAATGCTAAACTTTTCATATTGAGCATCAACTGCTTGGTATAAGTTTCAACATCCAATATATAGATATCTTTTTCCGTAGTCAGAACTTTGATTGAATAATCTTCTTTGTTGACTTCGGTGATTTTTCCTGTTTTTAAAAAATATTGAGTATCAAGATATAAAGCGTTGGCATCAATTTGCTTGTCATTAATCACTCCTTCAACTATAACATAAGACCCTTTGGCTATGTCCGAAAAATCAACTTCTTTCCTGCTGTTTCCAACCACCTGATAATATTTGGTCAAAGCGTCATCGATATTGACCGTATATTCTTCATTATCTTCAGTTTTAATTTTGATTAGTTTGGCTGAAGCGGAGGCAACCAAACCGCTAACAGCTTTGTTGTTTTTTTGTCTTTGCTCAGCCACTTTGGATGCGATCTTCTCTCTTAAAGCCTTGATATCATTGTCTTCAACGTTTGATGTTGGCGAAGGCGTAGCTGTCTTGGTTTGAGCTTGAACGTTGAAAACTAAAAAACAGGCTAAAAAAACAGCAGTCAAAATTTTTTTCATAATGATTCCTCTAAATAATAAACTTTAAGTTCTTTTTCTTGCGGTTTCAGCTGTTTGTTTTTAGGATAAACATTAATCCTGATTATATTTTCACCGTATGCTAAAGGGAAATCTATGCTGAAATCTTTATTTTTGTTTTGAACAACAAGATCTTTGAATGGCGATTGGACAATGATTAGCGAGCCTTCCTCTGCTTTGCCTTTAATCGTAACGTTATCTTTGTTGACAATCAAACCATCTGTAGGATAAGAAATTTCCAAAGGTTGAAGATCATTATTGGTTGACGAAGAAGCTATATTTGCTTGGCCAAGAGGAGCAATTGTTTTTGTCTGCTCCAACTGTTTTTCTCTGGTTTTTGAAATAATGACCACTGCCATTATTCCTCCTAAGACAATACCAAATACGACTGCAATTATAGTTTCTTTTTTCATAACTTTGATATTAGTCAATAGATTAACGCTTGTCAAACACTGCCGCCTTCAGAATATAGGGCAATCTTTCAATGATATCATTAACATTATACCAATATCCTTTATGTTTGAAAAGCACATCCGCTGTTCTTTTAAGGAAAAATGAGGCTAAAACAGCTGATTGAAAAGGCTCGTTTTTAGCATAAAAGGCAGTGGTCAACCCAGCGAGAATATCACCCATTCCCCCTTTGGTCAAACCTGGATTGCCACCTTCAACAACAACAGTGGCTGACCCGTCTGATATGATATCAACAACACTTTTAAGAAGAATAATGCAGCGATACTTTCCTGCCAAGTTGCAGACCACTTTTTCCTTTTCGTTAAGAGGCAACCCAGATAACTCAACTCCGAAAAGCATCTTAAACTCTCCTTGGTGGGGAGTTAAAACAGCTGGAGTTTCCAACATCTTCAACCATTCCTTATCCATCATCTGCAAAACACCAGCATCAAAAACAAATCTTTTCTTAGGAAAATTTTCAATTAAATATTTAGTTAAGTAGTAGGTGTAGTCGCTTTCTTTTATTATCTTATTTATTTGCTCCCAATTTTGATATTTGATATTTGGTATTTGATATTTGTCCGATCTTAGCATCCCTGGACCAGCCAAAACAACATCATCTTCGGCAATATAACTTGGCAAATCATTTCTGGAAACAACTATACCGTTCCTAAACTTTTTTTTCAAAGAAAGGAAAATTTCTTTGTTTTCTTCGGTTGAAGAATAATGAACTATGTCAACAAAATAGGAAGCAATTTCGGCAGCCCAAATTGAGGCAGAGTGAAAAAGTTGTGATCCTCCGATAACCAGGACCCTTCCGTTTTGACCCTTATGGGAATCTTTGAAAGGTATATGCAATTTTGATATAAAAGGTTCAACTGAGTCAATATTTAATGTTCTGATAACCATATTGAAATAAATCCGAATGCCGGAATCTAAAACAATATTTAAATTACCAAAATTCTAATGGATAAAACCTAGTTTGAATCGGTCTAACCTTTTTAATCATTGATATTTTGAGATTAGCTCTTGCTTCAAGCTTCGCGCTTCATCTTTCATATTTTGTATTTGTGATATAATTTTACAATGTCGCTTGATTATTGGCAATTGCGGAAAATTTTTTCCGATTTCTGGACAAAAAGAGGTCATCGGGAAATTCCTCCTTCGCCTCTCGTTTTAAAAGAAGACCCGACAACTCTTTTCACTAGCGCAGGTATGCAGCAGCTCATCCCTTATCTTATGGGTGAAAAGCATCCTTTGGGAAAAAAGCTTTTCAACATCCAGCCAAGCTTAAGAATGCAAGATATTGATGAAGTCGGCGACAGCTGCCATACAACTTTTTTTGAAATGATGGGAAATTGGTCCTTGGGCGATTATTTTAAAGAAGAACAATTAGCTTGGGTGCTGGAGCTTTTGACCGAACATATAGGTTTGCCGAAAGAAAAACTTTATGTGACTGTTTTTGAAGGTATTCCTGGAGTCCCAAGAGATGATGAGTCGGCCGAGATCTGGAAGAAATTGGGCATTCCCAAAGAAAGAATTTTTTATTATGGAGCTGATAAAAATTGGTGGTCAAGGGCAGGGTCGCCAGATCAAATGCCTCCGGACGAAATCGGCGGACCTGATAGTGAAGTTTTCTACGATTTCGGCCTTCCCCACGATAAAAAATTCGGCGACAAATGCCATCCCAACTGCCAATGCGGCCGGTTTTTAGAGATTGGCAACTCCGTTTTTATCCAATATAAAAAAATGCCCGATGGTTCTTTGGCTGAACTGCCCCAAAAAAATGTCGATTTTGGCGCCGGTTTGGAAAGAATTCTAGCTGCCTCTGCCAATAATCCCGATCTTTTTATGACCGGAGCCCTCTTCAAAATTATCAAAGCTATTGAGAACGCCAGCGCTAAAGAATATGCCGCCGAGACAAAAAAACCGATGCGAATTATCGCCGACCACCTGAAAGCGGCTGTTTTTATGGCTAAAGAAGGACTGCGGCCCGGGAATAAACTACAAGGATATATCATGCGCCGTCTTATCAGGAGAACGGTGGTAAAAATGATGCAGCTTGCCATGGTTCCTTTGGAAACAGCTCCCAATATTATTAAGCAAATAATTGATTTTTATGGCGATATGTATTTTGACAAAAAAAGCCTACCGGAAATAAACGCGATTATTGAATTGGAAATAAGCACTTTCTTAAAAACCCTGGACAGAGGAATGGCCGAAATCAAAAAAATCGAAAATGTATCGGGCAAGATTGCCTTTGATCTTTATCAAACTTACGGTTTTCCTTTAGAACTGACCGAAGAATTATTTAAAGAAAAAGGTCAAAAAATAGACCGCCAGCAGTTTTATGCCGAGTTTGAAAAACATCGTCAACTTTCTCGATCGGCTTCAATCGGCATGTTTAAAGGCGGATTGGCCGATCAAAGCAAGAAAACAATTGGCTATCACACTGCCACCCATTTGATCCATCAGGCTCTTTTTGATGTACTGGGATCTGATGTCCGGCAAGAAGGATCAAACATCACCAGTGACCGCCTACGATTTGATTTCTATTCGGTCAAGAAACCAACTGATGAAGATATAAAAAAAATTGAGAAAATTGTCAATGAAAAAATCAAACAGGGTTTGACGGTAACAGCCAAAACCATACCTAAGGAGGAAGCACTAAAAACAGGCGCTAAAGCTTTTTTCCGACAAAAGTATCCGGAAATAGTCACTGTTTATTTTATCGATAATTACTCAAAAGAACTTTGCGGCGGTCCTCACGTTAAAAATACTAAAGAAATCGGTCGGATTAATATCATTAAGGTAAAAAAAATAGGTAGCAATCTATATCGGCTTTATGCTAGATAAATCATTTCTATTGACAAAAAAAATTACTTGTTATTTAATATGATATGACAAAAACCATTCAAAATAATAAACCTCTTCAAAAGCTCGACAACAAACTATTTTTTTCGCCCAAAAGAATTTTATATTTTTTGATTGTTGTAGCTGTTTTTTCTGCCGGTTTTCTTGTAAAAAAAAATCTTGATGTTAACAAATTCAAAAAACAGATCATCCCTGAAGCTGTAAAACAAGTCATCGGTGATCCAAACGCAAAGTTTACCGTTAACAGTGTCAAGGAAACAAGCGGAGTTTACGAATTTGAGCTCACGATCGGCGAAGGTAGCAATGGTCAAAAATATACTTCATATATCTCCAAGGATGGGAAAATCCTCTTTGTTTCAGGAGTTAAGTTGGAACGCTCTAACAAAAAAGAAACCACTCAAACAACTACACCTCAAAAACTTACCTGCAATGATGTAAATAAAGCCTCTTCGCCCTCTCTAACTGCTTTTGTCGTCGCCGATTGTCCTTATGGACTTCAGATGCAAAGAGTTTTCAAGCAAAGCATTAATGAATTGCCGGCGCTCGCTACCAAGTTGGCCGTGAGGTATATTGGCAGCATTGTTGACAATAAAATAACTTCAATGCATGGCGACAAGGAAGCAACTGAAAACCTGCGTCAAATCTGTATCCGCGAAGAACAAAAAGATAAATATTGGGATTATGTTTCTTGTTATATGAAGGAGGGGAAAACAGATCAGTGTTTGACTCAAGCCGGCATTGATATCAACGGACTTCAATCTTGCATGAGCGAGAGCGATCGCGGACTGAAATATGCCAAACAGGATTTTGATTTAGCAGAGAAACTCAAAGTCAGCGCGTCACCTACTTTGGTTGCTAATAATAATCAGGTTATCTCGGAATTTGACTTTGGCGGCAGGGTGCCTAATGCAATTAAAGATATTCTTTGCTGCGCCAGTCAGAAAAAGGCTGATTTTTGTAACCAAACAATTTCTAAAGAAGCGGTGGCAACTTCTTTTTCCGTTTCAGATGTCGCCGGCGCCACTACACAAACAACTGGTGGTTGTGGCAATTAATCACCTTTTAGCTTTTTTCTCAATTTTTAAAGCAGCTTGAAGATTGATAGCGATTATTATTTCAGAAAAATCTTTTGTGTTTAAGACGCTCCCACGCCAAAGCTGCAACTAACAAATTTGCCCTTTTGCCACCAAAACGATTTAAACTATGAAGTTGGCATAAATTACTGCTGTTTTTACCGTGAAGCTCTTTAAGATGTTAGTTGCCGCCGGAGCCGGCAATAATGTGTCGCTAACCGGATTCGAACCGGTGTTTACAGGCTGAGAACCTGCCGTCCTTGGCCTCTAGACGATAGCGACTTAGCTTGACTTTGACATCAAAATCTAGTATTATTTTAGCATCTTGCCCCCATTTGGACAAGTTTAATTTAAAAGGTTAACAATGGGGGATATTTTTTATGCAAAGAATCCAACTAACACAAGAAGGGTACCACAAACTGCAAAGTGAGCTCGACGAATTGAAACAAGAAAAAAGACCTGACGCTGTCGAAAGGCTTAAAAAAGCCAGAGCCATGGGTGATTTATCGGAAAACAGCGAATATGCTGCTGCCCGAGAACATCTGGCTTTTATTGACGGCCGAATAATGGAAATTGAAACGATGCTGGAAAATGCCAACGTCATCTCTGTTAGTGGCAAAAGTAACGAAGTGGCTCTAGGCTCACGCGTAACCGTTGAATTTGATAATCAAAAAGAAACATATCAAATCGTGGGCGAATTTGAAGCTGATCCCGTTAATAAAAAATTGTCTATTACCTCGCCTATCGGTCAAGCGTTGGTCGGGAAAAGAAAAGAAGAAATCGTGGCTGTAGATACTCCTTCCGGTAAAATTACCTACAAAATAATTGATATCCACTAACCGGAAAGGGTGTCTTTTAGGATACTAAAAGCTTTATCCACTTCTTTATCTTTCAAGATCATAGAAATTTCAGTAAATGTTGAAACCACTTCGATGATATTAATATTGTTCCACGCTAAAGCTTTTAGAATAAAATAATATACACCGGGAGTAGTCGCTGTTTTTTCCGGCAGTTTTATTGTAATGGAAGATAAATGACTGAAAGAGGAGATGATATTTTCTCTCTTAAGAATACTGATAATTTTTTCTTTTAATTCTTGACTGGCAATGATAGTTGTTTCAAAAACTCCTTCGGTGACGGTCAAAAAATAGTTTTTTTGCATTTCCACCAATTCCAACAATTGTCTATGTTTATTAATGTGGAAGTTGGAATTGGCCAGAGTGAATTCTGTCAGATTGGATCGAACAATCATATCGGGGGAGATGGTAAAAACTGCTTTGGATGGATATTTAGACTTGATTTTGATTGAAAGACGTTTCAGCGCCATTAGTATAGCTCCCTCTTTTACTTTCTTCATCGTTTCTTCTTCTACCTCCTTTTTGATGAAACGGGCTAGAGCCGATAAATTAACTATTTTCTGTTGGAGGGCCTCTTCTAAGAAAGGCGATCTTTTAATAATCTTTTCAGTCGCTTCAGGAACGGTAATCATGTTAAAATTTTAACATAATTTTATAATTTTGTCAAATTATTTTAAAAAATTGACATTAGCTGCAAATCAAATATAATTTTTTTTATTTTTTAAAGAAAATGGAATCTGAATGCAAAATAATAACAAGAAGAAACTACAATCATGGCCGTCCAATTAACCTTGATAAAATAGTCACAGGTATAAAAGCTGAATTTCATGCTGTTTTACCTGTTACCAGGTCAGATTTGGAACAGTCTTTTAATTCGGCTATGTCGGCGTTAGTGGTCAGATTTAATAATGGAGCCATCCCAGAAGCGCTCGGTCATGTCAGATTTTCTCCCCTTTTAGATAGCGGTTTGCAAAATTTGCTATCAACTATTACCAACTCCTCGTTGGCTGATTGTCCGGAAATCTGGGAAATGGGATCCGGATTTATGGACCCAGAATTACGTGGAAAAGGTTGGTACGGTCCTCTTAGAAATAAATTATTAGTTTCGTATTTAGATAAAATCAAAGCTGGTGAAGTTATCATTCTGGGAACGACTAAAACTGCCCGAGTTCTTCTCGCCCTAAAAGAGTCGTTAACTATCGGTTTAAAAGCCTTTTATTGTCACCATGAAACTCTTCCAATGATCTCTGCCCTAACTTGCATATGTCAGGGAGAATTCGGCCAAGGATTTCAATACGGAGCGGATGCATGTCATAAACGAGTTAGCCGCGACATAATACCCATAGGACAATTTATGGATCCTATGAATAAAGAGTTTATTAACTCCCTTCCTCGACCAGATGTTAAGAGAACTGACTCAATACCTTGTTGTCTCTATATGTATGGCATGCCAGAACAGGCTATGAAAGTAGAAGAAATTTTAAGAAATGCTTTTCTTGAGCCAGACCAATTTGTGCGAGTTTTAAATGATCCGCGTATCAATTATTATCAAAAAAACTCGCCATCTTCAACCACTCTATGAATAAGTCGCTAATTGCCAATTTTATTAATTTAGCAAAAATAGATTCACCAACAGGTCAAGAAAATGAGCTGATTGAATTTTTAATCAATAATTTAATAAAAAAGGTTGACTTTATTACTCAAGACAGTTACCGTAATATTTATGCCCGCTTAGACGGAAAAGGTGAACCGATATTTTTTTCTTTTCATCTCGATACAGTTGAACCTGGAAGAAATATCAAGCCAAAAATTAATAATAAACATCTCGTCGCCTCGACGAAAACGATACTGGGAGCAGACAACAAATCTGCTATTGCTTGCGTTTTAGAAACTATTAAATATATTAAGCTAAAACAACTCAAACATAATCCTCTAGAATTAATTTTTACTCGGTCAGAAGAAGTAGGCAACTACGGGGCTATCAATTTTGACTATTCTCTTCTTCAAGCCAGGCGAGGATTTTGTTTTGATTCATCAAATCCTGTCGGCACCATTGTGATCGCCTCTCCATTTTATGAAAGATTTGACCTGGAAATAATCGGTCAAGAAGCTCACGCTTCCAAACCCGAAGAAGCAATTAATGCATTAACTATTTTTAATGATATTTTAAATAATATTACTCTTGGCCGGTTAGACAAAGAAACTATTTTCAATATCGGAGTAATTAAAAGCGGTTATACAAGAAATACCGTTCCAGGAATAATTAATATTAAAGGAGAAATTAGGAGCTTTAATGAAAACAAGCTGGAAAAACACAAAAAATTATTTTTTAAAAAAATTGAAACAATTATTTCTCGTCACCATGCTAGTCACTCAATTGAATTTATCCGTGAAAATTCCGGCTATCAACACAATCGTTTCAGAAATTTTCGCATAATAAATCAGCTCAAAACAGTCATCAAAAACTGCGGATTATCTCCTTGTCTCATCAACAGTTGGGGGGTGTCGGATGCCAATATTTTTATGGATAAAGGTTTAATATGCTTCAATCTAGGGAATGGTGTCGAATTCCCTCATACCACTAGAGAAAGAATCAAACTCTCCGAGATGGAAAATCTGGTAAAATTGATGGTAAAGTTATTAACTTTCTAAAGCGATGGAGCAAATAACGTTTGATCAGTGGCAAAAAATAGTGATAAAAGTAGGCAAAATTTTCAAGGTTGAAAGAGTGCCTAATACTAATAAATTATATAAATTACAAGTAGATATCGGTGCAGAAAAACCTATTCAAATCATTTCTGGCATTGTTCCCTATTATCAAGAAGAAGAACTTTTGAATAAAAAAATAATTGTCCTAGTTAATCTCGTTCCAGCCAAATTTGCCGGAGAAATATCCGAAGGAATGTTGCTGGCGGCAGAGGACAAGACTGAGGATAAATGTGTCTTATTGACGGTGGAAAAAGATATTAAAGAAGGAGCGATAGTAACTTAAATCATAAGTAATATCCAAAGTCTAAGGATCACATTCTAAATTAATTAATTTAAAATTTAATTAGTAGAATTTAAAAATTTAAATCTTATTAAGATGATTTGGGTTGACCGTCTGGTTAAGGAAATTAAAAAAAGAAATCTCCCTTTGGAATGGGTAGACGATATGAAAACGCCTTCCGGCCGAATTCACGTCGGCTCGCTAAGAGGCGTAATCATTCACGATTTGGTTTATAAAGTTCTTTTGGAGAATAATATTCAGGCAAAGTTCACTTATGTTTTCAATGATCATGACCCGATGGATGCCATCCCTTCTTATTTGGATTTCAAAAAATGGAGCAAGTATTTGGGAATACCGCTTTATAAAATTCCCTCTCCGGTAGCCGGCTTCAAAAACTATGCTGAGTTTTATGCGAAAGAATTCGTGGAAGTATTTAGAGCTATCAATGCTCATCCGGAAGTCGTTTGGTCCTCGGAGCTTTACCGAAGTGGAAAAATGAACGACTCAATCAGAAAAATTCTTGATGAGGCTCCCAAAATCAGGGAGATTTATTACCGCATTTCCAAAGCCAAAAAACCCGACGACTGGTATCCTTTCAATGTCGAATGTCAAAAATGTCATAAAATTAGCTCCACCTATGTATACCGTTGGGATGGCGAGAATGTTTATTATCGTTGCCGTCCAGCCACAGTTTCTTGGGCTAAAGGCTGCGAACATGAAGGCAAAACATCGCCTTTTAATGGCAATGGCAAATTACCTTGGAAACTGGACTGGCCGGCCACTTGGAAGGTGATGGGTGTCACTTTAGAAGGTTCGGGAAAGGATCATATGTCTTCAGGAGGCTCTTATGATCTGGCCAAAACTGTTTGCGAAGAAGTTTTGCATTATCCAGCCCCTTATCCAATCGCTTATGAATGGTTTACTGTCGGCGGAAGAAAGATGTCGTCTTCAAAAGGTGTCGGCGCCTCTTCTAAAGAAGTTGCCGAAATTCTTCCTCCCGAACTTTTACGTTTCCTTATCGTCAGGACACCAATCAATAGGGCGCTTGATTTCAACCCTGATGGTCCAACCATTCCCAACCTTTTCGACGATTATGATCGTCATATGGAAGCGTATTTTGCCAAATTGGAAAACAAAATTCCCAAAGGCAAAAAAGGCGAGGTAATGCTTGATTTTGCTCGCATCATCGAACTCTCGCAAGTTCGACCCTTACCGGAAAAAAGGATTTTTCTACCGAGATTCAGGACGGTAGCCAATTTGGTTAAAACCAAAGCCGATATTCTAAATTTTTTCGAAAACCAAAAAGGCACGAAGCTTAATGAGCAGGAAAAAGCTGTTCTTGAAGAAAGGATAGTTTATGCTCAAGTTTATCTCAAGGATTACGCCGAAGAAAAGGAACGGATCGAATTAATTCAAAAAATGCCTCTTCATCTGAAAATAACTGAGGGGCAAAAAAACTTTTTAAAAGAACTTGCCGTTGCCCTGGCTGAAGAAAAACCAGTCAGACGCGAAGATATCCAAAACATTTTTTTTGCTGTTCTCAAAAGGAAAGGCTTGCAATCAAAGGAAGCTTTTACAGGATTTTACCAAATCTTAACCGGCAAAAACTTCGGCCCTAAAGCAGCCGACTTGATTTTGGAGATGGGAATTGAAAACGTCATCAAAAGGTTAAGCAAACTTTAATTGTCTGCCTAATTAACTAAAATATGATAACTCGCGAAAAAGCTTTAACTATTCTCAACGAAAAACTGCAAAATAAAAATCTTGTTCGTCATTGTCTAGCGGTTGAGGCAGCTATGAAAGCGCTGGCTAAATACTTTCAAGCCGATGAAGAAAAATGGGGAATAGTCGGACTCCTCCATGACGGCGACTGGGAAGCAACTAAAGACAATTTTGCTTTACATGCCAAACTAATGATCCAATGGTTAAAACAAGCAGGTGAAAATGATCAAGAAATTATTAAGGCGATCTTATCGCACAATTTCATAAATAACGGCGAAAAACCGCCTCAAACACCTATGGAATGGGCTCTTTATACATGCGATGAATTGACTGGCCTTATTGTTGCTGTTGCTTTAGTTATGCCTGACAAAAAACTGTCTTCAGTTACGGTTGAATCGGTCTTAAAAAAATTTTCTTCCAAATCGTTTGCTGCTGGAGCCAACCGACTACAAATAAAGATGGCTGAAGAAAAACTAGGAATTAAACTCCCTGATTTTATCGGCATTGTCCTTAGATCAATGCAAGCTATCGCTTCCGATCTTGGTTTATAGCGTGTAAAACATTTTGTTAATTAAAATTATCGGATAATGATCAACAAAAAATCGATTAACGCTGTTAACCAATCAGTCTTTGCAAAAAATTTCATCAAACCACTTTACGACTCATATTGCTTTTCCAACATCCCTCAAACTATCATCAATCTTCTTACCGAAGAAAAACAACCGGGTTTACCCGACGACATCTTTGGTCCCCTGCCAAAAAAATATGATAAGGTAATTTTTTTTCTGGTTGACGCTTTCGGCTGGCGATTTTTTGAGAAATACCGATCTCATCCATTTTTAAGAAAAATAATTCGTCAAGGCGTTGCTTCCAAAATTACATCGATGTTTCCTTCAACTACAGCCGCTCATGTAACTACCATTCATACGGGTTTACCCCTGACAAAAAGCGCTATTCTTGAGTGGTACTACTACGAACCAAAACTTGACTCCATTTTTGCTCCCATTCCTTTTACTTATGCACGTCAAAGAAAAATGAAAAATCTGCTCGCCTTCGGCTTGAATCCAAGGAAAATTTACCCCAACCAATCTTTTTATAACGTCCTTAAAAAACATTCGGTCTATTCATATGCGATCAATTATGATGAATATATTAATTCTGTTTACTCTCGGTTTGCTATTCGTGGAGCAAGAGCTGTCCCTTTTCAAACCTTTTCAAAAGGTCTAGATGACCTTATCAAACTGGTTTTGACGGAAAAAAGAAAAGCCTATTATTTTGTGTATTTTGACAGGCTTGACTCTATCGGTCATCATTTCGGACCCGAATCTAAACAGTTAGAGGCGGAGATTGATGTCTTTTTATCGTTATTGGATCGGCGCTTTTACCAAAATATCAAAGGAAAAGCTAAAAATACTCTTTTGATTATAACGGCCGACCATGGTCTAACAGCGATAGATCCTAAAAAGACAGTTTACCTAAACCGGAAATTCCGCCGTCTTAAAAAATATTTAAGAACAAGTAAAAAAGGCGAGCTTCTTGCACCCGCCGGTTCCTGCCGTGATATGTTTTTGTATATTAAAGACGAATACCTCGACGAGGCATACGTTTATTTGCAGGAAAGTCTTATCAAAACAGTTCAAGTGTTTAAAACGCAATATTTGATCGATCAAGGATTTTTTGGCTCCGGCAAACCTTCACGTTTATTTATGAAGCGGGCGGGCAACCTAATCATTCTTCCTTATGAAAACGAGAGTGTTTGGTGGTATGAGAGAGGAGTCTTTGAAGTCAAGCACTTGGGCCATCACGGCGGTCTGTCGAGAAACGAGATGGAAATTCCTTTTCTTATATACTCTTTCTGAACAAGCAAAACTTTTTCTTGAATAAGGCAATTTTGCTGTCTTAAAGATAGCAATTATTTTTGCACCGATTGGATCAAATATGTCAGTAATAAACTCGATTTCCCCGATAAAAGCATCAATCATTTACTTTTTCTCAAAACCAGTTTTATCTGTCATACAATTTGTAGGATTATGCAAAAATTGTTGGAAATGGTTAACTAAGCCAACAATGTCATCATAAATGAAATCAAAAAGTCAACTTGAAAAAAGCTAGTGTTTTAAATGATTTTGACGCAATAAAATCATATAACAATTGAAGAAAAAGCCCTTTCTTTTGATGAGACGATCACCTTCAACGAATACACTTTCAAAGACTGGATGACTGCCAATTAAATAAACTTCCATGGAGTCTTGCGAAGACGACCCCAAATGACAATAAAGATCTGATCTTCACCCTTGCCTACAAAATTGCTACCAAACCACCTAAAGCGATGAAGTGGATGTATAATATCCTGTTAAGTAAAAGATCTACTAGCCTTGAGAATATTCAATATTAGTTCGTTAAAATATGCTTCCTGTGGCTTCCCGTCAATAAATAAAAACCGATGATCAGCCCCCCTGACAATAAACAACGATCTAAAAAATGCCTTTTTTGCCCGACTAATTATTTTTCGAGCTTCATTTCTAGGAACAACAATATCCTTTGTTCCTTGAACCAGGTAAATATTCCCTTGATAACAGCTGAAGTTTGACAAAATATCTTCTTTTTTTGGATAACTGCTTAAAATCGGTCTATCACTTCCTTTAGTAGTAATCCCGGAACCGAATAAATATATATTTTTTATCATGTGTCCGTATTTAGGAATTAGATAGGACAGAAGAGTCCCTCCTAGAGAAAAACCGACAAAATGCAATCTTGCCTCATTCTGGTTTTTGATAATTCTTCCTAAAAAAAAATTAAAGACTTCTAAGACATCGGACAGTTCGTCTTTAAATGTTTTTCCGGCAAAAGTTTTTACATAATCTTCAAAATTTTCCGTCTTTTTTTCAAAAGTATATTCTTTGCGCGAAGATTCAAATAAAAATGCATTGCCGATATTTTCCTCCGTTATCCTTTTGGCGATCTGCACATATCTATCTTTCAAAGACGACCCAAAAACTCCGTGAAAAAAGACATAATAATCTATATTATTTTTCTTTGATTTCAGATACCGATAATATATTTTTCTTTTTCCAAAACTTCCCTTTTTCAAAATCATGTTTTCCATATAGTTATTGTGTCAATGAGGTCAATTCATTGATGACAAATTCAGCGTTGATATTGTTAGCTGTACAAACGGCGATTATTTCTCTTTGGATGGTTCGGTCAGTCAAAATTTGTCCGATATCTAAAACGCGTTGATAACCGTCAGCACTGGCTATCCGCAGGCTACCTGATTCTCTGTCGTAAGAAAAACCGATCTCTTTATTGCCTCTCCTATCATGATAATCAAGTTTAAGAAAACGTCTTTTGTCGTGCATGTCGGCCAATATATCTACCGCTTCGGATCTGAAACTTCCCGGCAACATAATTTCTTTACCCATAAAAGGGATTTTGCCGCCTTTACCTAAGTTTATCAAGTATGGTATCGGACCGTCACTTCCGGTTTGGATTGAAAGGAACATTTGTTTATTGCCGACCCAAAAAGGGTAAAGAGGGATTTCGCTCATCGGCACCGGAAATGGCATCGTTAGACCCGCATCTAAAAAATATCCGCGATTGTCTTGGATAATCCTTAAACCGCTATGACCTTTATCATGAGCAGGCTTTGATGAAGGAAAAATAACAACTTCCGGATGCAATCCACTCTTAGTTAACTCATGAGCAAGAGCTAAAGAATACAAAGTACAGTTGCCTCCAAAAGCACGGAAATAATCTCTCCAATTTTGAATAAGATGACGGTAAAAAGAATGTAGATCGCCGCCAGCATTCCCTAAAAATCTTTTACTTTCCGTATAAAAAGATATTGTATTAAAAGGAAAACTCGCCACCATCATCTCCACCAATGGAGCAATATCGCGGTCAACCACCCCGTTGCTTTCAACCATTTCTAGCACTTCAGGCGTTAATCCGGATACAAACGGCCTAACCAAACTGAAATCATGAGTTCTGGTCTTGGACTTAAATATCGGCTTAAGTTTTTCATTATTGGGATCGACTTTAAAATCTACATATCCGAATTCAAACCCTTGTTCGGTATCTACCAAATCAGGCAATTCATCAATTTTAATTGGCAACCGAATATCTGCTCCTTCCGGCAAAAAACATTTGACATAAGAAAGAACGGTAAGATTGGATATGCCTAGTTTTCTGCCAAAAGACACAGCTCCGGTGAAAACTACCTCTTTTTGTTGTTTGATCGTTTCTGAAGCCGCGCTTTTCGCTTCCTCACCGATACCATCTCTATTCAATGCAATATACCTGCCCTTATTATCCGGATATATTAGGCAGGAATCCGATACAATCACAACATAATCAGTGTTATTTCCTTCCGTTTGTTTTAGCCGAATTCTCTGATCTTCTAGTTTTGTTTGGGATATCGAAGCAACATAATCAAAGCCGTCCGTTTCCGGAACAACCGCCCCTCTTTTAATTTCTTCTTCGTTAAACAAAGCTGTTATCCCACTGGAATCGATATTTCGAGGCGCATTCCTGCTGAATTGAAGCAGTTTATTGGCGTTGGATGAAGCTAATCGTAGAGGAATATGTTGCTCTGCTTGCATAAACAAAAAAACCGCCATACAGGCGGGGTCGCTTTAAGGCCGCAGTGCCTCTTTTATTTTTTTAATATTTCTTTTTTTA
>Ga0123519_10003349_pt1 | contig 26550 bp, 22 predicted proteins | sample YelNatPaOPRAMG02_FD_87396 | JGI IMG/M metagenome (GOLD analysis project Ga0123519, IMG submission 87396) | Hot spring microbial communities from Yellowstone National Park - Yellowstone National Park OP-RAMG-02 (version 2) | ecosystem: Environmental > Aquatic > Thermal springs > Hot (42-90C) ...
GCTTTTTGAAATTTTTATAATTTAGAAAAATACTTTTTATTTATTAAATTTTATATATCCTCATTTAAACTTCAAAAGCGGACTATGAAAAGCGGACTAAAAAGGGAGGTATTTATAAATGCTTATATATTCAATAGGTTTAACAATAATTGCAATCCAAAATTGAATGGAAATATAAGAAATGTTTTAGCGTTTAAAAAGATAGAAGTAAGGATCATATTCTGATATTAAAAAGTGGGATATTTTATTTAAGATTTTGGAATAGAGATAGATTTATTTGTAAAGGAAAGCAAAAATTGATAATTGAGCAACTATACTTTTGAATTTTAAGCCTTCAGATAAATTTCAAAAGCGGACTAAAAAGTCCGCTTTTGAAGTTTACGAAGTCCGCTTTTGAAATTTAAGTAACAGTGTTTTCTGAAAATTTTTGGAAAAGATCAAGCACATGGTGGAAAGTTAAAATAGAAATAACAGTTTTTTAATAATAAACTTTTTACTTGTATTTTATTAATTTCTCTTTAATATATGAATTATGGAAATAAGAAATTCTGTTAAGGCAATCATAATAAAGGATGGAAAAATACTCACTATTAAATGTGTTGATAAACTTGGTATATTTTATCTTCTTCCAGGGGGAGGACAAAAACCGGGTGAGACAATGATTGAAGCATTGAAAAGAGAATGCATTGAGGAAATAGGTGTTGATGTTGAGGTTCACGATTTAAAACTCATAAGGGAGTATATTGGAAGAAATCACGAATTCAGCGATGAAGATAAAGATATACATCAGATTGAATTTATGTTTCTATGTTCAATAAAAGAGGGAGAAATACCGAAACCTGGTAATAATCCTGATTCTTTTCAGGAATCAATTGAATGGATACCATTAAAAGAGATAGAGAAATACAGACTTTATCCGCAATCAGCGAGGAATATTCTAAAAAATCTTGGAGAAAATAAGACTATTTATCTTGGTGATATTAATTGACAATTTATTATTTTCTTTTAAAATAACTCTATGAAATGCCCATATTGTTCTTCTGATAATGATAGGGTTGTGGATACGAGGATTGTAAAAGATGGTGAGGCAATAAGAAGGAGAAGGGAATGCCTAAATTGTGGAAAAAGATTCACAACATACGAATACATAGAAAAATTCCCCCTTCTTGTTATAAAGAAAGATGGACGAAGAGAACCTTTTGAAAGGGAGAAGATTTTAAAAGGTGTTATGACAGCCTGCCATAAAAGACCTATAACAATAAAACAGATAGAACAACTTGTTGATGAGGTTATATCTGTTCTTTTTGACCTCGGTAAATATGAGGTTGAATCAACATTTATAGGAGAAGAGATAATGAAGAGGTTAAAAAAACTTGATGATGTCTCTTATGTAAGATTTGCCTCTGTTTACAGGGAATTTGAGGATAAGGAAGAATTCTTAAAAGAGATAAAGAATTTATAATTGAGAGAACTTATCTTTTTGAGGCTTTTAAGGCTTAAAGGTTTTTTTAAAGGAGAATCAAGATTTAAATTCTTTGTTTATCTCTCGGTCATATTAATTTTCTTTGCTGGAACATATCTCTTCTTTTACAGGGTTTTTTCTTTCTTGAGAGGGATTGAAGATATTGGAGAAATAATTTCAGGTAAGATTATTTCATACTCGTTCTTCGTATTCTTCTTTATGCTTCTTTTCAGTAATGGTATAACCTCCATTTCAACATTCTATCGTTCAAAAGAACTGGACTTCTTATTCTCAACCCCTATTACATCAATGAAAATTTTCTTCCTAAAACTAATGGATAATATATTTTTCAGTTCCTGGGCAACTATGATAGGTGCTTTACCTATAATTCTTGCATACCTTAATTCTTATAGAAAACCATTTTTAATAATACCTGTTATTTTCCCTATATTTTTTTTCATATTGATACCTGCATTTATAAGTATCATTTTTCTTCTCATATTAAAGAGATACAATCCAAGACTCACTGTGAAAAAACTTGCATTCTTCCTTTTTATCTTCAGTTCAGTTGTGATCTATCTTTATATAAGGACTAATCCATATTCTTTCAGGATACCATTAAGTTATGATTTAAATGCGATAAATAGATTTCTTGACTCTTTCAGATTCACTAATCCTTATTTCCCAAATGAATGGTTTTACAATATTCTCTTAAGCCTTGTTCAGAATAATATCATAGATTTTTTGAGATATTTTTCAACTCTTGTTTTGCTTTCTATAGCAACATTCATAATCCTTTACATAGTTAGTTCAAAATGGTATAAAATATCCTGGCTTTCTGATGAGATACAGGGTTCAAATCCTTTTATAAAAACAAGATTTTTCTTAAAATCACCTTCTCATCTTTTAAACCTTCTCACAAAAGATATAAGAATTTTTGTTCGTTCTCCATCACAGTGGATCCAGTTCTTAATATTCTTTATCTTATTAATCTTTTATATAGCATCTTTGAGAAGAACACCACTCTATTTTAAAGACCCCTTCTGGCTCACAATAACTTCACTCATAAACACTGCATTTGTGAGTTATATAAATGCGACACTCTCTTTAAGATATGTTTTCCCTGCTTTAAGCCTTGAAACACCTTATTTCTGGATATATAAGTCATCACCATTAAAACCAAAAACCTTATACAATTCAAAGATAATATTTCATATATTTTTAACAAGTTTGATAGTGATTCTTGTTCTATCACTCAGTAATATAAGGCTCACAAATAATTTAAGTATAACTCTTCTCACAATCATTATTGGAATAGTTATCTCAATAACAATTGTGATAATAAATGGTTCTTTTGGTGTTTTCTTCGTTGAATTCAATGAGACAAATCCAGCAAAGATTGCATCAGGACCAGGTGGATTGCTCACAGCAATATTCTCACTTTTCTATATAGGTATCTCTCTACTTATATTCTTTCAACCTTTATCAAAATATATAAGGTATATACTTCAAGGAATATCTTTAAACCTCTTTTTTATAATAAGAAATTCCTTAATAATTTTTCTATTCTTCTCTCTCATTATAGATTTTTTCTTCATTTTTTATGGAATGAAGAGAATAAAATATGTGGGAAAATAAAATAAGAAAAATATATGAAATACTTTTCAAAAGATTTGGTGAACAGCACTGGTGGCCTGGTGAAACTGATTTTGAAATAATAGTTGGTGCAATATTAACACAGGGGACAAACTGGAAAAATGTTGAGAAATCTATAAATAATATAAAAGAGAGAGGGCTACTTGAACTTGAAAAGTTCAAAAATCTTTCAATTGAAGAGATAAGAGAACTCATTAAGCCTTCTGGATTTTTCAATGTTAAGGCAAAAAGATTGAAGAATTTTTTGAATGAATTCAGCAGAAGATTTAGAAGCATTGATGAGATGAAAACGATGGAAAGAGATGAGTTGAGGAAATATCTCTTATCTATAAAAGGGATAGGGAAGGAAACAGCTGATTCAATAATACTTTATGCACTGAAAAAACCCATTTTTGTTGTTGATGCATACACAAGAAGAATCCTTGTTAGGCACAATATTATAAAAGGTGATGAAGATTATGAATATATAAGAAGATTATTTGAGGATAACCTTCCAGATGATGAAAAATTATTCAATGAATATCATGCATTGCTTGTAAAATTGGGAAAAGAGTATTGCTTGAAGAAAAAACCATTATGTTCAGAATGCCCATTAAATAATATATAAAAAAATTTTTAATCAGTTTTATTTTAATTTTAATTAACAATTTAGAAAAAATATTGACTGAAATAAAATTTTTTATTATGATAATTAGAGAAAAGTTTATGAAAAAATGTGTTTTGTTATGTTTAATATTAAATACCTTCTACATAGTAAATTTGGGAGTTTACAAATTTTTATATTATAAAAATTCAATGTTGTCAATAGGTATATATATATATATCGGAATTTAAGAATAAAACTACTTTATATATATTATACAGGAGGATGAAATTTGTTTGATTCACCCTTTATCCATTTCCCGTTGGATAAAGGGTGAAAATAAAATGGGAGAATAAAAAAATGGTTTAAAGTTTAAAATTTAAAAAAGGAGTTAATAATGAAAAAATTTATAATTTTAATGTTATTATGTGTATGTGTTTTGAACCTTAATGCAAGAGTTACACATCTTAAAGGTGAGATATGGGTTGGCTGGCATGATAGTGTTGAAAACAACGATTTAATTCCTACAAATATTGACCATGGGATTCTTAACCATACTGCACTTGACATAGGGAATTACAAAAACCTATACACAGTCTATAGGATACATTCAGGTGGGATGTTTATTTGTTAGATACAACATATGTAACAATCGGATATGAAGGCAAATATGGTATACCTGTAAACCCTGCTTATAGAACAGCATATAGTTGGTATAATGATTGGTCATCTGGGAATCCTACAACAGGCCACCATATAGATATCTGGAAAATATATAATCCACCTCCCTCTCCCAACATAAATAATGCAGACTCAATTATAAACTGGGCAATTCGCCAAAGAACCCCCAATAAACCTTATGTTTTCCCAAATCCTGTTTTATCTCAAGGTTTTCTCTTTAATCTTGATGCCTATTACTGCCACAAGTTTGTCTTCTGGGCATTTGTGAAGGGTGGAAAAATTCCTGTTGACCCTGCTCTTGAACAACCTACACCTTATGGAAGTATTCCTTGCGCACCTTGTCCTACTAATGGAGGTGCTACAATATTTGACTTTGTAACAGCAGGTCATATCACTCATATTGGAAACGAATATAACCCAAATGCCATTGAAATTTATCATAATTTTGTCCCTCCTATTCAAATAGTGGATGTTTATGAAGAAGAAGGTATAATACCAAAGGCATTGTCAAATGGATGTCCTTATGTTTATACCTATGATGGTGAGGAATTTTTAAAGAATAACACGATATTACCTTTCTCAGAATTTTCAGACACTTTTTTAGATGATTGGTATATTTTGCAAAAATCTCTCATTGAAGATGACGGTGTGTATAAAATAAAGATAAAAGAATTTGAGAAGGAGAGAACATATCTTGACAATGTGAAACTTATAGCGGTTGATTTTAATTCTTCAGATATTTCTGTAACATCTGATGGTTCTGTCCTATGCTACGATGAAGTAAGAAACCCTGTAAGATGTGTTGATAATAATGGTAATGATTGTCTTTCTCTAATATCTTATGAAGATGGAATATTCTGGGAAGGAAAAGCAGGTGATTATCTTGACATAACATTTCCAAATCACTGGGTAAGATTGGGATTACTAACATCCACGCCAAAAAAAGAGGAAGGAATAATATCTCTTAAGGGAGATGGGATTGGACTATTAAATAAATGGGTATTTAAATCAAGGGGTGATTATGGTTTAGAGGTGGCTGATATTTCAGAGGTAGAAAGGGACAGTTTTGTTACAATCAGGATTTACTCCTGTAACAATGCGAAACTTGATTATATCTCTGTTGTGAAACTTACAGATGAGGAGCCTTTATTGACAGAATTAGATATGATTTCTGCCTATGATAATTTTAAAGGTGATGTGAAAGAAAAAATTGTTGAAAAAGATGGAGAATATGCTATTATTGAACCTATGGAAGAGATAGAAATGGATTTTTCTATACCTCCAAATACTGGAAAGACAAATAGAAAATTCCTTCTTTACACAAACGGAAGATATGAGGAAACACTTCCCAGACTCCATCTGGTTGACGCACTTGACATAATATCCGAATATGACCTTACTAATCCCCATATAAGACAGGCTTTTAATAAACTGATAGAGGTGGGAAAGGGTTATTGGTGGATTGATAATACCACACTTTCTGACACATCTTTCCCTGTATTCAATTTTCTCAGGCAGTCTATTAAAATGCTTTCAAAAGGTGGTGTAGCCGATGTAAGGATAAATGATGAAATATTCAATGTTGCTTCACTCATAACACTCCTTCAATTATCTAAGGATTATGGTGAAAACTTACCCTCTAAAATAGAAGAAGAAATAGTAAGAGCATATACATTTAAAAAGATGGGAGACTATGAAAAAGGGATAAAAGTTCTTGGAGATGTCTGGAATGAAAAAGGAAAAGGCTGTTCCTTAAATTCGTCTGTTTCTTTATTGTGGTGGCAGGAAAACGAAATTACCTCATTCTCCTTACCTAATATAATCACCAAAGATGTGAATATGAAATTGAATATAGGGTCGGATGGATTTTATAAATTGAATTGTTTTGATATAAGTGGAAGGCTTGTAAAAACACTATTTGAGAAAGAGTTTAATAAAGGTGAATATGAGATAAGATTGAATACAGATGGTATTAAGAGTGGTGTTTACTTTTTCATCCTCGAAGGTGGAAAGTGCGAACAAAGAACAAGAATAACGATTCTGAAATAATTTCACTCCCAGCCCTTAAAAGGGCTGGGAGTTTGAATAATCTGGAGGACCAATGTTTAATTTAATATTTATAATAGTTCTTTTTAATGGAAATAAAACACTTGAGACAGGTGAATTCATCATTGATACAAATATTGTTTACATCGGGAAATCAAATTATCAATGGTATCCATCAATTGCCTTTGATGGAGAAAATTATCTTGTTGTATGGGTAGATTATAAGAATAATCAATGCGACATTTATGGAACAAGGGTCTCTCCATCAGGAAAAATCCTTGACCCTGATGGTGGTATAACAATCTGTAATGCTTTAAATTCTCAAAAATCTCCATCTGTTGCTTTTGGTGGAGAAAATTATCTTGTTGTATGGGTAGATAGTGCAACCTCTAAAATTTATGGTTCAAGAATTTCTAAATCAGGTATCCTCCTTGATACTTCCTTTATCATCATTGCCACAGGAACTAACGCATCCCATATATCAGTTTCATTTGATGGAACAAATTATTTTGTTGTATGGTATAAAAATAATTCTATTTATGGGACAAGGGTCTCTTTATCAGGTGTGGTTCTTGACCCTACTGGAATTTTAATCTCTTCCAACACAAATAGTGTTTATCCTTCAGTCTCATTTGATGGGACAAACTACCTTGTTGTTTGGGAGGACTATCGTTTTGGATACAATGTTTCTGATATCTATGGTGCAAGGGTTACGCCCTCTGGCGTGGTTCTTGACCCTTCGGGAATTAGAATTTCCCCTACCACAAATGAACAATTTACCCCAGCTATTGCATTTGATGGGACGAATTATCTTGTTGTATGGAGGGAATGGTTTAGTGGTTCATATTCTCATATCTATGGTGCAAGGGTTACGCCCTCTGGCGTGGTTCTTGACCCTTCGGGAATTCCTATTTGTGATACAACCTGCAATTGTTATTTTCCTTCTGTTGTTTTTGGAGGGAATAATTATCTTGTTGTATGGAATGGAGGGAATATCTATGGAACAAGGGTTTCTCCATCTGGTAATATCATTGACAAAACTCATATTCATATTTCTCCAACAAGTAATTTCCAACAACATCCTGCAGTTGCCTATGATGGTGTAAATTATCTTGCTGTCTGGGAAGATGAAAGGTATATTTTTCCAGATATATATGGTGGATTTATTGATACATTAGGGAATGTCCTTGATACTTCTGGTTTTCCAATATCCCTTAATCCAAATTTTCAATACAGACCATCAGTTGCATTTAATGGAACAAACTACCTTGTTGTATGGGAAGACACAAAAAATAATGATAGGGATATTTATGGCTTAAGGGTTTCTCAATCAGGAATAGTTTTAGATACTATTGGCATACCAATCTCAACTTATCAAAAATATCAATGGTTTCCCTCTGCTGCATCTGATGGAACTAATTATCTTGTTGTATGGATGGATTATAGAAAAGATTGTGATATTTATGGTGCAAGGATTTCTCAATTTGGGGATCTCCTTGATACATGTGGTATTCCTATCTCAACAGGTTTAAAAACAGAGTGTTATCCAGCAGTTTCATTTGATGGAACAAATTACTTTGTTGTATGGACTGATCTCAGAAATGGTAATGGAGATATCTATGGTTCAAGGATATCCCAATCAGGAAATGTTCTTGACCTTAATGGAATCCCTATCTGTGAAGCATCAGGTGACCAATGGCTCCCAGCGATTTCATTTGATGGAACAAATTATCTTGTTGTATGGATGGATGGTCAGAAAGATTCTATCTTTGGTGCAAGGGTAAGTCCATCAGGTAATGTTCTAGACCCTAATGGTTTTTCAATTTCCTTTGCACCTGATTCCACAGTGATTCTTGAAATTCACAAACCTTCAGTCTCATTTGATGGAGAAAAATATCTTGTTGTATGGGAAGATTACAGGAATGGGAATTACGATATCTTTGGTGCTTTTGTATCACCTTCTGGTTATGTTATTAATCAAGAATTCCCTATATTTGTTAATCCTTCCACCCAGCATGGGCCATCTGTAACCTTTGATGGAGAAAATTATCTTGTTGTATGGGAAGATTACAGGAATGGGAATTATGACATTTATGGTGAAAAGATAAACAAAAATGGAGAGGTTATAGAAACATTCCCTGTTTGTTTAAGAGATGGTGAGCAGGATTATCCTGTAATATTGCATGGAAATGGAAATCAAAGCATAATCATCTATCAGGGAAATGTTGATTCCATCAATAATCATTATGCGGGTGTAGTAAGGATATGTGGGAAATTTTATCCATTTACTGGAATAAATGAAGATGTAGAACAGGAGAAAGATATAATTGTTTCTCCAAATCCATTTACAAAAATGATTGAAATAAGGTGGGCTTTTAAGGAATTTGAATCAAATATCACACTTGATATCTATGATATCTCCGGGAAGTTGGTTAAAAGATTTAAAGAATTAAAAAAGTGTGGAAATATTTTTTGGGATGGAAAAGATAACAAAGGGAATAAACTTCCTTCTGGTATCTATTTTTTGCAATTCGAAGGTTCAAAGCAGAAAAAAATAAGAAAGATAGTTTTTATAAAATAGGAGGTATTATGAAAAGAAAGTTATTTATTTTTTTTCTCTTATTTTCGGGCTGTGTCTCCCAGTATTATGTTGGTGAATTACAGAATGAACCTGTTAAACTTCCGGAATTTTATGGGGCAAATATTGATAAAACAGGTTATAAATGCGTGATTGTTGACATAGTTGATGGGAAAATAATAGATGAGGTTAATACCTGTTATAATCCTTCACTATATAAGGAAACTTTATATAATATGAAATGCGAATCAACATCTGCTTTTTTGCCTGATGAAGATGGGAATTTGTGGGTAAATGTTCTTTCAAAAGAGGGGAACATTGTTCGTATTATAGATATAGGAAAAGGGAAGATATTGAAAGAGATAGGTATTTCATCACAACCAACAGGAATATACGCAACAGATAAATATATGATTGTATGGTCTCAAAAAGATGATAAGATAATGTTATTTGACAAGAAAACAAAGACTTTTATAAAGGAGAAATCTTATGGACCTGTAATAAATATTATCCTTGATGATGAAGGTGAATTTTTATGGGGATTTTTTAAGCAGGATACAATATGGGAATTATGTAAGATTGGGAAGGAACTTGATAGTATTACAAAATACCCTGTTTTTGGTGAGTATAAAATCTGGATGGTAAAAAATGGGAAGATTTATATCCCGTTCCCAAGATATATATTATCCATTGATACAACAGGTGATATTGACACATTTGAAATACCAAAAGGTTATTTATTCGTTGATGGAATAAGAGTAGGAGAATATATATGGAGAGCATTGTGTGATGCTAATGAGAGAAATATAACTGTTCAGATAGTTGATGACACATTTGGAATTATAAAAACAATTGGAAGACATCAATGGGAAAATGGGGATTTATGGGGTATGGGATATTCACCATCTTTGAAAAGGGTATTTGTCGCAGATGCCATTTATGACGCCAATACAGAAGAGATAATTGGTGAACTCAAAAATCCAATAAGGTGGGTGAACAAATGAACTTAATGATTTTATTTCTTATTCCTTTAAATGAGAAATGGTCTTTAATAAAGACCGAACACTTTGATATTTATTTTTACACTTCTTTAAATGTTGCTCAATATGTTTCAGTTATAGCAGAATCAGTTTATAATGAAATGAAAGAGAGTTTTTCTGAAATTAATTTTAGAACGAATATTATTATCTCAGATAACTATGATGAGGGTATAATTTTCTCCTCCCCTTTCAGGGAGAAAATTTTTATAACACTTGCAAACGATGATTTATATAAGACGATAAAATATGGGCTCACAGATGTTATTATAAAGAGGGGATTCATCAATTTTAATTATCTACTCCCGGATTTAATAACAAATGGTATAACTGGTTATGATAATAGTGTATATAATGGGATTTTGAAAAGAAAAATAATAGAGGATGATTTCCCTTCTATTTCAGATGTCCTTGTTTCTCGCAAAAGAAGATGGCCAGGAGAATATTCATCAATAATATTTGGTGAGAAATTTCTGGATTTCTTAAAAGAGAAATATGGTGAAGAGAAATTAAATGATTTTCTTATACTCCATTCAAGATTGCCAATGTTGAATACTTGGATTAAAAAGGTTTTTGGGAAATCAAAGGAAAAATTATGGGATGAATTTAAGGAATATCTTAAAGAGAAATATTCCTGTGAGATTGAATTAAAAGAAGGGAGAAAAATAAAAGAAAATATAAAATGGATTAAAAATTTAAGATATTTGAGAGACGGAAGAATATTATATGTTGAAGATAAAAATAGTAATAGTGAGGCATCTATTTTCGTTGATAAGAAAAAGATATACTCAGGCCATATAAATGGTTCTATCGCACTGGATAATGATAAAATATATTTTGTAAATTTAAAAAATAGTAAAAACTATTATCTTTATGGTGATGTATACTCTTACAATTTAATAACAAAAAGAATAAAAAGATTGACGCATCAGATGAGGGTTAAATATATTGATTATGATGTGAAAAACGAAAGATTTATTTGTGTTGTGAATAGCGAAGGAACTGATAACATTTTTATTTTTGATAAAAATTTTGAAAATCCCGAGAAGATCACTGATAATAAACATAGTTTTATCCACTATTATTATCCTTCTTTCTCACCTGATGGAAGATATGTTGCGGTCACAATCTCTGGAGATGTTGATTTTACTGACATTTATATTATTGATTTGGAAAATAAAGATTTTATAAGGTTAACAGAAGATCCCTCTATTGAATTATTTCCTCAGTGGTCCCCTGATGGTAAATACCTTGTTTTCTCAAAGGATTTGGATGGTATTTTTAACATCTATCTATTTTCTATAGAAAAACAGAGATTCTATCAAATTACTAAAACATTATCAGGTGCATTATTCCCGATATTTAAGAACAACAACGAATTAATGTTTGCTGTTATACAAAAAGACAACTTTTCAATAAATGAAATGGAGATAGAGAAAGAGGAGATAGATTTTGAGAGAAAAGGAAAAGAAAATGGAAAGAGGGAATTTAAGGAATACAATATTTCAGGATACAATCCATTAAAGGAATTTGGGTTAAGTTCTATAAAGCCTTTTATTGAATATTCTCAGATTGATACATTTTTAAGATATGGATGTTATTTAAATTTTGATGACATTCTGAACTTTACCTCTTTCACTTTATACTTTGAGCCATTTTTAGCAAATGATAATGGATTTATTATTGGAGGATTTTTCAGATATAATAGAGATCCAATGATAGGATTAAATGGTGTTTTTTACTGGGATGATGAGTCAAAAAAGTTTTCTTCTATATATGCTGAAATTGCTTATGGTGGACTTAGATGGGGAGATAAAAATAAATTATATAATTTCTGGATAGGGATTTCATATAATCCAACAGATACATTCCCTTTTTTGATAAATAATGGTATGCTCTTTGCCCCATTCTTCCCCCTTTACTCATACAAGGCATTTTCTCCAATATTGAACTTTCATTTAAGGAATTATTCCGAATTTCCATCAAGCATATCAAAAGAGAAGGGGATAAATCTTGATTTTTCAACAAATTTTTATCATTTTATGACTGACATAAGGATTTTTTACCCTGAATTTAAAGGGAGTATTATTGGAGAAAGATTTTTAATGGGTTATTTACCGCATAATGACCCATTCACATATTTAAGGAATATAAATCAGATCTTATTCCTGAAAAAACTCACAACATATTATGACCTTTCATTTTATCATACCCTTGAATACAGATTCCCATTGTTATACCCTGAGAAAATTATATTCAATACCCCTTTATATCTTGAGAAGATATATGGAAAGTTTTATTGTGATTTTGGTGGAGGATGGAATTCAAAAGAAGAGGAAATCCCTTCTCTTTATCTTTTGTTATTATTAGGTCATCCTGAGTTTTCCCGTTTTCTTTTTACACCGAAATTTTTAGGTTTGGAAATCTCAGCGGATTTTAATCTCTTTTATAAGATTAATTTAAATGCAAGGATAGGTATTGGCTATAGTGTATCAGGGAAATATTATAACATTTATCTATGCACAGGGAATAGTTTTTGATTAATTTTAAATTCTTTAATATTTTTATTGACAAATGTGAATATATTTTTAAAATTTTTCTTGATGAAAAAATGTTCTTTCGTAAAAACAAAAAAACACAAAAAAGGGGTTGACTATGTATAGTATAATTTTAATCTTTTCTTTAACAGGTAAGGTTGTATCTATTTATGAGATACAACATACCTTGTTGGGTTCATCAGATTCTTCTGCTTACCACGATAGCACTGTAACAACTTATGGAATTGTAACAGGGAAGTATCCAGCAGGATTTTTTATGGAGGAAAAACCAGGTGGTGAATGGCGAGGAATCTATGTTTATGGAACTTCATATCTAAGTTCACTGAATGTTGGTGACAGCGTTAAAGTTACGGGGAAGGTAAAAGAATATTATGGGTTGACTGAGATCTCACTCCCAACAGAGGTTGTTGTTCTCGGTAACACAACATTTTCTCCAACAATAGTTCCCACTGGTGATGCGAAGGATGAAAAATACGAAGGATGTTTTCTCAGGGTCGAAAATGCTGTATGCACATCTTTACCAAATCAATATAATGAATGGCTTGTGAATGATGGCTCAGGAAATTTGAAGATAGATGACCTTGGTTATGCATTCACGCCAGTCCTTGGAGATACATACACTGTGATGGGATGCCTTTATTATAGTTATGGTGAATTCAAACTTGAACCAAGGGATGATAGAGATATCATTGAACCAGGGGAAATAGAAGGTTTTTATGTTGATATAGACCCTTTAAGATGTTTTGTGAATAATAAATTTAATCTGAAGATGATAATCACAACTCCTCTTGATACAGTTAAATTTTTGAAGATTTTTATTCCAAAAAAACTGAAATGGTCAAAGGATATAAATGATATCATCTTTGATAAAGATATAACCTATGATTCTGTGAGGATAGATACATTCACAACAGGTGATACAATTAGGGTATGGAAAACAAATATTTTTGATACAAAAGTTATAACGATTAAAGATTTCTTAGCAGATACAATTGATACATTCAAAATCTCTGTCTTTGGAAGTGGTAATAATGTGATATTTTCAAAGGGTGGCGAAACAAAAATTTCTTCAATGAATATACCTGATAAACTACTTCCAATCAGAGAGGTTCAAAGACCAGGTCAGGATGGATACTCATCTGCACATTACCTTGATACTGTTTTCGTCCTTGGTTATGCTGTAACAGGAAATCTTTCATCTACATTCACAAGTTTCTATATAAATGATACAACAGGTGGTGTGAATGTTTACTATTCAAAGATAATCCCTATTAAAGAAAATTATCTTTATTTATTTAAAGGTATTGTTGATGAATATAAGGGTTTAACAGAGGTAAAGATTATTGACACACTTAACTTTTTTGTAATATCAAGATTTAATGAACCATTTCCTCCTGAAACACTTCCCCAATCAAGACCACTTGGTGAATCTGATGAAGGAAGACTTGTTTGTGTAAAGGATGCTATGATAGTAACACCTGTTTCTCCAATACCTTCAGGTGGTGGCTATAATTTCACAATTGCTAATGGTCAGGCGTATATGACAGTTAGGATTGAATCAGGAACAGGGGTTATAATAGATTCAATAATAAATATGAGGAAGGGAGAGATATGGACTATCACAGGTATTTGTGGTCAATACGATTCATACGAACCATACACAACAGGTTATCAGATATTACCAAGAAGGATGAGTGATTTAATAAGAAAAGAGGTAGAGGATTCAGATGTTGTAATAGTTAATATAACGCCAAATCCATTTGCATACGACGAAGGAGAGGTTTCCAATATCACAATAAATGTCCCACCTGGTTCTTCCCTCACCGCAAAGATATTTGACCTTGATGGTAGACTTGTGAAAGAGATTTGTTCAAATTATTCTGGAAGTTTAACAACACAATGGAATGGGAATGATTATAAAGAGAGAAAGGTTACGATAGGTGCTTATATACTTAATGTGATTGTGAAGAAAAGTAATGGAAAGATTATCAGGATAACAAAACCAATAGTTGTTGGAACAAAATTAGGAAGGTGAGATATGATTATTATTTTATTTTCGGTTTTTGAAAATATTGAATTCACAACATTCTCAAAATCTATAGGTTTTTCCTATTATAGTTTGAATGAGCAGGCATCTTCCTTAAATCCTGCTTTAACAGGTATTGAGAAATACTCTCTTGCATTTGATTATATGAAACTTTATTCTGTTGCGGATATGGGAAGGATATATGCTTCTTTCAGGAATATAGGGATTTCAATATTCTATAGAAAGATTGAGGAACTGCAGAATGAAGGAATTTTCTCATTATCCTATGGTCTAAGATTGAATGATGATGCAAGGATAGGATTCAATTTAAAGGGTTTTTATCTTTATCAGAAGGAATTTAATTCAGACTACACATTTGGATTTGACATAGGATTCCATACAAAACTATGGAGATTATGGAGTATAGGGTTTGTTATTTCAAACATAAATAAACCTTCTTTCGGAATTAATAATACATACGAGATAGAGCCTAAATTTGGATTTGGGGTTTCCTATTCACCTTCACAATACCTTGAATCCTCATTTGGTTTTGAAAAGGAGATGGGGAAAGATGTGAGATTTCTCTTTGGTAATATATTAAAGTTGAGCGATTATCTGATATTACAGGCTGGCTTACATTCTTCACCATATGAACCCACATTCGGAATAAAGATTGCAACAAAATTCGTCTCCTTCAATTTTGCATTCATATACAACAATGAATTACCATCTAATTATAGTATCGGGGTGGAGATAAAATGATAGCACTTTTATTTTTAATTATCTCTGTTATTGATATAAACAATTGTCCTGAAAAGGAACTTTTTACACTCCCTCTTGAGAAGAGTTCCATTGAAAAGATAATAAAATACAGGGAAGAATATGGTTATTTTGCTTCTGTTTATGACCTTCTAAAAGTTTTAACACCTGAGGAATTTAAGAAGGTAAAAGAACTCGTTATGATAAAACCTGTTCAAGAGGGGAGGAATGTTTCTGAATATCTCTTGAATATCCAGTCAAGGCTTGCTTCTGAAGAGAAACCATCAGAGATACTTATGAATGAATGGGAAATTCTTGCATTTCGTCCTCTAAACATAAACAAGGTTTCATTTGAAGATTTAATGATGATTGAAGGTGTGAATTTCCTTGATGCAATCACTGCTTCAAGGTATGTTCGTGGATGGAGAGGTATAAGATATGTTTCAGATTTGAGGTCTGCACCATACCTAACATCCTATGCTTATAGAAAAATAAGGGATTTTGTAACAACATCATCACCACAGAAATATCCATTAGTTTCTGGATATACAAAGTTCTCAAGTTCCACCTGGACATACCCTGAGGAAGAAGATGGTATAACATCAAACATTTCAAATATAAATGCATTCCTTGATGGGACAGAGGTTGATACACTCACAACATATAAGAGATTGAAATATGCAGGATGGAGTGATGATGAGATTTCATCTTTTAGATTGAGATTACAGGATGAGAAAAACAAACTTATGTCTTTTGACCCTCTCATTCTTAGAAGGAATGTTTATCTTAAAACAAATCTTTCTATCCAGAAAAATATGGAAACTGGGATTATCTTTAAAGAGAATATGGATGGAAGTTATTTCAAAAAGTGGTTTCTTGGTGCAAGGGATATAGGTTTCTTAAAAAATTTCTATATCGGGAATTACAATGTGATACTTGGTGAAGGTTTAATCTTTGAAAATTCTGATGATGTTCTTTCAAGATTCTATGAGAAATCGGAAGGTATTTTTGGCGATTTAACACAGACAAAAGAATATAAAATGAATGGTGTTGCATTCACATTGAAACCAAAAAGATTAAAGGTGATTGGTTTCTGGTCAAAAACAGCGAAAGATGGTATATTAAACAGGGATTCAACATTGAATATGTATTTTGCCAATAACTACAATCTTGATATCTTCAAAGATGTATTCACAGAAGAGGTAATTGGCGGTTCAATAGGTTTTAATCTTTCAAAAATATTATTCATCCCATATGGAACAACATTCTCAATAAATGGGGTTTCAATAAAACTTGATAAACCTATAAAAAATAGCACAGAGGATATTGAATATAAATTTGACGCTGACGAGATAAACCTTGAAGATGTTTATATGAAAAGAGCGGAAGGTAAAATAAAAAGATTTTTGGGTCTATCAGGTATGACCGCAGTAAGAAACTTTGGTATAAAGGGTGAATATTCTGCCCAGTTCACAGAGGATAATAAATTCTTAAGTTATGCCTATGTGATTAATTTCAGATATCAACTTGAAAATTTTTATATCCATACCCTTTTAAGACATTACGATATAAATTATGACAACCCATATTCAAGACCATTTATGGAGCAGAAGAGATACGATGATACACCATTTGAAAAACCTTATAGACTCATTGACCCTTTATATGGGGAGATTGTGAATGAACCAGCACCCAAACCTGAGGAAGGGATATATGTTGAAACGAGATATGAGTTCTCAAGAAACTTCATCCTAACAAAGGCTTACATTGATTTATGGAGAAACCTTGCTCTTGGATTACCAAATTTGAGGGCACAATATGAGTTTGAATTCAGACCAATCTACCCTTTAAGGATGAGATTTGCGCATAAGTATCAAGAGAAATACAGAGGAAGGGTTACAGTTCCAACAAAATCAAAGACGAACGAATTCACATTCAGAATATACGCACTCCTTCTTGACAGAGATTACATAGATGGGAGAATAAGGATTGGATTTGTTGAATTTCCTTCAACCGAAAAGTATGCGGAGAACTTATCAATAGATGGAGGTTATCTTTCACTTGGTTTTGAACATTATTTCTCACAGAGATTTTCAATTTACGGTGGATATTCTCTATGGACAACAAATGGGATGAGCCAGTGGATATTTGAAGATACTGATATTGATTTTCTCTATGGAGATGGAGATAAGTTTTTTATCTCGCTTAATGACAGAATATCAGAGAATCTTTTCTTAAGATTTAAATTAAGAAAGAAAACAGAGGTAAACTATTTAACAGGTTTAGAAATTTCAGGAGGTGAATATCATTATGAAAACGATGTTCCAGTTTACATTAGCGACTTTAAGGAGAGAAAGACAAATTATTCTCTCCAGTTACAAATTGTATGGTGGTGGTAATATGAAAGGAAAATTTTTAATTCTCTCCATCTTTTTCTCTTTTGTTCTTTTCCCAAACTTCCTTGATTACGATAATTTAGGGAATTTTGCAGATTGCGTTGACGCAGGTTATTTCAGTCTCGGGAACACATTCATTTTTTCACCATTTAATCCCTCCATCTTCAACGGGACTATGATTATGCTTGGTGGAGGATTCACAAATTCAAGTGAGGAAAGGAGTGTATGGGTATTTGATAGTTATAACAACACCATTGGTAAATCGGTAATTTCAAAAAATACATATCAGAATTTTGGGCAATTTGGTTTTTTGATAAATGGTGAGAGTGAGATGTTCAGGTTCGGATTCAATTATTCACCTTTTATATTAACAAACTATAAGTTTTATGATGTGAAGATGGATGAGTTCTATGTGATAACATCTGAACAGGAGATAAAAAAGGACATATCAATATCAGGTTATACACCAAATTTCGGGATAAGGAAAGGAATTTTGAGTGCTGGATTCTCTGTTTCAATATTAAGAGGTAATTATTACTATTATGAGAAAACGGATAGAGATACTTTTGAAGAGGATAAAAATTATAGTGGTTTAACCTTTGGTGGAGGTATCAGTCTGAAACAGGGAAAAGACCTTGATATAAGTTTTTACTATAACCACGATATATCAGTCCGTTCAGATTCCGATAGCATTGTTTATCCAAGGAGTTTCTCCATCGGCTTAAAATATACACCAAAAAATATACTCCCTGTTACTTTCATAGGAGAATTTGATTATGAATTCTGGAATAATACAAAGGTGAATGGAGAGGAAAAGGACTATGATAATATATTTGGATTGAAGTTTGGTGTTCAGCATAAACTTGCTTCAAATCTCTTCGCAAGATTTGGTTACGCATACAAGAGGCATTATTCACAAAATGTTGCGATTGGTTTATTCACATTTGGAGTAGGGTGGGAGCATTTTAAGACAAATTTTGACCTTGGAATAGGAATAGAGAATCTTAATTTCAAAAAGGATGAAACATTTTATAATGAGTTAACAACAAAATTCAAATTATCTGTAAGGAGGAGTTTATGATTTTTCTCTTTCTTTTCCTATCAGATGTTGAAGAGATAAAATATATTGGTAACAGAGAATATATACCGAATGTTGTTGAGACAATAAAGAAGGCAAAACATACTGTTGATATTGTGATGTATTCAGCAGGCTATTATCCTACTCATCCAGAAGGGCCTGATAGATTACTTTATGGCGCTATGTTTGATGCTGTGAAAAGGGGTGTTAGGGTAAGGGTGATCCTTGAAAGTGCAAACTGGAATCTCTCAAATACAAGGAAAAATGAAATAGCAGCAAATTATCTGAAAGAAGGCGGGGTTGAAATATTCTGGGATCCACCAGATATAACAACCCATAGCAAGATTGTGATTGTTGACACATTATATTGCGTTGTTGGTTCTACAAACTGGACATACTATGCGTTTGCACATAATAATGAGAGTTCTGTCCTTGTCAAATCAAGGGAACTTGGTGAAAGGATGAATCAGTTTTTTGAAGACCTTTTGAGGGTTTCAACGAAGACTTTAAACATTGAAGAAGAATCAGGGGAAGAAGAATTATGATTATTCTCTTAATTTCAATTGAGATAGAATTTATTTATACTAACGATATGCTTGGACAACTTGAACCTTCTTATGCATACTTTTTTGACCTTGATATGCCACCTCTTATATCAAATGCTGGTGGATTTATAAGGCTTGTGAACTGGGAAAGGGAGGATGGAAGGAATCCTGTTGTCCTATCGGCAGGGAATCTACTTCCTTATCCTTTTGTTTATTATAAAGAACCTGATATTAAAATCTTTGAGAATTTCTTAAATAAGGCAGGTTTTGATGCATTCCTTATTGGAACGAATGAACTCTCTTATGGGATTGATTATCTCCTTGAACTTATAAATAATTCAAACACTTATTTCCTTTCCTGCAACATCCTCTCTTCAACATTGAGAAAACCATATAAGATAATAGAGAGGGAAGGTGTTAAGATTGGAATTATTGGTGCAACCACATTACTTGCACCTATCTTCATTCCCTATGAACAGAGGATAGAGTTTGAACTTGAGAATGATTTTGAGAAAATAGAGGAGAATGTGAAAAAATTGAAGGATGAAAATGTTGATATTATTGTCCTCCTCTCGGATGGTGGAACATATAGGGATAGCACTATAGCAGAAAGAATAAAAGGTATTGATGTTATTATAAGTGCATCTGAAAGGGGAAGGGCATTACCACAACCGCTTGAAACACCAATTAATCATACAATAATATGCAGGTGTTATACTAATTTTACCTCCTGTGGAATTTTAAAATTATCTTTTGATGAGAAAGAGAGGATAATAACTGGTTACAAACACAGATTGTACACTCTTTTTTACGAGTATTTCTTCCCTGTTGATTATATGAATCAATGAGAGAGAAGATATTTAAAAGTTATGTAGGATTTTTATTACTTATTCCAGCATTAATAATCGTTCTAATATTCAGACTCTTCCCTATACTTTATGTAATAAGGGTGAGTTTCTATAAATGGGGAATGGGAGGACCTGAAAGATTTGTTTTCCTTAAAAACTATATTATGATATTTAAGGATAGGTTTTTTTATCAATCATTCGGGAATACACTATGGTATGTTATACTTGAAATTCCCCCCCTCATATTTCTTTCTCTGTTCCTTGCAATCCTTTTGAATAATAAACTTAAAGGGATTGGCTTTTTCAGAACAACATTCTTTATACCTGTTATAACTTCAATAGTTGCTGTATCCATAGTATGGAAATGGATATATCATCCTGAACTTGGTCTTGCAAACTATATTTTAAAATTATTCCATCTTCCAGAGCAGAAATGGGTTTCTGAATGGAGAGGTATTTTTGAAATCATTTCGAGAAGGGAACTACCTACAGGATTAAAAGGACCCAGCCTTGCTTTATTTTCACTCGTTATTATGAGTATATGGAAAGGTCTCGGTTATAATATACTGATATTTCTTGCAGGTTTACAGAACATTCCAAGGGAGTATTATGAGGCGGCTTTGATAGATGGTGCTTCTCCTTTCCTGACATTCTGGAAGATAACCTGGAAACTTATAACACCTACAACATTCTATGTTCTTATTATGACTTTCATAACATCTTTCCAGGTTTTTGCACCCGTATGGCTTATGACATCACCACCTGGTGGACCCCTTGGAACTACAAATGTTATCGTTTATAACATCTTTGATAACGCTTTTAATTTCTCAAGGTATGGGTATGCAAGCAGTTTAAGTATGATCCTCTTCCTTTTCATACTAACATTAACAATATTACAGAAAAAAGTTATAGAGCCAAAGGTTCATTATGAGTAGAAGGAGAATATTATTAATCTATATACTATTGATAATTTGCACAGTGATTTTTGTCCTTCCATTTTACTGGATGTTAATAACATCTTTAAAAACACCACAGGAAGCAGTAAGATTCCCACCAACATGGTTCCCAAAAGAATTAAGGTTCTCTAATTATGTTGAGGCATTCAAAACAGCACCATTTTTAAGATACTTCATAAATACTATACTTATAACAATATTCACTGTTGGAGGAATTTTAATAACATCCATACTCGCTGCATTCTCCTTTGCATTTTACGATTTCAGATTCAAGGAATGGATATTTCTTCTCTTCCTCTCTGTTATGATGGTTCCTATGCCTGTTTACATAGTTCCTGGTTATCTAATACTTGCAACATTTGGATGGCTTGATACTTACCTTGCATTGATTATACCCTGGATTGTAAATATATTTGCAATATTTATGTTAAGGCAGCATTTCAAAACAATCCCAAAATCACTCCTTGAAGCATCCATCATTGATGGTTGTTCTGTTTTTGGTTTCCTCTGGAAAGTAGCAATTCCACTTGTTAAACCAGCAATAATAACAATCATAATATTTGATATACTTTCATCCTGGAATTCTTTTGTCTGGCCACTCGTTATGACAAATAGCGACAAAATAAGACCTATTCAGGTTGGCCTTGCGTATTTTATGCAGGAGGAGAGCACAAATTATACATTACTCTCTGCTGCTTCAACAATAGTTGTTATCCCTGTTATTATAATCTATTTCTTATTCCAGAGAAAGATAATGGAATCATATATGAGGAGTGGAATAAAAGAATGAGAAAATTCTTCATATTTCTTATATTCCTATCATGCGCAAAGGGTGTTCAGGATAATAAAATTAAGGTAACATTCTGGCATGCGATGGGTGGACCGCTCGGTAGGACACTTGAAAAACTTATAGATGAATTTAATGAAAAGAATGATTCAATAAAGGTTATATCTGTGAATATGGGGAATTATAATGCCCTATCACAGAAGATAATGGCTTCAATATTATCAAAGAAGACACCAACAATAGCACAGGTATATGAAACATGGACAACAAGCCTCTGGAATGCAAAAGTTATCTATCCAGCGGATGATTTTATAAAGAAAGACACAATTTTTATGAGAGAACTTGATGATTTTTTTAAGGTTTTCATAGATGATAACACATACGATTCAATAATTGTTACACTCCCTTTTAATAAAAGTGTTTCTGCATATTTTTATAATAAAGATATATTTGAGAAGAAAGGGATAAAAAGATTCCCTGAGACATACGAAGAGATGATGGAAGTTATGAGAAAATTAAGTTCAAAAGACACTCTTGCAACCGCATTCAGTATAACAGTTGGTCTTTTTGAACAACTCCTTTATTCATTTGGTGGAAGGCTCCTTGATGAGGAACTAAAACCTATTTTTGATAGTGAAGAGGGGGTGAAGGCAATAAGATATTTACAAGATATGGTTTTCAAATATAAGGTTGCCAAAATAACAACAGGATATGAACATCAGGATCTCTTCTTATCAGGTAAGGTCTGTTTTATAATGGGTTCATCTGTCTCATATTCTTATTTAATGAGGGCTCAGCCTGATTTTAGGATAGGTCTTGCACCAATGCCAAAAGGGAAGGAGAGGGTTGTTTTCATAATGGGAACGAATATTGCTGTATTCAGAAATGCAAAAGAGAAAGAAAGGGATGCAGCATGGGTTTTTATAAAATGGTTTCTTTCACCAGAGATACAGGCAAGATGGGCAATTGCAACTGGATATGTTCCTGTGAGAAAATCATCCTTTAATACAGAGATTGTGAGGAAGAAATTTGAAGAGGAGATAGAATTAAAGTCTATTTGGGAACAACTTGATTATGCTGTCTTTGAACCAACAATACCACAATGGTATATAGGAAGAAAACTCCTTTCCCAGATAACACTTGAGCCAGCATTAAAATCAGACGAAGACCCTGAAAAATTATTAAAACTCGGGAAAGAAGAAGTCCTTAGAGCCATGCAACAAGAATACTAATTGGGGTCAGTCATAAACTTTAAACTGGAATTGATTTTCTCGCTTAAATAAATTTGACAACATAAGTTTCCTGTGTTAAAATCATATAATGATACCTGTAATTGTTCTTTTAATTGTATTCCTCCTCATAGCAGTAAGGAATATAGGGAATTTAAGGCTTGATATTTGGTTTATAATGCTTTCAGGTGCAATAATAGTTTTAATAACAAGGAGTATATCCTTTATAGATGCAGTAAAGTCAATTGATTTAGATGTAATGGCTTTTCTATTTTTTATGTTTTACATTGGAGCCGCATTTGAAGAAAGTGGATATATATCACACATCACTTACAGGTTATTCAAAAGGGCAAAAAACATGGACGAACTTATCCTTTCAATACTTTTCATATTTGGATTTCTTTCAGCATTGCTTATGAATGATACTATAGCAATAATAGGAACGCCTGTTGTTATTTTACTTTCAAAGAAACATAAAATAAAATCCTCCATCTTACTTTTAACACTTGCATTCTCAGTAACAATAGGAAGTGTTTTAAGCCCAATAGGTAATCCACAGAATCTTCTTATTGCAATAAAGGGTGGATTTAAAAACCCATTTTTTTCTTTTCTAAGGTCACTTCTTATTCCAACGATATTGAATCTAATAATTGCATACATCATAATAAAAATTTATTATAGGGTTCATTTTCACGAAGAGAAACTTAACCATTCACAGGAGCCTATAAAAGACAAAAAACTTGCCAAAAATTGCAAGATTTCCCTGAGATTAACTCTTTTTTTAATCCTCTTCAAAATAATATTCTCATTCTTTGAAACAAAGGTGGATTTTAAACTCACTTATATTGCTTTTTTATCCTGTTTACCTCTGTTTTTTACAAGAAAAATAACGAAGATTTTAAAAAAGGTTGACTGGCACACGCTTGTTTTTTTCGCCTCAATGTTCATTCTTATGAAAAGTGTCTGGAATACGAATTTTTTCCAGAATTTAATCTCCTCAATGAAACTTAATACAGATTCCACAATTGTTATTCTCTCTCTCAGTGTTATTATAAGCCAGTTTGTCTCAAATGTTCCCTTTGTTGCTCTCTATCTTCCATTGCTTTCAAAATATGGTGAAAATGCATTACTTGCACTTGCAGCAGGAAGCACAATAGCAGGTAATCTCACAATCCTTGGTGCTGCAAGTAATGTTATAATAATACAGAATGCAGAAAAGAAAGGTGAGACAATAAAATTTTTGGAATTTATAAAGATCGGGATACCATTAACGATTCTGAATATATTAATCTACTATCTTTTTCTGAGATAATAAGGATATTTCTTTCAAGGTATTATCTGGATTATTATGTTTCTTCTAACCCTTGGACCATCAAATTCACAAAACATTATTGATTGCCATGTTCCGAGTATCATTTTCCCATCTTTTAATGGTATTGTTAAACTTGAGCGGACTATAGCACTTCTTATATGTGCCGCTCCATTCATATCAATCCTGTCATGGAGATAATTCCCTCTTTTTGGTATTATCTTCTCTATTGAATTTAGGAAATCTGTTTTTATATTAGGATCTGCACTCTCATTCAATATTATTCCTGCTGTAGCATGTGGAATGAATATGTGTATAATTCCATCCATTACACCTGATTTTCTGACAATTTCTTCTATTAAATCAGTTATATCAATTATCTCTTCTTCATTATTTGTTGAGATGGTAATTTCCTTAAAGAACATAATGATTAACGATTTTCAAGTTCTGATAAAATTTCCTTCAATGTTTTTTCTGCCTTCTTAATATCACCTTCTTTAATAAAATCAAGTGACTTTTTTACCTTTTCTTTTAATTCTTTCATTTTTTTTGTGATAAGATTAAAATCCTTTGCAATTTTATGAAATATTACAAAATCACCCTTTCTAAACCTTACCTCTTCTATTTTTTCTAATTCGGAGAGAGACGATATCTGCGAAATTTCCCTTTTCAAACGAATAATAGGTCCGACAAACCTTTGTGCAATATGTCCAATCAATAAGAATGTGCTTATAAACAAAAGAAAGATAAGTATGAAAGTGCTGTTCGCTGAAATTATTATCAATTTTGAAATCTGAGGGTTTAAAGGAAAAAGTGTGAAAAGAATCTTATAAAATTGGTAATAGAAGAATATTAGGAAAGATATAGATGCGATAAAAATAACCAGTATAGAAAAAAACATTAATGGAGAAATATAGAACAAAGATTTAAATAAAGACCTGAAGTAATATCTTCTGTTTTTCCTTTTTGAATTCATTATTTTATTTTAACAGAGGATTTAAAAAAGTCAAGTATCTTTTTCAATGTTTTTTTCATAAGGTTCTATCATTCCAAATCCCTGGCTGTTTTTGGAGCCAAGACCACATTCATATCCCAATTTTATCAATTCCTTTGAACCATTTATTCTATATATACCCGACCATGCCTTAATAACCGTTTCCTTGTATATTATTATATGTTCATTCATCTTTGACACTTTTTCCGGCTTTATATCAAATTCAAGGCCATCTTTCAGATTTTCATTTATCGCTATGTATTTCTTTAATAGATTCTCTTTTATTTTATCTGAAAATTCTTCTTCAAACGGGGTGTAATAATAAGTTTTCTTTTTGCCTTTGGGTGCTATAAGTGTTGAATAGATTGTTACAGGTGATAAGAAGCGAATTAAATATTCAGTTTTGTTCACTTCAAAAAATATTACCTCAATCCCTCCTATATAGCATTTATTTCCTCCAATCTTTATATCACATCTCTTCACAATGTTATTAGCAAAAGATTCAAGGATATCAGGGATTGGAGAAGAAATATATAAAAAACATTTTCTATTGAAAATTATTTTATTTTTTATAATCTCAAAATCACCAAAAATGCGGGAAAATGTAAAAAATCTGAAATTCCTTCTTTCGTATTTAAAACCTTCATCGTGTATCTTCTTTGAAAGTTCCCTGCTTAAATTTCTATAAATGAAACTTTGAATCAGATAATTATAATGAATAGGTAAAGAAATATTTCTGTGAAGAGATTCAATCGTTATTTTTAATCTCATAATATGGTGGAGGCGGCGGGAATTGAACCCGCGTCCGGTGAAGTAGTCCAGAAGATCTCTACATACATAGCCAGTATATTTTTTTCACCTTCAAACTCATACTGGCAGAGTTTTGAAGGCTAGTTCTGCTTCAATTTTCATTCCACCCACGCAGAACAAAGAGCGGAACTATCCCCTGTTTATGACGCCTTACCCCATCCCCCAGAGGAGCGGGTATGGGAAGACGTGACTGCTAATTATGCAGCCAATGA
>Ga0123519_10003352_pt1 | contig 26546 bp, 33 predicted proteins | sample YelNatPaOPRAMG02_FD_87396 | JGI IMG/M metagenome (GOLD analysis project Ga0123519, IMG submission 87396) | Hot spring microbial communities from Yellowstone National Park - Yellowstone National Park OP-RAMG-02 (version 2) | ecosystem: Environmental > Aquatic > Thermal springs > Hot (42-90C) ...
ACGACAAAAATATTACAGAAATAAAGGAGGAAGCATAGTTCAATCAAAGGTTCAAGAAAGGGTTGAAAGCAATTAGCAAGGGTTCAATCAAGGGATCAAACCATATCCTCGGCGCTACATTTCATGTTTTTCAACAATTTCTTTCAGTTCTTCAATACAATTTGCTTTCATAATTTCATTTCTCAATTTGGTTGCATCAAAAATTCCTTTGCTGAAGTAAATAGCCTGTCTCTTTATGCAGTTAAAAGGAAGATCGTGTTTTTTTGCAAGTTTCAAATATTCTGAGAACAAGCGCTTCTTTTTTTGATATTCACCCGATTTCAGATAATCATTTATTTGTTTGAACAAAAAAGGGTTTCCTATAGCACCTCTTCCTATTGCTATATAATCAACACCGCTTTCTTCCAACTTTTGTTTGAATATTTCAGGATTAGCAACATCACCATTACCTATGACAACAATATTCACATTTTCTTTCACTTTTTTTATTACATTCCAATTAGCCGGCACAGCATAACTTTGTTTTTGCATTCTTCCATGAACCGTTATTGCTGAGACACCAGCTCTTTCAGCTAATTTCGCTATTCTTACCGCATTTATATTTTTCACACCAATCCGAATTTTAACACTAACAGGTTTGTTAACAGAAGACAATTCGCTTAAGATATCATATAGCAATTTGGGTTTATTCAACAATTCGCTTCCAGCATTAATTCTTGTTATATTTGGCGCTGGGCATCCAGAATTAAAATCTATTACATCAAATTTTTTTTCTAAAATAAACGCGGCTTCAGCAACTTCTTTTGGATTATTGCCAAATATTTGAACACCAACAGGTTTTTCTATTTTATCAGTTTCAATCAACTTAATTGTTTTTTCGTTTCCTTTAACAACAGCAGTACTATTCACAAAGCCAGCGAAGGTCATCGCTGCTCCATATTTAGCTGCTAATGCTCTAAAAGCTACATCAGTAATACCAGACATAGGCGATAGTATAGCTTTACCTTTCAATTTTGGAAAGTTTTTTGACATAAACCACAATAAAAATCTTTATTAAATAACCTTTAATTTTTCAAAAAAACAATATTGAAACCGTTAATTTAGTGATAAAAATGGACATAATAGAAGTTAACAAACTAACAAAAAAATTCAATGTCTTTAAAGCAGTTAACAAAGTGACATTTAATGTTAAAAAAAGAGAAATATTTGGTTTTTTGGGACCAAATGGAGCAGGGAAAACAACTACAATAAACATGCTTTGTACACTATTAAAACCAACTTCTGGTAAAGCCAAAATTTGCGGCTATGATGTTGTTACAGAAGAAAATCAAGTGAGAAAATCGATAGGAGTTGTTTTTCAGGATATGACACTAGATGATAGATTAACAGCTAAAGAAAACCTTGAGCTTCATGCAAGATTGTATAATGTGCCTAAAGAAGAAAGAAAGAAAAGAATAAAAGAAGTCTTAAAAATAGTTGAATTGAGTGAGAAAGAAAATTCTGTCGTCAAAACATTTTCAGGTGGCATGCAAAGAAGGTTAGAAATAGCGCGCGGTTTAATTCATTATCCAGAAGTTTTGTTTTTAGATGAACCGACTTTAGGTTTGGATCCTCAAACTCGTAAACATGTATGGGATTATATAATAAAATTGAAAGAGGAATATGAAATGACTATTTTTCTCACAACTCATTATATGGAAGAGGCAGATGAACTATGTGACAGAATAGCGATAATCGACAAAGGTGAAATAATATCTTTAGATACACCAAAAAAATTGAAAGATAGTTTGGGTGGAGATACAATAATTCTTGATGTTGGAAACAAAAATATTGAAAAAACATTAAAAATTTTCGCCAATTCAACTAAAGTTGACGGACAAATATTTTTAACTGTTAATAATGCTGGCAGAAAAATTGAAGAAGTTTTAGAAAAATGTAAAGCAAATGGAATAGATGTTAAAGAAATTAATATAAGAAAACCATCGTTAAATGATGTATTTTTGAAACTCACCGGAAGAGAGATAAGAGAAGAGGACGCAAGTTTCAAGGACGAATTAAAAAAAAGGTCACGATTAAGATTTAGAGGTCGTTGATATGAGCGAAATAGATGCAATTTACACTGTTTGGTTAAGAGAAATGATCATATATATTCGTCAAAAAGAGAGAATATTAGCTTCTCTTGCAATGCCTATTTTCTGGCTATTAATTTTTGGTAACAGTCTGCGCGTTTCTATAAATCTTGATTCTGGTTTAGATTATATCACATTTGTTGCGCCAGGAATAATTGCAATGAGTTTACTTTTTAATTCTGTTTCTTCTGGAATATCAATAATCTGGGATAAAGAATTAGGTTTTATGAAAGAAATGCTTGTAGCCCCTGTGTCTAGAGTATCATTAGTTTTAGGCAAAGCTTTGGGAACAGCTACAACATCGCTTATTCAAGGAACTATTGTACTAATAATATCAATTTTAGTTGGATTGAAAGTAGATGTAATGACATTTATAATCACTCTTCCTTTAATGGTTCTAGTTTCACTCGGTCTTGTTGGTATAGGGATTTCTATAGGTTCTTTGATGAATACAATAGAAGGTTTTCAGTTAGTAGTGAATTTCATAATAATGCCAATGTTCTTTTTATCTGGAGCGCTATTTCCATTGAAAGACTTACCGACAATTCTGAGAGTGGTTACTTATTTTAATCCTATGACTTATAATGTGGAACTACTTCGATATGTTCTAGCACATTCTGTTTCAATACCATTCTTTGTTAGCTTAACATTTGTTGTTGTTTTCTCTGTGCTTATGATATTTCTAAGTGCCTATTTGTTCAGTAAGAAATCATAGTTTAACTTTTCGACCAACTTCTATTTCTGCTAAATTTCTATACCATCTTATAGCTCATCCGCGAGTGAAATAATCGCCAATCGGTTTTTCTTTTCCGTCTTTAATTTGAACTACCAAATATCTATCTAGTTCTAATCTACAAAGATATGTTTCTATTTTAGGATCCACCATTAAATTCACCTCCAGTCATTTTAGGAGGAGCTCTAGAAGACCCTTCAATATATTGCTGAAAATGATTGATAAAAATTGTTGGTACAAAAGTAAATAAAAATTGAAATATCATGAATGCAAAATATTTATTGTAGTTGTTTTCTCATAAAATTTCTGACAAATTTCAACACATCTTCATGAATTTCTTCTGGTTTTCTAATTTCCCAGTCACCTCCAACTCTATTTGCGCAATTTATAACAACCCATCTTTTATCTCTTTTAGCCATCTCCAAATAAGTTTTTCTGACAGCATTCTGAAAATTCAAATCCTCTTCTAATATATCTTTACTTTTACCCTTCAAATACCCTTTTTTCTCTCTATTTTCCATCAGTTTTTTTGAAGCTTCAATTGGCATATCAACAAAAATTATCAAGTTTGGTTGTGGCAATCTCGACTCAACTTTCTCTATCCATTTCATCATTCCAATTTTATCCTCATGCATTGTGCCTTCAAAAGCCATTGCAGATTGGGTAAAGCGGTTGCAAATTATTATTTTTCTTTGTTTCAAACTATCTTCTATTGCTTTTTTGAATTGGTATCTATCAATAGCAAAAAGTAATGCAGTTATTTCAGGCGAACTATCTTTAGGACCATACTCACCTCTTAAATAAGCAGCTACAATTTTCCCAAAAGTTGTATTATAAGCAGGAAAACTCAATTCAACAACTTCATAACCCATTTGCTTTAATGCTTTAGCTAACATTTCTGCTTGCGTTTTCTTTCCAGAAGAATCTATTCCCTCAAAACTGATAAAAGTTCCTTTCATCAAATAATAATTAGCAAAATACAATTTAAATCTCATTCAAAAAAAGGTATTTTGAATTGTTTCTTTGATTTTTTCTCTTCTTCTTCAGCTTTTTTCGCATTTAATTTTATAATTTCAGCTGCAGCTTCAGCAGATTTACCATCATTTCCAACACCACTTGTGTTGCCAACACCTATAACAACTATTTTTCCTTTTCCTTTTGTTCTTTCAATAGATTCATATACCAAATTGATAGCTTCAGGTACAGCATCAAGTATTGCTTTATGTGTTGGCATTATAGCTTCTTCTGGAGACATTTTTATAACAATAGAATCTAAAGGCAATTTATTTCTGACAGCAATTTCTTCTATTTCATATCTTTCAACACCTATTCCGCCCATTGCAACACCCACGCCCTCAGCAACAGAGCCTGTCTTCTCACCTTCTAACTTAGCAGCCGCATCAATTGTTATTATTTTCGCAATTTTTTCCTTTTTAGCAATCTTTTCTAATACTTTACCAGGATTTCCAGTCCTTCCTCCTGGACCTTTAGCTTTTATGATTATTAATTCTCTGTTTTTGTAGTTTTTTCTTGCAACGACAGTTTCATCATCAGCTTCTATTGCTTTAGCGTTGCCAATCAATGTTGCAGCTACATAAGGTCCAGCAGAATCGCCGATAGGCCAACCATTTGACAGAGCTTCAGTTCCTTTTACAAGTGCCTTAGCCATTCTTTCTATGAAGGGAAGCTGCATTTGTATTATAAAAGCTAGATTGATACTTTTGCTTTTTTTTATCAACTCAACAAAATGTCTAACTACTTTAGAAATTTCATGAAGTTGAATAGCACCAGACAAACCCATAACAATGTTGGCTCTCTCTTCTGAGGTGGCTTCTGGTGCGATCTGACTTACAAAGTGATTGAACCTTTCCTTTTCAAGCGTTTGTATATGGTCATATTTTTTAATTATACCAAAAGGATCTAGATTAACAGGCGGTATTGCAAAAAATTCTAAAAATTTTCTCACGCTGTTTCTCACCTTTTTGTCTCCTTTCTTGTTGATTTTTCTTATAACTTCATTCTCTGCTTTTATCGACATTCTTTCAAGTTCTATAGCACTTTGCTCAAGTTTTAGCATTGTCTGCTGGAGCATTATTTTTGTATAAAGCGAAATAAAGACTAGAAATATTATGAAACCTATTATTTGATTTAATATTCCTCCATCCGAAAATTGTCCAGTCAGAAAATCTAATATACCCATATAAATACCTTCATTTTCATTCGTATTAAACTTATATAAATATATCGCCAGCAATAAATTATTTAGGTAAAAATGGATCAAAAAGTCGCAGTTATCATAGTTGCAATATTAATTTTATCAGTTTTGTTTCTAGCTTCTCCAAAAGGTAAGAGTTTTTTAGAACAAAGCAAAATAAAAGATAAAATTTCTATAATAGGCAATTGGTTGAAAAACATAACAGGTAAACTTCCTGCAACAAAAAAAACAGAAACAAATAAAATAGAATTTCACTTAACATCTGTAGATCCAATTTACATGAACGAGCAGCAATTCTATTTGCAAGGCTCTTCTCTTCAAGCAGATATGAAAGTAGAAGCAGCTACATTATCTGGATTGACACTATCATTTAAAGACGATACCGAATTGTCTACCAACAGCATGACAGGCAATTTAATTTTTACTGACAAAAAAATAAAAATAAACGGTAAAGCGAATGAAATTTGGCTCGGAACTATTGGAATAAATAAAACTGATACAGAAATATCTATACTAGGAACGCCTACAAAATTTTATGTACAAAATGTAGAAAAATCATCTCTAGTTTTTAAAGAAGTTTCTGGATCATTGAGCTGGACAGGGATCAAAGTGCCACCTACATTGAATAAAGATAAACTAGAGGCATACGACTTTACAGGCAGTATAGAATTGAAAAACGGACTGATATACATAAATGGTTATGTCAGCTACATAAAATTAAACAACATACCGATAGGGACAAGCAAGTAATTTAGAAAGGCCTATTTTCTCTTCTTAATTTAAAAAGGCTTGGTAAATTCCCAACTTTGTTTATCAAATCCAAATAAAACAAATCTAAATCTTTTTGGCTCAACTTAGCTCTTTGATCCGCCTCTATGAGTATAGCAGGCAGTCCGTATCCAGAATGACCGCTCGTTTTCATAATTATATTACAAATTTCGTTGGCAATTTCTATTTGTTTATCTTTTGCGACAAAATCTATCCTGAGTGGTCTGTCAAACTCGACAGTTTTCAAATAAAAACTAAGAAAATTACTTGATGTTTTGCTAAATTCTTTTAACAAAGGATGCATCTCCTGATTTTGCGAGTAATTGAAAATGCATGTTCTTTCGCCCTTTTCAAGCAAATAATAAAGAAGATTTGTATCTCTCGTCTTGCTTAGTATGAAAGCCATTTCTTTAAAAACATCGTCTTGAAAAACATGAGAAACTCTTCTTATTAAAATATCGCAAAATTTGTTACTTCTGCTATCTTCTATAACACCAGCAAGTATACATTTTTCATTTTCAGCTGTATTAAACAATTCTTTGTATTTTTCAATCAATTTCTTATAGTATTCTTTGAGAAAAGGATTGTCAGGCTTTGAAATATAATGTGGAACAACAGAACCATCAAGTAAGGCTAAATCAGGTTTTATTGTTTTTATACTTTCTATGGCCGTTTCTATTTCCATTATTTGTCTAACAAAATTATAGCAAGATCCTATCTCTATTTCGGACAGAGAATCCACAATTATTTGCGAATTTGGTTGTGGGTTGGAAGATGGATAATAAAAGACATTTTCTATTTTTCCATCATTGTAAACGAAATTGACAGCGACAGCTCTTGTCAAAATCAAATCCAAGCCATGCAAGCTGCTTTTTACTATACCACCATCGATGCCAACAACACTTGTTTTTTTATCAAATGTTTCTACACTATTAATGAGCTTTTCATCAAAAATTTCTTCATTCGGGCCAATTTTAAATTTTTCATTAATCTCTCTTAATTTTTTTCCAATAGCAATTCTAGATTTTTCTATATTAGCTATTTTTTGGACTATTTCATCAAAACTATCGTTAAAAAACTTCATATTCTATTTTTTGTTAAATTTAAATAAGAAACTTTAACCAACAAATCTCAAAATAAGTTCAAGTATTATTAAACCTATTGTAAAGTAAACAACATATTCGGGTTTTATTTTTATTATATCTCTTGGTTCTTCGTCATATCTTACAATACCAGCCATCCCAGATGGCATTCTTGTTTTATTTTTTTTAGACACATCAATCACTTAAATATTTGGATGGAAAAAAATAAAAAGGCGTGTTGGAATAGCCCACCTTCTGTTTTTAAGATAGCATCCGTCTAAGCGCTCAAAGCTTGCATTTCATTGGTATTCCCGGTCCGTTTCATCCACTAAGACTCAACGTCAATTGTATATCATTCTATCAGAGTCTTGTGGTCTCGTTTCTGATACCGGAAATGGGTTTCTCAACCCTTTATTCCTCAATGGGCGGAACTTCCTCACCTTTCTTTTGATGGAAAGGCGAAGCTATCTTACCAACTCGCCTAGTATAATTTAATGAAAATATATTTAAAATTTATTTCATTGTGTTATTTGTAGTTTCAACAGTAATCTATATATATAACTTATGTACCTATATTTTGTATGCTTTTAAACGAGTTAGATAAAACTGTGCTTTTGGCTATGCTTGTGTTTACTCGTGGTTCTATAGATGCTGCAGTAACTGAACAGCAGTTGACAAAAAATTTTGCAACTAGAAAAAAAATTCTTGTCAAGTCTTCTATAAACGACCTAATAAAAAATGGATACATAATTTACACCCCAAAAGAGAATAAATACAAATTTAGCAAAATGGGGTTGGAAACAGCTTCTAAAGTGTTGCATCAAGGAGCAAAGCTTTGGTACATGAAATAGCTACTCTGTCCCAAAATCATCGATTTTGAAATTGAATTCTTTACCTCTAATTTCATTTATTTTTTTAGCTAAAATCCAGAAAATCAAAGCTAATGATTTCTTACCTTTGTTATTACATGGTATAACATAATCTACATTCTTTGTATCATTAAAAGTATCGCACAAACCAACAACAGGAATTCTGCTTTCAGTTGCTTCTTTTAAGGCTTGATAATCAGATAGTGGATCGGAAATGAGAACAACATCTGGTTCAACGAATTCATCATAATTGGGGTTTGTTAGCGTTCCAGGCATAAATCTTCCTATAACAATTTTAACACCATCAACTGCTTCAGCAAACTTTTTTATGGGATCATGAGCATTTGTTTTTCTTCCAACTACCAGGATAGTTTTTGCTTTTGCCAAGAAATCGGCAGCAATTTTTATTCTTTCATCGACAACCTTTAAGTTGAGTACAGCTAAACCATCTTCTCTTACTTTATAGATAAATCTTTCCATTTTTTTGTTTTTTGATTTCATGCCTATGTGAATGCCAGCTGTCAAATATTCGTTTTTATCTACAAGCAATTCTGACATACCTATCACTATAGAAGTAAACAATTAAAAAGTTTAACCTATATATCTCAACTCTTCATCCTTACTCTTTTCCTCACTTTGCATTTGTTGAATTAACAAATCTTTTATTGCTTTATCTTGGTATTTGCTTATTTTCTTCATGAAGTTATCCATCTCTTTAATTTTTTCATGGAGTTTAGACATATCTATTTTCAAACCTAGAGCAATGGATAGAATCTTCAATACAGCTTCAGCACTCTTAGGATCAGGTATCTCAGGCAACCCAGCAGTTTCTCCTAGCAAACACAAACCTTCCATGTTTCTATATCTTCCCAATCCTATGAAAAGACCAGCAGCGCCTACTATTGTGCCTATTTTGCTTCCTGCATCAAAATCTATACCCAATTTTTCATATTTTTTTATCACTTTAGGATCGCTCACAGCGCCTATAACCTTCGGTTCTTTATCTAGCCTGCCAACACTCAAACCTGCTATGGTAATTATTTCCTTTACATTTAATTTCTCCAGAAAATCCAACACAGTTTCAACAATTTCATAATGTCCTGCTGGGTCAATGCTTTGGCTATCACCAACCAATATGATTATATCTCTCTGCCCACTACTCTTTGCCTTCCAGTAATAAAACTCGTTTTTCAGAACATGAACAGCCGAACTTTGATGTAAGAGCACAAAAGGATAGAAATGAGGAGAGAGTAATTCAGCAAATTTCACAGCCTTCAATTGCTCAATCATATATCCAGCTGCTATTCTACCAACATTTCCCACTCCTGGCAAACCTTCAATAAAAATAGGATTTTTTAATTTAGGCAATTTTGCTACCATTCTTATTTTAGTTTCACTCATTATCTCTACCTAGGATTTCAAATTCAGCTTCACCATCTTTAACCTTTGAAAACACATCCTCCAATTTTTTTGTCAATTCTTTTTGAGCTAGCTTTGGATTATCTGTCTTTATTTCAACACTATATCTAGGCGCACTTATATACTTTACATCAAGTTTATATTTATTTTTAATCTCACCCAAAACTTCTTTTATTCTCTTTATACCGTCAGATCCATAGAACTTTAGCCTTATCTCAGCCTTTATTTTAACTTCCTTCCTTTTCATGCTTTCTTGAGCAACTTGAGTCATCAGTTCGACCCATTCTTTTGGTACACCATTTTTAATTAAATTTTCAGGCGACTTTAAAGCCTGTTCAAAACTTGTGTAAAGATCACCATAAACTTCTTGTAGTTTATATCCCAATTGCTCATAAGCTTTCTCCAAAGAAACATTTTTTTTCTTTGCCACCATCTCAAGCATTTTTTCAGCCTTTTGATCTTTCTTAAACGCTTGCATTTTTTTCTCTTTGTCTATCTTAGATAGTCTTTTTAGACTGAGAAAAACATATCCTTTATTTTTATCGACATCTATTACTCTAGCCACATATTGTTTGCCAACTTTGACAAATTTTCTTATATCCCTAACCCATTTGCCAGCTACCTCAGAAACATGTATCATTCCTTCTAAATTGTGATATTCATCAAGATTGCAAATAGCAGAATTTGGTGTAATATCTTTAACTGTAACTAAAAGATCATCACCAACTTCTGGCAAACCTTTCTTTTTAACCATTTAATCACTTTAGTAATTAAAAAATAAATATTGCAGGAGGCAGGATTCGAACCTGCGAACCCAATCCTCCTATATTAGTCTAAGGGAATAGGTTTCTTAAAGGCCAATCTTGAGCTTCGACATCATCAAATCAGTGCTCAATGATTCTATCGCCTTTGACCGCTTGGCTACTCCTGCATTTAACTTCAATTGAATATGTTATAAACAAGACTTTTTAAACTATATTCTTCAAGTCCGCTTTCAATGTTTCTATCTGCTTTTTGAGGTCTTGAACAACAGCTTCCAAGTTTTTATCCTTTTCAGTTTCCTTTTCTGGTTGAACATATTTTTCCTTTTCTGCTTTTTCCGAAACACCAGGTCTAGTCAATTCCGCATCAAGCACTTTTATTCTTTCGTCCATTTTTCTTATTGCATCTTCTATTAATCTTCTATTTTCATCGACTAGCAACTCTATTTGCTTTTGAACAGAAAGAGTGTTTCTAGCTAGAAACATGACAGTTTTTATATCATTTATTATATCCAGCATATCTCTATATTTATCTATTTTCACAAAAACCGGAGCGCCAGAACTGACTTTCTTTGCTTCAACTTTTGTTTCTGCTTTAGCAATTTCCTCTTTTGGCTCTTCTATTTTTTTGCTATCTTCTATAACAGCTTTTACTTGATCCAATTCCTTCACTGTTTCTTCTTCCTTTTTCTTGAAAATTGCCATGTACTTCAATAAATAGTATAGCTTTATCTTAATTAAAGTTTTATTGAAATTTTGAGAAAACTGTCATTCTATAACACCTTTGGGTAAAGCTCCTTTCTTTCTCTAGCGCAAGATAAAACAAAATCAACAAATTTTGGAACCAAATCTTCGCGCGGGTGATCGTTGTCATAAACTTCTATTAGTTCTTCTTGGCAATCACATCTTTTTGATAAAAAGAATTTTTTACAGCTTTGACAATAAACCATTTGCTTTAGAGTCGGCGAGATGACAGGATAATCAGACATCTAAATCTATGTTAAAATTGAAATTATAAAAAATTCATGCACTGGGCGGGATTTGAACCCGCGTCGCGACCGATCTACTAGCCTGATTGGCAGGGCTCTACGCAAACATTTTATGTGCATCGTATCCTAGACCAGGCTAGACTACCAGTGCGTTTATTAATTTTTAATAGATTTTTAGCTTTTTAAGCAATCTTTAACCGAAAATAGCACCAAATCCACTTTCTGCAGCTTCCTCTTCCTCTCTTATTTTCTTTATTATTTTTTCTTTGTCTCTGCCTTCTATTATCTTTGCTTTGTTTTCAATTATTGCTTTAGCTTTGCTGCATACTTCCTCTGTTCCAGAAATCAAGCAGTAGTAGCATTTCTCTTTCATCCCTAAGCTAGAAGCTTCTCTGAATGTAAAACTTCCTCTGTTGATCGTTTCATCAGCAAGCAGGATTTGCTTGAACTCTTCAATGTTTTTTTCTATTTTTATCAACATCTCCATAAAGATCAACACTTTGAAATTTCAGTTCTGTTTCCAAATATTTAAGCATGTTGTTTAGCTTTAAAGGCTCAAAACATGATTATAGCAGCGAGAAATAATTATATTGAAGTATTCATAATAATTAGATAGGGGCAAATTTGTTATGAAAAAAATTATACTATTAGCTGTTGTTGTATCTTTGATTAGCATAGCAGTAGCACAAAGTCAAGAATTGGGTTGCTGCAAATATTTTCTTTGGGGATGCAAGAATTCTACTCAGGGCGGTTGCGGATGGCCTAATACATTTTATTCTGGTCAAAGGTGTATAGAAGGAAGTTGTTCTTCTGGAACTTTGTCACAACCAGAATCTCAACCAGAAGATCAATGTGAGTGTCATACTTTAGGACTAACAGCTCCAATAATTATACCATCTCAACCAGCATCAAATCAGCAATTTCAGATAAAATGTACGTATACAAATGGTGGCAAATCAGGTGACAGCTGCATGCGTGCATACGAGAAAGCACCAAAAGGCGGCACATATTTTTCATGTACTTTTAATTCATGGGTATCTCCTTATCAACAGGCTATTTTTGACTGTGAAGGTTTACCGGCAGGCACATACACAGCGTCCTGTGTTATTGACTCTGGCGAAGATGCAGGATGTTGTTGTCCTGAAACTCCAAAAACAACAGTATATCGTGTTGTTCAGGCAACAACCACTACAATCTATCAAACAACTACTACACTTCAAACCACCACAACAGAACCAACAGCAGCTCCTACTACAACAACATTAACAACCACAACTTCTACAACCACAACTACATTACCTCCGTTAGCAGATTGGGGAGATCTTAGCTGCAGCCAAATTTCAGATTTTCTTCCTATACGGGCCTCTAAAAACCCATACACAAAATATATTTTAGGCAATGAAATAGACTACGAATATCAACCTGAACAAAACGATGGTGACGATGGTGTAACAATAGATGGCATTCCTTTTGAAGGGAAAACTTTGAAAAAAGGACAAAGTTATACACTTGAAATTAAAACAGTTGGTCATGGAGGAAACGGTTGGTCAAAATTAACAGGTTGGGTGGATTGGGACGGACAGGGCGCTAATCCACCAGTAATAATAATCGATAATGTTTTACAACCAAATAATACTTTTTATTATCTTAACATAAATGTTCCAGAGAACGCAAAGGAAACAGTTTGTTTTCGATTTACAAACAAATATTATATAGGGATGAATCAAAGCTACAATTCTAATATTTTAGGAGGTGAAGTTGAAGATTATGTTGTTAATATTGTTTTACCAGCACATCTAAAAGTTTTTGTTTCATCACAAACTTACAATGGTAATCTAGGAGGATTATCGGGTGCTGATGTCAAATGCCAAGGTTTAGCAAATACAGCTAATTTACAAGGAACATTTAAAGCCTGGTTGTCAACTTCAACTGTAAACGCAAAAGATAGATTCATCAGCAAAAACTTACCATATTATACTGTTAATGGAATAAAGGTTGCTGATAATTTTAATGATTTAATAGACGGTAGTTTAGATAATCCAATTAATGTTGACGAGAAAGGCAAAATAGTATCATATTCTGTGTGGACAGGCACGAAAACTAATGGAGAGAAAGAAACGTCTAATTTATGTAATGATTGGATGATTGACTCGCCAAACTATAGAGGTAGAACAGGTGACTCTTCATCTTATACTGATAGTTGGACATATTGGAACAAACCAACATGTGATAATAATGTAAGACTTTATTGTTTTCAAGATATAATTTCAACACCCACCACTACTATACCCACAACCACTCGGCCATCCACAACAACAAGAACATCAACCACTCAAATAACACCCACAACAATCATACCAATTAACCCACCATATTTGTTCTGTGATAGGGATACAATAAATGCGGGAGAAAACAACACATGCTACATCTATAATTGTAATTCTGGCTTTTGGTTAATAGCAGGTGAACCATTAGGTAGCTATATGTTTGAGAATATACCACCAACTTCTATAACATTTGGTCCAGCAACTACTTCAGGATTAATAGAAACTTACGCATGGTGTTGTAACGAAGGATCTGGCAGCAGTTTAAATTCATTTATGTGTGATGTGTTAAATCACATAACAACAGTGATAGGTCAGTCGCCGCCATCACAACACAACTTAGAAATAAAATTAAAAGGAGATTATGACCAAAGTTATGAGTATTCAAACATATCTATAGATGGAAAAAAAATAGGCGATGCTTGCACTTCTGCTTGCTCATTATGTGAACCAAGTGTTGGGTTTACTGCTAACATAAATTTAGATCAATACTGTAGCGATGATGGAAAATTGCAAGTAACATTCGCAGATTCAAGCGGAGTGAATAAAGATTGTAATGCAGTACACGAAGCATGCATCTACGCAAACGATAAATGGAATTGTTGCAGTTTACCATGCGGCGACTATGGCTGCACGAATAGCGTGATATTTGACTGCGACAATTGGCAGTGTCCTGAACAAGAAGATTTTATGATAGACAGTGTGAATTGCAACAAAAACAAATGTTCAGTTAAAATAATCAAAAACGAGCTAAATGAAGAATTAGAAATTTATGTCTATCTAATTGAAGAACCAAGTGGAAAGATATACTATTCTGGATCTGAAACTCTGGATGAAAATTATACTGGAATAAAAGATGTAAGTCTAAGCAAACTTTCAACTTGCCCATCTGGAACACAGTTGAAGGCTTTAATTGCTGTTTATGACGAAGATTTGAACAACATATATAACAAAAAAGGAGATGGATTCACATGCACATAAAGACCATATTCACATTCATCTTCCTTCTCTCATTAGGGCTAGCAACAGCAATAGAAATATCATACTGCAATTCAGGTGAATCAGACGGAGTTTGCTATTTAGGTCAAACATGCGCTTGCTATTTATCAGATTCTTGCAACAACGGCAATTTAATAGTTTACAATAAAAGCGTTTTAAATCCTTTATGTCTTCCAAAAATAGTTGACGATAAAGCAGAAATAAACTGGGAAGCTTGCCTTAATCCAAAAGATATTGTTAGTGTTAGAGCAATTTGTGAAGGCAAACAAAGCGAAGATTATTTAATTACTTTAGAAGAGTCTGGAGAACCTGGAACACAACCATCTTGCCTATTCAATTCAGAAACTAACTCGTGTTATGATAATCCATTCCCTTCAGCGCCAGATTGTCCCGAAGGAAGCACGTGTTCTCTCTCTCAATACGGTGAATGTATTTGTCAATATAGCAGTGAAACTATAGTTGCAACAACTGGAACAACTGAACTGATGAGAACAACAACCACAAAAAAGGCTTTAAGCCCATGCCCATATGAATGTTGTGATAATGAACCAGGATATGCAAATCTAGAATGCGAAGAAGGATTGATGTGCTGTCCGAACGAGGAAAAAGGAATAAATGAATGCAAAAAATCATGTTTTGAGGAAAAAAGCGGTGGCAGTAAAATATGGATAGTTTTGCTTATAATTCTTCTGCTAGGCGGTGTAGTGGCAGTTTTGTACTTCACAAAAATAATACATTTCTAACAAAGGCATTCAATTTTAAATATTATATTTTTCTTAATTATTAGAAGGTGTATAGCTTGACAAGAACTTTTCCGTTAGCCCCTTTGGAGAAAATTGCAAGAGAAGCAGGAGCAGAAAGAGTTTCTGTCAGTGCAGTTAAAGCTTTGAGAGAAGCTGTTCTTGATTTAGCTGACAAAATAGCTGCAGATGCTGTTGCAGCTTCGCGTCACGCAGGCAGAGTAACTGTAAAAGCAAGCGACATAAAAATCGCATGCAGATAATTTTTATTTTTAAATGGTGTATCAATGACACAAGTGGAGATAAAAGATTTGAAAAAAGGAGGATTTGTTAACATAGATGGAGTTCCATGCCGAGTTGATGAAGTTTCTATAAGCAAAAGTGGAAAGCATGGACATGCCAAAGTGAGAGTTGACGCTATTGGTTTATTTGATGGAATAAGAAAATCTTTAGTAAAACCATCAGATGCTAGAGTTGATGTTCCAATGGTTCTTAAGAAAAAAGCGCAACTTCTTGCCATAATTGGAAACAAAGCGCAATTAATGAATTTAGAAGATTATTCTACTATAGAACTAGATATACCAGAAGAATTAAAAGGCAAACTAAAAGAAGGAGAAGAAATATTCTTTTTTGAAGTTGATGGTGTGTTGACGCTCAAGCAAATAAAATAAAAATATTACTCTATTTCTATTAAACCGGATTCTTTCAACCTTTCTATTATGCCTGTCACTGCAGCTTTAACAACATCTTTATTATCTTCGACAGAAAGCAAATTTGCTATTTCATCAACAGATGTTTTCCCATCACATTGTAGCCAAACTATGAATGCGATAGGATCTAGATTGAAATTCTCATTAGTAACAGAATCGTACAAAATGTAAAAATCTCCCGCTCTCATCCATTCAAATTCTCTAGTTTTTTTCGGTATCACTTACTTTTCCTCTGGTGGCGGAGCTGTTATGTGCTTGATAATAACCACATCTCCTATGGATTGAACCATTGGATAAGGTATAATAATACCCTTCTTTCCACCAACCATATCTCCTAGAAATGTTCCTTTAGCGGCAGTTATTATCATTGATCTTATTTTGAATCTAGATATATCAAATTCCAAATCTGATATTTTGCCGCAATAATATCCTTTATCTGTAAACACATCTTTGTTCAACACTTCAGTAATATCCTTTACTGTTATTGGCATTTATTCTACCTCCTTAATTTATCTTATACTATTAAAATTAAGAAATTAATACTTTTTAAAGTATTTGGTAATGAGATCATCCTTTTCCATCCCAGCAATATGTGCAAATATTCTCTTTCGGTAACCCAATAGCTCTAACCATATCTTCCATAGTTTGATATCTCAATGAACTAAATCCAAAAATTTGACGAATAAATCCCACCATTTGTCGATATTCTTCTGAAGTAGAATCAATGCATCTTGAAAAATCACATCCAATTTGATTAATAGCGTGTCGTGCAACAAGATCATTAATTTCAGATTGAGAAAAATTCAAAAAATTACACCCATAAATTATTGGTGGGCAAGCCACTCGCATATGCACCTCTCTAGCACCACAATCATATAATCCTTGAACAATTCCTCTTAGCTGAGTACCACGAACTATAGAATCATCACAAAGCACTATGCGTTTATTTTCAATTAATTCTCTTGCAGGAATCAGCTTCATTCCTGCAATCAGCCTGCGAAGGTCAGCGTCATCTGGCATAAAACTACGTTGCCAACTCTGTGTATATTTAATTAAAGCTCTTGCAAGCGGAATTCCAGATTGGTTAGCATAACCTATTGCATAAGGTAAGCCAGAATCAGGTATTCCTACAACTATATCTGCAGCTACATTGTCATTAAAAGCTAAAATTCTACCACTACGATTACGCATTTCCTCAACATTGATACCCTCATATGAAGAAGCTGGAAAACCATAATATACCCATAAGAAAGCGCAAATTTTTAGAGTGTTACCAGGCGAGTTTATTTGTTTAACACCATCTGTTGTGATGCGCACAATTTCGCCAGGACCCAACACTCTTTCTATTTTGTATCCCAAATTTAGAAGAGCGCATGTTTCTGAAACAACACAAAAAGAACCATCTTTTTCACCTATTATTAAAGGAGTTCTTCCGAAACGATCACGCGCAGCATATAGTTCATTTTCAATTAAAACCAACAAAGAGCATGATCCGTCAATAGTTTCTTGAGCAGTACGAATGCCACTGCCAAAATCATCACTTTGATCAATTAAAGCAGCTACAATTTCAACAGGATTGATTCTGTTTTCACTTATTTCTAAAAAATGGCTTCGTTGTATAACTTCTTCTGCTAATTCTCTAATATTATTAATTCTACCAACAAAAGCAATAGCATAGCTACCTAATCTTGAACGGACAAGAAGAGGTTGTGATTCACCATCACTTATACATCCAATTCCAAGTTTCCCTTCCATTTCTCTTAAATATATTTCAAATTTTGAACGAAAGGATGTATTTGCAATTCTATGAGTAGAACGTTGAAAACAACCCTTTTGAGATACTACAGCTATGCCAGCAAGACTGTTGCCAAGATGAGAATGATAGTCAGTTCCATACAACAAGTCTTCTAAACAATTTCTATTTGAAACAACGCCACAAAGTCCACCCATAAAACACCCTCACGAAATTTGTTTTTAAAAATGTTCGGGTATTGAATTAATCTAATAACTATAGATAATATAGTTTATTAAAAACAACAAATTAATAGTTTTCAAATGTTCATTCATAAAATATGCTGAGGTCGCCTAACCTGGTATGGCACAGGTCTGCTAAACCTGCGGAGCTTTGCTCCTTACGGGTTCAAATCCCGTCCTCAGCGTTCGTATAATTTTCCAATTTCTTTAAACATAGTTTCATATAAACGAGCAGGAACTTTCCCCTCAACGACATTACCAACCTATCTATACCAACTAGCAAAAATGTCTAAAATACCATACAATTCAGTTAATTTTGAAGGTGGCAAATTAATTTTTAAATTGAAAAAAATTTCACCTTCACCCATAAAAAGATAGCTATTACTTTAAGAATTAAAATAATTATTTCTCAAATTAAACAAATTTATTAAACTTAATTATAACTATATTTCATGATGGGTTCGTGGTCCAGCTGGTTAAGACGCCGCCTTGACGTGGCGGAAATCACCGGTTCGAGTCCGGTCGAACCCATGAAATTGCTTACAAGCTCCGTTCGTCTAGTCCGGTCAAGGATAGCGATGATAAACTATAAGCCTTTCGACTTGACTGGAGGATAGCCGTAGAGAAGCAATAAGCTTTCACGGAAGCACGGGTTCAAATCCCGTACGGAGCATTCAAAAAATCTATGCTAATATTTTTAATACAAACTCACGTATTATATTCTTATGTCTATTATCTCAGACTTCACTCAATTCTTTGGGAATGTATCGCCCGAAAGTGTAATAATATCTGTAATTCTATTTCTGATTTTAATTTTGTTTAGCAACTTTATTTACTTAATCATGAGAAGCATTCTTGATAAAAAAATAAACAGAAACGCGTCGAAGATATTCTCCAGAATGGTAAATTACTTAATTTACGCAATAGGCATATATTTAATTTTAAATCAAGTTCTTGGTCTTAATTTATCATCTTTATTGGCAGCTGCAGGCATAGTAACAATAATTATAGGTCTGTCCACTCAACAGCTTTTACAAAATGTCATAGCAGGAATAATAATAGCTTTAGAAAGGCCACTAAAACTAGGAGATTGGGTGGAAATAGGTGGTTGGCCGCAGGCAGGTATATCTAGAGTAAGAGACATAACACTGCTTCGTGTTGTTCTAAGAAAGTTAGACGGCTCTATAGTTTATATACCAACTTCAAACTTGCTGTCATACAATATAATCAATTACACAAAAGGTGAGTTTATCAAAGTAGCATTTAACATAGAATTGCCAGCTACATCCGATATAAAGAAAGCAGAAAAAATAATTTTAGATGTTTGTAGAAGACACTCTGATGTTTTGCCAAACATATCCAACCAAAAAAGAAGCATTTTGAAAAGCATTTTAGAAAAAGAAACAATACCACACATAGAATATGTGGTTGAGCATTTCAAGAAGTTGGTTGACAGCGGAAAAGATTTGAGCATTTTTGCGCCAAAAGTTATAATAAAAAACATCAGTGGATCAAAAATTGTTCTAGAAGTTTGGATAAGAATAATAGAGGTTGATAAAAAAGATGAAATAGTTTCTGAGCTGCTTACTCAAATACTAGAAGAATTCAAAAAAGAAAGAATAAAACTAGACTAAGAATGTTTTAAAATTCTTTTCTGATAACATAATTATAGATCAAGCAGGAGTCGCCTAGTCCGGCAATGGCGCCAGCCTTAGGTGATTAGAGCGAAGAAAGCTGGTCCCTTAGTGGGTCCGCAGGTTCAAATCCTGCCTCCTGCATCTTCGTCAATACTTGCTAGCTCCTCGATTATTTTTTCGAAAATCGATTTTCTTTTCTTTTCTGTTTTTACATGTATTCTGTGATGCAAAGATTTCCATATTTCTGCGCCAGAAGCTACCCACAACAATTTTATGCCAGATATATGCTTCACTTTTTTCGGTTCCTTTATTTTCGGCAAGAATAAAATACTAGTTAAAAATCTCAAGATTGAAGATATCATAAATACAAAAAAAATAGAATTTGTAAAACCAACATTTATTGTTGTTAAATAGCCTCCTAGAGTTGAGCCCATGAATACAGAAATGCCTATTAGCACATTATAGTATGAGTAAGCTCTTGCTCTTTTTTCTGCAGAGGTAGCGTCAAACACAAAGTTGAATACAGCCAAGTTAAATCCAGCCCAAACAAAACCAGAAAACAATTCTACAATAAAAAGATATATTACGCTATTAGAAAACATCCAAAGCAAAGGTATTAATGGTATAAGCATGCTTGTAATTTTCATTATTTTTCTGTTACCGAAAATATCTGCATATTTTCCCCAAGAAGGCATGCTTAACACAGTTGTTATTACACTAGCTGCATTTATCAAAGTAAATTCAAAAAAACTTAAATTAAGATCTCTTAACATGTAAACAACAAAGAATGGTGCAGCAATTCTGACAGAAAAAGTGAAAATGCAAATAAATATTACAAACATGCCAAAATTGGTTTTTTTCAAATTTTTTATGAAATCCATGAAACTAAATTTCGTGTACTCTTCAACAACATACTCAGGTTCATATATTTTAGAAAAGTAAAAAAGACAAATTAATTTGAAAACCATCGCTATTAAGAAAATTATACCAAAAGCATAAATTGTGTTTATAGCAGAGACTTTGTGAAGTATCAGACCAGCTAAAATAAAAGCTGCAAAATCAGCAAAGCTAGTTATTCTGTTTCTTATACCAAAAAACTTACCTTTTATTTTATCAGGTATTATATCTCCCATCAAACTTATCCAAGCAGGCATTGTAAATAATGCTGAAATGAAATATAGGGTCGTGAAAAGAATTAGTAAGAAGATGCCGTATGACTGAAGAAAAACGCAAAGAAAAATTAGAGGCAAAGATAATGCGTTTGCAATCATGCCAATTTTGACTATTTTCTTTCTGTCTTTTATTTTATCGATAATATCAATTGAAAACAAATTTGAAATATATCCTAAAAGCATAGGTATTGCGCTTAGTAAACCTATTTGAAAAGAAGTCGCGTTCATAGCTTTTATAGCGAAAGCGTTCAAGTAAGATTCTCCGAAGCCAACTTTTACTGCATCAGCCGACCCTTCTCTTATAGAGTTTTTTATGTTTTCTTCGACTATAGTTGAATACCCAATTTCTCTCATTGGCATCAACTTTTAGTATTATGTTTTTTATAATATTTTTAGTTGAGCGATATGGGCTTATCTTGTCCAACATGTGGTAGCATCACAACAGAACTGAGAGAATGTGATAAATGTGGCAATATAGGATGTCATAAATGTATGAAGAAACTGAGAAATGATTGGGTATGTTTCAACTGTGAGGTAAAAAAAGATGAAATAAAGCCAACTGAAGATAACGCAATCTCGAACTTTCTCTCAAACATGTTTGGATAAATTTAAAAATCCTCTTCCATGTCCCACTCCCATTCTTCTTCATCATCGAAAGTGGATTTTTCAGAGTCTTCCATATTTCAATCAAAAGTAGATTTTAAATTTATGAACTATTTAAGAATTTTGATATTTTCTTATAACTTTTTTCCATTGATGTAATTATTCAAATTTGAAGCAAACCTAAAACCGCAATAAATGCAAGAGCCGTCTCTTTTTTTCACAACTTCCCTTTCATTGGGTTTGCCACACATAGGACATTTGATGTTTTTCCAGACGGCCATAATCATATATTTCAAACAAACTATATTTAATAATTTCTATAAAATTATGTCATTATGCTTATAGTTACTTTGTTGCTGTCTTCATCAATCCCTTCATTTGTTATAACAATTTGATTGTCTCCTTTAGAAAACCTTGAGCCCTGCAACAAAATTTTATCGTATGCTAAACTCAGCGTTGCCATGCTTTTATCTGTGGTTATGTTTACATTTCCTTTCGAGCCTGAAAAGCTCAAATCGCTTTTCATTTTGTACAAGAAGATTATTTTGCTGTTTGTTGAGTCGATTTGATATTCACCATCAGTTACTCTGACATTTATAGTTCTCCTTGTTCCTTCTGTTTCTGACGCGACATCATTTATTATTTTGTTAATCTTTTCGAGATTAGCAAAACCCTCGTTTATAACCATATTGTCGGTTGCCTTGTCAATTGTCGGTTTTATTAAAGTCAAAGCCAGCATAACACCTGTTAGTCCTATTAGAATAACGAGAGCAAAAGAGATAAATGTGTCAAGTCCTTTGTTCATGAGAAATTATATGAATTTTGGGATTTATCTTTATATTGAATCTGATCGTTTGAAATAGCTATGTCTGAAAAAACAGTGTATGTAACGCCTTTATCCTTACTTATAGTTACATTGCTTTCTTTGTCAGCATATTTCACAATCATTTTGTAATTATCGTTACCAGATATGTCAAATGTAGTTTTGTACAAACCATAATCATTAACTAGACTGCTTTTTGATTGAAAAGATGGTATCAAAGTCAAATTAACATCAACATTTTCGCCTAAAAAGTTTATAACTGTTACATTCAACTCATTATTCAAAGAAGATGATATAACTAAAAACAAATTGAAGTTATAATTTTTGCCTTCCATAGTTTTTCTCGTGAAATTCAGAAAATCAAAAACATTACTAGTCACATTCTCAGGTTGATTATAACAAATCTCCACTGATTTGAAAATCTCTCTATTGATATTATAGAAATACTGTTGTGTATAATCATATTCTATGTTTGCTATCTTTCTATCTATATCGCTTGCGTCAAAACCAACTTTGATTATTAGCAAAACTACTATAAAAACTGAAGCTGCTATTAAAAAAATTTGTCCTTTTTTCTTCATAAATTAGCCCCACAAAAAAACTGTTACAATCCTTGGATCATATATATTGTAATCGCCAGAAATAATGTAATCGACAGAAACAACATTTTTTTTGTTTTCCAAATTTGGCATAGAAGTTACATTGCTTATTTTGTTGAAAATCACAACATAATAATTTATGTTATTCGGCAGAAGAGATGACAAACTATTGTTTATACTTTGAACATCATAATTAACTGCATAATATCTCAATTCGTTTTTTCTTTCAAGAGATGTCAAACTTTCATACGCTTTTAATTTATAGCCAGCTAAATTTAAATCAGAAACACTTTCAACAGATCTTAAAACAAAGAAAACAATAAAAACTATTAGTGTGACAGCTATTATCGATTCTATTATGAATACAATTCCTTTCATGGATGATAAACCTCTATTTTGAATTTGTAATCTTCACCCAAAGTTTGTTTCAAGTAATCTACATCAATTTTTCTAATATCTTCCATTCTATCAACGGAAATCATAGAAACTTTATTTTCAGGAAATTTAAGGACTGTTAATGGTGTTGATTGATATGATGTTGTAATTTCTTCCTCGCTCAAAACTCTGTTGTAAATTCTCAAATCGTCTATTATTCCTATAAAATAATTTGTTTTGGTTGAGTTTGTTCCAATTGTTAATTGATTTGAATTTGATTCTATTGGTGCGTCACAGTTAGTAGAATTTTCTAAACTTCCATTGATGTATAATTTATGGTTGGTTCCATCAGATGTAAAAACAACATGATACCATTTATCTTCATCTATACTTCCAGACTGAGGCATGCAGTTTTCATTCATATTAGAAGTATAAGCAGACAAAGTTTTTCCTCCAAATTTGTTAAAACTTATTCCATAAGAACCTTCTTTTTCAATTATTGTTTTATCTTCTTGAGATCCAATCACTTTTATCCAAAATTCTATAGAAACTTCTTCTGGATTTAAACTGTTGCTGTTTTCTACAGTTACAGAATTGCTACCATCAAAATCTACAGCATAACCATACTTACCTTCTGTCCAATAAGAAAATTCTAAAGTACCAACATTGTTATTTTCAGTTAAATCTTTTGCTGTGTCGCCACTACCTTCATCGAAACTCCAATATCCTACCATATCAGATTCGATTGTATAATTCGGTTGAGAAAAATTTTCACTAGAATAATAAATGTAATATTTTTTCTCTTCATTTTTTTCTATACTATCATAAAACACCAAAGTAGCGTTGCTCAGCTTGTTGTTTTCGCACAAATCTTGGTTTGTTAATCGATAAGCTATTTCATTCATGCTGTCATCAAAAACTCTTACACTCGAATTTTTTATTGATTTGGTGCAACTTTTGTCAAAATTTATTTCTAGACTAATTATTTCTTTTGTTCTATTATAATTATCTTCTCTTGCGATTATTGGGATTTGATACAAGTTGGTTGAAAGACCTGCTTGAATTGGATATTCATTTATTTCATTCCAATCTCTTGGTACGCCCTCTTGATCTAAAATGTACCTAAAATAATTTATTGCAATTTGTTTTAGTTCCGATTGTCTTACAGTGTTAATAGCATTCAAAAAATGGTTTGTAACCAAAATGAAAATCAAAGTCAAAAAAATTAGAAATATTGAAGCAGCAATTGTAAAATCAACCCAATCCATCTTTAATCACTTCCAAACACAGATTTTAACGATAACTATGTCTATTGAATTATCCGGATTTTGAATAAGTTTAGGTGTTTCATAGCAGCCTGTACTACCGCCATAATACTTGTGACCATAACTCAAACCAACTTTTAATGTAGTTGAAGCAGTTTTGTTTTGCAAAGTGTCTTTATCTGTGACTGTTGCAGTGATGTTGACATTTGATATATAATTTCTCATAACTGTAAAACTACAATTATATTTTCCATCGTCATCTGTTTTCGTTTCACAGCAAACTTCATCGTCAAATTTTATTACCACATCAGACGACTTTAAAGGCAAATTGTTTTTTATTGCTTTACCATAAGCGTTTACACCATCGTTCCACAACGCAATTGTTGTATTCAAGTTAAGAGTTAAACTCATATACTCTATTTTACAGCATAGCATTATTTGGTATGGATTGGTTATGCAGTCACCCACATGCGCATCTGTATAATCTGACATTGATATCAAGCAAGTGTTATATCCACTACAAGAAGACAGATAGTCACAAATTATCGTTCCATTTGTTGATGAAAATTTTAAATGATATCCATAGTTTGTTTTATTTCCAGCTTCAATGTGCGCATCTGTTGGATAAGACAAACCTATAAAACCACCAGAAATTTCTTGAGATACAGAAATATCAGTGCCTGTTGCATTACAGCAAACTTTGTATTGATAATTGCTTTGACTATTCAATTCTGCATGCGCGTCTGTCAAATCAGAAATGTGAAAAACATCTAACCCGGAACAAGATGTTGAAACAGTGCAATTAAAAAATATAGGGTCGGCTGATATTGTGGTTGTAGCTAACAAAATTGTTAGAATCAGTAGCATCAGCTTTATCGCTTTCATCAAATAATAATTCAAACTAGGTAATAAAAAAGTTTAATTAGTTATTCTTCTACTATTTATTTTATGCCAAAAGAATATGATGATGATTTTATCAAAATAAGTAAGAAAAAATTATATCAGACAGTTCTTGTTTTAATTTTGATAGCTTTTGGCTATTTGTTGAATGAAATAGTCAGATGGGGTTTTGTTAACACCCAAACTACAAAGCCAGAAGTTTGCAAAAAAGTTTGCTTGCTAGCTAATTTGGAATATGCATATGTTAAAGATGGTAACTGTTATTGTAACCAAGAGCAAGTGTTTTATGATCAAACAAACAATGAAACTGTTAGTATATTTCAAACAGTGAATGCTGGGATAATAAAGAATATAACAAGTGAGAAAGGTTTGACGCAAAAAGCTTTGGAGATAATAAAAAGACAGCAAAAGTGATTTTAATTAATATTAACTTTTACCACCACATAACAATTCAGATTTCATAGCACGCCAGTGTGTTCCATTGCAATAGCATATTTCATTTTCAGGTTGAGCTGTTTCATAATAAATTATACCCCTTTGTTCAGATGTACAACTAGTATCACCTCTATTGGTCATTCTTAATTTAAGTTCTCCTATTATTTGAACTACACTAGAGGTATCATTCACAAACAAATCATCAGTGACATTCAACGACAATCCACCAGCACCAGAACCTACTATTTCCAGCTTAGCTAACGGCGAGTTTATTCCAATACCAACTCTTTTATTGCTGTTATTAACATATAAAACACTACTAATATTAACATTTGAAGCAAATTCTCCAATATAAATATTACCAAATATAGCCCCAGATCCAACATCAAGATATAGATTTCCACTATTACCTAACAAAGATCCACCAGATTTTATTATGAGGTTATTTCCATAACCACTAACAACATCATTTATTTTTATATATCTAGAAGATCCGTTTGAAAAGCCAATATTTCCATTAATTTCAAGTTTTTCTTTCGGATTTGCCGTTCCAATTCCAACATTACCAGCATTATAAAAAATATTGTTCTCTAATCTATCCCAATAAGTGTGGGGTATTGAAGTATAACAGCTGTTTCCTAAACAAATTTCAGTGGTTCTTATTTTACCCCTTACATCCAATTCACTTAAAGGCGATTCAGTTCCTATTCCAATTTGACCTACGGAATTGATAGATAAAGAAGTGAAAATACTTGTACCAGAACATTGAGTAGAAACTGAAAACGATTGAGTATTTACAATAGGTGATATAGAAGAAACAGCAGGTGATATAGTAGAAACTGAAAACGATTGAGTATTTACAATAGGTGATATAGAAGAAACAGCAGGTGATATAGTAGAGATGATAGAACAAGCATTGCAATTACCAGAAGAATCCAACTTAGCAACAAAAACATCATAATTACCAGCACCATAACTACCAGTACTTCCAACTAAAACATATCCTCCATCCGATGTTTGTTCAA
>Ga0123519_10003358_pt1 | contig 26527 bp, 16 predicted proteins | sample YelNatPaOPRAMG02_FD_87396 | JGI IMG/M metagenome (GOLD analysis project Ga0123519, IMG submission 87396) | Hot spring microbial communities from Yellowstone National Park - Yellowstone National Park OP-RAMG-02 (version 2) | ecosystem: Environmental > Aquatic > Thermal springs > Hot (42-90C) ...
GTCGCTGTGGAGGCCGTTGTCGACGCAGGCGGTTGCTCGGAAGCGGCGCTGCTCGAGCGACGAAGCCACTGCCTCCTCAAAAGCCCTCTGTAAACGCTCTTCTGCAGTGATCCCGCACAAACATGGGTCTTTACGCTTCTAATCAAGTTCATCAGTCGAGCCTGATTCATGAAGAAAAAGGGATACAAACAAGGAAGGCCTTTGTCAGTAACGCTTGCGCAACGTTAGCTGCGATGCCAGGATGTCGACGTTCGGTGCTAACAGGAATCGCTTCGCAGGCTTGCGGACTTGGCGAGACGATGCGCGGAGAGCTTCAAAGCGACTTTGGCGGGAGGAGAGACCGCTCTTAGCCGCTGATGCCTCGCCTTTCTACCCGTATCAGCATACAATCAACGAGGATGTCGTACACGGGCATACGCACGAAAGTGTAGTTCTTTTCCGACTGTCGCCTCGTAGGGCTTTTCTGCGGGAAGAATTTGTAACTCGGACGGAATCGAATACAAGACTTGACACGCTCAGTAAAGTTTCGGCATCAGCTTTTGAACAAGTCCTCTAGGGAACGAAGTTGACTTTCTTTTCGTCGTCGATCGAGCGGCACAAGTTGCTGCGTCCGCGAGATGCCCTGAAACAGAAAGATCGAAAACTTGAGGAATGCGAGCTTTGAGCATCCACACGCAAGGAATTCAGAATATTTGGGGCTTGTGCGCTTGTTTTGGATAATGATTTCAGGTATGTTACGAATGCGTTATTCGAGGTCGTCGCAAATGATCTGGAATCCGGAGCAATAACGAATTCCAAAACCAAACAGCGAAAGGAGCAACTTCGAAATAACGCCCAAAATTCCTATTACCGTGTATGCATCCGTGAGCCCCTATTGCTGCCTTTTTTTGACGATCAAGGCCATCCACGCCCAAAAAGTTCGGAAAAGCGATCGAAATGGATGAAAAGCGCAAACAGTTCAGCGTTCCATTTCAATCGCAAACGGGTGCAGCTGATACGCCTCTTACCATGTCGCTCGGTTTGCGTTGCACACAACGCTCTATTTTACGCAGTTTGAAAGTTTGGCGCACCAGAGAAATCAATTAAAGGCGTTTTCGGGATTCCCCAGACAGCATAACACTTCACGCGGTCGCTTCGCAATGCCCTCACGTCAACGCTCGATCGTGGCCTTCAAGAACGCGCTCTTCACGCCTGGTCTTCGAGCAGCGGCCAGCACGCGCCAAGTGAAAGCGCGAGTACGTCATTCGCAACCTTCGAGATCGTCGGTGCGCTTTGTTTGTCGCAGAAGAAGCGGTCTGGGGACACGACCTGGAATAGCTGCTGCTGCAGCGATAAAAGCAACGGCTCCGTCGCCGAGCTATGCAGAGTCGGGCGTGGATCTGGACGTCGAGTCTGCCTCTGTGAGAGCGCTTGTCAAAGCGCTGGGTGCACCGGGCCGAACCCCACCTGCGCTAGGCGCGCCAGCCGACCAACTAGGGGGCTTCTCCGGTTTGATCGACTTTGGACCAAACACACTGCTCGCCCTATGCACTGATGGTGTTGGCTCCAAACTCGTACTCGCTACACAGCTCGGTTTGTATGATGGCATCCCGTACGATTGCGTTGCCATGAATGTGAACGATCTGCTTTGTATCGGGGCGGAGCCACTCGCCTTTGTGGACTACATCGCAGCGCCGCATCCGGAACCAGCCCTCTGGGCTACACTGGGGAAAGCACTCGGTGCAGCGTGTCGACTTGCTCGCGTTACCCTAGCAGGCGGCGAAACCGCTAGTCTGCCGGATATGGTGACCCACTTGGACATGAGTGGAACAGCGCTTGGTTGGCTCCCACGCGGAGCGCAGCTCGACGGTAGGCGCATCGAGCCAGGTGACTTGCTCCTAGGCCTGCCCTCATCGGGCCTTCACAGTAACGGGTATTCGCTGGTTCGCAAAGTTGTGGCGCGTTCAGGCGCTGACCTGAACGCACCGCCACCCTTCGATGTAGCTACAGAAGCGTCAGCATGCATGCGTTTCATGGTATCCGGCGAGGAGCACCAACCGACTTGGTCGATGACCACGCTGGGGCAGGTGCTCCTGTACCCAACGGCAATCTATGTGAACCCAATAGCCGATCTTGTGCGTCTCTGCAGAGAGCAACACGCGCAAGCACCTTGCTCCTATGAGGCGCTCCACGGGCTCGCACACATCACGGGCGGTGGCCTCAGCAACCTCCTGCGTTGGCGATCAGATCTTGGTTTTGATATTGAGAATCCGTTGCCGGTTCATCCGGAGTTCCGCTGGCTGCAATTTGCTGCAGGATCTATCAGCGATGCGGAAATGTATCGTGTATTTAACATGGGCATGGGCATGGTGTTGGTGGTCGAAACCAGCGCTGCTGCTCAGGTCTGTGGCTGGTTGGCTGAGCGTGTTCCCGGTGTTCAGATCGTCGGTAGGGTAACCGAGAGTGGTCGGGTACGGCACTGCCCGAGCGGTGTAGAGTACGATCATTACGGTTAAGTAGTCTAAACTGAGAACAGCCCTTCTATTGGAACTGTTTCCTGTAATGTAAAGTACCACACGAGGACAACGCCAGGTGGATGTCGGGATCCTGCCCGGCTACAGGTCAACGCTCGAACGGAGATGATTCTGTAGTTCAGCGGAGGCGTTGAGGTTCCATGCAGCTGAGCGGAGCCTGCCTGGACTCGAGCGCGGTGGTCTATAAAAGCTCTGTAGGCGCTTGGGGAATGTTCTATACGTGCGCTGCAAGTGCTGAACAGGAGTTCCGGACTTGCTCTGTATGAACTTCAGGAGCGCTGTCCAGGTGCACGCTGCGTGTTGAGCGCGAGCCCAGTCGCCTTTGAAAGTGGCTCTGAATAGTGCCATGTGCAACTCTACTGGACGACAAAAGCGTCTCGCCATTCACAGCCGTGGCCCAAAGATGCTTTCGCACTGGAGACTTTGGTAACGCCGAAACCTGAACGTGAAGTATCTGTTATGGCGAGGAGCTGATCTCAGGTCAAGAGCGTCCGGCGCGGTGTGCAGCGGCGGCTCCGTACGCTTCCTGATGCTGCCTTGTACCGAGCATGTCGCGCTCCAGACACTTTTTGCCTGCACAAGTTTTCGTACGCTCTGGTCAATACCGCAGCAACTTCTCCCGTATAAAGCGATGTTTTGTTCGAGAGCTGGTCGATAACGTGCTGGTTGCAATTCAACACAAAACGTCATGAGTGTTTTACCGGGTTTCAACGCAAAAACATGTGCTTATGAATGATATGTACCAGATAAATAGCTAGTTTAACTCATGATCGAGCTTTCGATAGCTGTTCTGTCCTCTTCGCCAGTTCTGTAGGCTCCAAACTCCTGCTCAACGTCTTCATCTTCGTCCTCTGCTACGGCCTGCTCGTACTGTTGGTACTCGCTTACGAGGTCATTCATATTGCTCTCTGCTTCTGTGAACTCCATGGGATCCATGCCTTCGCCTGTGTACCAATGAAGGAAAGCTTTGCGCCGGAACATGGCAGAGAACTGCTCCCCGACCCGTTTGAAGATCTCTTGCACGGCAGTCGTGTTGCCGACGAACACGCAGGACATATCGAGACCCTTCGGTGGAACGCCGCACACGGAGCTCTTGATATTGTGCGGAATCCACTCGACAAAGTACGCCGAGTTCTTGCTCTGCACCATGCTCATCTGCTCATCGACATCTTTGGTCGAGATACGCGAGCCGCGGAAGTAAGCCGCTGCTGTGAGGTAACGACCCTGGCGTGGATCACAGGCCACAAACTGGTTCTTCGCATCAAACATTTGTTGCGTCAGATCCGCAATAGACAGGTGACGGTATGCAGTGCTTGCAGTTGCCGTCAGAGGCGCCAAGGAGACCGAGAAGAAGTGTAAGCGCGGGAAGGGAATGAGATTGACAGCCAATTTGCGCAAATCTGAGTTGAGCTGGCCAGGGAACCGAAGGGAACAGGTGATTCCACTCATCACACCGGAAACCAGCTTGTTCAGGTCCGCGTATGATGGATTCGTCAGTTTCAGCGTGCGCTGGCAAATATCGTAGAGTGCCTCGTTGTCAATGCAGAATACCTCATCAGCGTTCTCGACAAGTTGATGGATCGAAAGCGTTGCATTGTACGGTTCCACAACAGTATCACTCACTTTTGGGGACGGCATCACGCTGTATGTGCACATCATCCGATCGGGATACTCCTCGCGAATCTTGCTGATAAGCAGCGTCCCAAGGCCGGAACCAGTGCCGCCGCCGAGAGAGTGCGTAACCTGAAATCCCTGCAGACACTCGCAGCTCTCACACTCCTTACGAACAACATCCATCACTGCGTCAACAAGCTCAGCACCTTCTGTGTAGTGACCCTTCGCCCAGTTGTTCCCAGCACCGGACTGACCGTAGACAAAGTTATCGGGCCGGAAAAGCGTACCGTACTCGGAAGCGCGCACTGCGTCCATCGTCCCTGGCTCAAGGTCAACGAGCACCGCTCGCGGGACATAGCGACCAGTGCTAGCCTCGTTGTAGTAGACGCTGATCCGTTCGAGCTGCTGCTCCGAGTCGCCGTGATAGAAGCCTTGGGCGTCGACCCCATGCTCCTCGGAGATCACTTCCCAGAACTTGCGCCCGATCTGGTTTCCACACTGACCAACCTGAATATGCAGTATCTCACGCATGACCTATTCTTTCTTCACCAGCAAGAGAAGGAAACGTTTGGGTCGCGGTTTCGGTAGCGAACGCCAACAACGTAGCACACTACCTGCACAGCAGTGCCGCGCAACGGCCGCAGCGCACAGCCCGCGCTGCGCGCGCGCGAATCGCCCCGCCTGCTGCGCGACACGCGGGGGAATTTGAATCCAAACGATCGTGCGCTGGCCGCTGCACGGCGCGTGTAACGATCGCGTCCTAAACGGCACGAATGTCACAGAAGCGCCGCTCGCGATCGCAGATCCTTACAGCATCGTAGACGCGCCGCCGGCCGCATGCGTGCGTGCGCGGCTATCGATGCACACTCGCACGGCCACGCTTTGACAACCAGGTAACGTTGTGGGTGCGTGGCTGGGCGGCTGCGGACTGCACGAAATGGCTAGCGTAACGGGAATGCGTAAGCGTTTGAGGGCGAATGTTCGCTCCCAGTGTGAACGGTGAACGGGAAATGCGTCCCGCAGATCGTTCAGGTGTCCGATGAGGCGCACGATCTCCAAGTCGCGGCTGGGGCTCTGGCGCGACTCGGTGATCGAGCAACGGTACATTGCACTCCTAGCGTTCCCAGGCCGCGTGTGACGGGTGCGGTTGGCGTGCGCTCTGCTACACACGCAGACATCGGGAAGCGCTGGGATCACTGTTGCGCTGGCGATGCCTCTTTGGTATCAAATTCTGCGAAGCGGGTTCACTGTTCAAGGATGGATCGGCCGTTGGCGCTGAATGCGAGCCTGTCGTTGCACAGCGCAGCGGTGGACACGTATGCGCTGACGGACTTGCGCTGTGGAAGCGCCTAGCCTAGCATTTGACAGCGTCCATGCCGATTTTGGGGTCGACACCTCGCATCGCGTGTGTCGTCCGGGGCATCCTGGGCAGACGGCAGGAAACCCAATCGAGCCTTGCCTGTCCGTTTGGTAAAGTATAGCACTTCATTCGGGGACATATCGGAACAGATGCCGCAGTGCTGTGTTGCGTGCACGCATGCGATCGGGTGAGGCGGATGACACGCATCGCGCTGGCCAGCAACGCTTCTCTCGTGATCGGGTGGAACAGCGCGAAGCAGTACGTTCACCAAAATATTGCTCGATGCAAAATATGCTCCATTTGTGGACTGGGAACGAACAGCTTTCGGTCCGCCGTCAATCTAGGTACGGAACCAGTTCAGTAGTATTCGTCGAGGCGTCAAACTTTTACGGAGGTCGGAGATACTCTCGCACGCACCTGCCGCGCGATAATCATGGAGATGTAAAAATTTCTGGCTCCCAGGCCAACATATTTCTAGTCTGAAGAGAGAGTCGGTAGCTCGTGGGCGAGCGGGCTGCATGCTTGCACACTGGCTTCAGCGAGCCTAGCTGCCAAGAACAATGCGAACGCGAATTCAACGGGAACCAGGGTCCAAGCTGAAGTGCATTGCGGGGCCCAGTGGATTCCAAACCGATCCCTTTTCTGGGGGCAAGGATTCAGGTCTTCCGTTCCATCATGAAGGATTGATATCCTCGCTATTGCTCGATGATAACCGAACGGGCGAGTGCATATGATAGAAATCGGGCTGTAGTACGTAGAGCTCAAGGACGGCGATTCGATCGACGACATGCGAAGCACGCAGGAAACTGACTTTAGGAGAGCGTTCAAGTGGGTGTCTAGATCCGCAGGTTTCGGGAGCGCCACCGCGCCATCATACAGCCCGCAGGCGATTCACCGGCGACTCGCAGTGAGGTACTGGAATGCTCTGGAAACAAACCAGCGGCATGCATGGTGAGTATGGCGAGAAACGTTTTTGTTCCCGAAAAGAAGTTGTGGATCATCTGCTGAGCAGATCTCGACGGCTGCGTAACCGTTCCATCCGCGGCATTCGAATACGATGGCGTTGCCCATTACTTGCTCACCATTCGCTACAATTCATAAGAGGTCTGTCTGCATCAGTACGGATACTGCTGCCTTTCACTCAATGGTAACGTGTACATTCCGCATCGCTTTAAAAAAATGGTGAGCAAATTCGAAGACCGCACCACAAAAGCAAGAGTACCCGATCTGATCACTGCGGATGCAGAGATGGTGCCCGGAGTCAGAGCCGAGCATTGCACCCGTTTTCACGGCGGGAGCAAACTGCATGGTCTTGGAAACACTGGCTCCGCACGTTGCCGCAGAGTACCTGACCTGTGCCAAAGAGTGAAAAATCACCCTAATGACAGCGTTCCAGTGCTTCTCAGGCATAATCCTCTCGGAGCTGCATCAGCGGATCACCTCCAGGCGCCAGCCCCGAGGCCTTCCATGAGGCCCCGCGTGACGCTAGACGCCTCGCGCAGTCCGTACGCTTCCGCCACTCGCTGGCTCGCTGCTGCAAGTATCACCAAATTCCACTATGAGGCGCCAACCGCACGAGGCCGGCTGTGAGAAACCCGTATCGCGTACGTTTCAGCGCTCGGCGTGTCGCTGGATCGATAGGGGATCAAGTCACTTGGCGCTTACCGCCCCGAACATGGTAGAACCTGAAGGCGCCCACGTTCGTTACAAGCTTTCCGCCCGGCATTCTACATCACGCGTGTATGCAGCAGAGCCAGCCGGCAGGCCACTGGTAAGCGCTCTTTCACGAATCCGAGCGTTCTCTGCGCCTCGCACTTGGAAGACGCACAAGCCTTGTATATAGAAGGCGCCCCGCTTGCGGGGACCACGAGCTGGAGCTTCAGATCTTCGCTGCTGCACACAGGCATCAAAATTTGAGACAGAACGAACTTTCGACGATGGCTGTCGCCTCCAGCGCTCGCGCCATCTGTCGATGGCAGCCGCTGCGCTTTCGAAATTTCAAATCGCCAAACATGAAGGCGCCACAGCGGATAGGGCGGCGCGCATGCCAGGAGGCGCTCTCTTGTCGAAGCGTTTGGCGCTGTCCCGGCCATGACCGCAAGGCGTTTGAATCTCTCTGGAATGGAAGAGAACTTTGACCCCGCATGGGAAAACTTCGGTACAGGGAGTGGTGGACTGAGTACATCAAACTACGCCAATGAAGCCGCTTTGAATTCGAGTGGAATGCTCGGGAGCCGTCGTCAGCCGCGTGTTGCCGACAACTCGCTTGGCGGAGGTCTTGCCGCGCCGCGTACACCACTCGCCGAAGAGAGAACGATGAACCGCACGTCTTTCGGCACGACGTCAGGGGAATACGCGGATCCTACGATTTTGAACGCCTCTGCTCACGAGGAGCTTTACTCGGCATATAACTTGCTGCATGCACTGGCGCAGGACTTCAAGAAACCGTTCGACGCCCCTGCAATCGTCGTGATCGGCCACCAAACGGATGGAAAATCTGCACTGATTGAGGCACTCGTTGGGTTCCAGTTCTCGCACGTCGGTGGCGGCACGAAAACGCGTCGGCCAGTCACGCTTCATATGCAGTACAATCCACGCTGTGCGCAGCCACTCTGTTTTCTCTCCACCGATCAAGGCGAAGAACAGCGATCGCTTGCCGAAATCCAGGCCTACATCGAGGCGGAGAATCTCAAACTAGAAACTGATCCGTTTCGCTCCTTCGACCCAGAGGAGATCATCATCCGCATAGAATACAAATACTGCCCAAACTTGACGCTTATTGATACACCGGGGTTGCTCTCACCACCGCCTGTTGGACGCCGGGCAAATCCCCAGCAACAACAAGCTATTCAAGCGAGCCGCGAAGTCGAAGACCTGGTGCTGGCAAAAATATCGCGCCCCGAGTACATCATCCTTTGCTTAGAGGACACAGCAGACTGGCATACGGCAACGACGCGACGTATTGCAATGCAGGTCGACCCGGACTTGTCCCGGACGGTGCTCGTGAACACCAAGCTGGACGCCAAGCTGCCACAATTCGCACTGGGTGCCGACCTTGAGCAGTTTCTTCTCGCTCGCCCGGTTCTGAACGCCCACCCGGAGCTTCTCGGAGGTCCATTCTACACGGCAGTTCCGGCAGGGCGGGTTGGCCATACACGGGAGCATGTTTTTGAGAGTAACGAGCGCTTCCGTCAAGCGATCGCCCGCCGTGAAGCTGAAGATCGTGCTTATATCGAGCGCAAAATCGGCAAGCCGCTTCCTCGTGCGCTCCGTGATCGCATAGGAGTCAGTAAGTTACGGGCTTTTCTGGAAGACCTTTTGCAGACTCGGTACATGCAAAGCGTGCCATCTATAGTGCCTTTGCTGCAGGGCGAGTTCCGCAACGTCGACCAGGCGCTCCGGCGCACGCTCGAGGAGCTCGAGTCCATGAGTCTCGAGCGCCTAAAAGAAAAGGGGCGCGTCTACGCAGAAGACTTTCTCCGCCGGCTCGCAGCCGTCATCAAGGGCACGATTCGCGCACCGCCTACACTCTGGGGCGAATCTCTGGCCGATGAGCGCATTCGTGGAGGCTCTTATCATGACCTGGGAAGTGTTGGTACCAATCTTCAGTCCGCGCAAGCTGGCGGTATAGCACGACTGGCCATCTCGTCCCGGGGCGAGTCGCGCGTGGAAAACGAAGAAGCGCGGCTCTTTGGTGGTGCCCAGTACTACCGCGCTCTCCGAGAATTTAAGACTGTTGTCGCTGAGATGGAACGTCCACCAGTCACACCCGAGGAAATCGTCAACGCAACTGGTATCGACGACGCTCACGACGGTGCGAACTACATGCGAGCGGCTTGCGTCATTGCGGTGGAGAAAGCGCGCGATGCCTTCGATCCGCTCCTTGAGCGCCTAACCCTGCGTTGCCTACATATTTTCCGACGCATGTTTCCGGTCGTCGAATTTATCATGAGGCGTGATAATCTCACCCTCAACGAGGCACTCGATATCCCATTCAGGCGCATTATGGAACAGATCTTCTGTGAGTTTTTGGACCGAACAGCCGCGAACGTGCAGCGCATTTGCCGTGAAGACCTCGAGAGCATGACGCGTTTTGTTACTTGGAACCTGAGCCAGCCCAGCAAGGCTGCACTGCGGCGCTTCCTTCAGCCCGTCGCTGAAGAGCTCGGCGCCCCGGCTGCAATTCAGGAGAGCCTATTCGGATCACCGGTTAGTCCCGAACAGGCAGCTTCCGAGGCAGTGGATGAGTTTTATGCGAGTCAGCAATATGGAGCGCATGACTCCGACGGCACGAGCGCAGGTGCTGGAACTGCGAAAGCGTATGCGCATCCCGCTGCTGGGCGGTTAGCAGGCAGCGCTGGGTCACGGGTTATGCTGCCACGGAAACTAGAACGCGGCAAGGATGGTAAGCTGATCCTTCCCAGCCGCGTTGCAGCTCAGGAAGTCATCCTGCAGTTCATGGACGACCTCCTCCTGAGTCGCGTCGTGACGCCCTCCAGCATGGCAGTCGTGTCCTCGCTTGTTGACCATATTGTCGACGCCTGGCGGATGCACTTTGCCAAAGTTGTAGAACTCAAGTTCAATTGCTTCTTCCTGATGCCAGTTGTAGAGGAGTTCCCACGTTTCTGCCGCGAAAAGCTCGACCGTCTCTATGGCGGCGACCTCAACGATGTCTTCAATATCGCTGAGGCGCGAGCAGCTCTCGAACGTCGTCGCGAGGAACTACTCCAGGAAAGACGACGTGTCGAGAAACTCCAGGAGATGTTCAACGCGATCAACTCTCAACTCACTGGCTACCACGCGGGATTGCCTTACCCGCAAGACTCGGCAGGTGCGGGTGCTGCGCTATCGTCTGCGTCCGCTCCGGGAGCAGCGGCGGCAGCTTCACAACCAGGTGGTGTTAGCGCTGGGCTCGGGGCCACTGTTCGTTACCCCGATCTGCGGCGCTTCGAACAAGGAAGCCTTCAACGGGCCTGGTAGCACAACCATGGGGAATAAAAACGTCTATCCGTCGCGACAAGCAGAGCCCGCAAAGCTCCCACCCCAACTGCTCCGTCATCGCTCCTCAGTAACAGTCTGGGTGAGCCCCATGCCCCCCAGTACCTTGTCCAGAAGCGAGCCTCGCTAGCCGCTTCCAGGTACCCGACTACTGGGGGTTATCGGAAACAGCTCGCGCCTGGACGCACTCCTTGGACCCAAACCAGGCTCAGCGACCTGCACCGTGCTGCTCCTCCACAGAACCGTCACCTGCCGCTGCACCTGCTATCCTTCTGGTTAACGAGTCGTACGCGAGTCTCCCTGGGCGCTCTCCGAAACGCACACGCTGTCCGGGGTATCGGGAAGAAGCGCATGGGCTTCCACTCCGTGCCCCAGAAACGTGCTCCGGACCATGCGCAACGCGTTCAGCGCACCCGAGAGCGCTCGTCGACCCCCGAGCCCGCTTTATTGGCGTTCACTCAAGCGTCCTCCTAGACTGCTTTACGTTCTTCGCGGACCGTGAGTCCCGATCTATATGCGTCTTTCGTGCCAAGTAACGAGCACTGCTTATCTGACGCTACCGAGCCTTTCGAAAGCGATAGTAGGCAGACCAGCGGTAACGGCAGCAGCGACTCCCCGAGCCTGCACTGGACGGTATTACGGATTTGCGCACACACGTGCGTGGACTAGCGCTCACAAGCTATTATCGAAATCCTTGCGTATCGACATTCGAATGGCAGCGACCAGTACAGCTACACCGCTACCCAAGCGGCCGGTGACGGTACCGTTCTATGGCGAGCGCCCGTACCCGCAGGTACTCGTCGAAGTGTTCCTGGACTACAACTGCCCCTACAGCAAAAAAGCTTTTCTAACGCTCTGGCAGGAAGTTCTGCCACACTATCGTGCTGATTCGCGGGTGCAGTTTGCGTTCGGCCTCGTGCCGCAACCGTGGCACGCTCAGACCTGCTACATGCACGAGGCAGCGTTAGCAGCGCGGCAAGTGAGTGGTGATGCGGGTTTCTGGAAAGCGAGCGCTGCACTCTTCGCGCAGCAGGAAGACTGGGTCGATGAGAAAGTACTCGACAAGACACGTCGCCAAGTTTACGAGGAGTTGGCACAGTGCTTGGCGAAAGCCGGCGTTGTATCGTCCGCGTCGCTGATTACGGAACGCCTGCTCACTGCATCCGGCAACAGCGGGAACGCAGTCGGTGCTGATGTCAAGTTCGCGTGTCGCTACCATCGTGTTCGCGGGGTTCACGTGACGCCCACAGTACACATCAATGGTATTCCGGAATTAAATGCATCAAGTTCGTGGACAGTGCAGGAATGGAAGGAACGTATCGATTCGCTCTTGTCAAGCGAGTTGTCGCAGTGACTCGCGCGGACGATGCGGGAGCGGTTTTTGTTATAGGAGGCGCTGCGCGCCAGCGTCCGCTCCCGAGAGTGCTGCTGCGGATATTCCAGTTGGAAACCTGATTGCATCGAGTCGACGGCATCGCGGAGGCGGTTAGGATCCCAAGCGGCATGGATAAAGTCTCTGTGCAAGTGGCGGCTTCGCGCACTTGTGATACGGATCATACGGATCGGCGTCTTGGTGACCATCCCATCAGTGGGTTCGTTTCGCAGAAGTTTGACGTTGCGGTAAAGGGAAACTTTGTGCGCAGAGCACAGAAGATCGCTTCTTGTGTGGAAGCACATAGCCTAGGACTCTCCGAGGATGCACACTCGAACGCGCCCCCGATGCCTACAGCCGGAACGCGCTCAGAAAACAAATGACGCATTCCAGTGAAAGTACTCGCGCTGTGCATCAAAAAGTGCGTCGCATGGCAGGTCTTGGATGCAGGTACTCTGAATGACCCGGTGCGACGGCCACGGTTGCTCACATTGGAAACGACGATCAGGCGCGAAAGCGGACAACACCCAGCAGCGCCATGGCCTTCAGCGACAATGTCAGAGCCCACATGTACGGCGCTACCGTTAAAACTCTGGAAACGAGAATGGAGAATAAAGCCCAGAGCAACCAGCAGCAGCCTCCAGATCCTACTCTACCTTTCAAGCTCTAGACACGACGGTCGCGAAGAAAACTATAGAACAATCAGCAGCAGTGTCCAGGTCTGCTCGAGTAGGTGGAGAGGCATCCATGTCGCCGCCTGTAGGCTCGAGGGCTCGAATGCAACACTAACGTGACATCGGCTTGTCATCGCAGTACGCTGTGCTGCCAGGTTTGAAGCTTTTCACGCTATGTCATTCATGTTTCATGTTCAGGAATTCTCCATGGATTGTTCAGCATGTATCGCGTATTCCGAAACGCTTCAGCAACCAAGGCACCAGGCCCCACGAACTGCTCTTCAAAGTGCACCTTGCGTTTCCCGTCGCGCTCTATCGTAGTCACTTTCTCTCTCCGGGAAGCAGTTTGATCAGCACTTCATCGACTGAGCAACTGCTCAAAATCCTGAACCGAACCGCTCAATACCGAAAGAAAATAACTGGCAATCTTCCTGGGCATAGCGCCGGGGGCACGAGTTCGCCACTGGGCCTCCAGCACCGGCCCCGAGAAGCAGCCAACAGGCTTCCGTTCCGTGTTCGGTGCACGTCACAGCTACCGACTACCTCCGTTCGGTTGCACACACTTGACACACATAGCGATCGCAAGAACGTTCTCATCAAGTCCGACGCTTGCGCTCTAGCCTTGTTGTCCGGGCGTGCGTCGTGAAGCTTCCGCGGCCTCGCAATATCCCGAAGTTATGTGTGCGCCACGAGTACAGGTGCGCTTAGCAGCGACTTCTTCCGGACCTGTGCCCAGACTTGTGGCTAGCGCACGACTCGCTGCCCAGTGCTCGTTCACGTGCAAAGCTTGACAGCGGAACAGTCCCGAAAAAGTCAAGGTTTTACCAGCGCTGCTATTGCACGCCTTGGCGCCCCGTGCTCGTTCAGGTACGTTGACTTGACGGGTGCTCCGAAGGTCAGTTTTGTGGTACCGCTGCTGTTACGCGCCTTATTGCCCAGTGTTTTTGTACACCCGAAGCTTGGCAGCGGCTGGGATTCCGGAAGGTAAACGTTGCGGTTACGCGATCATTCAAAGAGGTTCGAGTTGAGGGCACGAACTTTGGCAGGGCTCGTTACCGGTGCGGTAACGCTGTTCTGGAGGCCGCCTGACGCAACCCAGCCATGCGCAGCTTGAGCTCAGCGTCGTGGTTGCTGAGCAACGCAAAGACTTTCACTCCGCCAGCAGCGAGCGCCTGGGGTGCTGCACTCTGGAACCTGGTCGTGCAGCGCCGCAAGAGCTCCCTGGAGCCGGCCCGGACGCCTTCGGTACCTGCAGAGAACGGTGCGCAGCCGCACGCTGCTGCTGAGGCGGATAAAGCGGCCGACTCGGTTACTCCAGAGACACAAGCGGATATTTCGCAACTCGCCTCGGTGCTTGACCATCCACTTCTTGTCGTGACTCGCGAAATTGAATGGGGAAACCTGTTGATCGGATTCGAACAAGCCAATAAGTATGCCATTCGACTGGCGGATGGACGCATTGTTGGCTTTATTGCAGAGGAATCATCGCTTGGGCGAGCTATTTTACGACAAGCACTCCGCACACATCGCGCTTTTCAGGCGACGGTCATGGACGCAATGGGAACGCCAGTTCTTCGGGTGCATCGACCGGCGTACCTGATTTCCTCATCGATTTCGGTGTATCGTTTGTTTGGAGACACGGTGGGTCCACTGCTTGGCGAAGTGCATATGAACTGGCACCTGTGGCGTCGTCGCTATGATCTGTTCGATGCCCAAGGTCGTCAGTTTGGCGAAATCGACGCGCCTCTCTTATCGGTTCAGTTTCCCATTCGAGGTGAAGGTGCGGGTTCCACGGAAGGGCCAGGTGTTCTCGCTTCGATTGATAAGGACTGGACAGGCCTCGGAAGAGAACTTTTCACGGACGCCCGGCAGTACGTGATTCGAATGGACCCAGCAGTGACACCTCAAGGCGTTATCGCAGATGCGCAACGTAAGCTCGGTTTACCGGAGGGCGCCCCGCTAGCCTCGGCCTCAGGTCCGGTGGAGCCCGCTCAGGCGGCCGTACCAAGCCGCCTAGAGACTCCCGCGGAGGCGCTCCAGCGGGAACGAGAACGTCATCGTCAGTCACTGGAGCATGACGGGCACGCTGGACGACTCTACGCGCCGTATGCATCGACAAGTACCGCTTCGGACTGCAGCCTGAGCGAGCTGGACATGGCCAAACGCGCAGTTATTTTAGCAGCAGCCATTAGCATTGATTTCGACTATTTCTCGCTACACAGCGGAAGTCCTGGTATGTTCCACATGCCTTTCTTTTTCCCGATACCCATTCCCGGATTCGGAGGTGCTGCCAAAGCAGAGAACGATGCGCCGCCCGCGGATACATCTTCGTCGAGTGCGACTAGCACCGGAACCAGCGGCGCTGAAGCGGCAGCAGCAAGCGGCAGCACCGAAACACCACCATGGATGCAACGTGGTGCTCAGGATGGATCAGCAGGCGGAGCAGCGTCTACTGGCCCGAATCCGGACAAAGCAGCAGATCCCTGGGCAACGTTCGAGCCCGGAGTCGAGGACCCATCGCAAGGCAACAGCTTTGATACCGATATCGACGCTGGCTACGACGAGGGCGCCTGGGACACATCACCCGACGCGGATACCTCTGGTGGATTCATAGAATCTCTCTGGGGGGCACTTTCGGGCGACGACGACGACGACGAAGACTAGCAGAAGCTGGACATGATGCCTGGCGACTTGCTCCGGGGGTCGCCTGAAGCGCAACGTTGCACAATCCGTTGTTGATGGTGATGCGGCCTGAACTGAACGAATGCATCCCTGTACCATGGGTAGAGGAGCATTGCACGACTGTTGCGTGCATCCGCTTGTCTCGAGCAATGTAAAACAAAAGTCTTCACTGGATCTGCGGGGCAAACTCCCGGGGGCTTCCACAAGAACGCGAGACAGTAATGCAGTGCGAGGAAGCTCGCGCCGTCGGCATACGCCTACTGCACGGCAACAGCTGCCCAGTACTGCTGCTTTCTTTACCTACATCTGATCCATGCATCCGAAGCGGTGATGTTGTTGCTCGCAAATGTGCGCGACGGCACAAGCCTAATGATGGATAGAACGCTTTGGCTGCAAAGTTTGCGCCTGCTTTTTCCGATACAAACTTTTGGGTGGGTCTGTGAACATCGCCTGGCTAAAATATCGCTCGGCAGGTCTGGGCATGCCCATGGACGCATGCCCTGTGCAGTTGACGCTTCATCGTGGTGATACGGTTGCCGTGCTTTTCCTCAAGAGTCGGTCACAAGTCGTAGTTTGCAGAAAGTGACCGTCATCGGTGACAGCGCTAGCCGCGTCGATCTGTAGCCCGAGGCGGCAATGCGCTGGAGCTTGCGCGTCCATAGCGCAGTGGCACAATCTGCGACTCGACAGAAAACACAAGCGAACAGCGGCTACTATATCACCGTTTCTCGACCTAATTGCCCGTCAAGTGCTGGACTCTCGCAGCAGCATGAAAAACAAGGCAGCCTACATTATACAGATCACATGGAAAACATCCGATCGTGTCCAGGGTTTTCAAGAAACGGACCCGCATCCCGCCGGGGCACCATGTGTGAACACAACCGATAAGCGGCACGGCGTCTTTCCCGGTGCAAATCTTGACACGATATATCTAAACCCCTACCACGCGACCGCAAAAGCATACGCCCTATAACATACCACCGCTACGTAGTACGTCGATCATGTCGTAGATCTTCTGATCGGCACCAGCCCGGCGCTGCCGATCGAGAAAACACACTGCGTCAATCGTGCCTTCAGCGTAGACTCGACGTCCACATACGTTGTGCTGAAATACGAACCGCACACTGCCGTCTGGACTTGTCAAGCGATACGTGTGAAAAGCATGGCCTTGCAGGCACGACTCCGGAACACCCATGCGCGAGACCTGCAACGCTGGATCGCGAATCTTCTGAATATCCTGTTCACCGCCAAAGCCTGTAATTCCCCAGCTTTGCAGCATGGAGGCTACTACTGCTTTAGCAGTGCCACTTGTGTCCAGCTTGGATGCCTGATGCGACTCGATGACCTCGAGTCGATAGCCTCGGAATGCGTTGGGAAACTCGCGCCCCAGCAGCTCCACCAAGGCTTGAAAGGCAACAATCTGCTTCGCCATGTTCGGTGCGATGACGGCGTAGCGAGCGCTGCGCGCTACCATCTGGTACAACGCTGAAGTATCACCGCCAGTGGTGCCCATGACGAAGTCGAACCCGTTCTCGACGTACCAGGCTGCGTTCGGAATTACCGCCTGCGGCTGGGTAAAGTCAACACAGATTACGTTCGGATATTCCTTCTTCAACTTGGTAGCCAGTTGTGCGCGCTCGGCTGGACGAACCAGCTGCACCTGGACACTGCGCTCCGTTCCGGTAGTGTCGTCACGAGCGGTGCACTCCACGGCGGCGGTTGCAGTGCGCTCACCAGTGAGCGAGAACGGGACCAGCTCAAGACCCCGTCGCAGAGCTGCCTGGGCGACTTCCAGCGCCATACGGCCCGGCAGACCGTTCGAGACTAGAGCCAGTCTGCTGGACACACTTGCATCGTCTCCGCAAGCAAACAAAACAGCGCCTCCTCGGGTACGCGTGGAGCGTCCCGCGCACTCGGCGGTGCCCTGGCGCCTGCACAGACGCCAGCGCGGGAGCGCACCCACGAACATGATGCGTAAACTACCGTGGAGATTCGCGTCAGCGCAGCTGCACCTTGTACCTCACCACCCACAACCAAGTAGCAACCGGCAATAGATCGCTTTCTCTCGTCGTCAAGGTCAGTGCACAGACGAAACGCTGAAAGTCTGCAGCAGAGTTTCGCAGCAGGCAGGCGATTGATCGGCTCGAAGCCGCACCTGCCGCTGCAGCGAGCATGGCGGTATCTTGTTCTAAAATGGACAATGCAGACATGATTGAAAAAAGCACCTCAAAGCTGCCTGCTGCACGATGGACACCTATGCGGATACGTCGCACGGGGGAGGCGGCGACCCCCTATGATGCGCTCTCTTCGCTTCTCGAGTAGGACTGTGGCATCATGAGGGGCATTGCTGGAGATGTGCGCGCTGCGGGCTTTCCATGTGCAGCGCTCAGCTCCCTGATGGGCGCATCCAGCTAGGCAGCAGCTGCAGATCGGCGCTGGCGTGTGATTTCCTGTTGCCGGATCGATGCCCCCCGACGGATATCTCTTGAGCCGAGCATAAGGCCAGTAGCCAAGAGGGGTACGTTTCTGCTTTGGTGGGAGCGTCTGCATTTCACCCTGCTAGGCATTGTATATGCCTGCAGAATTGGGGCCTATCGATTCGGTCATGCCGCCGATGCTCGGCTTATGACGAGCGCTCGCCCCAGCGTGTCGCCCGCATGCCTAGAGTTTGTCCAAACGCAAGACGACAGCTCCGTGTCGTTGTTTTCATACGCAGCGGCGAGGCATGGGCAAGATGGCGCGGGGCCGGGACTCGAGTCCGCGCTGGACCCGAGTCCAGCAATAGGAACTGATACCTGCGATCGCAGGCAGTGGGTGCAACGTTTCCAACGGCGAATCGCAGCAACCTTGAATCTGTGTGAGGCCGTGGAGAAGCCGCCATATGCGCGCTAAGGATGTACGCTCCAGCTTGCAGTCGATCAGAGCCTGAGCATCATACGGCACTTGGGCGTACCTGCGCTGCGTTTCCGAAACTGGGGCATCCATTGTAGCACCAAACGCTTCCACTCGTCGAGAGCACGCGCAGCGATTGAGACGCGAGCGTACGGAATCCGCATATATGGAGCGTGACAGAAGGTCGCTCCACGCAATCACTGCGAGCCTCGGAGCCTAAAAAACGCTGTACCGGGAAACATCTATCGTAGAGCACACGCTTCTTACAGTCACATGATTGGATCCCGACGAGTTCTCGAGACTATACACGAAAAAAGACGATAATTCTTGTGCTGTATTGAACAGCGCTCGTCGCTGAATCTCATGGATTGCTAGCTTTTTGCCATACCACGTTGATGGCTTTCAGCAGATTCATGAGGCGGCTTTCCACAGCTCCCAGTAAAAGTGTACTAAAGAATCAACAGCGTGCTGGGGTGGCATGTTTGCAGGAGCGTGACGCATTCGTCTACCTGAGCCCGCGCTAGTCGCGGACTCTCAAACGAAGCTCAGAGCAAAAGCATGGAGAGGCTCGGACGCAGCAGTCAACCCCCGAGCGCGCTGTTGTATGGACGCGAATGGAAAAGCTCGCGAGCCTCCATGGCAGTGCTTGCAGGGATCCAGTCGCGGGTCTTTTATAGAAGCGTAGCATCTTCTAAACACGAACCGGGAATCCTCGATTCCGGGATGCTTATCGGTCTCCTGGGGAGCATCCATTCTTCTGCACCAGGCGTTCAAGCTCCATCCGCCTCTAGAAAGGCGTCGGTGAACTGGGATGCATGTGGCGCTTCAGCGTTTTTTCTTCGGCGCGAGTACTCGCCTGGGAATGCGCACACTGCACACACCGATCGATAAAGCGTACGAAATCCCGTTCTTCTTGTTGTTGTTGTGGCTGCTGCTTTGAGATCACGTGACGCGACAGCTCCAGTGGAAGCGTTGAGGTTTGCACGCCGTTTCCCGACAGCTCTCGCGTATCCCAGAGCATTCGTTAGAAATCATTCATCCCGTCTGCGCTAAAAAGAAAACGTCAGTGTCGTCGTCTTAGAGTACGATAGCGTGCGCAGCATCACCCGGAGTTCTTGCGGGCTGGAGACGATGCACGTGTAGCAACAGGACACGATTGCGAGTTGGAATCGTCGTATCATTCCAATAAGAGCGACACGAGCCGGAACTCCGCAATCTATGTCTGCGAGGTCTCCGGTTGAGAGCCAAGCGCTTCCAGGGACTGTGGGCGCGAGCACTGTAGCTTCCCTCGCAGAGCTGGTGACTGGGGAACCAACCCCAGAGAGCTCGGCGCCGAACTCACGAGCCCAGCGACTCGTGCCATACTCAGGCGCCGCAGAGCCTCCCGACAACACCCGGCAAGATCGACCTGCAAAGCTCAGAGGGCTCCGTCGGGAAGTGTACGCGCTTACGGGCTCTGCAGCGCCGCCGTTGGCGCCTCGGGTTGCGCTACAGTCGCGACTGCCGGCGGCAAGCGCTCAAGTGCACTATGCAAAACGACCTTTTTCGAATCCAGCGCATCCTGCTGGTGCTGCCTTTCAGCTCTGGCACTGGGAACGTCATTCTCTGACGCAACGGAAAGACGCAGAGGCTTCTTTGACCCCTGAGGAAGGCGAGGCGGCATCTGCCGTTTACCCATTCGCACGTTTCGGCAAAAAACTGGAAACGCTTCGGTATACCGACGAGGAGTACAGCCGCTATCTGGCGACAATGCCTGTGCAGGGTTCTAGAGAACCATGGACGAAGGAAGAAACTGACACTTTGTTCCAGCTTGCGGAACGGTTTAACTTGCAGTTCGTCGTCATGGCTGACCGTTGGTCGGTTTTTAGTCCCTCCCCGAAGCGGAAACGGTCTGTGAATGAGCTCAAAGATCGATACTACACCGTTGTGCGTTCGCTGGCCCAGGTCCGTGCTGTCAGCGACCCCGGGTTCCCGCATTCGTCCCAAGATGCACTGCAGAAACACTGTCGAGCAATGTTGGCAAATCCGTATGATATAGAGTACGAAGACCGACGCAAAGCTCAATACGAAGAGCAATGCCGTCGACCTCGTTCTGAGCTCTTGCGCGAGGAAGCGGTTGTGCAACAGGCGCAGGAGATACTACGGGCCCGAAGGCTGAAACAGCGGGAGCGCCGCCGCTTGGAGCGACTCTTCCGTCGAGCGCTACCCGCACCACCAACGATACCATATGCCGAAGCAGCGGCATCGCTCGAGACCGTACAGCGGACCGAAATCCCAGGAGGGCAGTCGGCTTCGTGGGCGTCGACGGCTGCTTCGTCCGCGGGCTCGCAAGAAGCACCGCCCAACATCGCCAGGACGGCGAGCAATGTCGTCTCTGCAGCGAGTGCAGCCGTGGCCTCACGTAGGCCGAGGCGGGCTTCGCATCTCGCCGTCTTTGTACGGAGCAGTATGATGTTGGCTCCAGTGAGTCAATCGCAGCGTGTGCAGCGCCAGGTCGACCAAATGCTCGACGAATTGGGGGTGGGTATCCGTCCGACGCCCACCAGGGAGATTTGCGAAGCATTCGACGCGCTTCGCCAGGAAATACTCGTCCTGATTGAGCTTCAACGTCTGCTGAAACGGAAAGAAGACGAATTGCGAGCTGTGCGTCAGCAGAACAACTCCGCACCCGCCGAGCATCGAGCTCGAAGCAAGCGTCGCGGGAAACGCGACCACTCCGCGGAATGAAGCGTTCTTTAATGGAGATCACGTTCCTGTCAATGCTCTATGCGCATCCCGAGCAGGCTGGAACCGCACGCGAGGAACTCGTCAGCAGCAAGTTGCTGGCTCGCTGCAACCCGAGCTTGTTCACTAATTTGGCAATGGGTATTATCCCGTACACGAATGGGTCCCTCTGCTGCACAGCGCTTTGGGTATGGTGCAGCTCGATGCCAGCCGCTGATCATATACCGACCCTGTGCTGGGCCTGGTACTAGAGAACACACGAGGGAAACCCTCAGGCGCTATCTGTGTTGCCAGATGGTATGGTGTCGCTCGGAGAATGCGCGCGATCGGATGTTCTGCTGCCTATAGAGATTGAAACATGAGCTCACCCGATTTTACGGAGCGGAATGGATGAATCTTACGAGAGTCTTTCGAATGCTCAGTGGGTGCCAGCAGATATCCCAGCGGTATTTCCGCTGACGTCGTTGCACAAAACGGTACCAGAGCCGCATCGCCGTGGACGCAACTTTGGCGAAAGCAGTTCCATATGCGCTTGGTCCCAAGTGGTTTGTTCGCCGCGCACCTTTTCAGTTTGCGAGCCGAGCCACAGCATCACCGGGTCGCAGTGACGCTCGGCGTCTAGTGGCTTCACCGGCCGGAGCGGTCCGCTGCTGCTGGGGACCTCCCTGCTCTGCATTCTTTTTGACGTGATTGACGAGATCCAGCTGTCTCATTGCAACTTCAAGCGTACGCGCTACTGCTTTTGCGCATCCGGCTTTCACAGGATCCGGGCCTGTGATGACTTCACAGAACGCTCGATAGAGAATACTTCGTTTGCGCAGAATCCTGTCCAGGTGCATCGCCGAGAGCATTAGCAACTTCGACAAGCTGCATAATTCTGTCTTCGATGTACGGACGATCGTCCTCGTACCTGATACCGGATCGATCTTGACGGACGATCGGCAGGCTACGGCCAAATCATGCAGGAAACCGCGGCAAGCATTGTCTGAAGCTGGCATGATGACATCGAGTGGTGCATCCGGCCCGGATTCCCCGCAAAACCGCATTGTCGTAATGATCGCTTCTAACATGGCCTTGCTCATGTTCTTGAGTGTTTCATGGAATCGCAGGAGTTCAGCAGCTGCTTGCCATTCCTGTCCGAAAGTTCGCCGATTGGTAGAAATCAGCGTCAGGTGCGATATCTCATATCCGTCTTCCAAAAACAGCTCAATGCTTGACCGAGACGCGTAAAATCGGATGTCATCCGGATCTTCGGAAACTGAAGACTCACGGATACGCGCCAGATATTTTTCTTGCCTGAACGCTTGCGAGACAAGCAATCCACCCTCATCGAATGATAAAGTATTTATGTCCTACTGGGATGAGTCGGGATCTGCAATCCTCATGAATTCTCCGACAATACGCGTAAGTTTTTTCTCCATCTCCTCGGTGTACTTGGAGGGTGAGCCCGCCTTCAAGAAGGTCTCCATATCGTACAAAATGAGCACTCCGAGCACAGACTCAAACGCATCTTGGCCCATAGCGTCCAATGCCGACTCCAATACCGCTTCCGGATCAGATATGAATACCTCTGTGGCTGCACCAGGATGTTTGCTGCAATGCTGTGGGTTCTTTACCACGGCTTGTTTCCTGGGCGCCGAAGCAGGCGTCGCTCTGGAATCGATCGGCTTTGTCGCCGCACCCGTGGTAGGTGCCGTATCCGCGTCATACCAAAGTTCCCAAGTCGCATCGCAAAGGAGGCAGATCTCTTCGCCTCGCGGATAATCATCAGCGAGCTCGTGACAACACGGACGTGGCATGGCGAGCCTTGCAAACTACGCTACCGGCAAGCAGATACCGTATCCGCCGTTAAGCAGGAATACAATAGCTTGCCGCGACTTGGTGCACAGGATGCAAAAGCGTCTCTGGTAGACGCGCAATCGAAATTCGATCGTTTCTTTACTTGAAACGATTCGTTAGATAAAAAGGATAAAACGGATCATTTAAAATTCCCACAGGTCGATGTCGCATGGCGAGATGACCCTCCGAAGCATCGGTGCAATGGTGTGCGCTTCAGCGCTCAAGCCGCCGCATCAGAACAGAGCCGTGTATGCTATTTATTCATGAAAGGACTCCCAAAACAGTCCACTGATCGGAGCACCGTAGCGCTCTGAGCGAGAGGCTCCAAAGACTTTGGATATGAGTTCACAATTGAGGAATCCGGCAGTTCCCCTGGGAAACCCCTATTGGCGAGCTCCGAGGCGGGAGCTCAGGAGAACCCTCAAACAGTCCACTGCCGAGGTCCCAAGGCTACACGCTCGAGCAGCCATGCACGCGAATACGCAGACCAATGTGCAGGTGAAGTCGTTGGCAAGACCCATGAGATCTGCAGAAAACCGGGACCTGTCGGACCAGAACGCAAAAGCAGCAAACCGTTCAGATTGACGCGACACACGAAGGCACTGATTGATCGACGGAACGAGCTTCGGAAGGTCCTCGTGAGTATCTGCACACGAGCCGAAGCCGGCAACACTGCAACAGCCGCATCTCTCAAGGCACTGGAGAAAGCATACGACGAGTTGCGCAGGGAAACGAAGCAACTCGTCCGAGCAGACAAACGATCGTCAGCGAACAGTAAAAATGCCCATAAGGTCGAGCCCTTACACGAAAACAACAAGGAGCATGCGATCTGGAGCAAGGCCCGGATAGTGCAAGACGCCCGGTGCCGCAGCGCGACGTAGAACCGATCTACTACAAAGAAAAAAAATAAGAACGGCATTATCCCAGGTGCAGGAAGCGCGGACAAACCGCCGCAGCGAGCTCGTCGCGGAGGTCACTGCACATCGTCAAGATCCAAAATACTTGCACGAATACGCCGTTGGAGTCTCTCAAAAGGACCCTCTACCAACAACGAATAACCAGATCACTGGGCAGGGGAAATGCGAGGCCCAGCGCTGCATGAGTGATAGCCGGGCGCCGGGCACCGACGACGTGCCCCCTGAGTTGCTCAAACAGAAGCTCTCAGAATCTGATACATCTGGCTCACCAGCGATGTCAGATGAGCCCCCTACAGAACTGGCCAAGCGCTCGCTGGAGGTCTTGCAACGCATGGATGCTGAAGCGGCCATTCCAGAAATTTGGAACACGGCCGAGGTCGTGCCCATCCCCAACGGATATCCGCTAACGGATATGAATAACTATCGACTTGTTTACTTGATCCCGTCGATGATAAAGCGAATGTGCAGCATTGTTGCGAATCGCATTCATCGAGCTCTCGCTGAAAGCACATTCTTCGTTCCGGAGCAGGCCGATTTTCGGAGCCGTCAGGAGTGCATGAGCCACGTACTGATGGTAGTCGACGCAATGCAACGCCGCTTCATTCGGGAAGAACTACCAACTTACGCATGCTTTATCGATTTCGGAGCGACTTTCGTCACGATTCCGCACGAGGCGTTATTTCTGAAAATGTATCTAGCTGGTATCCGCGATCGGAACCTCGCTTTCTTCCGCGCACTCTACCTCGACTCATGGTTTTGTGTGCGCCTGGGCGACGGCGCGAGAACCCCAAAGATACGGATGAAACGCGGTATGCGCGAGGGTGATCCTTCATCACCGCTTCTATTCAAAATTTTTATCAACGATATCTTAGATCGGTGCCGAGAGTACGGTGTAGAGTTTGATTGCGCAAGCGCTGACAAGCCAGAGAAGGAGGGTCCTCACGGGCGCCGCCTTGCGGGGCTCATATTTGTCGACAAAGTTCTGCTGCTGGCGCCGAACCCGGAGGCGCTCGCTGCAAGTATGCGCGAGGTCAGTTCCTGGGCCGACCGCTCGGAGTTGACCATCGGTGCATCCAACTGCGGGGTCATGGTCATACACGGAGACTCGAAGAGCACCCGCGACCGCCCGTGGCTTCTGCAGGATAAGGACGTTCCGATCGTGGACAAGTACCGTTTGCTGCGGATGCACATCACGCCTACGCTCGACGTGCGAGCGCAACTTCGAGAGATAATCGCTGAGATGAAAAGCGCAGAGCACTAGTGCATCTCTTCCTTTGGAATTCGTCGATACCACTCGAGGTCTGGGGAAAGGTACCCGAGATTCGTACCATCTAGGCAGCGACCTCGAGCGGTGAATGGTGAGCTCTGCGCACGTCGTACCCGCATCGCGCATGCAGACTGCAGCCAACGTCGTGATGCGTATCTTGCCTGTATGTTTTGAAGAGCAGACTGCACCCAGTCCGCTCGCACTCGGATGTGAAATACAAAGCGTCCCGAAGGAAGCGATAGCGATCGGCTGCCGAGCACCTGTATGGTGTAAAAGGCTCAGCATGGACAATCTAGTTCAACCGGAATGCCACACTCACCGCGAAGCATGCAAAGCACACGTGGGTCAGGTGCATGCGAATGTAGATGAGTCGACTGCGCGGTGCGGAGAGACTCCAAACACTCGTTAGGAACGTAGAAGGTCTCAATACCTCCAAAGAACAGTTCGCAAGATAGTATGGACTTGCCAGTGAGGAAAGTGTCGAGTCTCCTACGTTGGTTGGTCGCTATTTGTAGCATACAATCGAACATGTGCGAACAACGACCGGTGCAAGGTGCTGGCGCCGCCTTTCGTCACCCGATACACACTCTGACTCGCTAAGGCGCACGTTGGAATGCCGCTGACCGATCCTGGCCCCGTGTCATATCCGAACGCCACCCGGTTTCCTGGGAATTCACTGCAGCTACTGTCGGGAAGCGAATGCTGAGACTCTGACATACTTACGCGTGCAGTGCTCACGTTGTCAAAAGGTGCGAACCCGCTGTTTTGAATGACTGCAACTTCTACACGTAGTTTTCGTTGATGAGGGGCGAGCGCTCACACTGAGCGCAGCGCCTGCACCCGTTGGCTCACCTTCCGAGCAACGTCGCTCGCGAATATCCTCACCAAATACACAAACCACTCTCGAGGCGGAAGGTATCGCGAACCGCGGGAGCATGCAGGCCCAGCGACTCGCGCACCTCCTCCTGTTTTCCGCCGAGCACAGGTTCGTGTCTCTAAACGGTGACGCGTTCCAGACTTGATTCCAAAGCTGAGACTCGGTTACCCGGACTCATTCTAAAGCAGATATTCATCAACAGCGTCCTGATGAGAAGGCAGTCTTGCATGCAAAGATTCTCGGAGAACAAACTGATGATGATAATGAGATACGAAACTGCGTCAGTTGAACCATGACACGAGCCGATGTCCTCAGGGATACGGAAAAAACGCTCTGTCTCGATGCGGTGTCCGCTCTGGCGCTATGGGTACGCTCAGAATGCTCGGCTCGTGAATGATCGCATGAACGAGTCACAATCCAAAGGAAAAACTCTGGGTTGCGTTTCGTGGATCGTATCGTGACTGGAATGGAATGCTGGATGCTTTCCTGAACCCGTGGCGAAAAAATCGAATAGGTCTGCTTTGCTAACTTGGGTATAGACGCTAAAGTTTGGATGCCTTGCAAGTGTCATCGACAGAAGCGTTTGCACGCGTTTTTCGTCGATGACTGTTTCAGTGTGTGTGTGTGTGTGTCCTCTCTGTCGCCCGTATATCCGGATTCCAATACACTGGTCTTGATGCATCTGCGTCCAGTTCTGTCGTCTTTGGACGACAAATATTGATGGTAGCGTGCAGGTCCCGGTTTCTCCGCCTCCGGCTGTTGCCGACGCATACCAGGCTCATACGAATGTTGCGATCA
>Ga0123519_10003361_pt1 | contig 26519 bp, 23 predicted proteins | sample YelNatPaOPRAMG02_FD_87396 | JGI IMG/M metagenome (GOLD analysis project Ga0123519, IMG submission 87396) | Hot spring microbial communities from Yellowstone National Park - Yellowstone National Park OP-RAMG-02 (version 2) | ecosystem: Environmental > Aquatic > Thermal springs > Hot (42-90C) ...
GCCCTGGTCATCGGCCTCCCCGCCGCCTACGTCCTGTCTCGCTATCGCCTGCCCGGCAGCGGCGTCATCGATACGGTGCTCGACCTGCCGATCGTCCTCCCGCCGCCGGTGATAGGGATCAGCCTCCTGATCTTCTTTCAGACCCCGGCCGGGCGCTGGGTCGATCACATCACCCCGCAATGGGCGGTGGCCACCAGCAACAAAGTGCTGAGCCTTCTTTCGGGACACGCGATCGAGGACGCCCTGGAGTGGACGTACACAACCCGGGGGATCATCGTTGCGCAGTTCTTCGTCGCCTGCTCCTTCGGCGTGCGGGCGATCAAGGCCGCCTTCGACACGATCGGAACCCGCCACGAGGAGGTAGCGCGCACGCTGGGCTGCACCAAGCGGCAGGCCTTCTTCCGGGTCGTGCTGCCCATGGCCAGCGCGGGCATCGTCGCGGGCACAATCATGACATGGGCGCGGGCAATCGCCGAGTTCGGCCCCGTTCTGTTCTTCTCGGGAGCCACGCGCTGGAAGACGGCGGTCCTGCCTGTGGCGATGTTCCTGAGCTTCTCGGCGGGCGATATCGAGGGTGCCGTGGCCCTGGTGCTGATCATGGTCGCGATCTCGGCCGTGACGTTGCTGACGTTCAAGAAGCTGGGCGGGCGCGGGTACCTGTGGTAGCGCACAGTCGGCGCGCCGCCCTGAAGCCGTAGTGTACAGCATTTGGAGGGAACTGGCTCAATGGTGAAGCTGAGGCTGTATGCCGCGCTGCGCGAGATAGCAGGCGCCAAGGAGGTGGAAGTCGAGGGAGACGACCTCACGGTCAAAGATGCACTCGACCGCTTCACACAGCGATTCGGCGAGAAGGCGAGGAAGGTCCTGTTCAACCAGGAAGGCGAGGTGTGGCCCAGCGTGCTCCTGCTCGTCAACGGCGAGGCCGCCGAACGCGGGCAGGAGACGCGCGTGAAGTCGGGCGACACCGTCTCGGTCCTGCTCCCGACCGCCGGAGGGTAAGAGCGATCATGTCGACAGAGCCCCTCATCCAGGTTCGGGGCCTGTCCATCCGGTTGGGCGAGTTCGCGGTCCACGACGTCGACCTCGAGGTCCGCAAGGGCGAGTACTTCGTGCTCCTGGGACCCACGGGGGCCGGCAAGACGGTGTTGCTGGAATGCATTGCGGGCCTGCATCGGCCGAACCGGGGCGACATCTTCGTCGGAGGCGAGCGAGTCAACGATGTCCCGCCCGAGCAGCGTGGCCTGGGGTACCTGCCCCAGGACTACGCGCTGTTCCCGCACCTCACCGTGGAGCAGAATATCGGCTTCGGCCTGCGCCTGCGCCGGCGGCCGGCCGCCGAGATCGCCGCCAGGACCGCTGAGCTCGCCAAGCTGCTCGGCATCACGCACCTGCTGCGCCGATCTCCCACTCGCCTGAGCGGCGGCGAGTGTCAGCGGGTGGCCCTCGCACGCGCCCTGGCGATCGGCCCGAAGGTGCTGCTGCTGGACGAGCCGCTCAGCGCGCTCGACGAGCAGACGCGGGAGGCGCTCTGCGCCGAGCTCCGCCGCATCCATGGGGAACTGGCGACAACCACCATCCATGTCTCCCACAACTTCGAGGAGACGCTGGCCGTCGCCGATCGGATCGGCATCATCCATCAGGGGCGCATTCGCCAGGTGGGCACTCCCGACGAGGTGTTCCGCCGCCCGGCATCCGAGTTCGTCGCTCGCTTCGTGAGATGCGACAACATCTGGGAGGGGCAGGCCTTCAGGTCGGCGCGAGGGTCGACGGTAACCGTGGGCGGGGTGCGCTTCGAGACCTCCGAGGCGGCGGAGGGCCATGTGCTGATGACCGTCCGTCCCGAGGATGTTGAGCTCTCGACCCCCGACGGCCGGGTCAACGAGGTCGTCGGCCGCATCACCCGCGTGGTGAACAAGGGCGCCGTCGTCCGGGTGGATGTCGGCGCGGGGGTGCCCGTGGTGGCGCTGGTTGGCCGGCGGGCCTTCCTGCAAAGCGGCCTGCAGGTCGGCGCCCAGGTCGCAGCCTCCTTTGACCCGGACCAGGCCCACGTGCTGGTGAATCACGGGGAAACGTCGGCCCTTTGACACGCAAGCTGGCCCGTCCGCATTGACACCCGGGCCGGGCGGCCCCTAGAATGCGCCAGACCAAGCAGCGCCCGCACCAGAGCGGGCGCTCGGCGTGAGGGGGGCTAGATGTCAGGTGATACTCGTCGGACGGCCGACTTCCACCCCGAGCTGCGGAAGAACATCGTCACGCGGGAGTGGGTGATCATCGCAAAGGGCCGCGGCAAGCGGCCCTCGGACTTCACGTCAGACGGGGCAAAGGCTGCCGCACAGGTGCCGGAGTGGGACGCGAGCTGCCCGTTCTGCCCGGGGAACGAGGGGATGACTCCTCCGGAGCTGTTCGCTCTCCGCGATGGCCGGCCCAGCGAGTCCGGCTCGCCCGGGGCCAGCGAGGTGCCAGCCGGGGGCGCGGCGGGCACGCGCACCAGAGAATGGATCGTGCGCGTGGTGCCCAACAAGTTTGCGGCGCTTCGCAGCGACGGTTCCGACCGGACCTGGCAGGAGGGGGTCTACGCTGCGAGAGACGGCTTTGGCGCACACGAGGTGATCGTCGAGGCCAGAAGGCACGACCATGACATCTGGCAGATGGAGACCGCCCAGGTGGAATCCATCATCGAGGCCTACCGCCAACGCTACCTCGCGCACGAGTCAGGGGAGACCCTGAAGTACGTCCTGATCTTCCGCAACCACGGCGTGCGCGCGGGAACCTCGCTCGTGCATCCTCACTCGCAGCTCATCGCAGCCCCTGTCATGCCCCGCGGGCTGCAGGAGGAACTGAGGGGCGCCGCCGGCTACTGGGAGTACTTGGGAAAGTGTGTCTTCTGCGCCATGATCGAGCAGGAAAGCAAAGCCGGCCGCCGCACCGTCCTGGAGACCGACCACTTCCTTGTCGTAACCGCCTTCGCCGGCCGGTACCCCTTCGAGACCTGGATCCTTCCCAAGCGGCACTCCATTCGCTTCGCCGACATGAGCGAGGAAGAGGCGAGCGACCTCGCGCGCGTACTGAAGGAGACGCTCGGCCGCATCGCCGTCTGCCTTGATCATCCTTCGTACAACTACGCGATCCACACCGCACCGGCCGCCGAGCACAACGTGCGCGCCTACCATTGGCACCTGGAGATCTTTCCGCGGCTCACAACGCCTGGCGGCTTCGAGCTCGGCAGCGACATCTACATCAACGTCACCGAGCCCGAGGAGGCGGCGCGCTTCCTCCGCGAGACGCAGGTGCCGACCTAGCGCAGCGCGGCCGACCGCGGCCGGCGTGGTTTCCCCCCACGGGGTCGCGGGCTCTGCCCCTCGCGCCCTTCCAGACTTAGCGGCTCGGACGCGAGCGGGACGCAGGCCGCGCCACGGCGGCGGTAGGGGAGGAGGGGGGCGATGATGAACCCTTAGAAACACGTGGCACCTCGCGCGGCATGCAGACGCCTGCGGCTGCGGGCGCCGCAAGCCCCGCGCGAGAAGACGGGAGCGGCCCGGGATTGCGGTGGACGAGTTCCGGGCCGCGGGGAAGCCGTGAGCATGTACAGGCCGCTGCGGTATATTGGCCTCGCCCTGGTGGGCTTCCTGATGTACGTGGGGTTCACGAGGAGCCCTGCTGCGCCCACTCGCGACGGCCGCGTGCACATCTCCTACTGGGAGAAGTGGACCGGCTTCGAGGGCGAGGCGATGCGGGCCGTCGTGGACGAGTTCAACCGCAGCCAGGACCGCATCCACGTCGACATGCTGATCATCAGCGAGGTCGACCGCAAACTCCTGCTGGCGACGGCCGGCGGCGTGCCGCCGGATGTGGTTGGGCTGTGGTCGACGAACCTGGCCTCGTTTGCTGACCGGCAGGTGCTGCTTCCGCTCGACGACCGGCTCAGGCGGTTCGGGATCAGTCGGAAGGACTATATACCGGCCTACTGGGACCTCTGCGAGTACAAGGGCCACATGTACGGGCTGCCCACGACGCCCGCCTCTCTCGCGCTGCACTGGAACAAGGCCCTGTTCCGGGAGGCCGGGCTGGATCCCGAGCGCCCGCCGCGCACGCTCGAGGAGCTCGACACCTATGCGGAGCGGCTCACGAAGAAGGACGACAGCGGCCGCATCGTGCAGATGGGCTTCATGCCAAGCGAGCCCGGATGGTGGAACTGGTCGTGGGGATACTACTTCGGCGGGGCCCTGTGGAACGGCCGCGACACCATCACCGCGGATTCGCCCGAGAACGTTCGCGCCTACGAGTGGGTGCGGTCCTACTCGCGTAAGTACGGTGTCGGCAGCCTACAGCTCTTTCAGAGCGGCTTCGGGAACTTCTCGTCGCCGCAGAACGCTTTTCTCTCGGGAAAGGTCGCGATGGAGCTCCAGGGCGTCTGGATGGGGAACTTCATCGACAAGTATGCCCCGGGCATGGAGTGGGGCGCGGCGCCGTTCCCGTATCCCGCTGAGAACCCGGAACTCGCGCAGGTGGCCTATGTCGAGGAGGACGTGATCTCCATCCCCGTCGGCGCGCGGCACCCGGACGAGGCGTTCGAGTTCATCCGCTTCGTGAACTCCCAGCGGGGGATGGAGCTTCTCTGCATGGGGCAGCGCAAGCACACGCCGCTGGCAAGGGTGAGTCGGCGGTTCCTGGAGACCCACCCCAATCCGTACCTCCAGGTTTTCATCGACGTCGCGAAGCGCAGCCGTCCATTCAGCGCGCCCAAGACGCCCATCTGGTCCGAGTACGCGAACGAGATGAACGCAACCTTTGATGAGATCTGGCTGGGCCGCAGCAGCGCGAAGGAGGCGCTGGCGAAGGTTGGCCAGCGGATGCAGAGCCGCCTGGACCGCTCGCTCGCGTCGCAGGCGCGCCGGGAGCGCGGCCGGTGAAGCGGCTCGAACGCAGACAGGCGCGGGCCGGGCTGGGCTTCGTCTCGCCGTGGCTGCTGGGCCTGGGGCTGTTCATGCTGTACCCGGTGGCGGCGTCGCTGTACTACAGTTTCTGCGAGTACTCGGTTCTCGATCGCGCGCACCCCGTTGGCCTCGCCAACTACGCCGATTTGCTCCGCGACGAGTTGTTCTGGAAATCCCTTGGCAACACTCTCTTCTATGCCGGCCTGTCCGTGCCGCTGGGGCTCGGGCTGGCCCTCGGACTCGCGCTGCTGCTGAACAGCGGCGTGCGCGGCCTGACCATCTACCGCACGATCTTCTTCCTTCCCGCGCTCGTGCCCATGGTCGCGCTGGCGGTCCTGTGGCTGTGGATCTTCAACGGGGAGTACGGAGTCCTCAACGTCTTCCTCGCTCGCCTGCACATCCCCGCTCCGGGGTGGCTCACCGATCCCGCGTGGAGCAAGCCGGCCCTCGTGCTGCTGTCGATGTGGGGCACCGGGCAGGCGATGGTGATCTTCCTCGCCAGCCTCCAGGACGTCCCCGTCCACCTCTACGAGGCCGCCGATCTCGACGGCGCAAGCTGGTGGCACAAGATCCGCCATGTCACGCTGCCCATGATCTCCCCTGTGCTGCTGTTCAACGGCATCATGGGCATCATCGGCAGCCTGCAGTTCTTCGCGGTCCCCTACATCATGACCCCAAACGGTCAGCCCGCCCGTTCCGCCTACTTCTACGCGATGTACCTGTACGACAACGCCTTTCTCTACCTCAAGATGGGGTATGCGAGCGCGATGGCGTGGATTCTCTTTGTGCTGATCCTGGCCCTGACGCTCCTCTCCTTGCGTCTGGCCGGGAGGTACGTTCACTACGAGGCCGGCTGATGCAGGCGAAACGACCGCTGTCTCGGGCCATCATCCACCTGATCCTGATCGCGGGATCGTTGGTCTTCCTCTTCCCCCTGTTCTGGATGATCAGCACCTCCCTGAAGCCCGTCGAGGAGACCATGCTGAGCCCGCCGCGCTGGATTCCCTCTGTGTGGCGCTTCGACAACTACGCGCGGGCGGTTAGCTACGGCCGCGACGTCCTCGGGTACATCCCGTTCTACGAGTACGGGAAGAACACGATCCTGCTCTGCGTGCTCGTCGTGACCGGCACGGTCCTGTCCAACGCCCTGATCGCCTACGGCTTCGCGCGGCTGCAGTGGCCCGGCCGGAACCTGCTCTTCGGCGTGACCCTGGCGACCATGATGATCCCGTTCCCGGTGCTGATGGTGCCGATGTTCGTGCTGTTTCGCCACCTGGGATGGGTCGGCACCTTCAGGCCGCTGTGGATCCCCGCCTGGTTCGGGTCGGCGTTCAACATCTTCCTGCTTCGACAGTTCTTCCTCACCATCCCGCGCGAGTTGTCCGACGCGGCAGTCGTGGACGGCTGCTCCGAGCTCCAGGTGTTCCGCCACATCATCATCCCGCTGTCTCGCCCCGCCCTCGCAGTGGTCGCCCTCTTCTCCTTCCTCTACACCTGGAACGACTTCCTCGGCCCCCTCATCTACCTGAGCGACCAGCGGATGTTCACGCTCTCGCTGGGCCTCCAGTTCTACCAGAGCCAGCATGGCGGCACCGAGTGGCACCTGCTCATGGCCGCAGCCACCATTGTCGTGCTGCCGATCATCGTGCTGTTCTTCTTCACCCAGCGCACCTTCATCCAGGGCATCGCGCTCACAGGCATCAAGGGCTAGCTGGCCTGCGGCGCCGCCGGCCCAGCTACGGCCGCGAGTAGGGGTCGGCAAGCACGGCCGCCCCGATCTGCTCGTGCGCCCGCGCCAGCGCGTCGATGACCTCTGTGTACGGCTCGCCCCGCACTGTGAAAAGCCCCCGGTTCGCCTGGCGCTTGTCGGAGTCGAAGTCGTACCAGATGAACCAGTGCGCGCCGATCACGAACGGCAGGTTATAGAAGTCTATCGTCACGCACGCGGCCTGGCGGGCACGGTCCGTCTGCGTCGGCACCGTCTCCGGGAACGACCAATCCAGGTGCTCCGGGTTGTTGTAGAGGCCGGAGTCGAGGGCCGGGACCGACCACTCGCCAATGATGATCGGCTTGCCCGTCAGCTCGTGCGCGGCCCGCAGCCGTTCCACGGTCTCCTCGCTCAGCCCCGGCTCATCGTTCTCTGGGTACCGGTTAATGGCGATGGCGTCGCAGGGCGCGTACAAGTCCAGGTAGTCGAAGTCGCCGAACATGAAGCGGTTCGAGAAGACGAGGGCGCCCGGATCCTCCGCGCGGATCGCGCCGACCGTGATCCCGACGTATTTCTTGACGATCTCTCGGGCGAACGCGCGGAAGTCGTCGGACATGGCCTCTGCCGATTTTCCCGGCTCGGGCTTCTCCGCGAGGATCGCATCGAACGACGCAAGATCGGTCCCCCAGGCCCGGTTGAGGGCCGCGATGTCGCCATAGCGCGCCGCGAGGAAGTCCCGCAGCGCGGCCGCGCAGTGGGGGGAGTAGACGTATCGCGGCAGGTCGCGGTGCGAAAGCTCGTTGTCGATGAACCACGCGGCGTGCCACGGCTTGCCGCGGACCAGCTCCGCGATCCGGTGCACTCGGGCCCGGTACGTCTCCGCGAACCTCGGGTCGAACGGGTCGGGGAACTGGTGGCCTGAGGCCTGCCCCTGGCCCCGCGCGTCGAGCAGGTGATCGTACTCGCCCCGGGAAAAGCCCGTCTCCAGCGTAAGAAAAGTGGCAAAAGGTCGCTCGCCCCTGGCCATCAGTTCGTCATTGATCCGCGCCCACCGCTGCACGTCCGTCCACCCGGCGAGGGAATTCGCCCGCAGGCGCCGCAGCCATTGTATGTCCTCTCGGTCCCGCGCGGCCTGGTCAGCCCCTTGCCTGCGCCAGGGCCCGTCAGTGCCGACGGAGTAAAACGCTCGACCCGATGGGCCGACCAGCCACCAGACATCATCGCAGTGCTCGATCCGAAAGCGTTCTCCCGAGCTGAAATGCGAGGGGGGCGCAGGACGGGTGACGGCCGGCGGCCGTTCCGGGAAGGTCGGGGCCGCCGCCTCAGGCGAGACGCGCAGGTCGGCAAAGAGCGCCCGGCCGTCGGTCTGGCGCGCCAGGCCCACGGCGATGCGCACCGCCTCCGCGGTCGGCGGCGTTCGCCAGAAGCTGACCTCAAACGGGGCCCAGTCCGGGCTTGGCGGCAAGCGCTTGCTCTCCAGGTACACCCGCCGGCCGCCCCGCACGAACTCGACCAGGACGGTCGCCGCGGGCTCTTCCCCCTCCGTCCTATACCAGCCGTGCACTGTGGCGCGCACCTGCGGCAGTGCCTCGCGGTACCAGTACCGGGCCCCCCAACTGCCCTGTCGCCACGGGCCGATGACGAGACACGGCCCCCTGTCCGGATCCACAGCGATGGCGAAGCTGGCGGCCGCTTCGGCGGCGACTCCCGGCGGCGGGAAGACCTGAGACTCCCACAGATCGGCCCGAATCGGAAGCTGCATCTCCGCGTTCACGCGCGCGCCTCCACAGCAGAAAATGAAGACCACTCCCGCAGCGGCTGCCAAGAGCGGGATTCGGATGGTCATGGCTGCTGGCCCATTCCGGCGGAATGCGCTCTGCGCGTTTCTCGCGGCCTCGGCGGCATGCCTGCTGCGGCGTGGGCCGGCGACAAGGATACGGTTGAAAGAGACAAGGGCGGCCGCGCGGGCGGCCCCTCACCCGCGGGCCTCTCGGAGGAAGCGCATCTCACAGCCGGAAGTCCCCTCGCAGGCCATGCTTGGCATCTCGAACGTGTACTCGCCGCCGAACTCCGCACACCACACCCGGCCCTCGGTGGGACATATCGTCCGGGCGACCCGCGCTGCGAGATCGCGGCGGCCGCTCTTGTCGAGCAAGCCCAGCCACGGGCACTCCTGGATCGCGAACCGCACCTGGGCCTCCTCGACACAGACCTCGAACCGATGGCCGTCGGCTGCGAGCTTCAGCGAGAAACATGCCGCGAGGTCCGCCGGCCCGTTGCCCGGCCGACCGGTCAGCTCCCGCGCCTTGCGCGCCTCGATCTTCGCCAGGACCTCCCACACCTGCCGATCCAGCTCCAGCGCATTGTCGAACCCGTGTGCTCGTTCGACCATCATGAACCACAGCCCGTCGACCGCGTGGTACGCGCGGCGCAGGTAGCTGGTCAGATGTCGCTCCTCGATGCACATGACGGCATCCCCCCTTCGGTGCTCGCGCTCGCACCTCCTCGCCAGCCAGGCAGGATGGACGGTTGCGCGGGAGGAATAAGTAACTTCGGCCCTCGAGGCCCTGACTGGAGAGGACGTTGGCCGGCCTCCTCGCGCGGGACTTCCATGTCCACACCAACCTGTCCGCGTGCGCGCATCCTGACGCAAGCCCGCGGAACATCCTCCGCGCGGCGCAAGAGGCGGGGCTTGAGGCGCTGGGCATCAGCGACCACATCGTCTACTCGGAGGACTGGGGTCGACCGGCTCTGGTCCGCAGCGCGATGCCCTCCCGGCTCGGCGACCTGCGGATCTACATCGGCTGTGAGGCCGAGATGGCCTCGCCGACCGAGTCGAAGATCGACGCCGAGTACGCCTCGCGCCTCGATTTCGTCATCATGTCGGCTAGCCATCTCTTCAACCCCGGGGTCCAGCGGCCGCCCTCCCTCGACCCCCGGGCAATGGCGTCCTACATGCTGGCCATGATCGACGGCGCGGTTGCGCTCGGCTTCGTCGACATCATCGCGCATCCCCTGTCCGTGCCCATGTCGCCGGTGCCCTTCCCCGAGCTTGTCGCTGCTGCGGACGTGCGGGGGCTCCGGCGGACCGCGGCGCTCGCCGCTCGGGCCGGCGTCGCCATCGAGTACAACCCGCGGTATCTGCGCGCCGCGCCAGAGGAGACCGCGCACCTCTACGCCCCCTTCCTCGAGGCCGGCTGCAAGCTCGCCGTTAACAGCGATGCCCATCACCCCAGTCAGATCGGCTGCCGCGGGCCGGAATACGCAACCGAAGAGGAAATCCGGGCAATGGGCATCGCCGAGGACAACCTCTGGCGGATCGAGGAGCGCGGCCCCCGCCGCCCCAGCGCGTGAGCGCTTACGGGGTTCCCCGCCGGGGGGATTGTGGGCCGCGGGATGCCGGCAGGAAGACCGGCTCCGGGTCGCGCTACTGTGCGCGTGCCACCGAGGCCTCGCCCGCGTTGGGGAGGACGTAGAACTGGGCATGAAGCGGGCTCTTGCCACCCCTGAACTTCATCACCCCGGGTTCTCCATACGCCGAGCCAGCGGCCACTGCGGCCCCTCCTTCCTCGCTGCGCGGACCTTCGCTGGGGCACGACGCGGCGAGCACCGCGGCTGCGAGCGCCGCCAGAATGCTCCGCCCAAGTTGTCTCGCCATCGGCGCCCTCCGGTCCGCGCGATGTGAGCCAGGCATAGTACGAGAGCCCCTTCGCGCGCAACCCCCACCGCCCGCGGCCGGAGAGACTTAGTAGTGCAGGCCGTAGATGCGCCTGGTTCGCCACCCGTCGACGCAGGCGACCCAGCGACCGTCGGCCACCCGATGGACGTCCAGGTGGTGCATGCCCCCGGCATTCCAGCCGGACCCGCCCGCCGGCCCAATGATGGGCGCGTCGCCGATCGGCTCCTCGCGATAGGCAACTGGCGTCAGCTCGGTGATGGCGAACGCCCACACCTGCTCGCCATAGCATTTGCGGCAGTCCTGCGCGAACCTGATCAGCCGTCCGCCGTCCTCCACGACCCGGCCGGCACAGCGGGCCGCACGAGGATCGTCCCAGATCAGCGGGCTCTGCGGATGCTCGGTCCAGGGACCGGTCAGCTCATCCGCATAGAAGAGCCGCAGGATCGAATGGTCGGCCGTCGCGGCGAAGAGCCACCATTGGTCGCCCCGCCGAATGATGGACGGCGCCTCAAAGGAAGCGCCCTCGACCAGCGTCGCGACGTGTTTCCATCCCAGCGGGAAATCGCTCGCCCTGTAGAGAGGGACCGACCTGGACCCGGGCGCCTCCAGCACCATGTAGTATTCGCCAGCCCACTGGAACACGTAGGCGTACGATAGGTCCCAGGGCTCGTCGAGCGCGATCCCCCGGTACGTCCAGTGCAGCGCGTCCGGGCTGCTCGCCATCCCGATCGACTTGTGCCCCCCCTTGCGCGCAGTCACCTCGAAGAACATGTACCAGACGCCGTCCTTCTGCGCCATGAACGGATCGGCGACGGATATCGCATCCAAGTCGGTGACATCGCGCGCGGTCAGCACGGGGTTGCTTGCCCCAGCGGCCGGACGCAGGCTGGTCGGCGAACTGCCCTCATAGATGCCGAGCGTCCAGTCGCGGGTCTCCATCGTGAAGGGGATCCCGCGCTCGCGGCCGACGAACACCCCCACGGCGAGGCCCGCCATCAGACATACGACCCCCACAATGACAGTTCGCAATAGGCCCGATCTCACCTGATCTATCCAGCCGCGCATTCACCCCCGGCGCCGCCCGGTCGCCGGCCGGTGAAGCGTTGCATGCAATTTACATCTTCCACGAATTCGGCCCGCTAGACCTCTTCGCCCGGGCGTTCGGACAAAGCCTTGTCGCCCGGCCGGACGCGCGCGAGCGCGCGTCCGGCCGCGCAGTCAGCGATGCCAGGTTCCCCTAGTCGGAGGCGAGGACGGCGACGAGCACAACCCCGAAGGCCAGCCAGAGCTGCCGATTCCGGCGTTCCTGCCTCTGCCGCTCCTCCTGGAGCTGCGCGTTCAGCTCATCGATCTTCTGCTGCATCCGCGCCATCGCTTCGGCATTGCGCTTCTCGACCGCGTCGATCTGCGTCCGGGTCTCGAGGCGCGCTTTGCCCAGGTCCTCGCGCAGCACCACGGATTCCTTCTCCAGTGACTCGACCCGGTTCGGCAGCGCCTCCCGCTCGGCCCCGGTTGTCTGTCCGCCGCCCGTCGCCTGCGCGACGACAACCCCCTCCGCCGGCGGAGCGGCCGCCGGCTCGGCCAGGGCCGCTCCCGCCAGCCCTGCGCCCAGCACCAACGCAACGACGAAGCCCGCGACGACACCTCGCATACTCATCACTGCTCCTCCATGGCTGCCACCGAGAGTCTCCCGTTCATGATCTTGTGTTCGACCTGCTGCCCGTTCCCACCCACCAGGCTCGATTCGCTGATCTCCACGACGGTATCCCCCTGTCCCTTCACCACGAATACCAGCGTGAAGAGAGTCGCTTCCGGCGAGTTCAGCACCGGAGCCTCGCTGCGCTCACCCCCGACTCCGACGACCTGCCCGTGGCCAGCCCGGCCTCCGCTCCAGGGGGACAGGAGCCGCCCCTCGTGGACGAACGCCTCGCCGCGCGACACGTATAGCAGGTCAAGCACCGTCGGGTCCCAGCGCAGCGAGATGCGCGCCCCGAAGAACTCGCGGGCGGGAGCCAGCTTCACCGCGATCGGTACCAGCGTCGGCTGCCCGTCCGTCTCCGCAGGAACGCGCTGCTCCGCCGGGTAGACGCGCAGCTCCGGCGTCAGCCACGGCACCTGCACCGAGCGGCTGGCCCTCGCTTCCTCCGCCCCGGCGGCGCTGGCCGTCACAGAGAGCGTGAGCTTGCCCGTGGGCATGCCCAGCGCGACCACCTGCCAGGAGAACGACTGCGTGTTGCCGGGATCCAGCCGCTCGGCAACCCGGGTCGGCGTCTGCCCCTCGACCAGCCTCAGGCCGTCAGGCAGCGTCAGCGTGACCACCAGGTTGCGCCCGGCCTGCGCACCGGCGTTGTTGACCACCGCCTTGACCTCGAACGGGTTGGGCGAGTAGCGGTTCTGCGGGGTCACGGAGAGCTTGTCGGGCGCGGTTAGCACAATCGCGAGCCGAGGCGGGCTGTTCACGATGACCTCGCGCTCCACGCGGTTCGGCTCGAGGTTCTCCGACACCACCGAGGCGGCTATCTTGAGCGCGCCCGTGTCCTCGCCGGTCGGGCGCACCTTCCAGCTCAACTGCCTTGTCTCGCCGGGAGCCAGCCGCCCAAGATCCGTCTCCGGGCGGCCCTCCCCAAGGGCCAGGCCCCTGGGCAGCTCGAGTCTGCAAACCGTCCCGCGCGACTCGAATCCCCCGCTGTTCTCGACATACGCGATCACCGAGAATGCCCTGGTGTCGCCGTACTGATAGTCCACCTCCGCCGGCGCCGTCAGCCCCAGAGAGAGGGCCGCCGGGCTCAGGCTCACTCCGCCCACTCCATACAGCGTGGCATAGGTGCGCGTCTCGCCCGGCGCCAGGGCGACCGGATTCCAGTACAGGGCGACCGCCGTATCCTGTTCCTCCTCGCCGTGCCGCGTGAAATCGGCGCCTGTGGGGAAGGGGAAGTCCCACGGCTGGTCTGCCAGCGTCCCCCAGTCCACCATCTCAAGCCGGTCGGGCGGCGTGAGGCCGGCTGCCCGCAGCGTCCCCTGCGAGATGACGGAGGGGTTTGCCAGCGAGTCGAAGGCCTGCCAGTACTCCGGCACCTCGTCGCCGACCATCCGCGTCGCCGTGCTCACGGCCCGCTCCCCCGCTCGCAGGGGCGCGCCGTCGTTCGTGCCGAGCATGGTGTCCAACATCACGCGCAGGCCGACCGACACCGGTCGCGTGTTGTGATTCGTGATCCGATAGGAGATGCGTGCGGCGTCCTTGACGCGCGTCGTGGGGCTCCTGGCGAACCCCAGTTCCTGGACAACCTCGAGGCCGCCGATCGTAGTCGTGCAAGAGATAGCGTCCCCGACGATTCTGGGCGGGCTGGTGACCATCCCCACGCGGGCCTTCTGGCCCGCGCGCCGCGCGGTTGCCCCGCCGAACAGGAACGGCTCCCCGTCGACGAGAACCGTCGTGTACGAGGTCCACGGATCGCGGCTCCCGTAGATGAGCACCTTGTTGTCGTCGGCGGACCGGGAGGGATCGCCGCCGGTCGTGTCCACCGCGAACCGGCCGGCCTCCTCCGGGCCGCGGTTCACCCGGATGCGGATGAACTCGTTGCTGACGGCCACCACGCGGCCGTCGCCCTCCTGCTTCTCGGCCGCCAACGCCCCCGGCGGCAACCAGGGCGTCGCGGCCGCGGCGGCGATCGCTGCCATCACGCTTGCTGTCAACCAATCCCGACGACGGAACACTGTCTACCCTCTCCCAGATCAGCCTCGGCTTCGCGGCGGCTCTCACGCGTGGGAGGCGATTATTCTCTCCTCACGGAGGAACCGGAGAACACGAAGGTCACCGTCACCTTGCCGGGCGCCGGCTTTCCCTTGCCCATGCCGCCCTTGAAGGCCCACCCCTTCTGGACCGCACGCACCGCCGCGTCGTCCAGCATCTTGTGCCCGGAGCTCTTTGCGATGAGCACCGACGTTACCGCCCCGTCGCTGCCCACCGCCACCACAAGAGTGACCGTGCCGGAGATCCCGCGGTCCATCGCGTCCTTGGGGTAGATCGGCAGCGGACCCCCAACTATGCTCGGCCCGTAGCTGGGGCCGGCCGGGACTTCCTTCTCGCCGCCCGGGCCGGTGGCCTCGGAGCCAGCCCCCACGGGCCCGGAGGGCTCGACGCCGGTCTTCGCCGTGAGCACCCTGGGCGGGGCCGGCGCGGCTCTGGCCGTGCCGCCTGGGCTGGAGGCGCGCCGTGTCTGGGGCTTGGGCGTGGTGGTGGGAGTCGAAGATTCCCTCGGTGGCGCATCGGGCCGGCCGCCGCCACCAAGGACCACCGGCTGGTCGCTCCGCTCCGCCACCGTAAGCTCAATGGGGATCAGGACGTCGGGCCGGGAAGGAACGCGCGTTGCCAGCAGGGAGATGAGCGTGAGCACCGCGAGATGGAATCCCACCGAGGACGCGGTGGCGATGCGATAGCGGCGGCCCGCCGGCATCGGCGCGACAGGAAGGGGCGGCTGCAGTGAGGTGCTCGACATGCCGATCCCCTAGCGCCAGCGCCGGTCGACCGCTGCTGCGCCCGGGGCGGGCTTCTTGTGGGCGGCCAGCGCGATGCGGTTGTAGTTGGCGAGGCGGACCTCGTCGAGCGCGGCGACCAACTGTGCGTACGCAACCTTTTCGTCCGCGAGCACGACCACCTGGGCATCAGAGCGGGCCCCGCTGGCCCGGTCGAGCGCCGCTCCGATCTCTCCCGCCGCCACCGGCTGCCCGTTCACGTGCGCGGGTTCGCCCGGCCGCAGAGTCACCACGACGCGCTCCGGCACCGGCTGTGCGGATTGGGCCGAGGGGAGCCGGAGCGGAAGCCCCATCCGGGCGCCGGCGAAGCTCGACGCCACCGCGAAGAAGATCAGCAGGTTGAACACCGTGTCGATCATCGCGGTGAGGTCGAGGTATGGGCGCAGACGGCGACGGCGCCGCGGCAGCACAAACGCCTGGTTCATTTGGCCACGGCCTCCGTCGTCTGAATGTTGAGCAGCTCCGTTACCCGCCGCTCCATCTCATGCGTGAGCGACTCCACGCGTCCCGACAGCCAGTTGTAGACGACCATGAACGGGATGGCGATGCACAGGCCGGTGAAGGTCGTGATGAGGGCCTCTGCGATGCCCTGCGAGAGTGCGCTCGCATCGCCGATACCCCCGCCGGCCATCACGTGGAAGACCTTGATCAAGCCGGAGATCGTGCCGAGCAGCCCCAGCAGCGGCGCGATGGTCACCATGGTAGCGAGGACGGACAGATGTCCCTCGAGGACGGGCTGCTGCGCCAGCGCCACCTCTCGCGCGACCTCCCGGAGGTCCTCCTTCGGCATCCCGAAGTGGGCGAGGGTCGCGCTGAGCACGCGGGCCACTGGCCCCGGCGTCGCCTCACAGACCCCGCGCGCCTCCTGCGGTGAAGAGCGCTGGAGCGCCGAGCGAACCTTGCCCATCAACTGCTCGGAGTCCGCGTTCGCGTTTCGCAGGTAGAGCCACCGTTCGACCGAGACTATGAGCGCAATGACCGAGCACAACAGCAGCGGAATCATAACGATGCCGCCGCGCGCGATTGGTTCGAACACTGCTGCATGCCTCCTGGGTGGCGCGGCTGCGTCCCCCGCGCCGGTCAGCTCCTTAGACACGGAACCGCCCGCGCCGTCGCGCCGGAGGCGGGATATTCGACAGCGCGGACCCGCCCAAAAGGTGAGCGGGCCGGTTCGGCGAAGCCCTGGCAGCCACTCCCGAAGGTGATGCAATCGTGGCCGCCCGAACGCCGCGAGCACCCAAGACGCGCCACGAACTCGCCCGCATCGGCGAGGACCACGCGGCGCGGCACCTCGCGTCGCGGGGCTACCGCATTCTCGCGCGCAACTACCGCGCCGGCCGGGGGGAGGTGGACATCGTGGCGCAGCGTCGCGATTTGCTGGCGTTCGTCGAGGTGAAGGCGCGCAGCTCCGACGAGTATGGCGCTCCCCGCGAGGGCGTCGTCGCGTGGAAGCAGCGCCGCATCGCTCATGCCGCCGCGGTCTACCTGGGCTCGGCGGCGCGGCGCGACTGGAAGACGCGCTACGACGTGATCGAGGTCTACCTCTCGGCCGACGGCCGCGTGCGCCGCGTCGAGCACATCGAGGGGGCCTTCGACGCGAGCTGACCGCGGCTAGCGCGCGCCGCTGCTGCCCCCGCCGACACCGCCGCCTCCACCGCCCGAGAAGCCGCCTCCGCCCCCGGAGGCCGAGGAAAACGAGCTGGTCGCAGTCGCCAGCGTCTGGCTGAACGAAGACAGCGCCGCCCCGACGGCGTCCACCCCGCGCAGAGGCGAGCCGCCGGGGGTAACCCAGTGCGCGAACGCGGCGCCGGCCGCCGTCTCCGCCACCTGTGGATAGAGCTCCTTGAACTGCTCGATGACGCGGTCGGCCACCCCCAGCGTGATGGCGTACACCAGGTACTGTTCCCACAGCGCGACCGCGGGCGCGGGGTACTCCTTCAGGCGGGAGAAGTCGGTCAGGTATCGCCGGAAAGCCTGCCAGCGATGGAGCAGCGCGGCGGATTCGCGCGTCCGCCGCCGGATTGCCGTGCTTGCGACGATCAGCGCCATCCCGCCGATCCCGGTCAAGGCGGCGCTGGGGGAGTTGAACAGGCCGGCGATGGGAAAGGTCGCGGCGAACACGGCGCTGCCGATGCCTATGCCCACGCCCATCGCCCGCTTGCTCGCCGGATCGATAACCCGCAGCTGCTTGCACTCCCGCTTCGCGAGCCGCTGCCACGACTGGAAGCGCTGGTAGGCCTTCTGCGGCTCCCGCTGGCTGTTCTGCCGGATCGTGTCCATCGAGACGACGTTTCCCTGCACACCGTGAAAGAGCATGCCGCCGATCAGGTAGCGCTCGGAGTCGGTGAGGTCGCCCTGCCGCTGGGGCACGCGCTCGAGCGAGTACTCCTGCCTGGTGCTCTCGCCCAAGAGCCCGCCGAGGACGGGGTGCTTCTCGCTGGTGACGATGAGGCGCAGCGCGCCGCGCCGCACCAGGTCCATCACGGTCGCCGTGACGTCGTTGGGCCCCAGGCTCTCCCAGTGCAGGAGGTACGACAACTGAACCGGCGTTGACGGGGAAGGCGGCTCCCGTTCGTACATGGGCGGGTTCGCCTCGCGGTACTCGGTCCCGTAGCGCAGATACAGGGCGAGCCAGATCGCAAAGCCGCCCAGCACGACCGCCAGGGGAACCAGGACTTGCGCGACAAGTCTTGCGCGGGCCGCGACTCGGGCGCGGTTCGCGGCCGCCACCCACTGCGCTTCCTGTGCTTCAATGCCGGGAAGCGCCCTATCGGAGGTCGCTCGGGTGGCGTTGGGGACGAAGTCGGCGGGGAACACGGCGCGCAGCTCCACCATGTTGTTCCGCGGCAGGGGATCGCAGACCAGCTCGATCCTCTCGGGCGAGATGGTGATCCTGCCCCACAGGGGGCCGTGCGCCCATGCCCGCACTGTGCCGTGGGGCGCCGCCTCGGGCAGCGTGACCACCACGCGGCTGCTCTTCGCCTGCCAGGCGTGCTCGGGCTCAATGGCTTTCCAGTACAGCTCCGCAATGTCGGCGTGCCGCACGACCGCCCCCAGGAGGTCGTACTCGAGGACGAAGGTGCGGGTCTCATCCGTCGCCGCGTAGCCCCACGACACGCGCACATCCCGCCCGCGCCGGACGACGTTGTAAGTGCCGGGCTGCTCGACCGGGTCCAGGCGGTACGGCCGCCCGTTCTCGGACACCACCACATTTGCGATCTGCACGCCGCGCCCCAGGGGGATATCGCGATCGAAACCACGGAAGCTGCCCCTGAACACGACGTCGCGCGTCTCCCGCACGTGGACTGACCCGTCCGCCCGAACCTCCCCGGCCACGTCCATGCGCTGGAGGTAGTGGCTCCTGGCGGACGCTGGCCGCGCAAGGGCCAGCATCCCTGCGAGTCCAACGACAATCGCCGCGCACCTCGTCATCCGCATGCTCCGGCCCCCAATCGCCAGGCCCCTGTCGGCCCTCGCGCGCCGCGCCACTCGCGCGGCGCTCATGCGCCTGCGCCGCGCCGGCTTCCCGCTTCCTCTTGCACGGCTGTGCTATTATGCCTTCCGGTCGAGGGAGGGCCGCGTCCGTGGATTCTGCTGGCGATGAGCTAACATACCGGGTCGGTGGGCACGAGGACCTGCTGGCCGCGGCGCGGCTGTATCTGGTGTCGTTCCCAGAGACGCTCGCGCAAATCCGCGCGCCCGACCTCACCCCTCACCCGGTCGCCGACGTCATGGCCGCCTGTCTGGCCGCTGAGCCCGATTGCCTGTGTGTCGCGCAGACGCAGGGCAGGTTGGTCGGGTACGTCATCGCAGTCGTGAACGTCCGGCGCGTGTGGCGCGCCGCGGTGTTCCGCGGGCTGGCCCTGCGGTGGGTCGCGCGCTGGATCAGGGGTCTCTACCGCCTGCCGCTGCGGTCCTCGGCGATCCTGCTGGAGGACCAGATCGCCGGCTGGCGGTCCTCGTGCCGCTCGACAGCCGAGTGCCCGTCGCGTATACTGTCGATTGCGGTGGCGCCAGAGTGGCGCGGGCGCGGGGTGGGTACGGCTCTGCTGAAGGCGGGCCTCGCGCGCCTGCGTCGAGCCGGAGCGCGGTGTGTTCGACTGGAGGTGCGGCCGACGAATGTCGCCGCCCGACGAATGTACGAGCGCGCCGGGTTCCGGGACGTCGGCCGCATGCGCGATGCGCGCGGCGAATGGGAGATAATGCTGCTCGACCTCAAGACGGCAGACGCGCCATGCGCTTCGTGAGGCGGCACCCCTGGGCCGTCCTCATCGCCGCGCTGCTGGCGACGGCCGGCATCTACTCCTGGGCGGGAAGCCACCTTGCCTGGCGCCGGGCCCTCGCTGCGGCCGGCTTCCTCGACGAGCTGACCCCGCCCGGGGCCGGGGACCGCGTCCTCATCATTGCGCCCCATCCCGATGACGAGGCGCTGGGGTGCGCCGGTTTGATCCAGCAGGCCCTCTCCCGGGGCGCCCAGGTCCGGGTTGTCTTGATGACCAACGGCGACGCCTCGGAGCTGTCGGTCATCTTCGCCGAACGAGAGCTGCCGCGCGCTCCCTCGGCCTTCCTCGAGCTGGGGCGCAAGCGCCAGTTGGAGAGCATCAGCGCGCTGTCGCTGCTGGGCGTGCCCCAGGCCGACGTCTACTTCCTGGGCTATCCGAACAACGGGCTCCTGCAGCTCTGGCGCCCCGAGCACTGGCCGCGGTCCGATCCCTACCTCTCCCCATACACCCACGCCTCCTCGGTGGCGTACAAGCGAGCTGTCACGCCCGGCGCGTCCTACTGCGGCCAACAGGTTCTCAACGATCTCGTGGGTTTGCTCCAGCAATTCCGGCCCACCCACATCTTCGTCACCCATCCCCGGGACATCCATCCCGACCACTGGACCACTTACTGCTTCACGCGCTACGCGCTGGCGACCATCGCCGCCCGGGGCGGCGACTGGGTCGCTGAGACCAACGTGTACGGCTACCTCGTCCACTGGCCGCGCTATCCGGCCCCGAGGCGCCGGGCCCCGGCCCTTGACCTCCTGCCGCCCCGGGAGCTCGTCAGCGACACCTCCCGGTGGATGAGCCTGCCGCTCACCGACCAACAGGCCGCCCGGAAGGAAAAGGCAATCCGCCTCTATCGCTCACAGGCGCCGACCTTCGACCGGCTGCTGCTGTCCCTGGCGCGCCGGAGTGAATCTTTCGAGGAGCTGCCGAACGCGGCTGCGGAGCCGGACGGGGCGCTCGAGTGGGCCGCCCCCACCGGCGGCCCGCGCGGCCTGCGCGGCGCGGAGGTCACGCGGCTCAGTCTCGCGGTTGGCGGCGACGGTCCTCAGACGGCCCTGGTCCGGGCCGCGGAGCCCGCTGTTCCCCGGGACGGCTACATCGCCGTGGACCTGCGCGCGTGGGATGACGCCGGCCAGGGGCAGATCACCACGGTCTATCTCCTGCCCGGCGGGAGAGCGGTGACGCGCCGACTCCATTCAGATCGCGCGCCCTTTACACCGGCGGCTGTTGTCCAGCAGGCCGGCGAGGGCCAGTACCGCGTTAGCGGCGCCTTGCTTCCGCCCGGCGCGGTCGAGCGTGGGGCGTTCGTAACGTGCTGGGGCAGTGTCAGGGACCGCATCGCCGCCCTGGCCGCCGCGGCTCTTGTGGCGCCGCTGGCACAGCGAAGCGATCGCGCTCGATAGGGGGTGTGCTGCCCCACGTCACCGTGCGCCGTCTCTGCTCGCGCGGGCGGGCGCCTGCGGCGTCGCACGCGCTCGCGCAGGAGGCAAGCGCGTTGCTGGCGAAAGGACCGCCGATGCTCGCACGCATCGACAGTTGCGCGGTCCTCGGCATCGACGCCCATCTCGTGCGCACGGAGGTCGATGTTGGCTCCGGCATGGCGAAGGTCACCATCGTCGGCCTGCCCGACCTCGCCGTCCAGGAGGCGCGGGAGCGCGTCGCCTCCGCCGTGCGCAACTCCAACTTCTCCTTCCCGACCGGCCGGGTGACGGTCAACCTCGCCCCCGCAGACATCCGCAAGGAGGGGCCGTCCTTCGATCTGCCCATCGCCCTGTGCGTGCTCGCGGCCACCGAGCAGATCGCAGGCGATGACATGGATGACCTGGTGGCGGTCGGCGAGCTGTCTCTGGACGGCTCGGTCCGACCGATCGCAGGCGTCCTGCCGATCGCCCTGGCGGCGCGCGCGGCAGGGCGCGCGGGGCTCATCTGTCCCGCGGACAACGTGTCGGAGGCCACCATCGTGGAAGGCCTCAGCGTCTATCCGGTCCGCACCCTGTGGGAGGCCGCCGAGGTCGTCGCCAACCGCGCCGCCCGAAAGCCAGCCCCCTCCACCGCAGGCGACTGGCAACTGTCCGATCCCGCCTACGCGACCGATTTCTCCGAGGTCAAAGGCCAGGCGCATGTGAAGCGCGCGCTGGAGATCGCGGCCGCCGGCGGGCACAACGTGGTCATGGTCGGGCCGCCGGGCGCGGGCAAGACCATGCTCGCGATGCGCCTTCCCACCATCCTGCCGCCCCTGACGATGGAAGAGGCGCTCGAGGTGACCAAGGTGTACAGCATCAGCGGCAAGCTGCCCAGCGGCGCCGGCCTCATCACCACCCGCCCTTTCCGCGCCCCCCATCACACGATCTCCGCCGCGGGGCTGGCCGGGGGCGGCTCGGTGCCGAAGCCCGGCGAGGTCTCGCTCTCCCACCACGGCGTTCTCTTTCTGGACGAGCTTCCCGAGTTCGGCCGCGATGCCCTGGAGGTCCTGCGCCAGCCTCTGGAGGACGGGGTTGTGAATGTCAGCCGCGTATCGGGCGCGGCCACCTTCCCGGCCCGCGTAATGCTGATCGCTGCGCTCAACCCCTGTCCATGCGGCTACTACACCGATGCGACCCGAAGCTGCTCCTGCTCGCCCACCAAGATCCGCCGCTACCTCCAGCGCATCTCCGGGCCGCTTCTTGACCGCGTCGACATCCACATCGAGGTGCCTCGGCTGGCCAAGGAGGAGCTGCTCGGTGAGGCGCGGGGCGAGTCCTCCGCCGCCATCCGGGCCCGCGTGCGACGGGCCAGAGAGAGGCAGGCTCTGCGCTTCGGCAGCGATGGCATCTTCTGCAACGCCCACATGCGGCCCAGGGAATTGCGCGCTTACTGTCCCCTCAGCGACGACGTCCGCGCCTTCCTGAGCAGCGCGATCGACCAGCTCGGCCTCAGCGCCCGCGCATTCGACCGCATCGTCAAGGTCTCCCGCACCATCGCCGATCTGGACGGCGCCGACCAGATCGGCCTGGCGCACATCAGCGAGGCGATCCAGTACCGCGCGCTCGACCGCAAGCTGTGGGAGTGACCGTCGGTTATGCCTCAGGGCCGGGTCGCCTTGCCAACCCCTTCCGGCGGCGGCTATAATGCTCGGGTCGGAGGCCGGACCGCGACCCGGGGAGAAAGCCGGGCCGCTGCCGCGGCGCCGCGGGAAGCCAGCCATGGTTGCAGCACACACGACCTGTCAGAGTGACATGCGCGCGGCGCACGCTGCGGGCGCACTTCCATGAAGCGCCAGACCATCGTGGCCGGCGCCAGCATCATGATGGTCGCCACCCTCTTCAGCCGCGTGCTGGGCTGGGTGCGCGATCGCGCCATCGGTCACTTCTGGGGCAACACCACTCACACTGATGCCTTCTGGGCGGCCTTCATGGTGCCCGACCTGCTGTACTACCTCCTCGCGGGCGGCGCGGTGGGGGCCGCCGTCATCCCCGTATTCTCCTCCTATCTGCGGCGCAAGGAGGAGGCCGAGAGCTGGCGCGTCGGCAACACCATCCTCACCCTGTTCGGCCTGCTCGCCGTCGTCGGCGTCACCTTGATCGTCGCCTTCGCTCCCGCGCTCGTGACCGTCGTCGCCCCGGGCTTCGGGAGGAAAGTCGGGGAGAACCAGGTGGCCGAATGTGCCGGCTACGTCCGGCTGCTCGCGCCCATGGTGGTGTTCACGGTCCTGAGCGCATTCATCACCGGCATCCTTCAGGCTCACCGCCACTTCACCGCCCCGGCGGCCGCCTGGCTTGTCTACAACCTCGGCATCATCGCCGGTGCGTTCGTCGGCGGCATGGCGATCAACCGCTACCCCCGCGACCCCGCCGGGCTCACCCTGCTGTGCATCGGCGTGGTGGCCGGCGCGTTCCTGCTGGTGGCGGTCCAGGTGCCCAGCCTGGTCGCGCGCGGATTCCGCTTCCGGCCGGCGCTGGAGCTGCACCACCCGGGGGTGCGGGAGATCGTGCGTCTGTTTCTGCCGTACATGGCCGGCCTCGCGTTCACGCAGGTCTGTCTGCTGTGGCTGCCCAGCTTCTTCGGCTCCTGGTTTCCGGGCGGCGTGACCAGCCTGCGCTATGCGAACCGCCTGGTGGTCCTTCCGTTGGGGCTGTTCGGGGTCGCGATCTCGACTGCTGTGTTCCCCACGCTGGCGGAGCGCATCGACGCGGGAGAGGTCGCCGAGTTTCGCCGGACGTTCTCTGCGTCGCTGCGGGCGGTCTTCCTGCTCTCGGTTCCCAGCGCGGCCGCCCTGATCGTGCTGGCCGGGCCCGTCGTGCGTCTGTTGTGGCGCAGCGGCCAGTTTGACGAGACTGCGGTTAGGGCCTCGACGTTCTGCCTGGTCTTCTACGCCCTTGGCCTGATCGGCCTGGGCGGGCTGCAGATCGTCAACCGCGCCTTCTACTCGCTCAAAGACGTCCGCGTCCCACCGCTGGTCGGCGCCGGCTACACGATCCTCATCGTGGGACTGGCCATCGCGCTCATGCGCACTCGGCTTCAGTACGCGGCGATCGCGGCCGCCACCTCGGTCGGCGCCAACGTCGGCCTTCTCGTCATGTTCGAGTTGCTCCGGCGGCGGCTGGGCCGCGTGGACGGGCGCGCCATCGCCTTATCCTTCGCTCGGGTGTCCGCCGCGTCGGCCTTGCTGGCGGTCGCGGCGCTGGCGGTCTCCAGGTGGGTGGGGGGCTGGCTGGGGGTGCCGGCGACGCACTTCGCCGCCACCGCGCCCGCCGTGGGACCGGGTGCCGGGCACGGCGGGGTGCCCCCTCCGATATGGGCTGTCGCGGCGCAGGTCGCCGCGAGCCTTGGCGCGGGTGGTATAGTGTATCTGGCGGCGCTGCGCCTGTTGGGAGCGGCTGAGCTGGTGAGCCTGGCGCAGGTGATCCGGCGGCGGGCCGCAGGCAGGCAGGCGGCGCCGACGGCATAGGTCAGTCCGATGGCGATTCCGGTGCAACAGCGAACCCGAAACTTCTGCATCATCGCCCATATCGATCACGGCAAGTCCACGCTCGCCGATCGCATCCTCGAGTACACCCACACCCTGGGAGAACGGGAGATGCGCGAGCAGGTCCTGGACCAGATGGACCTCGAGCGCGAGCGCGGCATCACCATCAAGGCCAGCGCCATCCGGCTCACCTATCGCGCCCAGGACGGGCAGGACTACGTGCTCAACCTGATCGACACTCCGGGGCACGTGGACTTCACGTACGAGGTGTCGCGGAGTCTCGCGGCTGCGGAGGGCGCGCTTCTGGTCGTCGACGCGGCGCAGGGCGTGGAGGCACAGACTGTCGCAAACGCGCACCTCGCCCTCGAGCAGGGGCTCGAGATCATCCCCGTCATCAACAAGATCGACCTGCCCAACGCCTCCCCCGATCGGACCCGCGTCGAGATCGAGGAGATCATCGGGCTGGAGGCAGACGACGCGCTGCTGGTCAGCGCCAAGATTGGCACAGGGGTGCCCGAGGTGCTGGAGGCCATCGTGCAGCGCGTGCCGCCGCCCGCGGGCGATCCGGAGGCCCCGCTTCAGGCGTTGATCTTCGACTCGCACTTCGACCCGCACCGCGGCATCGTCTGCTACGTCCGGGTGCGCAACGGCCGCATCGCCGCGGGGACCAAGATCCAGATGATGGCGACCGGGCGGCGGTTCGAGGTGCAGGAGGTCGGGGTGTTTGGCCTGGGGCTGTCCCGGGTCGACGAGCTGGCCGCAGGCTCGGTGGGGTATGTCATCGCGGGCATCAAGGAGATCGGCGAGGCCCGTGTTGGGGACACCATCACCGACGCGGCCAGACCCGCCTCCAAACCCCTTCCCGGGTACCGGCCGGCGAAGCCGATGGTCTTCTGCGGCATCTATCCCTCGGAGAACGACGACTACCCGCTCCTGCGCAGCGCGCTGGAACGCCTTAGCCTCAACGACGCGGCCCTGCTGTACGAGCCGGAGACCTCGGTCGCCCTCGGGTTCGGGTTCCGCTGCGGGTTCCTCGGGCTGCTTCATATGGAGATTGTGCAGGAGCGCCTCGAGCGCGAGTATGGGCTCGACCTGGTCGCGACCGCGCCGAGCGTGGCCTACCGGGTGCACACCACAACAGGTGAGGTCGTGGAGGTTGACAGCCCGGCCAAGCTCCCGCCGCAGGACAGGATCGCGCGCATCGAGGAGCCGTTCGTCCGCGTCACCATCATGACGCCATCGGCCTACGTCGGCCCCTGCATCGAGCTGTGCCAGGACCGGCGCGGCGAGTACGAGTCCATGGAGCACTCTCACACCGACCGCGTCGTCATCACCTACCTGCTGCCGCTGTCGGAGATCTTGCTCGAGTTCTTCGACCAGCTCAAGTCCCGCAGCCGCGGCTATGCCTCCATGGACTACGAGGTCATCGGCTACCGGGAGTCCGACCTGGTGAAGCTCGACGTGATGATCAACGGCGACCCCGTGGATGCGCTGTCGGTGATCGTCCACAAGTCCGAGGCCCAACACCGCGGCCGCGTGCTCGTCGAGCGCCTTCGGAAGGCCCTGCGCCGCCAGCTCTTCGAGATCCGGATCCAGGCCGCGCTTGGGTCGCGCATCATCGCCTCCGAGCGCATCGCCCCCATGCGCAAGAATGTCACCGCCAAGTGCTACGGCGGCGACGTCACCAGGAAGCGCAAGCTCCTCGAGCGGCAGAAGGCCGGCAAGAAGCGCATGCGCCAGATCGGCAAGGTCGATGTCCCCCAGGAAGCCTTCCTCACCGTCCTCAAAATCGCCGAGTGAACGCCCGGGCGACCTGAGCGTCTACCTCCATTTCCCCTTCTGCCTCAGCAAGTGCCCCTACTGCGACTTCGACTCGGTGCCTCTGTCAACCGCCGGCGGGGAGACGGCCGCGCGCCGCTACCTTGACGCGATGGCCATCGAGATGGACATGCGCGCTGCGTCGCCAGAGTTCCTCGGGGCACAGCTCGCCACCGTCTACTGCGGCGGCGGAACACCGACCACGCTGCCCCCGGAGTGGCTCGCCAACCTGTTGGCGCGCCTGCGCCTGCGTTTCCCATGGGCGGCCGACGCGGAGGTGACCGTGGAGGCGAACCCGGGCGCGGTGAGCCAGGCCGGTGTGCGAACGCTGCTGGACGCCGGCGTCACCCGCATTAGCCTGGGTGTGCAGTCTTTCTCGGATGGTGTACTGCGAACGCTTGGGCGCGCACACACCGCGGCCCAGGCCCGCGCCGCGGTGGAGGCGATCCGCGCCGCCGGCTGCCAGAACCTGAACCTGGACCTCATCTACGGCGTTCCCGGTCAGACGGAGGCCGAGTGGGGCGCCAGCCTCGAGGAGGCTGTTGCGTGCGGCCCCGAGCACGTGTCGGTCTACGCACTGTCGGTCGAGAAGGGCACGCCGCTGGCCGCGGATATCGAGGCCGGGCGC
>Ga0123519_10003362_pt1 | contig 26506 bp, 18 predicted proteins | sample YelNatPaOPRAMG02_FD_87396 | JGI IMG/M metagenome (GOLD analysis project Ga0123519, IMG submission 87396) | Hot spring microbial communities from Yellowstone National Park - Yellowstone National Park OP-RAMG-02 (version 2) | ecosystem: Environmental > Aquatic > Thermal springs > Hot (42-90C) ...
TATACACATCCCTCCGCACGTCGGGGAAGGATTGGCGCAGTGGGTACCACCAATTTCCCAGCACCATATCCCGGCCGGCCAGGTGATTGAACGGATGAAACCCAAACCATTTCACGTCACTGGCCATGTAGCGGGACAGGACTGCCGGCAGTTCCTCTGCGGCAACCGTATCCAGTTGTTTCCAAAACTCCCAGACTCGCAACTTGTTCTGCTGGGTGATGGCATCGGTCAATGGATTAGCCTCCTAGATATGATATGTTTGCTGTACCTCTTACGGATTAGCCTTTCACAGCGCCAGAAGCAAGACCCTTGATCAGATGTTTCTGGAAGAAGATAATCACGAAGACAATGGGGAGGGAAATGGATATTGCCGCGGCATTAGCGATAGTGATGTGGCCGGCATCCTCTCCACTGGTAAACTGCGCGATGGCAACCGGAAGCGTGAGGTTGGTTTGCATCAGCACACGGGCCAACAGGAACTCGTTATATGCCAACAGCAGGGTGAACAGACTGGTGGTGATAATACCGGGCCAGGTGATGGGCACAATCACGCGCAGGAAGGACTGCAGTCGGCCGGCCCCGTCTATCATGGCCGCCTCTTCAATCTCTCTCGGGATCTCCATGAAGAAACTGCGCAGCATCCAGACTGTAAAGGGCTGGTTGACCGCTACCAGGGCAAGAATGAGCATGATGTGGGTGTCATACAGCCCTACTATGTTGGCCAAATAGTAATAGGGGAGGACAAAGGCCATGCGCGGAAGGGCGCGGAAGCCCAACGCGACAACCAAGAGAATGACTCCCAGCAGGCCCGAGTAGCGGGCAATGCCATAGCCGGCCAGGCAACCGATGCTGATGGAAATCAGCAACGTACATACGGTGATGATGACACTGTTCAGGAAGTACGTATAAAACTTGGACATGTCCGCGATCTGGGGCAGGAGAGCGAACATCACCACCAACACAGAAATGATGATCAAGGATTTGGCAGGGCCCGTAAGCGAGTCCTTGGTGAACACCGCAAAGGCAATGAGAGCAAGTATAGTGACAAGGATCCCGATCCCGATAGGCACAAATTTTTCCGGAGGCATGTTGAGCCAGAGTTCCACATAGTTTTGTGCGGTCGGCGTGAAGCCGAAAATCACTGGGACACGGGCATTGGCATCCACCGGCTTTTTGATGGAGCCGAGAAACGCCCAGAAAAAGGGAAAGGTGCTGTAGATAGCCCAAATGATCAACGACAGATGGATAATGACACGCAATATCGGGTTTCTCGTGCGCATGATTTACCGTTCCTCCATCTGTTGTCGGTACGTGGAGATCAGGAAGGGGATAAGGATGATCATAATCCCGATGACGGTAAGTATGGCAATCGCATTGGCTTTCCCCAAATCCTGATAAGACATGGCCATTTTAAAATTATAGTACATGATGGTATCTGCTTTGTATAAGGGGTTTTGCTTGGTCAGGACGTAAATGCTGTCGAACACGCGATAGGCATCCATGATGCTGATCAGACTGATGAACACGAACAGGGAACGCAGGTGTGGAAGAACCACATACCAGATTTTCTGAATCCAGTTGGCTCCGTCTACGGTGGCCGCTTCCATAGGCTCCTGGGGCAGGGTCTGAAGGCCGGCGAAGAGCACAATCATGGCCCACGGGGTGGTGTACCAGATGCCATGCAGGATGATCAACGCGCGCACTGTGGTGCTGTTCATCGCCAGTTTGTAATGGAACAAGGTCTTCAGGAGGTAGGTACAAGGGCCGTTGGGGTCAAACAGGTGCCGGAAAACAAGGGCTCCCACCACCGGCGTGACGATAAAGGGAAGCAGCGATGCGGCGATATACACGCCCCGAATTCGACCTTCGATCTGGTCCAGCAGCATTGCCACAATAAAACCGAGCACAATTTGCGCCGGCACAATCGTGACCATGTACAGCATGGTGAACCGCAGGGATTCCCAAAAGGCAGGGTCTGTCAGCACCTCCCGATAGTTGGCCAATCCGATCCACTGCGGATCATGAAGGTTGCGATAAGTGATAAAGTGAAAACTGAGCCATATGGACGTGAACAAAGGCAGTACCATCAGCAACAACATCAATATCGTGCTTGGAGCGACAAAACGAAGAAATGTCTGCCGACTCATTGTATTATCCTCATCACGCATCTGGCGATGGGGGTCTGGGACACCGCAGGACGGTGCCAGACCCCCATCCTCACGTCAATGGTTACTTAATGAAGCCCTGCTTGCGGGCTTCCGCAGTGTACTGCTCAGCCGCCATATCGAGGGCCTGCTGGGGAGTGAGTTCGCCAGTGGCAACCTTGGGCAGGATGTTCTCGATGGCGGTGCGGGCCAATGCGACGGCAGGATTGGTGCCGTAGTTGCCGGCGCCATTGGCGATGGTCTCCAGCGCGGCCTCGAGATAGCGCCCGCCGGCGCCCGATTTGGCTATTGTACTGCGGGTGACCATCCCCAGTTTGGCCGCTTCGGTCTGGCTCTCCAGATCGGCCGCTTCCATGATCACGCGGAAGATAATGTCCGGGTCGACATCGGTGTTGGCGGGGATGACATAGAAGTCCGCCGCGGCTGGGCCGGCATGAGGCCCTCCTGGCACCGCGCGCGGAGCCGGCGCGAACCCGATCTTGCCCACGAACTTGGACTTTTCGGGGTTGTCCATGTTGGCGGCACGGCTCGCCCAGGTATTGGCGGAGGCCAGGGTGCCCGTCTCCAGACCGATCTCCGTGTCGTCGATGCTCCAGGTCAGCCCTTCCTGACCCATGCAGGCGTTGACGATCTCCAAGATTTTCTCGACCGCTTTGACGCCCTCGGGCCCGTTGAACGCCGGGGTGCTGTCGTCATTCAGCCATTTGCCCCCAAAGGCCTTCAACATGTTGTGAAACTCGATGCGCCAAGCCCAGCCCGCATGCAGGTTAATGGTGAACGGCAGTTCCAGATCCTTTTCCTGCTTGAGAACGGAGCAGGATGCAATCACGTCGTCATATGTCTCTGGAACCGACAGACCGTACTTCTCAAACAGGTCCGTGCGGTAGAAGTACAGCATGGTGTTGGCAACGATGGGGATGCCGTAGACCTTCCCATCATATGTCGCCAACTTATACAGGCTGGGATCGATGTCATCCAAGGCATACTGCGCTTTGTACTTGGCGATCAGGTCATCCAAAGGAAGCAGTTTCCCTTGGGAGGCCAATTCAGTGAGGAGAGCGTCATCCACATGCAGGATCTCGTAAGGGGATTTGCCCTTCCCAGACAGGGAGAGCCGCATCTGTTCCTTGGCTGACCCTGAATCAAGCAACAGCGTGTTGACCCGCAGGTTGGGGACGCCGTTGCACTTCTCCAGTTCTTTGGCATAGAATTGGGTGATGGGGAATGCCCAACCGATCATGTCGATTTGCGTGGGCTTGTCAGGCGGCGTCATGTTGCATCCGGATGGGGCCGGCGTGGGCGTGACTACCTTCTCCACCACCACCGTCTCTTTGACAACGGTCGGCACCACCTGGGTGACCACCTTCTCCACCTCTTTGGTAACCTCGACGACCTGCGGGGTGGGCGCGGCGCATGCGGCCAGCAAGCCCAGGACCACGAACACGGACAACAGAGCGAACAGCTTTTTCATCTTTTTCCTCCCTCTTCTAGAAATCGAGAATCACGGTAACGTCGAACCCAGTTTATGCATACGTATTCATTAATGTTGCAACCGCATCACCTCCTTTCTGTCACCTTTGCCGCCGCTCTAGTCGGTGAGGAGATTGCCCAGGCGCGCGGAGGAGCGGACGATCAATGAGGGGGAGATAAAACGCACGATACGTTCTTCGGTCACCCTGCCAATGGCTTCCAATAACACGTCCAGCGTGACATCGACCATGCGGTCGATGGGCTGGTGGACGGTGGTGAGCTGGTAGTTTGGCCAAGCGGCCATGGGGATGTCATCGAACCCGATAATGGAGAGGTCTTCGGGAACCCGCAGGTTCATCTCGTAACGTGCGGCATCCATCGCCGCCATAGCCATCAGATCATTGGCGCAGAAGATAGCATCCGGGGGAGGCTGAAGGCGGAGAAGCTCCTGTGCCGCCTGGTAACCGGATTCATAGGTGTAGTCGCCGCCGGCACGCGCATATAGGCTCATGCCCCGTTCATTCAGTCGCTCCGTAAATCCCATTTCGCGGTCCCGGTTGGTGGAGCTCCCTGGCTCGCCGGCGATATACGCGATGCGGGAATGGCCGGCATCGAGCAGGGCATCGGCCACCATACGCCCGCCGGCGACGTTGTCACAGCAGACGGCATGAACCTTTGTATCCAGCGAATAGCGGTTGAACAGCACCACCGGCGTTCCCAGGCGAGCACATTCATCCGCCAACTGGGATGACAACAGCGCGGAAGTGATAATAATGCCATCCACCTGATACTGCAGGGCCATTGGCAGTACTTCTTCCAGCTCCGCGCCGTTCTGGACATTCAGCAGTAGGGTCCAGTACCCCAGCCCCTGGAGCCTGGACGTAAATTCCTGCAGGAGGCGAGCATAGAAGGGATTCATAAAGCGAATGAGGACGATGCCGATGATCCGCGTGGACCGCTGGTTCAAACTGCGAGCGATCGCATTCGGGCGGTAACCCAGTTTCCTTGCAGCGGCCAGCACCCGGGCACGTGTTTCCGGGGAGACATTGGTGGCGGCGGAGAAGACGCGGGACACTGTGGCTTGGGAGACGCCGGCAAGCTGCGCCACCTCTACCGAGGAGACAGAGCCTTTTCGCGTTCTGTTTCTCTGGCGTAACGTGGATGCCATTGCCGCTGATATCCTAGCAAATCCGGCTGAATACGTATTCATATTATAGCACACTATTCGCATGTTGTCAAGCTTCTTATCCCGCAAGACCGCAGCTTCGGTGAGCGTGCCGGGGAGAACATGAGGGCTCCCCTGTTCCGGAGCCCCTGTGCCCCGGGCAAACCAGGCCGCCGGCCGACAGCATCGTGTCCGCGCTCGCAAAATGGAGGGACAACAGCGTTGACAGGACCTCACATTTTTGGTACATTTAGAAGTGAATATAGCGGGACAACCGTCACGGTTCCCTCATTGTCACTGGACATACCCCGCACCGCGAGCCCCGCTATGTTGGTGTGACAGTTGAGCTGCCGGATACACCGTTACTCGTTCGCCAGCCGAGGAGTTAGTTCATCAACCCCTCATTGACAAAACCGCCGCCAGGGACAGGCCATCGAATTCCCGGAGCAGTACAGCGCGCCGGCATAGATAAATCCTGAGCCGGAGAACGGCCACATTGACCACCAGGAGGGATTACGATGAACGTGAAATGGCTGTGTGTTCTCTCGACGGTCCTCGTCCTCGGCCTGCTGAGCCAGGCCTGTGTGGTGCCTCCGCCCGGAGCACAGGTCCCGACAGCCGCCCAGGCGCCGCGCCAGACACCGCCGGCGACTCCCACCTCCCCTCCTCCGGTCACGCCCCAGGGCGGGGGTGAAACGCCGACCCAGCCCCCGCCGGCGGCAACGACGCCTGCCCCGTCTCCCCAGGTGACGCAGGAAAGCGGCGGCGAGACGAAGCCCACCGTACCGCCGGCGGCTACCGCCACCATCGCGCTTCCGCGCCCTCCTTCCACCGCCCGCATCGCATTTTGGACCACCGGCTGGTCGGTGCCGGGTGCCTCGCAGGAAATCTTTGTAATGAATACCGACGGCACAGGCATTACCCCGATCAGCAATACCCGCGGAGATGATTCCTATCCCTCCTGGTCGCCGGATGGGAAGCGCATCGCGTTCACCTCTCACCGCGATGGGAACTGGGAGATATATGTCATGAATGCCGATGGCTCGGACCAAACGCGTCTGACGCACAGCCCAGAGACTGAGCTATACCCGCGGTGGTCGCCGGACGGCACGAAAATCATTTTCTCTCGATTTATTAAGCCTGGCCTGGCCGATATCTTTGTGATGGATGTGGATGGCAGTGACGTCACCCGCCTGACGGATACCCCCAATTCGAGCGAGGAATACCCGGATTGGTCGCCGGACGGCAAGACGATCGCCTTCTCGCGGTTCGGCGGGGGGACGGCCGGCATCTATCTCATGGACGCGGACGGTTCCCATGTGCGCCTGATCCAGGCCGGCCCCCTGCATTTCCCCCGATGGTCGCGGGACGGCAAGTACATTGCCTTTGACGGCCAGCCGGCGGGCTGTAAATTCGAAATATATGTCATGAAAGCGGATGGCACAGAAATGCGGCAGGTCACAGAGCATCCCCTGAGCTGTGCCGGGTCCAATAAGAGCCCCTCATGGTCACCGGATGGGAAACAATTGGTCTACTATTCGCTCCACCGCTTTGAGGGGAGCTCCTTTGATATCTTCATCATCAATGTGGACGGGAGCGGTGAGACGCCGCTGACCCATGGGATGACCGACATCAACGCCGGTGGTCGGGATCCCGATTGGTCACCGGTGCCGTGACGGCGGAGGCGAGGCCGGCGTGGGGAAGCGGCATCAGGAACCGCTCTTCGATGAGGTCCGCGACCCCGACCGCATCGTCAAGACCATACTGGGGGATCGGGAGGTCGAAGTGCTGGTCGCTGACCACAGCGATCAGCTCCGCCGGCGAGCAGATCAGGCTGGTACTGCGTTCCCGGCGGGATACCTCGATCTTGGGCGCCGGCCCTCGCTTGTACCCCTCCGTCAAAATGATATCCACATCTGGCATCTGAGCGGCCAGTTCCAACAAGGGCATCTCCTGCTCCACTCGGCGAATGGAAGCGACTTTATGGGGCGAGGAGATGAGCACATGATCACTGCCGGCCTGGGCATGCCGCCAGGTGTCGGTCCCAGGGCGGTCCATTTCAAAATCATGGGCGTCGTGCTTGATGGTGCCGACCCGATAGCCGCGCCGCTTGAGTTCCCGGATCACTTTCTCCAACAGCGTGGTCTTGCCGCTGTTGGACTTGCCCACAAAGGATACGATAGGTGGAATGGACATACTGGCATCTCTCCTGTGAGAGGTAAAGGGCGGGGCACTCGCATGAGTGCCCCGCTTGGGATCCACTATACACGAACCACCTTGATGCGCGTGTCATAGAAGCTGGCACTTCCGCCGATGGGGTCGGTCAGGCAGACATTACCGAGGGTTTCGTCAATCCGCATGACGACATTGGGACAGAGGCCGGCACTGCGGCGGGAATCGCCGGCGATGAGCTGACCATCTACCACGATGTCCCGCGCACCATATGCCCAGTGCCCATAGTGCCAGGACACCGCCACGGTGCCCGGCCGAATGCCCTCCAGACCCTTGGCCCTGCCGCTGACGACCAACTTGCCCCCGTTGCCCAGGTCCCATACGCCCTCCGGGTTTGTGGCGGAGACCAGCTTGACCATATCGCCGTCGCGCAGGCCCAGACGCTGCATATCCCCCCGGTTCATGAGCACATAGTTTTCGGCCAGGATGCTGTTTTGGGTCCAGTAGTTGCCTATCGTGCGCGACTGCCCCCCGATAATCTCCTTATAGGTGATCAGATGGAACTCATATTCGTTGTCCTCGACAAGGGTGCCATCGGCCTGGCGCACCGGCTCGTACCTGGGCAGACCTGAGAAAGGCTTGCCGGTCAGGCTGTGTTTCACCTTGGCCACGTTTTCCACGTAGATGGTGAAGAGACCGCCGAAGGGATGGCCCAACTGCTCGCCTTTGTAACCCTTCTCGAAGCTTTCGAAGCGCCCACCCCGGTTCAGCACGTATACCACCCGGCGCCAGAGGGACTCATCGTTGCCGATGGCCTTTTTCCAGCGGGCTTCATCGAAGACCGCCGGCGGAAGGTGTGCCCGGGCCTTGCGGAAAATGGCCAGCTCCATATCGTCCGCCTCCGGCACAGCATCCTTAACCTCCGGTTTGTCACCGAACGCGATGTTGGCGACCATTTTCAGGTAGTAATCCTCGGGGCGCGTGAAGTCCATCCCGGGGCCAAAGCCATCCTTGCCATAGCCGGGCAGGCCAAGCCGTTCGGCGATGGCCAGCATCACCGCTTCCATGCTGATGGGCATTTCTTCGCCAAAGACCTTGACCTTCTCCACAATGGGGTCCACCATGGGCTGACGCACGCCGCTGGTCTTCGACTGGACGGCCGGCGTGGTGGGCGGAATGCCCCATCGCTCCCAGATGCTGGTGTCGGGGAACAGGTAGTCGCAGAACATGGTGGTCTCGCCCACCACGATGTCACAGCCGATGACCAAGGGAATAACCTTGGGATCGCTGAGGGCCTGAATGGCCGGGTTGCCGGCAGGGGCGGCGAAGGTGGGCGTGCCTTTGTGAATGAAGAGCGCCTTGATGGGATAGGGATAGCCGGCCGCGGCCGCCGGGATGATCTCCTGGTACACGTTGTTGGTCATCGGGTACCAGGGACGCTTCGCGGGGTAGCCATCCCGTTTGAAGTACAAGCTGTCCTCGTATTTCACCCTCTCCCGGGTGACCGGGATCCCGTAGGAGCCAAGCTTATTGGGGTGGAGGGATCCCAGGGGGAAGGGCTGGCCTTCCTTGGCACCGATAGCTGACCACTGCCCACCGCCGGCGGCCAATCCGCCGGTCCAATCCCCGTTCCCAATGAGGATGTTCAGGGCGATGATCGCTTGGGCGTTGTAATAGCCATTAGTATGCTGGACCGCACCGCGGTACAGCTCGGCACTGGCGCGCTTGCCATGGCTGGTGAATTCGCGAGCTAGTGTCACCAGCAGTTCCGGTTCGATGCCGCATTCCGCCGCCCATTCCTCCACGGAGCGTTCCTTGACCACGTCGTAGAGCAACTGCAATGCCGATTTGAAACGGATGCCGCCGGCCTCCCCCACGACGAACAAATCTCCTGCCACGGGATTCTTGTCGTCGTTCGGATCGAAGTCCGCCAATTGGCCGTCCTTGGAGACCACAAAGCGATCTTCTTCCGAAAGCCCTACCTCTTTGGCGCGCAGGAAGGTGGTGGGGTTGCCGGCGTCATCCAGTTTCACCAGCCAGGCGGCGCCGGACCAGGTGGTCTCACCGTGAGCAATGGCCGCGGCCTTGTTGGCATTGCTCAGGTAAACTGCGTCGTAGCGCTGATTGTCCAGCATCCAGCGGATCATGCCCAATGCCAGGGCGGCGTCGGTGCCGGGTTTGATAGGCACCCACCAGCGGGCTTTGGCGGCGGTCTTGGAGAAGCGCGGATCGACCACGGCGAACTGGAGCCGGCCTTCTTGCAGTCCACGCGTCACCATCTCACTGAGCGGGGTGGGGCCGAAGTTGGCCTCAAAGGCACCCGTGCCGAAGAAGATGACGAACTCCGCGTTGGTGAGGTCTGGCTTCATGTGTGTCTTGCCGCCGCTCCATTTCCCATCCTTGTACTGGTTGGTCATCTCGCGGTAGGCGATATGGTGGGACTGCTCGCAGATGGTGGTATGCTCGTACCAGTTGACGGACCCAAAGGCGTCCAAGAGCCAGCGCTTGGAGAAGTCCGCCCGACCGCCCTGGATGCGGCCGGCCTGGAACACAAACTGATTGTTGCGCGGGCCCAGGTCCGGCATATCCGGGTCAATGAGCTTATCCAGATGGGCGGCATGCTTGGCTTTGAAATCCTCCAGGGTCATCTCCCCCTTGACCACGGCCTTGGCGTCGGCCGCCAAGGTTTTCATCAGTTCGGGATCGCGCACGGCATAGAGGTCCTTTAACCCCGGTACGGGACCTTCCCCAAACAGGTCGCCGCCGTTGATGATCTCATCAATGGCCTGGTCGAAGGGGATGGCCTGCCATTTGTTCTCGCCGCGCTTGCCGGCGCGTTTCAGCACTTTGCGGATGCGGTACGGGTCGTACTGGGACTGAACGCCGGCGATGCCCTTTGGGCAGAGCTTGGCATCGACCAGCACTGCTTGCTCGGGAGGTGTGTCATAAGGGATATGCGGGAGCAGGTTCAGCGGGCAGTACGGGTTGCCCTCGATCTTCACCAGCACCCCGTTCCATATTTTCCCCTTGATGGCGCAGGACGTGTGACACTGGAGGCAAACGCTGTAGATGATATGCTCCGCCGAGTCAAAGGGATATTCATTTTGCGACAGGCCGGCATATGCCTGCGCTCCCTGAAACCGGGATAAGGTGGGCATAATCACCTCGCTGAACATCAACGTGCCGCCCAAGAACGCCGCGGATTTCAGGAAGTTCTTGCGAGACAATGATTTCATCGGGACACCTCCTGCCGTTGCCAGGTTTCAGTGCTAGGTTCTTTCTCCAGGGGCAATAGATGATAGCCGACTGCGAACAGGATCAACGCGATGCCAATGGCAAAGGCCGAGACCTGCCATTCCATGATGGTGGGGGTATAGCGGGCCAGGTAATTCAGGTGCGGTTCCACCAGGGCATATTCCAGGCCGGGGAGTTCAGGTAAGGCGAAGCCCGGCAGGACGATGTTCCAGCGGATGCCGATGAAGCAGATGGCGGACAAGAGGGCCACCAACCCTACCGCCAGGCCGCTGCGCCGGCCCGCGGTCACCAACACCAGCATGGGCAACCCAACTGCCCCGATCAGGCCCAGCATCCAGAAGATCCACCAGTTCGGGCCGAACAACTGCTCCTGAATAGGTGCCGTATGGGCCGGCGCGGTGCCGTACAGGCTGACCAGGAACTCCGCCACTTCCATCAGCACCTCTACCAGGAGCAGGATGAGCAACAGCCGGCCCAGGCTGATCACCAGTTCCCGATGGCGCTGATACCCGTTGGGGATGATGAAAGCCGCTACCGCGGTCAGCAAAGCGCCGCCCGATGCGAGAGCGGAGACCAAGAACAGCAGGGGGAACAGGCCGCTGTACCAATACGCACGCGCGATAGTGACCGCGAAGACGGTGCCGGTGCCGCCGTGAAAGGCGATTGCCAGGGGCACACCGATACTGCCCAGCACGCGCACAATGCGCATATCCCGGGCCTCATCCGCCGGCGTCCCCTCCTGTGTTCCCAGGGCCAGGATGCGGTACAGGCCTCCCTTCAGGCCCCCCTGCCGCGCGCCGCGGGCAAAGCTCCGCCGCATCAGGAACCAGGCCTCGGCCACCAACAGGAAGAAATAAGCGGTGTACAGCCAGACGATCCAGGCCAGGGGAGAGTGGAACCCTGGACGGGTGAAGACCTCGGTGAAACGCTCCATATGTCCCAGGTCCACCCAGATGAAGAGCAGAGCGGTGATCAGGGATACCAGGGCGGTGAACACCGCGATGCGGCCGATGGCCTCATACTGTTTGAACCCGAATACGTAGACCAGGGAAGAGATCAAGAACGCGCCGGCCGAGAGGCCGATAAAGTAGATGTAGAATACCACCCACAAGGCCCAGGGAATGGGAGTGCCGTAACCGACGTGCAAGAGGCCGAAGCGCAAACGGTCCATCATGCCGACTACGCCGAAGGCCAGGGCGATGACCCCCACTGCCAGGATAAGCCACAGACGCTTCCTCATCGTGTTCCTCCTTCGTTTACAGCAGATAGTAGACGCTGGGTTCGGTCCCAAGCTCTTCCTTCAACCGCACCACCCGAGGAGAAGCCGCCATTTGGGCAGCCAGGCTTTTCGGATCGTTGAGATCGCCGAAAATGCGCGCCCCGCCCAGGCAGGTGGTGATGCACGCCGGCAGCATGCCTTTCTCCAGCCGATGGATGCAGAAAGTACACTTGCGCGCGTTCCCAATCGGCGACTGGTTCAGCCGGCCCGGCAGGCGCTGATGGAGCCGGCCGTATTCGAAGCTGGGATTGGTGTCGTAGGCCGCCACTTCCGGCGTATGGCCGGCGGTGTAAAAGTCCTCGAAGTCAAAGGAACGCGCGCCGTACGGACAGGCGGTCAAACAGTACCGGCACCCAATGCACACATCGTAGTCAATGACCACGATGCCGTCTGGTCTGCGGTAGGTAGCGTTGACAGGGCACACCTTGACGCACGGGGGATGCTCACATTGCATGCAGGGTCGCGGCAGGAAGCGCCGGGCGACGTTGGGATACTGGCCGATCTCTTCCTCGATCACCACATGGTAGGCCACACCGGGCGGGGTGTTGTTCTCGGCCTTGCATGCTACAGTGCAGGCGTTACAGCCCACGCACTTGCGCAGATCGATGACCATGCCCCAGCGGCGTTCTTCCAGTGGTTTCTGGAGCGCCCGATGCAGGTCCTCCAGCATGCGGATGGTCATGCTTTTGGTTTCCACCTCTACTGGCATACCCGACTCCTTTCTTACGAAGTGTTGTGCGGCGAACAAGTCTTTACGGAAGATGGGAACAGGAAGCCCGGACGGTCTGCTCTTCGAGCAGGGCCAGGGCGGTTTGCCATTCTGCCGGCGTGTTCACGTTCAGGAACGACAGCAATCGGCGATCCACGATGCGCAGTTCCTCTGCGGTGACGAACCGGGTGCGCACACGCGGGTACAGGTCCAGAGGGCAGTGCTGACCAACGGCCAGCATTTCTTCTATGGCCGGCAAACACGAGCGGCTGTACACGGCGTGCAGGGGCTGGAGGCGGCCGTCGATCTCCGGCACCACTGCATCCCACCCGCCGGCCGCATCCGCCAGGAACGAGAGCAGGGATGGGCTCAAGAAGGGCATGTCGCAGGCCACGATCAGACAGTAAGGGCTTTGGGCATACTGCAAAGCCGTGTAGATGCCGGCCAAAGGCCCTATCGGGGGCAGGATGTCCTCGAACCAGTGCACTCCCGGGAGCCATGCGAACCGGGCTGCGCGCCGGCCGACGATCAGGATTTCCTGCACGACGGGTCGTAGGGCCTCGACCGCTCGGGCGATGAGCGGGGCACCGCCAAAACGCATCATGGCCTTATCCTGACCCATGCGCCGGCTTGCCCCACCTACCAGGACGGCACCGCTGATATCCGTCGCCATATCCCTTCGCCCCTATGCCTGTGCGCTCGGTTGACGGAGGAGATGACGCAGCAGGTGGATGGATTGATGGAGGATGATGCCGGCGCCGAATCCGATGGCGAGGTTGCGCGACCAGAAGCCGAGGCCGGCGGTAAGTCCTGCTACAGCCCATTCCTCCCAACCCCGCAGATCGCGCGCCAGCAAGCCGTGTTGAATACCCACAAATATCAGGAGCGTGCCCAGGATGGGATAGGGAATCAGCGCCAGTATGGGCAGGGCATTGCCATCCACAAAAAGGGCCAGCGCCAGACAAAGCAGGCCCATCAACACGGGGGCAGTGCCACTGCGAGCTCCAAGCCGATAGTGGGCGGTCAGCCCTCCGGAGCCATGGCAAACCGGCACACCACCGAACAACGCGGCCAGGAGCTGAGCAATACCCATGGTGGTGAGCAGGTTGCGGGGGTTGACCCGCTGGGCGCGCGTGCCGAAGTATGTCTGCGCGGTATCCACGGTGGCATACACGGCATTGCCCAGGGTTAAGGGGAGTTGGGGAAGGACCAGCAGGAACAATGCCTGCGCCATATCCCCGGCCGCCGGCATGGCCGGCCGTGGAAACGTCATCGCCAGGCGAATATGGCCCATCAACCGAGTGCCCCCACCCACTGTCAGGGCTACCAGGACGCCAAAGGCCAGGACAGTCAGCGACGCCGGCCAACGGCGCTGGCGCAGTGCCCAGATCAACAGGCCCGCCGCCAGCAGGGCAACCAACCAGCCGGCCGGCAGAGTGCCGATCGCGAGCGTAATCACCCGCTCTTCGCCGCCCGGGACGACTTGGGGCCGGCTGGCCAGGGCCACCCCGCTTTGTACCAGCAGTAAGGCCAGGCCCAACTGAATCCCTCGGATGACGGGGCGGGTGAACCACTTGTCCAACCAGCTCCAGGCATGGGTCACTGCCAGGAAGAGGAGTATCAGGCCCATCCACCAGCCGGCGGCGACCACCACTGCCGTGGACAGTCCGTAGGCAATAGCGATGGCCGATACCGCTTTCAGCGGCTGGATGGGAAGCGGCAGGCGGTAAAACAGGCCGGTGAGGATGTAGGCCACACCAATGCCGAAGAAGACCGCAGTGGCGGGAAAGCCATTGACGGTGATCAGGCTGACTGCCAGGGGAAGGAGAATCCCCAGGTCACCGAATGCGCCGCTGATCTCACTCCATGACCAGAGAAAGCCCTGTTGGGCCAGCTTGTCCCGAAGATTCATGAGATATTCCTGGCGGTTCCGCGTGGTCTTGATCTGGTGCGCGGCCGGCGGCAGGCCGGCTGGTTCACGCAGGTTCATTGTAATGGGGAAAAGGAAGGGAGAGTAGAAGGAAAATCTAGGAATTCATGTCGGGAATACGGAGAATTCCCTGTCAGGAAATTCCCGACATCAGATGCTTTCGGCTTCTGCACCTCTATTCCAGGTCCAATAAATGGTGCTCCAGGGCATAGCGTACCAGCTCGGCCCGGCTGCGCAGGCCCAACTTCTCCATAGCACGCGAGCGGTACGTCTCCACTGTTTTGATGCTGAGGAACAGACGGTCGGCGATCTGTTGGTTGGTATATCCCAGGGCCACCAGGCGGATGACCTCTCGCTCGCGTTCGCTGAGCTGATCATGGGGTTGCTGGGAGGCAACGGCTTGCTCTCGCTGGAGCATGCCGTTGAGGAGAAGCCTGGCGTGAGCGGGGTGCAGATAGGTCCCGCCTTGGTGAACGGCCCGGATGGCGCTCAACAGTTCGGTGTCAGCAGCGCGTTTGAGCACGTATCCCGAGGCGCCGGCGGCCAATGCCTGGCGCAGATACTCCTCATCGTCATACATGGTCAGGATCAGGATCTTCATGCGCGGGACATCCTTGCGCAGGACCTGGATGACCTCCAGCCCCCCCATCGCCGGCATGCTGATGTCGAGCAGGAGCACATCGGGTTGCGCAACCCGCGCTCGGTCAACGGCCTCCCGTCCATCGCTTGCCTCGGCAACGACTTCCATATCAGGCTCGGCCTGCAGGAGCATGCGCAGGCCGGCGCGCAGTACCGCATGGTCGTCCGCGATCATCACGCGGATGACTGCGCCGCGGAGGCGTTGGGTGTCGAATCGGTGAGACATAGGGACTCCTTTTGCAGTGGGATGACCACAGAGACCGTGGTGCCGCCGCCCGGCGCCGACTCCACGACCAGCCGGCCGCCCACTAATTCCGCCCTTTCCCGCATGCCGAACAGCCCCAAATGCGCGCGTCCCGCAGTGTCCAGGGCTTGTGCCGCATTGAAGCCGCATCCGTCATCCTCGATGATCATCACCACCTCATGGCCGCGGCGTTCCAGCAGGATGCTGGCGTGGTTGGTCTGGGCATGCCGGGCCACGTTCGTCAAAGCTTCCTGGGCAATGCGATACAGGGTGGTCTCCATCTCATGTGGGAGCCGGGTCTGCGAGAGGCCGGCGGCGATGAAATCCACCTGGATACCTAGGCGCTTGGTGCATTCCTGGGCGTAGCGGGAGAGCGCCGGCACCAAGCCCAAGTCGTCCAACACGCTGGGACGCAGTTCCACCGCCAGGTCCCGGATGCTGTCCAAGATGTTGGCCACGATCTCCCGCATTTCTTGGGTCTGGGAGACGATCTCAGCCGGCGTTTGGGCGCGCTCCAGCAGGCGCAGGTTCACCAGCAGTGAGGTGAGCGCCTGGCCGGTTTCGTCGTGCAGTTCCCGAGCAATGCGCTGGCGCTCCTCCTCCTGGGCGGTGATCACCTTGCGCAGTAGTTCGCCGCGGATTTCCTCTTTGTGCTGGAGTTCTTCCCACAGGCGGGCATTCTCGATAGCGATGCCGATTTGTCTGCCCACTGCCTCCAGCAGAACCAGATCTTCTTTGCAAAAACAGGTCACCCCTTCGGCGCAGGCAAGGTTGAGCATGCCCACCACCTGGCCGCGCACCTGGAGGGGCGCCAGGACATGGCTGGACAGCCCGGGTATTCGGGAGGAGAGGACACAGCCGGCCGGCAGGGTGGAGACGATATAGGGTTGGCCCCGCCGGCGGGCTTCCTCGCATGCAGGACAGCCGCGACAGCAGGCGGACAACTGAGCCTTAGAAAGCTCGCTGTCCCACTGCCCCACACAAATCTCGCAGTCTCCATCGTTGCGCAGTACGCATATCCAGCCGGCCTGGGCGTGCAGGATCGGAATGACCTGGGCCAAAGCGCGGCTGAGCATCTCCTGCAGGCCAAGGGGGCCGGCTACGGCCCGGGAGACCGCGAACAAAGCGGACAGCTCGCGGTTGCGCTGAAGCAGATTGCGGTTATACGCCTCATCTCCTGATGGGATTGGGCCAAACGCTCTACCATCTCGTTGAAGGAGGCCTGTAGGGCGCCGATCTCGTCCCTTGCCCAGGGGGTGATGCGCTGTTGGAGATCGCCCTGGGCCACGCGCCGGGTGGCCTGGGAAAGGGCCAGAATAGGGCGGCTGAGCAACCAGGTCAGCAGAGTACTGACGAAGACGCCGAAGAGGGAGACAAGTACAATAGTGAGAATGAGCCGGCGCGTCACTGCGGCCAGGGTGTTGTGCAGGCGCGTTTGGGACATGCCGATGCGGACCTGGCCGGCATTCCCTCCGAAGATCGGGACGGCGATGTCCAGGATCACGCCTTCCTCAGTCAATAGGCGGGCCATATGATAGGGCTGGCCGGCGGCCACATCGTTGGCCGCGATCAGATCGAAGGGGAATCCCCCTTGAAAGGAATGGGCAAGCAGGCGCCGCTGGGCGTCCAGCACAAAAGCATAGCGCACATCGGGATGGTTTTGCACCGCGTCCATGGTAAGCTCAAACAAGGTATACAGGTTATTGGTCAGCACGAGATCGGTGCTTTGCGCGGCCAGGGTCTGGGCAGTGGAAATACCCCGCTGTTCCAACTCCCAGGTCAGCGCCTGGCCCATCATTTGGCGCACTTGCAGGGTGATGCCCAGGCCCAGGATACCCAGCATGGCCAACGCAATGCCCATGATTTTCCAGCGCAGGCTGACGCCGCCGATCAAATCCCACAACCGTGTCCAGAGACTGCGCGGCATTATTCGCTCCCTCCCACCATTTCCATGGCCGCCCGGGCGCTTTGATACAGTGCTAGGTCACCCTTGACGAAGCGGTCCACGCCGAGGGGCGCCAGCGCGGCACGGCCGTCGGGGTCATCTCCCATGGTCAGAAGCACTTGGCGTAAGCGCTCCTTCAGGCCGGCGTCCAACTGAGGATGTACCGCCACCGGCGGCGCACCGAACGGCTCGGAACGCCAGATAATTCTCGTCCTTTCCGCCAGGCGTGGATCCTGCGCAGTGAGGGTGTCATAGACCACGCTGTCCACCGCCGCGCCGTCCACCCATTTCTCCGCCACCGCGCGGATGGAGTTGTCATGGCTGTAGGTGAACAATGTGCGGCTGAAGAATTGCTCGGGTGAAGCGCCGAGGGTGCGAAGCCATGCTAAGGGGGCCATATAACCGGTCAGGGAGAGGGGGTCCGTGAAGGCAAATACCCTGCCGCGCAGGTCTTCCGGGCGCTCTGCACGGCTGTCCGCCGGCACGATGATGTAGGAATAGTACACCGTACTGCCGGCAACCTCGGAGACGGCCAACAACTCCATGCCAAACTCCCGCTCCCCGCGGACAAAGGCTCCGGTGCAAATAAAGGCAAAATCAAGCTGACGGGTGCGCAGGAGCTCGTTGATTTCGGCGTAGGAATTGCGCTGTACCAGCTCCACCGGTGCCCCCAGCTTTTGCTCGAGGTATGCCTTGAGCGCGGCGTAACCCGAGGAGGTAGTTTTGGGTGACAGGATGGCGGCGACCCCCATCCGAATAGGGGTGATCGTTGGTGATGGTGCTGTTATGCCGGCGGCCGGCAGGTCTGCCGGGGTCAGGCTCACCCGCACGTAGGTTTCAGGACTGCCGCATGCGGGGAGAAGCCATAAGGCCGCACATAGGATCACGCAGAACACCCCGCTCACGAGACGTCCCGATCCCCGGGCTTGATAGACAGACATGGCCTGGTCTCCTCCAGTAAGTTCCACTACTTTTATTATCCGACAAAGCGGGAAGTACGTCAAATGTTGAGCAAAGACCTCAAGAAGGCCGGCACGAGCCGGTAGGTAGAGGAAGAGCCGACAAGGGGATAGTGGGACAAAACAGCCCCTATATACTGCCAGGGCGAGAGGATTTGAACCTCCGGCCACGCGACCGCAGGGGGGTCAGCAAGCCGGCCCACAGGACGCCCAGCTTGCCGGCGCGGTACGGCAGTAGTAGCAACAGCCAGTACCCCCGGCGCGATTCGAACGCGCAACCAACTGCTTAGAAGGCAGCTGCTCTGTCCATTGAGCTACGGGGGCACACTCATTATCCATTGTATCAGCCGGCCCCGCTCTGTCAAATCTATGCCCTCCAACCTCCCGCCGAATGTCAACTCTGAATTGACATTTTCGCCCCCATTGTATAAAATACACGGGACATGCTCGCCGGCCCATCATCCCAGCGCACCATCCCTGGCCTATATACCGCCGTCATGAGAGGTACACCCATGAAAGCACGCATTGACTGGAACGCTATGTTCGCCCCTCTCGATGTCATGAACATCCCTGTCTCGCAAACCCACCTGCGCCGCGTCACCGCCGTCCAGCACACCCCCACCGGCCTGCTCCTGACGGTCGAAACCGCCGCCGGCCAGCCCATCCCGGTGCAGATCGACCTCATCCAGCCCGATCTCCTGCGACTGCGCATGAACCCCCACGGCATCCGCCAAGCAAAAAGCGACATCCTGGTCCAGGAAAGCTGGCCGGCCCCGGCGTTCGAGGTGCAGGAAACCCCGGAGGCCATCACCCTCCTGACCGAGCGCCTGCGGGTGGTGCTCCAGCGCTTCCCTTGGCAAATGCGCGCCTATGACCGCTCCGCGCCGGCCGACGCCGAACCCTTCTTCGCCGAACGCTTCAACGACCGCGCCTACGGCTACGCGTATGAGGTTCCCCCCATCGGCTACGAGGAGGACGCCGGCGGATTCATCACTGTCCACGAGACCGTTGCCCTCCGCCCCGGCGAGGCGCTGTACGGCTTCGGGGAGAAGTTCACCCCGCTCAACAAGCGCGGTCAGGAGCTGTACTCCTGGTCCATGGACTGCGGCAACGTCAGCAGTTTCCGCTCGTACAAAAATGTGCCCTTTTTTATGAGCACCGCCGGCTACGGCCTTTTCATCCACACCTCTTTCCCCATCGTCTACCGCATGGGGAGCGAGTCCAGCATCTCCTACTCCTTCCATATCGCCGACAGCCAGCTCGACTATTTCCTCATCTATGGCCCATCGCTGAAACATATCCTCTACCGCTACACCGAGCTGACCGGACGGGCGCCGGTCCCGCCCAAGTGGTCGTTCGGGTTCTGGATATCGCGCTGTGGATATAAAACCCGCCAGGAGGTCGAGGAAGTCGTGCGGGAGATGCGGGCGCGCGGCTTCCCCTGTGACGTGCTGAGTCTGGACCCCTGGTGGATGGGGGATGGGCCGTGGTGCACGTACGAATGGGATGAGGAGCGCTTCCCCCGGCCGGCCGAAATGATGGCCGAACTGCGCCGGCAGGGCATCCGCACCTGCCTCTGGATCACCCCGTATATCCCCGCCGGCACCCCGCTGTACGAAGAAGGCAAGGCGCGCGGCTACTTCATCCGCCGGCCCGACGGCTCGATCAGCCCGGTGCTGGAGGCCTTCGCCGGCCGCGACCTGGCGGCGGTGGACTTCACCAACCCCGAGGCGGTGGAATGGTTCCACTCCCATCTGCGCCGGCTCCTGGACATGGGCGCGGCCGTCTTCAAGACCGATTTCGGCGAACAGGCGCCGGCCGATGCCCTCTATCACGACGGACGCTCCGGCCTGGAAATGCACAACCTCTACCCGCTCCTGTACAACCGCGCGGTGTTCGAGCTCACCCGTCAGTACTTCGGCCGCGGCCTCACCTGGGGGCGCTCCGCCTACGCCGGCTCCCAGCGCTACCCCGTCCAGTGGGGCGGCGACAGCTACAGCAGTCTGGACCAGATGGGCACCCAGCTCCTCGGCCTGCTCAGCTACGGCATGTCCGGCGTCCCCTTCTGTAGCCACGATGTCGGTGGGTTCGACTATCCCCCGGAAGCGTTCGATCACCCTCGCCAGGAAGACTATCCGCGCGATCCGGTGGTCTACGCGCGCTGGCTCCAGTTCGGCGTCTTCTCCTCCCATGTGCGCGCCCACGGCAAACAGCCCCGCGAGCCGTGGCAGTACGGGCCAGAGGTCGAGGCTATCGCCCACCGCTACCTGTCCCTGCGCTACCGCCTGCTTCCGTACATATACTCGGAAGCGGTGCGCAGTTCCCAGGCCGGCCTGCCTATGGTGCGGCCGCTGGTGCTGGAGCATCAGGAGGACCGCAGTACGTGGAACATTGACCATGAATACCTGTTCGGTGAGAGCTTCCTCGTGGCGCCGGTGACCTCGCGCGACGGCCGGCTCTCCGTCTATCTGCCGGCCGGCACCTGGTTCGACTACTGGACCAAAACACCGGTGGAAGGCGGACGCTGGATGGACATCCAGGCCCCGCTGGATATCCTCCCGCTGTGGGTGCGCGCCGGCAGTATCATCCCTATGGGGCCAGAGATGGACCACGTGGACCAGAAACCGTGCGACCCGCTGACGCTGGAGCTGTATGGGCTGGCAGACGAAGGGGAGTATGTCATATTCGATGAGGATCGCCCGGCTGTTGCCGTGCGGTATCAGCGCCGGCATCATCAGCTTCTGGTGCAGGTGGAACCGGCGCCGGGCGAGGTCATCGTCGTGCTGTACGGCGCCGCCGTGCGGCAGGCGTCGGTGAACGGCCGGCCGGCGGCCCTCGAACCCTTCGCACAGGGGACACAGGTGCGGTTTGACGGACGCCAGGGAGCCCAGCTCCTGCTGGAGCTGGCATAGCAGGTACAGGTGAGAGTCACTTGCAAGGTGACTCTCACCCGCATCTGTTCCTCATCGGCGCGGCGGGGCTGGGGGGTGAGGCCGGCGACTCCCTCACCCCGCCGCGTCAAATGCCCAAGATCAGCTTGGCAATACGGAAGTAGATATACAGGCCGGTAGCATCCACCATGGTCGCCATGAAGGGGCCGGAGACGATGGCCGGGTCAATCCGCAGACGGGCGGCGATGATGGGCAGGAGCGAACCCAGGCAGTTGGCCCAGAAGACGATGGCCACAGCGGCTGTGCCCACGGCGATGGCCAGCAGTGGATGCGACGGGTCCCAGGTGATGGCGCGGATGAACGCGGCCGTCCCCATCATCAGCCCGAGGAAGAAGCCCACGCGCGCTTCATGCCAGAAGACGCGCAGGGCATCGCGGATGCGAATCTCCCCGGTGGCCAGGCCGCGGATGATGGTCGAGGTGGTCTGGGAGCCGGCATTTCCGCCCGTGCCGATCAGCAGGGGGATGAAGAACGAGAGCGCCACCACCGCCGCCAGCTCATGCTCGAAATGCCGCAAGACCGTGCCGGTGAAGGTGTCCGCCACGAAAAGCAGGAACAGCCAGCCCATGCGTTTGCGCGCCACCTGGAACACCGAGGTGTCCAGATACGGTTTGTCCAGGGGCAGGGAGCCGCCGAAGCGCTCCATATCCTCGCTCTGCTCATCCACGATGACGTCCACGATGTCATCCACGGTGATGACACCGATCAGGCGGTTGCCGGCATCCACCACGGGCAGGGCATACAGGTCATAGCGGCGCATGAGGTGCGCGCACTGCTCCTGGTCCGCCTCCGCCGGCACGCTGATGACATCAGTGGACATGATCTCGCCCAGGCGCTGGTCGGGGCCGGCCTTGATCAGCTCATACAGGCTGACAATCCCCTGCAGGCGGTCCTGGTCATCCACGATGAAGAGGTAATGCACCGCCTCTTCCTTTTCCGGCGACCACCGGCGCACCGCCTCCAGCGCCTGGCGCACGGTCATGCGCTCGCGCAGGGCCAGGAATTCGGAGGTCATCAGGCCGCCGGCGGTCTCATCTTTATGGAGCAAGAGCGGCCGCACGTCATCGGCATCCCGCATGCGGGCCAGCACCTCACTGGCCTGCTCCGGCTCCATATCGCCCAGCAGGTCCGCCGCCTCGTCCGTCTCCATCTCATCCACGATGTCAGACAGGGTCTCCAGCGGCAGGCGCGAGGCAATCTCCGCCGCTTCCTCTTCTTCCAGCTCTTCGAGGATGTCGGCGGCCTGTTCGGTCTCTAATTGGGTCAGCAGGGCTTCCTGCTGTTCGGGTTCCAGTTCGCTGAGGATGTCCGCCTGATCGGGGGGATACAGGCGTTCGATGATATCGATCGCGCCGGCCAGATCGTTGTGCTCCAGCCGATCGCGCACGCGATCCAGAATGGTGTCCAGCACGCGCTGCTCCATCGTCGTCCTCCTTTTGCCAGGATGAGTGCACTCGAGGACGGTGAGTCCACCTTCTCCTGGCACCGGAGGAGCGAACAGCGCGTCAGGGGTCAGGGCCTATTACGGCGCGGAGAAGGTGGGCGCACCGCCCTTACGTGATGATGGGTCGTCTTCGGAAAGCGTATTGGATTCGGGTACAGCGATCACGTTCATCGTTCTCCTTCTCCGTCGCAAAATTGGTCTTACCGGGCCGGCGGATGGCAACAAAAAAGGCCACAGCACAGGCTGCGGCCTTGCCCTGGGCAGGCAGGGACTGCACCCGGCAGTCCCCCTCCCTACGGCAGGTCGAGCTGTCCTGTCACGGCCAGAATTCGATTGTCAACGTGGTTCATCCACCCAACGCCGGCCGTCCCTATATGGGGACGACTGTCATCACTGCCAGAAGCCTTCAACGTCATCATACTCCATAAATTACCGACAGTTCTGCCTACCGCCGTGCTCGGATCGTACAAAAACACTCGCTATTGCAGATAATGTAGCACGCGCGGGCGAGAATGTCAACTTTATGCCGGCCACGTCTCCCCGACCGGCCGGCTTCCTGGCCCTTATCCGGAGAACCTCCCTCTTGGTCAGCGCTTTGATCCCTCCACTGCGCGCTTACCGATATATATCTGGCATACTTGACATCGGCATCGAAATATGATACCCTGTAACCGGTACAGCAGGGCGATTTTTCTTTGGCGGCCGCTTGCATACATTCGATATACCCGAAATGGGCAGGCCGGCCGCAAGCGATATCACTGCTCCAGGGGAGGAAGAAGCATGCTACAGCGATTCGTGGAGTTTTTGACCCCGGAAGACGTCTTGCGCATTCATGAGCAGTCCATGCGCCTGCTGGAAGAGGTGGGGGTAGAGATGCCGGTGGAGGCCGCGCGCGAGGTGCTCCGCCGGCGCGGCGCCCGGGTCGAAGGCACGCGCGTCCACCTGCCCCGCCGGCTGGTGGAGGAAAGCATCCGCCTGGCTCCCTCCCGCTTCACCATCCACGCCCGCAATCCGCAGAAAGATGTGGTGGTCGGCGGCGGCAACCCCGTCTTCGCGCCCGGCTACGGCGCGCCCTTCCTGATGGACCACGAAAAGGGCCAGCGCTATGCCACCATGGAGGATTACCAGAACCTGGTGCGCATCATTGACGCACTGCCCCACCTGGACCTCTCCGGGCACCTCCTGGTGGAGCCGCACGACGTGCCGGCCGGCAGTGCCCATCTCCATATGCTTATGGCGCACCTCCGCTACTCCGATAAGCCCTTCATCGCCTCCAGCAACGGGCAGAAAGGCGCGCAGGCCACGCTGGACATGGCCGGCATCGTCTTCGGCGACCGCGATGCCCTGCGCAATAAGCCAGTCACCATCGCGCTCATCAACACCCTCAGCCCCCTGGGCTTCGCCTCGGAAATGCTGGAGGCCCTGATGGCCTTCGCCGAATGGGGACAGCCCGTGGTCATCGCCAGCATGGCGCAGGCCGGCGCGACCGCCCCCGTCACCCTGGCCGGCATGATCGCCCAGATCAACGCTGAAATCCTCAGCGGCGTCGTCCTGGCCCAGGCCATCAACCCCGGCACACCGGTCGTCTACGGTTCCACCAGCACCATTATGGACATGAACACGGCCGCGGCCGCCATCGGCAGTCCGGAATATTCCATTCTCGTGGCCTGCCAGGCGCAGATGGGCCGCTTCTACGGCCTGCCCAGCCGCTCTGGCGGCAGTCTCACCGACTCGCAGGTCCCCGACGCCCAGGCCGGCCTGGAATCCATGATGTCCCTGCTCACCACCGTCAACGCCGGCATTGACTTCGTCCTGCACGCCGCCGGCATCCTCGGCTCATACCTGACCTTCTCCTACGAGAAGCTGGTGATAGACCATGAGATATGCGGCATGGTGCGGCGCTACCGCCAGGGCCTCGATGTGAACACGGAAACCCTGGCCTATGACACCATCGCCGGCGTGGGCCCCGGCGGCAACTTCCTGATGGATGAGCACACCCTGCGCCACTTCCGCAACGCCTTCTACATGCCCAGGCTGTGCAACCGCGACGCCCTGCCGGCCTGGCAGGAAAAGGGCTCGACGGACATGGCACAGCGCGCCCATCAGTACTGGCAGAGGCTCCTGCAGACCCATCAGCCGGCGGAACCGGAAGCCATCACCATCCGCGCCCTCGAGGCCTACGTCGAGCGGCATGCCTGACACATTCGCTTTCGCATGATGTTTCACAACAGGAAGGGGATATGGCACAAACCGCGACCGAACGAGCCTACCGCACTATCCGTGAGAAGATCATCCGGCTGGAATATGCCCCCGGCGAACTGCTGGTCGAATCCGGCCTGGCGGAGGAGCTGGGCACCGGCCGCACCCCAGTGCGCGAGGCCCTGAAAATGCTGGCCTGTGAGAACCTGGTGGTCATTATCCCCCAGCGCGGCATCTACGTGGCGGATATCAGCCTGACCGACCTCCAGGAGATCGCGGAACTGCGCCTGGCGGTGGAAGGGCTGGCGGCGCAGTTGGCCGCCCAACGCATCACCCCTCAGCAGTTGGAACGGCTCCGCTCCCTGACCCATCAGCTCGCCCATACGGCCCCGGATGATGTGGAGAAGCTGATGGAGATTGACCGTCAATTTCATCTCACGGTGGCCGAGGCCGCCGGCAACAAACACCTGGCCGATGTCATCGTCAGCCTGTACGACAAGTCCCTGCGGCTCTGGCGGCTGGCGCTGACCCGCGTTGGCTCGATCGCCAGCTCCATCGAACGCCATGAGGAGCTCCTGGACGCGCTGGAATACGGCAACGCCGATAAAGCGGCCGAGATCATGCGGGAACACGTGCGCGATTTTCATCGGCGCATGCGCGAAGCGTTCTAACCCCACAGCCGAGAGCATCGAGGAACGCGTCCATGTCATCGCCACACCACGACGCCCTGCCTGAAGATATCCTGCCGGCCCTGCGCGAGCGGGCACACGCCTATCGCGATGCCGTCATCGCCGGCCTACAGCGCCTCATCGCCATCCCCAGCGTCAACCCGGTAGGCGCATCCTCCCCTGGCCCGGAAGCACGCGCCGCCCTGCGCTGGATGCTGGAACACGCCGCCGCCCTCGGCTTTCGCGTCCAGAACCTCGACGACATAGTCGGCTTCGTGGAATACGGGCCGGCGGACGCCCCGGAAGTGGTGGCCGTGCTGGCCCATCTGGACGTCGTGCCAGCCGGCGAAGGCTGGACCCATCCGCCCTTTGTCGGCACCATCGCCGATGGCATGATCTGGGGGCGCGGCGTGGAGGATGATAAAGGGCCGGCGGTTTCGTCGCTGTACGCCCTGAAAGCGCTCAGTGACCTGGGGCTTCCTCTGCGCCGGCGCATCCGCCTTATCCTGGGCACGCTGGAAGAGAGCGGCGACTGGAGCGACATCCGTCATTACGAGGCGCGCGAGGGCCGGCCGACCATGGGATTCACTCCGGATGCCCATTTCCCCGTCATCTGCGGCGAGAAGGGCATCCTGAACGTCACCTTCCGGGCCCAGGAGCCGGCCGCGTCCAATCCGACCCACCGCCCCGGCCTGCATGTCGCGGCCTGGCACGCCGGCAGTGCCCCCAACATCGTGCCGGCCTTCGCCTGGGCCGCGTTGTCCCTGGATGCGCGGCGGTTCGAGCCGGCGCTGGTCTCCCTACAGCGCTCCGCCCGGCGCTTCGCCCAGCATCATCCGGAGAGCCAGCTTCAGGTCATGCGCGCGGAACTGTTCCGGGAGCGGTATCCAACAGAGGAACTGCCGGCGGAGGCGCAGGTGGTGGTTGCCGCGCGCGGCCAGGAAGCGCACGGCGCCCTGCCCTGGGATGGGCATAATGCCCTGCAGGACCTGGCCAATTTCCTGGCGGCCTGTAAGGTCGCCAACAATGCGGTCGGCCGGCTGGCGCACTTCGCCGCCCGGCACCTCGGGGTGGGATGGGACGGCGCCGGCCTGGGCATCGCCGCCGAACACGACAAACTCGGCCCCACCACAGTGAACCTGGGCATGGCCCGCGGAGACGCCCAGCAGGCCAGCATCACGCTGAACGTCCGGCTGACGCCCCCGCACACCGTTGCCACCCTTGCGGAAAAGCTCCGGCGCGTCGGCGAGGAAGCCGGCCTGCAGGTGGAAATTGACCCCGCCTCCATGAACCCCCTCTTTGTGGACGAGGA
>Ga0123519_10003363_pt1 | contig 26487 bp, 25 predicted proteins | sample YelNatPaOPRAMG02_FD_87396 | JGI IMG/M metagenome (GOLD analysis project Ga0123519, IMG submission 87396) | Hot spring microbial communities from Yellowstone National Park - Yellowstone National Park OP-RAMG-02 (version 2) | ecosystem: Environmental > Aquatic > Thermal springs > Hot (42-90C) ...
CCGCCGAGCGCCAGGCCGTAGGCGTACGGCCGGCCGATGCCGACCGCTGTCGCGCCCAGAGCTAGGGCTTTGACGATGTCGGCGCCGCTACGGATCCCGGAGTCAAACAGCACCGGCAGCCCGTCGGCCGCGTCGACCACCGCCGGCAGACAATCCAGCGCGGGCAGGCCGCCGTTGGCCTGCCGGCCGCCGTGGTTGGAGCAGTAGATGCCGTCGACGCCAGCATCCTTGGCCCGCCGAGCGTCTTCGGGATGGCAGATGCCCTTGACGATCAGCGGCAGGCCGGTCAGCGACCGCAGCCACGGCAGGTCATCCCAGGTCAGCGGATTGCCGAAGACCTGCGCCCAGCGCAGCACGACGGCCCGCGGATCGTCGTCCGGCGACTGCGCCAACCCGGCACAAAACACCGGGTCACTGGTGTAGTTGCTCAGGCAATGTCCGCGCAGTTGCGGGAAATTGGCGGTGCTCAAGTCGCGGGGCCGCCAGCCGGGCACCCAGGTGTCAAGGGTGACGATGATGCCCCGGTAGCCGGCCGCCTCGGCGCGGTGCACCAGGCTGGCGGCCAGCTCGCGGTCGGTCGGCGTGTAAAGCTGGAAGAACCCGGGTGTCTCGCCGAACTCCGCGGCGACGTCTTCGAGGGAATCGGCCGTCAGCGTCGACACCACCATCGGCACGCCGGTGCGCGCCGCCGCCCGGGCGGCGGCCAGGTCACCGTGACCGTCCTGGGCGCAGATCCCGATGACGCCGATGGGTGCCATGAACACCGGTGACGGCAGCGTCATGCCGAACACCTCTACGGACAGGTCGCGGTCTTTGGCGCCGACGAACATCCGCGGGATCAGCCCCCAGCGCGCGAAGGCCTCGCAGTTAGCTCGCTGCGTGCCCTCGTCACCGGCGCCGCCGGCGACATAGGACCACACCGACGGCGGCATGGCGGCCTGCGCCTTGGCTGCCAAGTCCGCGAAGCCCATCGGCAGTGCCGGGGTCACCCCGGCCAGCCCCTGCAGGTAGATCTCGAATTGATAATCCCCGAATGCCATGTGTCGAAGCATGCCAGCCGACGGTCAGCCCGCGGCTCGCGCCTCAACGAGTTCCTTGCTCGCCGGCCGGAACATCGCCCGGCTTATGCAACAACCGCCAGCAGTCCCCAACCCGGTGACTATCCGAACGCCGCGGCTCATGGCGTCTTCCCACGTTGCCGGACGACACGCCAGCGGCCACCCTGACGCTCGGTCAGCCCCGCGATCTCCAGCATCGCCAGCGGGCCCAACACGCGGGCGGGCAACAACCCGGCGGCGACGGCGATCTGGTCGACAGTGGCCGTCCCGCGACCCGGCAACGCCTCGTATACCTGCCGCTCGGCGTCGCTGAGACCGTCGAGCGCGGTGGTCGGTCGTGGTAGCTCGGGCGCCAACTCGCCGATGCGGCCGACGAACTCGACGATGTCCTCGGCGCGGGTGACCAGGTGTGCACCGTCGCGTAACAGGGCATGACAGCCTGCGGACGCCGACGACGTCACCGGCCCGGGCACCGCACCCACCATCCGGCCCAGCGCCCGGGCCCACGCCGCGGTGTTCGCCGCCCCGCTGCGCAGACCGGCTTCCACCACGACGGCCGCTCCGCTCAACGCCGCCACCAAGCGGTTGCGGGTCAAGAACCGGTGCCGGGCCGGGCGCACACCCGGCGGGTATTCAGTGACCAGCAACCCGCTGCTGCCGATCCGATGCAGAAGGCCGGAATGACCTGCGGGATAGGGGATGTCGATACCACCGGCCAGAACCGCGACGGTAACGCCGTCACAGGCAAGCGCGGCGCGGTGGGCCGCGCCGTCGATGCCGTAGGCCCCGCCGGACACCACCGTCACGCCACGCTCGGTCAGCCCGGCCGTCAGATCCGCCGTCACGTCCACCCCGTAGGCGGTAGCGGCTCGGGTGCCGACGACGGCGGCCGCCCGCTGGGTGATCGCGTCCAGCGCCTCGGGCCCCACCGCCCACAACACCATCGGCGGCCTGCCCTGCGGTTTGACCGCTGCCGCGTTGCCGGCGAATGCGGCGAATGCCAGCACCGGCCACTCGTCGTCGTCGACCGTGATGAGCCGGCCGCCGCGGCGTGCCAGTACCTCGAGATCCTCAGCAGCCCGGTCTATTTCGCGTCTGGCTTCACTGTGGCGGGCCAGTGTGTCGGCTACCTGCCCGCGCCGGACCCGCTCGGCTGCGGCTACCGGTCCGTCCCGCCGCACCAGTGCGGCCAGTTGTGCGCACGGCGGTTCGGCCACCCGTGACAGGTAGGCCCACGCCCGCAACGTCGGGTCGGTCATCGCGCCGCCCCGGGTTGGCGGAAACTCAACGCGGCGCCCACCTCGTCCAGACCGGGGGATGCGCGGCCGGCCAGATCGGCGAGTGTCCAGGCGACCCGCAGGGTGCGATCGACACCGCGGATGCTCAGCGGCCCGCGGTCCAGCGCCGTGCGCAGCGGCTGCATTGCCGTGTTGCAGAGCCGGAACTTTCGCCGCAGCAGCGATCCGCTGACCTCGGCGTTGGTGGTGTATCCGTGCGGCCGCCACCGCTCGGCGGCCGCGTTGCGCGCCGAGGTCACCCGGCTGCGCACCCGTGCGGTCGGCTCCGCCGATGCCGCCGAGAACGCATTCGCCCGTGCCGGATGCATGTCAACCCGCAGATCGACCCGGTCCAGCAGCGGCCCGGACAGCCGGCCGAGGTAGCGGCGTTTGGCCGCCGCCGCGCAGATGCAGTCCCGCGGATCCGCGGGTGCACACGGACACGGATTGGCGGCGAGGACCAGTTGAAAACGAGCCGGGTAGCAAGCCACTCCGTCTCGGCGAGCAAGGCGAATTTCCCCGTCCTCCAGCGGTGTTCGCAAGGCCTCCAATGCGCTGACGCCGATTTCGGCGCACTCATCGAGGAAGAGCACTCCACGATGGGCGCGGCTGACCGCGCCGGGGCGGGCCAGCCCAGATCCACCGCCGACCAGCGCGGCGACGCTGGAGCTGTGATGCGGCGCCACGAACGGCGGCCGGGTGATCAGGGGCGTGGCATCGGACAGCAATCCGGCGACCGAATGGATCGCGGTGACCTCCAGCGACTCGGACTCCGACAGTGCCGGCAATAATCCCGGAAGGCGTTGTGCCAGCATTGTTTTGCCTACGCCCGGAGGACCGGTCAACATGAGGTGATGGGCACCCGCGGCGGCGACTTCGACGGCGAAGCGGGCCTGGGACTGCCCGATCACATCGGCAAGGTCGGCGTGCGGCTCCGGCACCGGAGCCGCTCCGGTGATCCGGTCCACCAACGGAGCCGAGCCGTTCAGCCAGGCTTGCAGGTGGGCCAGAGTCCGCGCACCCCCGACCTCGATGCCGTCGACCAGGCTGGCTTCGGCCAGATTGTCGACTGGAACCACGGCGATCCGCCAGCCCTCGGTCTTGGCGGCCAGCACCGCCGGTAACACGGCGCGCACCGGCCGGATCCTGCCGTCCAACGCCAGTTCACCAAGCAGCACCACTGTTTCCAGCCGCCGCCACGGGGTTTTCCGCTGGGCCGAGAGCACCGCCGCGGCTAACGCCACGTCGTACGCCGAACCCATTTTCGGCAGGGTTGCCGGGGACAACGCCAGGGTCAGCCGCGTCGTCGGCCAGGTGTTGCCGCAGTTGGTGATCGCCGCGCGCACCCGGTCGCGCGATTCCTGCAGGGCGGCGTCGGGCAGGCCGACCAGGTGCACGCCTGGCAGGCCGGAGGTGATGTCGGCTTCGATCTCGACGATTTCGCCGTCCAGCCCGCGTACCGCGACCGAGAACGCACGTCCCAGCGCCATCAGCCGACCCCTTGCAGGTGGGTGATTTCCGGGGTGCGGCGCCGGCCGATTCGCACGCCGATCACGTCGATCCGGATGGCTGCCCAATGTCGGTCCTGCTCGGCGAGCCACAGCGCGGCCAGCCGACGCAGCCGCCGCACTTTCTGTTCGCTAACCGCGTAGGCGAGGCCGCCGTAGCCGTCTCCGGTGCGGGTCTTGACCTCGACGAATACCACCGTGTGGGTGCCCGGGTCCACGGCGATGGCGTCTAGCTCGCCATATCGGCAGCGCCAGTTGCGGGCCAAGACCCGCAGTCCCAGGCCTACGAGGTGATCGGTGGCGATTCGCTCACCGAGGGCTCCCAGTTCGGCCCGCGTTAACGTGGTCATGGCGACACTCTGCGCGGTGGCGCCGACGCGGCAGTCCGGCCGCTGGCCCGTTACCGCGGCTCGGCGGTCAGTTGTCCACAGTTACGGGTCGATCCACAACTGGGCGACCACAGATGTCGGGTGTGGTGGCACCGGCGGCCGGTATGCTGCCCAGCGGTTGTCACGCTCGACGTGAGCCCGCCCCCGATGCGATCGGGTATACCGTCTTGATTGGGGATGCAACGCCTTTCAAATCAGTGCGGTGCTCACGCTCATACCGAGGGATCGTCTCGCTGGTAGGCTGGCCAACCTGTCCGGGTTACCCCGAGGGAGGAGCGCAGATGCGCTTGTCATCACTATCCGCGATCGAGATTCTGGACTCCCGCGGGCGGCCCACTCTATCGGTGTGGGCGACCCTTCCCGACGGCACGACGGTACGTTCGGGGGTACCGTCTGGAGCCTCGACCGGCAGCCGCGAGGCGGTCGAACTGCGCGACGGCGATACCGAGCGCTACGGCGGCCAGGGTGTGCGCCGAGCAGTCGACAACGTCAACGGTCCGATCGGCGACGCTGTCGTCGGTCGCTCATTTGACTCGCTGGAGCAGGTCGACCAGACGTTGCGACAATTGGACGGTACCGCCGACAAATCTCGTCTGGGTGCCAACGCGATTGTCGGCGTTTCGATGGCCGCGGCGCAGGCGTTCGCGCGAGAACGCCGGCAACCGTTGTGGCAGTGGCTAGCTCCCGCCGATGTGACTCCCCGGCTACCGGTTCCGCATTTCAACGTGGTCAATGGTGGCGTTCATGCGCTGAACAAGCTCGACTTTCAGGAATTCATGGTTGCCCCCATCGGTGCGCCATCGCTGCCGGAGGCGGTGCGTGCCGGCGCCGAGGTCTACCGGCGATTGAGGTCGGCACTGGCCGACCGCCGGCTGTCCACCGGGCTCGGCGACGAGGGTGGTTTCGCACCCGAAATCGACTCCCCGGAAGACGTTTTGACCTTGCTTACTCAGGCCATCACCGACGCCGGTTACGCTCTCGGTCGCACCGGCGTCGCTATCGCGCTGGATCCTGCGGCCAGTGAATTTCACCACGATGGCCGCTACCTGGTGGGCGGTGAATCGCTGAGCAGCCACGAGCTGATCGACCGCTACGTGAGCATCGTCGAGAAATTCCCGGTCTGGAGCATCGAGGATGGCATGGGCGAGCAAGACAGTGCCGGCTGGCAAAAGCTTACTGCAGAGCTGGGTGATCGTGTGCAGCTGGTTGGCGACGACAACTTCGTCACCAATCCGGAGCTGATCGCCTTCGCGGCGCGCGCCGGCATCGCCAACGCCGCTCTGATCAAGGTCAACCAGGTCGGCACCGTCTCGGAAACCCTTGCAGCGCTTGCGGTCTGTCGTGGATCAGGCTACGACGCAATGATTTCGCACCGCTCCGGCGAGACTGACGACACGTTCATCGCCGATCTTGCGGTCAGCTCGGGGTGCGGTCAAATCAAATCGGGTGCGCCCGCCCGGGGAGAACGCGTGGCCAAGTACAACCGCCTCCTCGAAATCGCGGCCACCGCAGCGGGACTGTCGTTCGGATTGCCCGATCACTAACTTGAAGGGGTTCGCAGTTATGCGGCGGCTGCGGCTAATTCGTTCTACGACAAGGGTTCTGCGGAGCTTGGCGAGCATTTCTTTCGAGGCGATGTCATCTTTGTGGCGGTACCAGGACTGTCTGCGGCGGCGGGTGCCGAGGTCGTCGGGGTGGTAGCCGTGCAGCGCGTACCACACAATGACGAGGCTGTAGACGTAAAAGCTTAGTGGCACGGTGCGCTCGACGGCGCGTTGCAGCTGGGCGAACTTGGCCGATGCCGGGCAGTTGCTTGCCGCCGGCGATGGCGACTTCGATCGGCCACCGGTGGGCTTAGCGCGCCACGATCTGCTCGGCATCGCTGATGATGTCGGTGGTGAAGATCGCCAGGATATTCTCGCCGGGCTCACGCAGCAACACGGCGCGGCCTGCGGTGTTGGCGAACGCGCCGTACCAGATGGCTGGTGTCTGGGCGAGTTCGATGGTGTCGGAGTGGCCGTAACAAACGACCGTGGCCTGCCGCCAGCGCGCGGCGGCGGCCGATAAAGACCGTATCGAGGCACGCCGCGGTACGAACATCGCCAAGGTCGCCGCGGCTCGCAAACTGCTCATGCTGGTCTACGGGCTGCACGACCGCCACATCCGCGCGCTCGACAGTGCCAGCGCAGCGTGAGCACTGCGGACGCAATCCGTGCGCAGCCGCTGTTTTGTCGGACCCCCTATCGGCATGGTCGCCCACTTGATTGACCCCGCGTGTTGCTACCGCCCCATGCCCCGCCCCTTCAAGGACGACAAAACGCACGGGCAGGAAAGAGGTAAGGCTGACCTATTTCCGTGTGTTCCGCGCTCTGCCAGAGCGAAAGGTATACCCCAAGAACGTAAACGAGACATCAGCGAAGGTCTCGCCTGTTGCTATCCTTGCAATAGACTCCCTGGGTCTTGTCCGGGTGCAGCCTCAACCCGACCTCGACCATCCGCCGACCGATTGCCTCTTTAGCGCGTGGCGACGGCTCGCTGCGCGTGCTCGACAAGTAGTTTGGCTACCTCCTCGGGTTTTTCCAGGGCGACCGAGTGACCAGCACCCGCGATCGTCACGTCGCGCCCCCCGGACGCCGCGGCGATGTTTTTGCCCGAGATGGGTTGCGGGTATGCGTGGTCCTGCTCGCCGGCGATGGCGAGCACCGGAACCTGGCATCCGGCGAGCTCCTCGTAGATCCGACTGCGATGAACGACCTGGTATGCGCAGTCGCCGATCGAGGGGCCGAGCGCAGACATGTATCCCCGCCACTGATCGATCATGAGACCCCCGGCCGCCAGACTCGTATCGCCGAACATGATGTAGAGGAGCGTGTCTATGACCGGTGCGGCGCCTTCGTTCCCCAACCGCTTGACCAACGGCGCGAACTCGGCCAATTTATATTCCTGCTCACATGACGAACCCAGCGCTGTGGCAGAGCGGAGCAGTTCCGGGTGCCGGGCGGCCAGCCGCAGGACCACGAAACCGCCCTGGGAGTTGCCCACGGCATGGACCGGCCCGATGCCGAGCGTCGCAATGAGCGCGGCGGCATCTTCGGTGAGATTGTCCATCGAGAGGTCGTCGCGATCCGCGGCCGGCGAGCTGTCACCTTGGCCGCGATGGTCGAAGGCGATGGTCCGATATCCCGCCGTATTGAGCAGAGCGACCAGAGGGTCGAACATGGCGTGGCTGAAAAACAGGGAGTGGCTGAGCAGAAATGCCTCAGCATCGCGCGGACCGCTGTCGGCATAGGCAAGCCGGGCGCCATTGGCTTCGACGAAATCCATGTGAGTCACCCTCGCTACATCGGATCGGTCGCCAATACCAGAACATGGTAGCGGGATCACCTGAGTCTAGCGGGAGTTTCCGGCCTTCGTTGATCGACGGCCTGATTTGCCCTGGTGGGGTTGTGTTTTTGTGCAGGGCTGGTGTATTACCCAACTCGCTGTGTTGGGCGCTGTTGGTCAGCGGGTGGGTGCGTATTGGTGGATTGCGAACAGGTCGGCGAGTCGCTGTTGGGTTGGGGTCATGTCGGTGAGCATGCGTTGCACGCGGGGCCGTCCCTTGCTGCCGTCGTGGTAGAGCAGCACGGTCTCTTGGATGCCGGAGAGTTCGTCGAGTAGTTCGCGTACCGACAGGTGAAGTCCGGCGTGCTCGGTCTGGCGGCGCATCAGGTGGGCGACGGCCAAGGCGAGCACGCAGTAGGACACGTGCACGCGGATCTTGGAGTCGGTCCAGTGGTGCATCGGGCTGAACGAGACCACGCGGGGGTCTTTGAGCTGGCGGAACCCGCATTCGGCGTCGGATTGAGATCGGTAGGCGGCCACCACGTCGGGCACCGGCCAGTCGCGGTTGGTGAACAGGATGCGCTTGCCGAACAGCCGCTCTTCTAGGACGGTGCTGTTTTAGTCGCTGACTTTAGGCGTGGCTGAGCGGATTTGCGAAGGTGGGCGGTGAGGATCAGATGCGTGGCTGTGGGACGGGAAAATCGGCAGGGCCGATTCGATGATGTGATGCTGCTGGTCGGTGATCAGCTGCCGGCGGGCAGTATCTATCGGCTGCTGGCTGAACATGGTGGGGCGCTGTTCGGTGATGACTATTTCGCTATCAAGTCACGCCGGTCAGGGCACTCGCCCCCAGGCTGCCGTGGACAAATCAACAGAAAGCCATGTTCGGCACGTGTTCTCCGAGTCACCCAGCAGCCCACCGGATTGACTCCCGTCGAAGCCGTCCGGCCCTAACACTGTGCACCAATAGGTGTTCTCGTTGGAACCTCGCTGCCACGGTGAATGCGCGTCACAGAAGAACACGCGTGTGCCGATGCAGGCGGTGATCTGCTGTTGCAGCGCAAGTTCTTTGCCCTGATCCCAGGTCAACGTCCGCCGAAGATGCGCGAGAAAAGCGCCCAGTGCGTCGGTGACGCCATCGCGCATCGCCTGCGCAGTCGGTCGGCGCGTGGGCACGTGGACTAGGATCACAAAGCGCGTGACGCGTTCGACGAGAGTGCCGATCACCGAACGGTTTCTGGCGCCCATGAGGCAATCCTCCTCCCAATGCCCCCACCTGCACCCAGTCTTCGACCTCGGCGGGCCGATCAGCGATCATCGTCATAGTGGTGAGCCGGCCACGGCGTTCCAGGCCCTGGATCCGGCGTCGGCGCCGCCGGCGCCGCCGTTTGGCCGGACGGGTTACATCGGTTCGGGGATCATAGAGCGCCTGCTAGATCGACTCGGTATACAGATGGCGCTCGGGCTGGCCAGCAAACCGCACCGGCAGTTCATCGGCTACACGTAGTCAGTGCACAACACAAAACCGCAGTTCAACACACATCCGTCAACACATCAGGCGGAACTACGGACTAGCAAACGATCAAGACGACGTGGCGATCACGACGGCGAGCACGGCGAGCACGGTGATGAGCATGTACGCCATGTACGCATCGAGCCTGCCCGACTGCAACCTTCGCGCGGATCGCGCAATGGAGAGCACGGCGGTGGCCAACGGCCGGTAGAAGTATCGCTCGACAACGTCGACGACGGCGACACGATAGGTCATCCCCATCTGAGCGATGCCGCGAGCGATGGGTTTATCCGCCGTATCAACCAGTTCGGTGCGGGTCAACAGCACCGTGGCAAGCACCCTGCGAACCGGGTTCGCGTAGGCGAACGAGGTGTAGCCGACCCCGCGGTCGACGCCCGGGGACGCCGAGGACCACGGCACCACCCGGCGGGTTCGGAACGGGTTTCGCCCAGCCAACAGCGCCGTTAACACCGCGATGACCGCCGCCATCGCCGGCAACACGATCCACAACCAGGTCGGTGACAGCGCGGAAAACTCTGCGAATACCGGCTGCAATACCCACGGCTCGGCGTTGGTTCCAGCCGACTGATTCCCCACGATCGGGGTGAGGCCGCTACCGATCAGCCGCATCTCCAGCGGTGCGAGAGCTGCCACCCCCAGGCAACCGATTACCAACGCCGCCACCCCGAGGCGATACGGCCACTGACGGTCCACCCGGGCGCGGTCGGAATCCATCGGCGGCTGGCCGATTCGGGCCGGGCCGAACGCGGTGAGCGCGACGACCCGTACGAACGTCACGCCGGCGATACCGATCGTCAAAGCGACCAATGCTCCGCTCGCCGCCGTAGACAGCTGTAGGGCGAGTGACGACACCCGAAACTGTTGCATCAGGGATTCCAGGGTGAACCACTCCGAGGCGAAGCCGGCGGTCAACGGCAGGCCCGCCAAGGTCAGCGACCCGATTACCAGACCGGTTCCAGCCCAGGGCAGACGACGCGCGACGCCTCCGAGTCGGTCCAGATCGGTAGTGCCGGTTGCCTGTTCGATGGTCGACGTAGCAGCGAACAGCGTCGTCTTGCCGAGTGCATGTGCCATCACCTGGGCAGTGCCGGCAACCAGCCCGGCGGCCGTCAACTTCGGTTCGCCCGCAACCGCACCCATCAACGCTACTCCGAAACCTGCGGTGATCAGACCCGCGTTCTCCACGCTCGACCACGAGATCAGCGCGGCCAGATCGGGATTGACCGCGGCATGGGCGATGCCCAGGATTGCCGTGACGCCCCCGATGATCAGCACGACACAGGCCAACCACACCGGCGGCGCGCCCAGGACGTTCAGCGTCCGCCACAATCCGTAAAACCCCACATTGACCGCCACACCGGCCATCACCGCACGAGCCGGTCCAGGCGCGACGGCATAACCTCGAGGCAACCAGATGTGCGCGGGCACGATGCCGACTTTGATCCCGAATCCCAGCAGCAACAACGCGTAGGCAGCCTGACCCGTCGCGCCGTGCGAATCCACGCTGTTCGCGGCGAACACAAAACTATGGGTACGGCTCGCCAGCAGCAATGCGCCCAGCAACAGCGCTCCACCGCTGACCTTGCCGAATACCACTGTCATCACCGAGCCGCCGACTCTGCCGGGCAGATCGCGGTCGTACCCCGACAGCAGATAGAACGCGACAGTCAACGTCTCCCAGCCGAAGAGCAGCACAAAGAAATTGTCGGCGGTGATGACCGTTGCGACCGCGGCCAGTGCGATCGCGACCGCAGCGGGCAGTCGCGGACGGCTCAGGTTGGCCGGCGCCGCCGCGGCGGCCAGAACGGGAATAGCCACCCCGAACGAGATGATCAGAAACAGCCCGGAGAGCGCGTCCACGGTCAGGCTGGCCGGGCCGAGGCCGGCCAACCCACCCACCGCCAGTCGCTCGCAACGACCGGCCAACCCCAACCCGCCGGCGGTCGCGAACACCACCGCAGCAGCGATATTGCCTACCCAGGCAAAACTACTCAACAGTGTTTGCGCCCCACTGCGCCGGACGAATCCCGCACACCAGCCGATGACCATAGCCGCGGCGGTAAGCCCAAGACCGGCAAAGATCATGATGGACTCCCTGCTGTGCGAGCCGTTACCCTGCCCAGTGCCAACAAGATCCCGTGCAACACGCTGAACGGAGAGGCCGGCGCCCCCGGCACCCAGACGTCGACGGGAACCAGGTCCGAGACGCCGGTCCCGCCGATGTAGCCACCGCCGAGGACTCCACCGCTGATGGCATCGGTGCCGACGGCGATCACGACAGTCGGCGCCGGCATCGCGTCGAGAGTGCGGCGCAGCGGCTCTGCCATTCCGGCCACGCCGATACCGGTCACCAGCAGGATGTCGGCGTGGCGCGGGCTGGCGGTGAAGAAGACACCCAGGCGGTGAATGTCGTAGACCGGGTTCGTCAACGCCTGAATCTCCCACTCGTCACTGCCGTTGGACCCGGCGTCGACATGACGTAGATGCACCGACCGGCGCAGCCGTCGCACCCGGCGCGCCAAACTCGCCCGCAACTGCGCCAACGCCTCGTCGGTTTCTTCGACCTCGCCCACCACCAAGGCCGACCGCGTCAATTCAGCGGTAGCGCAGCCTCGTTCCCACCCGAATCGTTCGGGGAGCGAGCGGACACAGCGTCCACACACGATGCAACGTCCGCGATCTAGCCGGACCTTCGGGTCAACCGAGATAGCGTCGGTAGGGCATGCCTCAGCCGCGGCGACGACGTCGGCATGCGCCGCCGAGTGGGTGCCACCGATCACACGCACCGCCGCTGGGAATTCGTCGAAATACCCGTCTTCGCCCCTGGGCCAGCGAGTCGTGACGACCCCGTTGCGCAGCCCCCTGAATACCCACGGCATCTACATCGCCACCCCTGCGTAGCACAAACCGAAACTTGCTTCAATGAAAGGAAAGTCGGTGAAGATGTCGCCATCGAAGACGTCATGGAAGAGCAGCATGTTATGGAAGGAAGCGGTGCGGGCAAAGCAACGCCCGATTGTTCCTTCGCGAACTTCCAGACCGTAGAGCACCTCCCCCTGCGGTGCCTCCGACCAACCCAGGGCGAAACCGTCGACTGTGCGAACCGGAGTGCTAATCGTTGTGTCGGATGTTGCCGCCAATAGGTCGCAGGCGCGAGCAATCAGGTCGCCGGCGATGTCGATTTCGGTCCACCGCACCCGCAGTCGCGCCAGCGCATCGCCGCGCTCCTCGACCGCCGCCCCGGCGACCGGCGGCAACTCGGCGTAACCGTCGTAGGCGCGTCGCCGGGCATCGTCGTCGCACCCCGAGCCGCGGCCCACCGGGCCCAGGGCGCCATGGGAAGCGGCCAGCGCGGGGTCCAGGTGTCCGGTTCCCCGCAGCCGGTCCAGGAAGGAGGCGTCGACCATCAACGCATCCCGGTCGGCGCGGATCCGGTGCAGGATAGCACCGGCTTGTTCGGATATCGTCGCGGGCTGCAATCGAGGTTCGGCGCTGACGCCGCCGGGACACACCACTGAACGGCCAAACCTATTGCCGCACAAGGCTGTCACCAACCGCAATATGCATTCCTTGTGCCAACCGAACCGGGCGGTCGCAACGGCAAGCCCGGAAGCGTCGCAGAGCCGCATCACCACGTCGAGGTGGTTGGCGATGCGTTCCAGTTCGGCGTGGATGACCCTTACCATGCGCGCTCGCGGCGGCGGGCTGGTATTGGCAAGCGTCTCGACGGCATGCGCGAAAGCAAGCGCATGAGCGATCGAGGCGACGCCTTCCACGCGTTCAGCGACCAGGATCCCGTCTGCCAGTGCCAGTGTCTCGAATCGCTTTTCGATGCCGCGATGCTTGTAGTGGGGCCGGATGTTCAGATGCGGGATGTCCTCGCCCGGCGTTTCGATCAGGAATTCGATCGACTCGAACACCCCAGAACGCACCGGCCCGAGCGGCAGGGTGAAGATTCCACCACCCCTGACGTCCACGGGTCCGCGCTGGTCGGAGGCACGAGAGTGGACGTGCCGATCCAGCTTGGCCTGTTCGGCATACCCGGGCCGCGGCGAGGGTTGTCCTGCTTCGAGGGGCAGCAACAGCGGATCCAGCCGCGGATGCCCGGCCGGCACCACACCCGACAAATCGTGCAGCACGCGTTCGTACCAAAACGCCGCCGGCACATCGGGCGTCAGCGATGCGTAGGACAGCGCTCCGCCAGCGTCCGGCGCCACCGCGGTTCGCAGGCAACTGACCGAGTCAGCGCCGACCAGCAACACGTGTAATTGGACCGCGGCCTCGCGATCGGTGCCGTAAACCCCGGCGAATCGCTCACCCGCCCCGACACGATCGACGACCTGGGTGCGCCACGTATCCAGCGGCAGGTCGACGACGTTAGTGGTTGGCGCGACACTCATGGCACACCGGCCATCAGCTCGGCGGCACCTGTATTCAGCAGATCAACCAGCTCCGCCGGAGGTGCCAGCAGGACAACCAGGACGAGAACACCCAGAACAACCGGTGCCACCATCCAGCGGCTGGGTTCCCCGCGGCCCAACGGCGGGTGGTCGCCGGTCGGCAGTGTCGGCTGCGGCTGGAACAAAATCCGTGTCGTCGCCCACGCCAGGCCCATGAAAGCCACATTCACCAGGATGACGAGGATGACCGTGGCCGCATTGCGGGCCTGAGCGAAGCCGCCCGACACGATCTGAAACTCGCTGCGGAACAATCCGAACGGTGGCATCGCCGACAACGCGAATACCGCGACCAAAAACATCGGACCCGACCATGGCAGCAGCCGGATGCCCTGTGCCATCCGGTCGAGCTCCTTGGTGCCGAACTTACGCACCAACACACCGGCACCCATGAACGCGTTACCCTTCGCCGCGGCGTGTGCCAGCACATGCAGCAGCACTCCGGTCAACGCGATCGGGGCGCCGAAGCTGACGCCGATCGCTATGATGCCCATGTGCTCGATGCTGGAATAGGCGAGCAGCCGCTTGATATCGCGTTGTTCGAGTAGGTATAGCGCGGCCAGCAACAACGACAGCACCCCGAAGACCAGCAGCACAGTCTGGGGGAACCGCGGCCCCAACGCCGCGAGCGCGATTTGGTAGTAGCGCAGGATGGCATAAAAGCTCACTGCCAACAACGAGCCCGACAATAGGGCCGACACCGGTGTGGGCGCTTCGGCGTGGGCATCGGGCAGCCAGGTGTGCACCGGAAAAAGCCCGACCTTGGTGCCGAATCCCACCACGGCCAGCACAAACGCCAGACGCACCGAGGTGGCCGGCAGCTGTCCGCCGACGGCAATCAGCGGTTCGAAAGCCAGGTCGTAGGAGTCGCCCAGGACGCGCTCTCCCGAGTAGTACATGAAGATGGTTGCCAACAACGCGATCCCGAGACCGGACGATGCGATCAGCACATACTTCCACGCCGCCTCGTTTGCTTCCTGGGTGTTGTCCAGCGCCACCAGCAACGCCGAGACAACGGTGGTGATCTCGACCGCGATCCACAGCAGGGCGAGATCGTTGACCAGCGGCGCACAGATCAACGCCCAGGCAAATGCGTTCAGACCCAGAAAGAACCGGGTGCTGTGGCGGGCGAACAACGCCTGCTCTTCGACAGCTGCCAACCGCACGGCGCGTGCCTCATCGCGCAGGTAGCCGATCGAGTAGATCCCGACGACCGCGTAAAGAAAACAGGTGGCCAACAAGAACACGACGGAAAGCGCGTCGGCGCGCAGGTAGCGCACCGCCGTGAGCGTGTGATCGATACTGGCGGGCACCAGGGCCGCCGCCAGCACGAACGCAACAGTGCCGGTTAACGCGGTCACCGCCGCGCAGACACCATGCGGCGCAATCGCACACACCAGCATGGCCAGCAGCGGCACCACGACAAGCAGTACCATCACCACGGACATCGGTTATCCCCTGAGCCGGTCTAGCATCGCGGTGGACAGTGACCGCGTCCGCCGGTGATGAGTGCGCATCAACAGCCCGAAGACCACAACGGCCACCAGCAGATCGAACAAAAACGCCACCTCGAGGATGAGTGGCATACCCGCGGCGACCACGATACTAGCCACCGAAGCGCCGTTTTCCAGCGAGAAGAATCCGATCGCCTGGCTGACGACGTCGCGGCGAACGATCATCAAGACGAACGCGACCAGCACGACGGCAATCGACAGGCTCAGTGCGGCGGTAGGCAACACATCGGACTGGATGCCGAGCACACCGACGGCGAAAAACCCGAATGCCCCAATGGCAATAGCGATCAGCACTTCGCTTGTCACCCCGACGACACCGCTTCCGGCGATCTCATCGGGGGCCTCGCGCAGCATGCCGAACACCAGCAGCGGCACAACGACTACTTTGAGCAAAAACGACAGCAGCGCCAGGCCGTACAACTCGGAAACATGATGGTGGAACGCCACGACGGCAACCAGCACGCTGACCGCCAGCGATTGCCTGGCGTATAGCCGTATCTGCCCACGCAGCAGCGACTGGCGCAACATGCCGAACTCCAGCAATAGCACGATCAGCGCCACGGAGTTCGCGATTCCGCTGTAGACGGTCGGCACAAACTGGTTCTCCGCGAGCGCCATCAGCCACCCCCGAGGTAAAGCGTGAACACCGCCAGGACCGCGAGGAGCAACGCGGCTGAGACGAATTCGGTGATCTTGAAAAGCCGTAACTTGGCGTAGCTGTTGTCGATGACGGCGATGGCGCATCCGAGCAGGGCGGCCTTGCCTAAAATTGCCGGGATCGCCAATCCAACCTCGAGCGGAGCCGCGCTCTCGGCCATCCCCCATGGGGCGACGAAGACGTTGAGCAGGATGACGTACAGCACCAGCTGTTTGGCCGCTGACCCCCATTGCAGCAGGGCCAGATCGGGTCCAGAATATTCGAACCCGCGACCCGTTTCGATCATCCCGAACTCGGTGGTGCCGGTGTGTGTTTCGACCGGTATCCGCGCGGTTTCATACAAGATCACCATGAACAACGCCGCCGAGGCGAGCAGATGTGCGGGCCGCACAATCTGATCGGGGCCGCTTCGGACCGTGGCCGCCAACGCGTAGGGCAGGTCTGTGGTCGTGATCATCGCCACGGCGAAAAACACCAGCAGCATCACGGGCTCGGTGATCGCGGCGAATGTCTTGGCACGGCTGGACGCTAATTGGGCATATGAGTCGCCGGTTTCGGCCGCGCCGACCGCCACCAGGAAACTGGCGAACGCCAAAACCAGCCCGCCGCCCAGGATGTCACCCATATATCCCAGTGGAAGGGGAAAGTCGGTGAGCACCGGGATCAGCATCGGCACTGTCAGGTAGCAGGCGAACGACACGACCGGCGCGAGACGGAAAAACGGACCGGCGCCGTCGGGCGTCAGCGACTCCTTGCCGAACAGCTTGATCAAGTCGAAGTACGGCTGCATGATCCGCGGCCCGCGGCGACCCTGCAAGCGGGCCTCAAACCAGGCGATGAAACCGCTGATGCCAGGGGCACCTCCGGCCACGGTGAGCACCTGCAATGCCTGGATCAACGGCAGCGGCAGAGCTGTCATCAATCGCCGGGCTCCGGCCACCACGCGGGTGACCGCACATTGTTGTGCGATGTCATGGTGCTGGTGCCCCGGGGCTGGTCCACGATACCTGCGACTCCTTTAGCCTCGCAGGCGCCATCAGTCGGATGACGGTTCGGAGTACGACTTCCCGGCGGGCACCATCGCCGTCATCAGTTAACCAACGCGAATTCCGGTTGGCAAGCGAACCGCTCGGTGGCCGGTCGGCGGCGCGTCGTCTAGGCTGTCGGCAATGCCGGCCAGGCTGGTGGTTCGCTACGAACCCTCAGTGAGGAGGTCACATGGTCCTCGTCGTCGGATATGACCGCCATCCCGCGAGCCGGGCTGCGCTGGTATTCGCCGGTGAACTTGCCGGCGTTCTGAACGTGCCGGTGCACGTCGTCCACGTGGTTGACGGACCGGATCCCCGAGACGCGGACCTGGAACGTCAGCGCGTGGCAGATGCTCTCGGCGGTCCGGACCTGCAATGGATATACCACCGGATGATCGGTGACCCAGCGCAGCTACTGGTCAAGGCTGCCGATGAGCACTCGGCAATGATGCTCGTGGTGGGCCGGCCCGAGCGGGGTGTCGAGGCGACCCTCGGGCATCTGGTGGCCGGCTCTGTCGCGCGCAACGTGTTGCGCCACAGTCGCTGCCCTGTGTTGGTGGTCCCAGAATACGGCGGGGGCCCGCGATGACGCCAAGCGTCACCCGCGTCTACCTTGCGCGGCACGGCCAGACCGCGCTCAACGCCGACGGGCGGCTGCGCGGGTTGAGCGACCCGCCCTTGGACGACGTCGGTGTCGCCGAAGTCGCCCGACTCGCCGATGCCCTCGCCGGCAAAGCGCCGACGGCGGTGGTCAGCAGCCCCCTGCGGCGGGCGGTCGCCACCGCAGAGGCAATCGGATCGGCAGCGCACATTCCCGTCACCGTCGATGCCCGGCTCACCGACCGCGACTACGGACCGATGACCGGAGAGAAGCACGCAGAGGTCGAACGACGATACGGCAGTGTCGATTCTGCACCGGGTGTCGAACCACTCACCGCGGTCGCCGAGCGCGCCCGACGGACATTTTATGCGCTGGTGGCCGAATTGGGTCCGGGCCCCGTCGTGATGGTGTCCCACGACGCCTTCAATCGGGCCCTGCTAAAGGAATTGGATCCGGCGCTGGAGCAGATCAGCCAACGCACCGCGTGCTGGAATCAGCTGAGCCTGGTGGACGGGACCTGGCGGGTAGACGCCTATGATCAGAAGGCCGACGCGGATCAGCCCGATTGAGTCTGGGCCGAGACATTCCTCCGGCAAACGAAGCTTGCCAGCAAAGTCGATCTTCGGGTACCCTCGTACCTAGGCGATGAAGCTCGCCGCAACCGCCTCACCTGGGCTGATGGCTTCTACCGCAGGAACGACGGTAGAGGCAGGTGTAATAAATGGCGGTTTTCGTCACTTCCTTGTGGTGTCGTGCCGCGTGGTGTCATGGCGCTCCGCGCGGCGACAACGCGTCCGCTGATGGCAGTCCCGCACCCGCTGGCCTAACCGGCTCGCTCTGAAGCGATTCCACCCGTCGTTGCGACAACTCCGAGGAAGGGGTTTGCCATGTCATTCGTCACCACCACTCCGGAGGCGCTGGCGTCGGCGGCCGACGCCTTGCACGGTATCGGCGCGGCACTGCGCGATGAGAACGCGGCCGCCGCCGGCCCGACTACCGGGGTGATACCCGCGGCCGCCGACGAAGTCTCGGCCCTGACGGCGACGCAGTTTGCCGCACACGCGCATATGTACCAGGCGGTCAGCGCCCAGGCCGCCGTGATCCACGAGATGTTCGTCAACACATTGGGAACCAGCGCCAGCTCGTATGCGGCCACCGAGGCCGCCAACACGATCGCAACAGGCTAACCGCAAAGGAGCTGTGTTGCTATGGATTTCGCTTTGCTACCACCGGAGATCAACTCCGCCAGAATGTACGCCGGTCCCGGCTCCGGACCTATGCTGGCCGCCGCGGCGGCCTGGGACGAGCTGGCCGCCGAGCTGCACTCCACGGCCGCCGCCTGCGGTTCGGTGGTCGCCGGCCTGACCGGCGGGCCATGGCTGGGCCCCGCATCGGCGTCGATGGCCGCCGCCGCGGCACCCTATCTGGCGTGGATGACCGCCACCGCCACGCAAGCCGAGCAGACCGCGAGCCAGGCCAAAGCGGCTGCCGCCGCCTACGAGGCGGCGTTCGCGATGACGGTGCCTCCGCCCGTGATCGCGGCCAACCGCAGCCTACTGGCGTCGCTGGTCGCGACGAACTTTCTCGGCCAGAACACCCCGGCGATCGCGGCCACCGAAGCCCACTACGGCGAGATGTGGGCCCAAGACGCCGCCGCCATGTATGGCTATGCCGGCCACTGCGCGGCGGCGACGACGTTGACGCCGTTCACCGCCCCGACGGCAACCGCCGATCCGGCCGGGGTGGTCAGCCAGGCCGCGGCCGTGGTCCACGCCGCCGGTACATCGGCGAGCACCCCGGCTTCGGCGATCATGTCGGCGGTCCCGCAAGCGCTGCATAGCCTCGCGGTGCCGACGGCCGTGGACCCGGCAACGGTGGTGACGGCGATAGCGGCCACTGCGGCATCTGCCGACATTCCCGCGGCCAGCGGTGCCCTGGCGGCGTCGACCACCAGTGCATCCGCCTCGTTCACCTCGGCCAGCTACTCGGCGACGGCGATGACTTTCGCTGAGCGCACAGAGATGCTCGACGTCGCCCAAGGGGCGATCCGCGGCGCGGCGCTGGGGCCGGGCGGTGCGTTGGGCTCGGCAGTCTCGGGTGCTCTGGAGGCCTCCACCTCCCCTGCGATCGCTGCGGGAGTGGGTCAGGCGTCGTCGATCGGGGCGCTGTCGGTGCCGCAGAGCTGGGCCATAGCCGCCCCGGCGACCAGGCTTGTCGCGGCGGCACTACCGAGCGCCAGCCTCGGCGCGGCGCCGGCCGCGGTGGCCGGTACCTCCGAGAACCTGTTCAGCGATATGGCCCTCGCGGGGATGGTCGGGCGTGCTCTGGGCGGTACGGCCGGCGTGGGTCGCCCGGACCGAGGTCGCGCGACCACGAGTGGCGACCGCGCACAACCGCCCCGATCGACCGACGACGGCCCGGTGACCGGAATCGTTGCCGAACTGCGCGCACTCGCGCAACTCCGCGACTCCGGAGTTCTGACCGACGAGGAATTCACCAAGCTCAAACAACGGATTGTGTGATCCTGCAGCGTCACATCGAAAGGAGGCAGAACATGGTCAGGATTGCAGCGCTGGCCGCCGGGCTCACCGTCACCACGGTTTTAGCGGCTGCGCCCGCGGCAGCCAGCGAGTCGGGATACCTCATGCGGCTGGAAAAGGCCAACATCAGTGCCATGTCTGCGGCGGATGCGCTGCATTGGGGCACCGCCGCGTGCGATGCGTTACGTGACGGCACACCACCGGACGAGACGATCTCTATGCTGAGAAACGATGCCGGCTTCAGGCCGCGCCATGCCGGGCAGTTACTCGGAGCAGCTGTCGCCGAACTGTGTCCTGACCAGTATCAGACCGTGATGGATTGGGCGCACGCACAGATCGGAAGGTAGGCGTGGCTCCCTTTACCAGCATTCTTTCCCCCCATACGGACGCCATGGTCGGCGCAGGCACCGCGCCGGATTGCTTTCCCGATCTGCACCTCGACGAGATCGTTGCCGCGGTGGTTGCCGGCAACACCGACGACGCAGTCGACGACTTCTTCTACGCGCCCGCGCGCGACCTGGCCACCATCGACTACCGCCAGCAAGTATTTCGCGACCTTGACCACGACAACATGCGTCGAGCAATCCAGGCCTTCGTCGACGGTATGCGCACGATGAGGCGCTGTCTGGACCGTGCCGAACAGGTGTGGCATCCTCTGCAACGGCAGGGTTGGTTCGTCGAGGCGGTCACGACCTATTGCGACGCCGTGACACAGCTACACGAGGACCTAGCCAACTTCCCGCCGGCTTCTGGCGGACTGCGTGGATTCGCCGACTTTGTGTCTCACTATATCGGCAGCGACGCCTTTCGGACGCTGGTCGGTGAGACCGATGCCGTACAGGCCGAGTTGGGCGAAGTGCGCTACACCGTGCATATCCAGGGTCTTGCGGTCCACGTCGAAAAGTTCGACGACCAAACCGATTACAGTAGCGAGATCGGGGCGACATTCGAGCGGTTCGCTATCGAGGCCAGCAAGGACTATCGCGTTGCGATCCCCGACTACCCCGACATGAACCACGTCGAGGAGCAAATCCTTGAGTGCGTCGCCAAGCTGTATCGAGGAACCTTCGAGCTGCTGGCCACCTTCAGCGGCCGAAACGAAAATTTCCTCGAGCCCACCATTGGCCGCTTCGATCACGAAATCCATTTCTACTTATCCTATTTGGCTTTAGTGAGCCGTTTCCGGGCAGCCGGCCTGACCTTCAGCTATCCGGAAATCACCGCCGAAACCGGTGTCGTTTCCGTTGCCGAAGGCTTCGATCTTGCGCTGGCAGTCAAATCAATCGACGAGGACAAGCCCGTAGTCTGCAACGACTTCGTCTTGTCCGAGGCCGAGCGGATTTTCGTGGTGACCGGTCCCAATCAGGGTGGCAAGACGACGTATGCCAGGATGATCGGCCAATGCGCCTACCTAGCGTCGCTGGGCTGTCCGGTGCCCGCCAGGCGAGCCAGACTGACTCTGCCGGACCAGATCTATACCCATTTCGAACGGCAAGAATCGCTGTCGACGCTGCGCGGCAAGCTCGACGCCGAGCTGGTGAGAATTCACGACATCCTTTCCCGCGCCACCCACGCCAGCATTATCATCATGAACGAAAGCTTCTCGTCGACCACCCTCAACGATGCGCTGCTGATTGGTACCGAGGTTCTGCGACGCATCATCAAGCTGGGCTGTGTTGCGGTCTACGTCAGCTTCCTCGACGAGTTGGCCGGCCTCGATCCGGTCTGCGTCAGCATGGTCGGTGAAGTCGCGCCGGACGACCCGACCCGCCGGACATTCAACTTCACCCGCCGCCCCGCGGACGGTCTGGCTTACGCCACGGCGTTGGCCGACAAATACGGACTCGATCACGACACGCTGCGAGACAGGATCGGCCAATGAGAGTTCGTCTTTTGCACCCCGACCGCGACCTCGACCTGGAGCCGCTGCTGCCGTGGCAGCTCCGCGATCTCATCGATGAGGATCTCGAGTTGCCACGGCTCTACAACGCCATGGCGGCCGGTGACGAATTTCTGCTCGAGACCGCCAAGAAAGTCGTGCCGCGCAGCATCACCGATCCTGACGTCCTCGTCTACCGCCAACACGTGCTGGCCGACTGCCTGGCCAATCGCTCTGTGGTGCAACAGATGTACAACATCGCGATGGACGCGGCCGAAGTGCGGCGCAAGGTGTTCCTCGGCGGGCTGATGTCGCGAAACCCTGAGTCGATTCTGCGCCGCTCCGTGCGGATCCTCGAACTCCTCGTCGCGAACCTCAGGCAGATACGCAGCCTGTGCGACGAGCACGCCGGCCGGTTCCGGTCGGCCGGCTTTCGGCAGCTTGCGGCGATGGTCGCCGAGCAGCTGTCTGACGACTACCTGAGCCGGCTTGACGAGCATCTGAACGAATTAGAGCTGCCGCGTGGAGTTCTGCTCAGCGCGCAGCTAGGACCGGGTAACAAGGGCCGGCGGCATGTCTTTCACCGGGCGCCGCGGCGCAGCTGGTGGGAAAAGCTGACCGGACATCACAGCGAGGCATGCGGATTCGTCGTCGACGATCGCGACCAGGCGGGCACCCAAGCGCTGGCCGAGTTAGCCGGGCGCGCCATTAACGACGTCGCCAACATCGTCACCCAATCCGCGGACCATGTCCAAGGATTCTTCGGGCGGCTGCGCACCGAACTCGCGTTTTACCTCGGATGCCTCAACCTGCGCGACGCGCTGACCACATTCGATGTACCGACGTGTTTTCCGGTCCCCGCCCCGATCGACGAAATCCAGTTGCAGTGTCGTGACCTGCGCGACGTGGGGCTATGCCTGACCACTGTCAGGCAGGTCACCGGCAACGACGTCGACGCCGACGGCAAATCGCTGATCGTGATCACCGGTGCCAACGAGGGCGGCAAGTCGACATTCCTGCGCAGCGTGGGCACAGCGCAGGTGATGATGCAAGCCGGCATGTTCGTCACCGCGGAGTCATTTCGCGCCGGCGTGCGAGACGGCGTCTTCACGCATTTCAAGCGGGAAGAAGACGCCACGCTGACACAGGGCAAGTTTGACGAAGAACTTGCCCGCATGAGCCACATCGCCGACCACATCGGGCCGGCGTCACTGCTGTTGTGCAACGAATCCTTCGCCGCGACCAACGAACGCGAGGGTTCGCAAATCGCGCGCGGCGTCGTGCGGGCCATGGTCGAAAGTGGGGTCAAGGTCGTGTTCGTCACCCATCTCTATGATCTCGCCCACAGCCTGTACGCCCGCCACGACCCGGCCGACTTGTTTCTGCGGGCACAGCGTCGTCCCGACGGCACGCGCACGTTCCGGCTGTTACCCGGAGAGCCGACGCCGACGAGCCACGGCGAGGACTCGTTCCGCCGGGTCTTCGGCATCCCCGCCCACTCGGACAACGCGCCTGTCCGACCGCGTTGACGACTCAGCCGATCGGCGCTTGTCCCCGGCGTGCGGCGGGCTGCAGCATCCCGGATACGATGACTGCCAGCAACATCCACGCCGCTGCATAACCGAAAGCCAGCGTGGGGGAAACCACCGTGTAGAGCACTCCCACCACGACGGTCGCCACCAGGTCGCCGGTTGCCTGTACCGCACCCAGGACACCGAATCCGCTCCCGCGAAGCCGATCGGGCAGCAACTGGGAGATCACAGCCGATTGTGTCGGCTCGGCAAGTCCGATGCCCGCGCCGGCCACGGCGAAGCCGAGCGCTATGACGACCGCGCTGTGCACCCCGACGGCAAACACGCCGTAGGCGATCACATACACCGCTGCACCGGTCGCGAATACCGCACGCGGCCCGCTACGGTCGTACCAGCGCCCCGCGGTCAGCGATGCGACTGTCGCAACGACGTTGTGTCCCGCATAGATCAGGATCGCCAGCGAGGTCGCGGCACTCACCGAGCGCTGCGGCGACATCAACAACTGTGTGGCGCGAAGTATCAGCATGGTCGTGGCGACATTGCCGAATTCGAAGAGCGCGAGCGGTAGCAAGGCGCGCACTATGCCGGCGTCGCGCAGCGCTTTGCGCTCGAGTCGATGCGGCGCGGGCCTGCCATCGGTGCGGACCCGGTGGCGGGACTCTCGAGCGGCCACGATGATCGCTGCCGCCGCGAACAAGCCGGGAATCGCCGCCAGGTACAGCGCGGGCCTTACACCCACCCAGGCCACCAATATGGCCGCCACCAATGGCCCCGCTACCGCGCCCAGGTTGTCGCCTGCCCGTTCCAATCCAAATGCCTTGCCGTGCACTGATACCGGGCTCAGCGAGGCCAACAGCGAATCGCGTGCCGGCGACCGGATGCCCCGGGATAACCAGGCGATGGCGCGCAGAACGCCGGCCTGCCACACCGTCACCGTCGCGCCGATCGCTCCGGTCGCCAGGGCGGTGCCCAGATACCCACCAGAGGCGAGGCGTCCCCGGCGGTCGGGGTCGTTCGCCAGCGGTCCACCAATCAGCTTCATCACACCAATGAGGGCATCGCTGATGCCGTCGATGATCCCCAGTGCCGCTGCCGAAGCTCCCAGCGTGCTGGTCAAAAATGTCGGCAAGACCGACGTCGTCACTTCGTGACCGGTATCCGAGAAGAAGCTCGCCGCGCCGACTGCGCCAACACCGGGGGTAAGCCAGGCCCGTTCAGGCGCGTCACGATTACCCAGCCGACCGCGATCGCCGGGGTTGATCTGGTGCGGACCGCGGCCATGGTCGCCACCGTCAACACCGCCACCAGCACTAAACACTGACTGAGTATCCCAATCCGGCCTCGCTCAAAGCCACCTTGGCTGCGCGACGGCGGGTCGGGCGCGAACTTTCCCGCCGCATCCGCGGACCGCAAGGCCACCAGGCAACGAAAGCCAGGCTGACCCGCCTGGACCGCCGGTTCGTGCATCTGCGGCGGGCAGCCGCCCGCCAGCTCACCACCGAGCTGGCGGGGACGGCGCGAACTTTCGCTGACGCTACTTAGTCCGCGGGCGGACGACGAGGACCGGGCAAGCCGCGTGTTGGATGCAGTGCAGGCTCACGGAGCCGAGCAGCATTCCGGCGAAAGCACCGCGTCCCCGGCTCCCTACGACAAGCATGTCGGCGGATCGCGATGCGCTGACGAGCGCCTCCGTTGGCCGGCCCTTGACCACGCTGAGGGTAACGGGCACCGATGGCGGTTTGCCGAGCACCTCGGCGACGGCCTCTTCGAGCGTCTTGCGCGCTTGCGCGTCGAACTCGGCTTCGGAGTAGTCGACATAGAATCCGTAACTGGGTGGGAACTCCCAAGTGATCAGGGCATGCACTTCGCCGTGGGTGCATTCTGCCTGTTTGGCCGCCCATCGCAGCGCGTCTTTACTGGCATCCGAGCCGTCGACCCCAACGACGACGACGGGGCGAGCTTCGCTCATTGCTGGCCTCCTCGTTGTGTGAAAGTGGTGCGGTGCCGGTCACCTCGACCGATGCCATCGGTCGAGGTGCGTTAGGGCTCCCGGTAGTTAGCTGGCAACGAGCGCACCGACGATTATTCTGCGATTATTCTCCAGTCCCTACAACCCCGGAGTCCGCGTGGCGACAATATGTCCCTATCGGCACCTATCCGTAGAGTCGAAGGTCTCTAACGACGTCGACCTGAGAAAGTCGTCGGGTGAGTCCGTGGGTTGCGGTTGTCAAGCTGCGAGGGAGGGCCTCAATACCCTTGTCGCGAAAGGGCTCGAGGCCATCGTGTGTGCTCGTTGTGTGAGTCGATACCACCGGAAGTGCTTGCAGCGAGGGCCCGATCGTCCGGCCCGCCTGGAAGGTGACCACGCGCCGCGGGGCGCGAGCGGTCGACGGAGTTGACGAGATGCTGCTGGCCAAGGCGCTACGGCTGATCGCGTCGCGCGGCAAGCGGATTGAGGCCGCCGACGGCGCGGGGTGCACCCGGGTCCGTGACGAGGCCACGGTGCTGAAGGACACGAGCACTCCCCGACACAGCCGCTCAGGATCGGCAGGTTTCGTTCGGGGAGGGCTTGCGCTACCTCGTCTTGGCTAATCGGTTCCAGGTCGATGTGGCTCCCGATGGCGTTGATCTGGCGGGTCACATCGGCATGATCACGTCCGGGCCGACGTGGTCGATGCGCTCCCCGATGCGGCCGTCGAGGATCCGGTCGACCCGGACCCGGAGGTCGACCTACCTTGGCCCTGCCGCCGTACATAGCGCATCCAAGTCAGCACCGCGGCAACGACATAACAGAGCAGGAAGACCCAGAACGCGGGTGTTGCGGTCCCGAAGCTGTCGTAGGCCTGCCGCAACACCACATTGATCCCCACGCCGCCGAGCGTCCCGATCGCGCCGGCGAAGCCGATCAACGCTCCCGACCGGACGCGGGCCCAATCCAGTCGGTCGGCATCGCCGATACCCAGTGCGCTGCTGCGCGCCTCGAACACCGAGGGGATAAGTTTGAACACCGACCCGCTGCCCACGCCGGACAGGGTGAACAACACGATGAAGCCGACGACGTATCCAATCATCGTGAGCCCCGACACGTATCCACCGGACCCGCGGGCGACGTCGTCGTGGGTGCTGACAGCGATCAGCAGCACTGCGGCCACAACCATCGCGGTCACGGCGCCCAGCGTCACGCGACC
>Ga0123519_10003367_pt1 | contig 26478 bp, 24 predicted proteins | sample YelNatPaOPRAMG02_FD_87396 | JGI IMG/M metagenome (GOLD analysis project Ga0123519, IMG submission 87396) | Hot spring microbial communities from Yellowstone National Park - Yellowstone National Park OP-RAMG-02 (version 2) | ecosystem: Environmental > Aquatic > Thermal springs > Hot (42-90C) ...
CCGGGAGACGGGGGCGGTTCGTGAACCGCCCGGTTCCGCCTGCACGCGGCCGACCTGCGCACGGCACCGATGGCGTCGCGTCCGGGAGACGGGGGCGGTTCACGAACCGCCCCTACACCTCTAATGAGTCTCTAATACCCTGCCCCGCCATCTTATGCTCCTCTAACGCCCCGTATGCTATAGTAAGGTCGCAAGCAGACGGGGGGTGCGAACAACGATCCCGTGAGCCTGCAGGCGTCGGGTGGCCTCGGGTTCTGCAGGGGCGAAGGCGGCTCGCCCCGCAGAACCCGAGGCCTCGGCGGCCAGAGGAGGGCAGCGGATGGCCGGTCGCAGGACGTTGGTGGTGGATGCCGACTGGAAAATGCGCAAGCTGGTGCGCACGAACCTCGAAGCCCAGGGCCTGGATGTGGCTGAGGCCGCTGCCGGCCCCCAGTGCCTTGAGGAGCTGCGACGGCACGCCTGTGACCTGGTGCTCATCGACGCCGACCTGCCCGGCGGCAACGGTTGGAACCTGGTGGCCGAGCTGCGGCGCACGCCCGAGGCCCACGACCTGCCCATTATCGTCTTTGTGGCCGAGCCCGCCCGCAGCCGACTGCTCGGGCGCTTCCAGCGGGTCAGCACGCTGGTCAAGCCCTTCTCGGCGGCCGACCTGGTGGCATGCGTGGAGTGTGCCTTGGTCGGTGCCGCGGACCACGGACTACGGACTGCTGACTACTGACCACTACCAAAGGAGGAACCATGGAAGAACTCTTCAAGAAGGTCAACCGGGTCCAGGACCCCACCAACCTCCAGGGGCTGGAGGTCAAGCACGCGCCTGTCTTCCGCTTGCCGGAGGTCGTGAAGGCCGGCGAGCCGTTCACCCTCAAGGTCACCATCGGCCAGACGCCCCACGGCATGGAAGGCAAGCACCACATCGAGTGGCTCGACCTGTACGCCGGCGAGGTCTTCCTGGCCCATATCTTGTTCAGCCCAGTCCTGCCCAGGGCTGAGGTCGAGGTCCCGCTCGTGCTCGACGAGAGCACCACCCTGCGCGCCCGCAGCCTGTGCAACCTGCACGGGGTGTGGGAGGGCACGCGAGAAGTTGTCGTTCAATAGCCATGGAACTGACGGAACTGGGGAACCGATGGAACCGAAGGGCACCGTCAGTTCCCCCAGTTCCCTCAGACAAGGAGGAACTATGCGCAAGATGACCGCAGCCGACCTGGCCGCTGCCTTTGCCGGCGAGAGCCAGGCCCATATGAAGTACCTGAACTTTGCCCAGCGCGCCCGCAAGGAGGGCTTCCCCAACGTCGCCCGGCTCTTCGAGGCCATTGCCTACGCCGAGCAGGTACACGCCTCGAATCACCTGCGCGAGCTCGACCTGGTGAAGGGCTCGGTCGATAACCTGCAGGCCGCCATCGACGGCGAGAACTATGAGGTCGACGAGATGTACCCGGCGTACAACGCCGTGGCCCAACTGCAGGAGGAGAAGGGCGCCCAGCGCTCGATCCACTACGCCCTGGAGGCCGAAAAGATCCATGCCGGGCTCTACGCCCAGGCCAAAACCGCGGCGGCCGCCGGCCAGGATATCGCCGACGCACCGGTGCACATCTGCGAAGTCTGTGGGCACACCGTCGTGGGCGAGGCGCCCGACCGCTGCCCGGTCTGTGGCGCGCCCAAGGCGCGTTTCAAGACGTTCTGAGCCAGTTGTCAGTGGTCCGTTGTCAGTGGCGAGTGGCTCGTTGCCCGTTGTGCGTTTGACACTGAGCACGGATGCAATGGACCACTGACAAGGTACCACGGACAACGGACCACTGACCACCAAAACTAACGACAGGAGGCACCTGATGTCCAAGTACGAATGCCTGGTGTGCGGATACATCTATGACCCCGAGAAGGGCGACCCGGAGGGTGGCATTGCCCCGGGCACGGCCTTTGAGGACCTGCCCGACGATTGGGTGTGCCCCGAGTGCGGCGCGGCGAAGGACATGTTCGAGAAGAAGGCGTGACGAGGCGTGATGCGTAATGCGTGATGCGTATTGTGTGTTGCGTAATACGTAACGGCGTCACGTATCACGCATCACGCATTACGCCCCCGGGAGGTGTCCCTTGAAACCCGTTTCCCTTGCCCCTAGCGTGTTCTGGGTGGGCGTGCAGAACCCTGACCTGCGCGTCTTTGACGTGATCATGCGCACGGCCCACGGCACGAGCTACAACGCCTACCTGGTGCGCGGCGAACGAACGGCGCTCATCGACACCGTGAAGCACGGCTTCGAGGACGCGTTCCTGGCCCACATCCGTGCCGTCATGGACCCGGCGGCCATCGACTATATCATCGTCAACCACACCGAGCCGGACCATTCCGGCGCCCTGGCGCGCCTGCTCGAGGAGGCGCCGCGCGCCCAGGTGATCGCTTCGCGGAGCGGCGAACACTTTGTGCGCCACATCCTCAACCGCGACCTGCCCGTCCGTAAGGTGGGGGATGGCGACCGGCTGGACCTGGGAGGCAAGACGCTGCGCTTCGTCTCCGCGCCCTTCCTGCACTGGCCGGATACCATGTTCACCTACCTGGAGGAGGATGCTATCCTCTTCCCCTGCGATGTGCTGGGTGCGCACTATGCCAGCGAGGCGCTCTTCGACGACCTGGCCGGCGACTTTGAGCAGGAATGGCGCTACTACTATGACGTGATCATGCGCCCCTTCAAAGACAAGATGGTGGAGGCCCTCGCCAAGATCGATGGCTGGCCCATGCGCATGATCGCGCCCTCCCACGGACCCGTCCTGCGCAGTGATCCGCGCCGCTACGTCGAGCTCTATCGTGCCTGGAGCGCAGCGCCGGCGCATGGGCCGGGGCGGCGTGTGGTGGTGGCCTATGTCTCGTCGTACGGGAACACGGCCCGCATGGCCGAGGCGGTGGCCGCGGGAGCCCAGGAGGCAGGGGCCCAGGTGCGCCTGGCCAACGCAGAGCACGTGGGCGCCGCCGAGCTCCTCGACGAGATCGAGGCCGCCGATGCGCTCCTCGTCGGCTCCAGCACCATTGTCGGCGACGCCATCAAGCCGATCTGGGATCTCCTGAACGGCCTGACGACCGTGCGCCTCAAGGGCAAGGTCGGTGGCGTCTTCGGCTCCTACGGCTGGAGCGGCGAGGCCATCCCCATGCTGGAGGAGCGCCTCAAGGGCCTGAAGCTCAGGCTGCCCGAGCCTCCGGTGAAGGCCATCCTCGTGCCCACCGCCGAGGACCTGGCCGCCTGCCACGAGTTGGGCCGGCGCATCGTCACGCAGCACCTGGCGTAGCGGGAGCCCCGGTCTGCCGCACTTGAGAGGAGTATGCCCCATGAGAATCGTCATTGTCGGTCTGGGAGCCGCGGGGGCCAACGCGGCACGTGCCGTCGCGGCCGCCGGGCGACGCGACATCCAGGTTGAGGTGTACGGGGCCGAACCCTACCTCTACTATGCCCGGCCCAAACTGCCCGACTATCTCGCGGGCGAGGCATCGCTCGACGAGCTCTACTTCTACCCACGGGCCTGGTACGAGGAGCGCGCAATCGCCGTGCACACGAGCGCTCGGGTCGACAGAGTCGATGTCGCCGAGCACCGCATCCTCCTGAGCGAGGGCACTCAAGTCCCCTACGACCGGCTGCTGATCGCTACCGGCGCCAGTTCTTTCATTCCGCCTGTGCCAGGGGCCGAGCTGCCCGGAGTCTTTACCCTGCGTACCATCGATGATGTAGACCGCATGCGCGCCTATGCCCGCGAGTGCAAGCAGGCAGCGGTGATCGGCGGCGGCCTGCTGGGCCTGGAGGCGGCGCGGGGCCTGCGCGCCCTGGGCCTGGGGGTGACGGTGCTCGAACGGGGCGCCTACCTCCTGCAGCGCCAACTCGACGCAGAGGGCGGCGCCATCTTGCACCGTGAGGTGGAGCGGATGGGCATCGCCATCGAGGCGAATGCGGATACCGACCACATCGAACGGGGCGCCGTGGTGCTGAAGAGCGGGCTGCGTGTGGGTGCCGAGCTTGTGCTCGTCGCGGCGGGTGTGCGCTCGAATCTGGATCTGGCCAGGGCGTCGGGCCTTGCTGCCAACCGCGGCATCGTCGTCGACGCGCACCTGCAGACGAGCGCCCCCGATGTCTATGCCGCCGGCGACGTGGCCGAGTTTCGGGGCACGGTCTACGGCATAGTGCCTGCCGCCATCGAACAGGCCCAGGCCGCGGCGCAGAACATGCTGGAGCAGGCGAGCGCCGAGTACAGGGGCACGGTGCCCACGAATACCCTCAAGATCGTGGGCATCGACCTGACCTCCGTCGGCCAGATCGCCGGAGGCGAGGGCTACACCGAGCTACGCCGCTCCGATGGGCCAGGGCGCTACTTCAAGCTGGTGCTCAAAGATGGCCGGCTGGAGGGGGCGATCCTGCTGGGCCACAAAGCGAAGGTGGGCCTGGTCTCGCAGGCGGTGGCGCGCCATGCCGACCTCAGCGCCCACGGCGAGGCAGCCCTCGACGACGGGTTCGATTGGAAGGCGGTCCTGCGCTAGAATCGGGAAGGATGCAGGGGGCTGCTGAGCATTCCGCCTGGGAGTGGATCACATCCGGGCATCACGCTTCGCACGTGACCGGAGCGGGACCTTTTTTTGGGGGGTCTGGGCCGGGCAGGCGCGGAGCAAGTTTGCCGGCTGTTGCCCAGAGGATAGAGAGACGTGAGCGCGCTCTTGGCAGCGCGCAACATTGAGCAGGAGACAGCATCATGGATCTGACGGGCAAGAAGGTAGTCGTTCTGGCCGAAGAGACCTACGAGGACCTGGAGCTCTGGTACCCCTACTACCGCATGCGCGAGGCAGGGGCCACGGTGAGCATCGTGGGCACCGGCTCGGCGGAGGTCTACCAGTCGAAGCATGGCTACCCGGCCAGGGCCGATGCCAGGGCGGATGATGTGCGCGCTGCGGATATTGACGCTGTGATCATTCCCGGCGGGTTTGCTCCCGACCGGCTGCGCCGCTACCCGGCCGTGCTCAAGCTGGTGCGCGAAGCCGCCGAGGCGGGCAAGGTGGTAGCGGCGATCTGCCACGCGGGGTGGGTTCTCGTCTCCGCGGGAGTGCTCAAGGGCCGCACCGCCACCTCGGTGCCGGCGATCAAGGACGACATGGCCAACGCCGGCGCGCAATGGGTCGACCGCGAAGTAGTGCGCGATGGAAACCTGATTACCTCCCGCACCCCCGCCGACCTGCCGGCCTTCTGCCGCACCATCATCGACGCGCTGGCGGGGCGCTAGAGCGCGGGATGGCTCGGCGTACCCCTTGATCGGTCGCCGGGCCAGGGGCGGGGCTACACGCTGCGCACCCCACCGAGGGGGCCAGGCCGGGAGCGAGCGGAGCTCAACATCCGGCTGCCACCCCTGGTCACAGCGAGAGATACACCTGCTCCTCGACGCCCCTTGCTCTGCTGGCGCGCCTTAACGTATAATAGGGGCGCATGGGCCCCTGGTCGGGAGGCAACCCGGCGGCCGGCCCCGGGGCCCACGGCAGAGAGGAGCGAACGACGTGTTGGTGCTGGGGATTGCGGGCAGCCCGCGCTTGAATGGCAACACCGCCTTCGCCGTCCAGCGGGCATTGGAGGTCATCGCGGGTGAAGGGCTCGAGACCGAGTTCGTCACCCTGGCCGACAAGAACATCGGCTTCTGCACGGGATGCTACGCCTGCCGGGCCACCCACACCTGCGTCATCGCCGACGACATGGGCCCCATCTACGACGCTCTGCGCCGCTGCGACGGCCTCATCCTTGGCTCGCCGGTGTACATGGGCCTGGTCAGTGCCCCACTCAAGGCGCTCATGGACCGCACCATCCTCTTCCGCCTCGGTGGGCCGTTCGAGTTGAGCGGCAAGGTGGGGGCGGGCATCGCCTGCGGGGCTTTCCGCAACGGAGGCCAGGAGAGGGTGCTGGGCGAGATCCAGACCTTTCTGCTGGAGCACGACATGTTCGTCGTCTCCGATGGCCAGCCGTTCAGCCACTTTGGCGCCACCCTCTGTGGCCTGGCCGAGCAGGACGAGCTGGGCCTGCGCACCGTCGACGCCCTGGCCCGCCGCGTGGCCGCGGCAGTCAAGCGCGTTCGGGGGAGCTGACGGGGCTGCGGGCTCCCGCCATCGTGCGCCGGCGCAGCCGCCAGGCGCTCACACTCCAGGCTGCGAGCACCAGCCAGGTGGTCACGCTGAGGCCAAGGCCGATCCAGAAGCTGGGCGGTGAGAACCACAGGCTCACGCGGTGGGTGCCCGGCTCGACATAGATCGCGCGAAAGAGATAGTCGGCCAGCACCACCCGCGACGGCCGGCCGTCGATGCTGGCGCGCCAACCCGGGTCATATACCTCGCTGAGCAGCAGGTAGCACGGGGTCGGCGTGCTCACTTCCAGCGAGATGCGGTTGGCCGAGTACTGCACGATGCTCACATGGCGCGGCCGGTCGCCCGCCGGCTCCACCGGCTGCGGCTTCTCCAAGAGCACCACTTGCTCCGTCGGGTCAAAGCCGGGGGCGTGGATCGCCGCAAAGGCGGCCGGCACACTCTCAGCCTGGACGGCGTGGTAGACGAGTTGCGCCATGGGGTAGGCCACGGTGTTCAGATAGATGTCCACATCGGGTCCGCTCGTGTAGATCGGCACGAGCCGTTGGTCTCCGGGCGGATTGTTCTTGTCGGACAGGACGTACTTGACCCCGAGCAGGTTGTAGAGGGGATCCCCGCGCGCCGCGATGCTCCAGCGGTAGGTCGAGTACGCCGCCACGCCCAGTGGATTGTAGACGCCCCCGATATCGTACAGACCGTACACCGCCGCGGTGTCGGGCTGCCAGGCGCTCGCCGCGCTGGAATCGATGCGGAAGATGCCTCCCTCACTCTGCAGCCGGGCCACCACGTCGTCGTGCCGGAAGCCCTGGTTGGGGTCGCCCCGGTCGATCTCCACCGTCGAGCCGGTCAGCAACAGATCGGCGGCCAGGATGAGCACCGCCGCGCCCTTCGACCAGCGTGCTCCTGGCCAGCGGACCGCGGCCCCAAGCCACACCAGGCTGATCCCAGAGAGCAGCACAGCCAGGATGACTCCCTGGCGCGCGGCGTTGAGGCGATCGGGAGGAGGCGGCACCATGCGCGGCAGAGCCAGTGCCAGGCCGAGCCCGGCGACGAGGAGCGCTGCAGCGCCCCACGGGGCCGATCGCGAGCTCCTGAGGTGATCCAGCCCGTAGGCCGCGAGAGCGGCGAGGGCGAAATCGGTCAGCACCACAAAGCGCGCGGATGCGCCCAGGCTGCGGAAGAGTGGCAGCCCGTGCACCAGCCGGTATACGGGCGTGCAATTGCCCAGTGCCAGTATCAGGCCGGCCAGCGCCACCAGCACGAAGAAGGGGACGGGCAGTGAGTTCCCCAGACGTCGCCTCCATGCCGCCAGGCCCGCGCAGGCCAAAGCCACAGGCAGCACACCCAGGTACCCCACCTCCACCCGATTCCAGGGGCCCCAGAAGGCCTGCACACCGCGGCCGTAGAAACCCGGCGCCAGGATGCCGACGAGCGCGGCCCAGGTAATGGAGTAGTGCGAGGCCTCCTCCAGCGAGAGAGCTGCGCGCCCGGTGCGGCCGATGAGCTCGTAGTTGGGGTAGAGCGCCACAGCAGCTCCGCCCAGGCCCACGAGGGCCACGATGCCGGCGAGGCCGAGAACGCGCGCGGCAGCCGCTGGGCCTCGACGGCAGGCGAGCGCCAGGCGATAGGCCACGAGAATGCCCAGGGCGAGCCCCAGAACGAGCAGCATCTGCCCATGCCCGGCCAAGGCTGCCACGGCGAACAGGGCTCCCCCGGCCGCAGCCCACCCACGGGCTCCTCGGGTCAGGCCCCGGTCGGCCAACAGGATCACGCCTGGAAGATAGGCGATCGTGGCGTTGAGGTTCAGGTTCCCTATATGGGTGACGAATACATCCGAGAGCCCGAACGCCAGGCCGCCAAAGACCGCTGCCGGCCGGCTGAGCCCATGATCGCGCAGCAGCAGGTACATCAGCACCGCAGCCAGCGCCATGTGGAAGACCACCAAGCCTTCCATCATCGCGTAGGACGGCTCGCCGGCGACGAGGAAGAGGAGGAGATTCACGGGATAGAACAGGGCCGACTGGTTATCGGCGGCGAAGGGAGCTCCTGAGTAGAGCGTCGGGTTCCATAGGGGGATGATGCCCCGGCGCAGCGAGTTGGCCGCGAAGCGCCATGTGGGCCACAGGAACGAAACCAGGTCGCCCCCACCACGGGGGATCGAGTACCGGCCCGAGAGCAGGGGCCAGAAGAACGCAAGCACGAGGCATACAAGCCCGGCGATGGCCAGGATATCCTTCTGGCGCTTGCTCACGCGCTACCTCCCCTCGACCTGGACTTCCTGCAGGCGGTAATAGTCCCATTGCTGCGGCGCGGGCGCTGTGATCGGCAGCCGAGGGCCGCTGGGCGCCTCGTACACCCCCAATGCCACGGTGTAGCGCCCGGGCGGGATGTCGGCGGGGATGGGCAGGGCAAAGTCCTGCACAATCGTTTCGCCTTCGCTCCAGGCGGTGGTGGGGTACGAGGCGCAGATCCACGAGTCCCCTTGCGTCCACAGGCGCCCGCCCTCATAGGGGGTGGGGTCGCCGTACAGGTGCACGAACACGCTGTATTCCCGTTGCAGAGGCTGCAGGGCGCGGATGCCGAGGCGAACGCGCAGGGCGTCCCCTGGAGCGACCGAGGCGGGCAGTGTCTCGAGTGAGCGCACCTGCAGCAGGCCGCCGAACTCGATGGCGGGGGCCTGGCCCTGGAGGGCGCCGGGCCGTGGGAGCGCCTGGTAGACCGTGAACCGGGGCGGCGAGCCATCTGGCAGCCGGCTCTGCATCAGAACGGTCACATCGGCCCACCGCGATAGCGCGGCCTGGAACTCGGGCTCGTACATCGTCAGGGAGACGTAGATCGCCGGGACATCCGACATGACCTGGCAATAGTGGCTGTCGAACGCGCCTATGTGGCGCGGTGCCAGATCCGCACTCCGAAACTGGAGGACGGGGTGCGTTGGCGAGAAGGGCGAGAAGTAGACCGGCATGTCGCGGGGCACAGAGCTCTTGATGAAGCTGATCGCCTGGTTGATGTGGCCCTCCATCAGAACGAACACCTCGGGGTGGCTCAGCCAGCGCACGTGAAAGTCGCGATAGGCAATCGCCCCTGTGGCGACCAGGAGAGCAAGGGGCAGCAGGGCGGCGAGCGGCGTGCGGATGATCCGGCATAGCGTGCGCTCGACGGCCCTGGCGCCCGCGCCTGCCACGAGAGCGATAGGGACCGTCAGCCCGATGGCCCGCAGGAAGTGGGGGGCTTGGGTGCTGAGCACGGAGGGCAGCACACTGGCGAGCCCCAGGCCGGCGAGCCACAGCGTGTACCTGCGCCAGTCGGCCACGGCCGCCAGCCCCAATAGCCCGGCCAGAAAGAGGATGGCCAACCAGGGGTCCAGAATGGGGCGCCCGGGCAGGTTGAACTCGGCGTTCGTGTCGCCCTTGCTCAGCCACGCCCCCGCCCACAGTTGCAGGTTGCGCCAGATCTCCTGGGAGTTGAACGCGCTCACCCCGCTGGGTCGGTTCAGGACGTCGTGGGGGTGCACTGCGGCGTAGGCAACCATCGGCGCAATGACGAGGGCTGCCAGGGTCAGCGCCAATAGGATGCCCCTGCGGTCGGCTCGCTCGCGCACGAACCACCAGCCGATGAGCGCAAGGGCGAACAGGATCCAGAGGTAGGCTGCAAAGTAGGTATAGCCCAGGAATCCCAGGGCGAGCCCGCACGCCGCCCAGTGGCGCAGTCGATGGGTCCTGTGGCTCCGCAGCAGAGCCGCCAGGGCTAACGTGCCGACCAGGGGGAACAGGATGGCTCGCAGCGCCAGGTGGCTCAGGTGCATATGCCAGTAGAGCAGGGCAAGGGCCGCAGCCGAAAACGCCGCAGCGTGCTTCCCCTGCACCTCTCTGCCCAGCGCGTAGACCGCGGCTATGGTGAGCGTGCCGACCATCACCGAGGCCAGCCGCACGGCAAAGGGGCTCGCCCCGAACGTGGCGATGAACGGCGTGAGCAGGTAGGGCCAGCCGCTCTCCCGGCCCAAGTTCTCGGGGAAGAAGGGGGTCAAGCGCGGGCTGTGGAGGAGGGAGAGCGAAGCGAGGCCATCGTACGCTTCATCGTAGTGCAGCATGTTGTCCATGGTCGCAAACGCTGCGGAACGTACGAAAAGCCCTGCCAGCAGCGCGGCGATCACCAGCCAGTCGGCCGCTTGCAGGCCGCGCTTGGGCCTTGGCGCTGCACCCTCTAGGATCTCCTGCACGGCAATCCCTCTCACACATCTCGACGAACGCGGCAGCGGGGTGCGCCTGGCGTCCTGCTGCCGCCGGCGTAAGCACGCAGGCCAACATCGCCGGCAGACTCTGGAGTCACAGTGGGCATCGCTCCCCTGCCGGCATGCCTGCGAGCCCTTCCAGGGGATGGAGGTGCTCGCAGATATTACACTCTCCGGCGGCTATGGTCAAAGAGGCGTGCTCATCGTGCAGGGCTTGGGCCGAGTTGCGATCCGTCGCGTTGGGCAGGCTCTCAGGCGCTGCCATTGGGGGGGGGCGTGCGTTACTCCTTGCAGCGCTACCGGTAGACGAGCAGCCCGAGGGCGGCAGCGGCGAGGATCACCCAGGCCGGGCTGATGGAGGTGAGGGTCAACACAGCGAAGGCGGCCAGGGCCAGCAGCACCTTGTCCCAGTTATGCAGGAGGGCAGGCGCCCAACCGAGGGTGTGGGCGCCGTACACTGTACGTGCCATATCGTAGGCGGTCCACAGGAGCAAGCCCACCACCACCGGCCGTACGGCCGTGAGCATCGATTTGATGGCGGGGCTATCCTTGATGCCGAAGAACAGGGCCACCATCCCCAGCATCAGCAGCGTGGTCGGCAGCACGGTGCCGGTCGCGGCGGCCACGGCTCCGGGCACGCCGGCCAGCTTGTAGCCCACGTACGCCGATACCTGGGGCGCAATCGGCCCCGGCAGGGCGTTGCCCACAGCGACGGCGTCGGCGAACTCGGCAGAGTTCACCCAGCCGGCGGCGACCGCCTCGCGCTGCATGAGCGCCAGCGACGCAGGCCCGCCGCCCCACGAAAGGAGGGCGACGCGCGTAAAGAGCACAAAGATCTGCCAGAGTAGCGACACGTCCACACTCCCGAACACGGAGAAGCCCCTCGCGAAGGAGGGGCTTCTCGCTTGTGCCCTAGCAACCACCGAGAGGTGATGCTAGGGCACGTCTGGTACTGCTACTGCTCATGCACATCACCTCCCATTTTTAGGATGGCAATGTCAGGCCCAAAGGCACTCGCCCTTCAGGCAGCCCAATTATGACATAATTGCGCTCCTGAGTCAAAGTGGCGTTGCCGGTTGCCGGCCGTTGCCGTTCTTTACAAAACTGCACCCCTGGACTATAATCACGGCTGAAGGTGGAGAGCACCAACGCCCAATGCGCCGACAGGCGCATCTTTTTTGTTGTGAGAGGCTCGCCACGTTGTATGAGGAAGGACCATGGCCGACAAGGTGAACTACCTGACCCCCGATGGCAGGAAAAAGCTGGAAGAAGAGTTGGAGTACCTGGTGAAGGTGCGGCGCCCGCAGGTGGCTGAGCGTATTCGACAGGCCAAGGAAGGCGGCGATATTTCGGAGAACTCGGCCTACGATGAGGCCAAGGATGAGCAGGGCTTTATCGAGGGGCGCATTCTGACCATCGAAGCGATGCTGCGCGACGCGGTCGTATTGACCCAGCCGGTCTCGTCGGAGACGGTGCAGCTTGGCTCGCGCGTGACAGTGGTGGACCACGAGGGCGAGGAGTCGGTCTATCACATCGTGGGTTCGGCCGAGGCGGATCCGATAGAAGGGCGCATTTCGAACGAATCGCCGATGGGCAAGGCCCTGATGGGACACCGAGTGGGCGACGTGGTGACCGTGCGCGCGCCGAGCGGGAACCTCCGCTTCACCATCCAAGCTATCGCGTGACAGGGAAAGCCACGCTCGGCCACGGCCGATTGTGCGTTGCCGGGGCACATGCTGCGTGAGCATGTGTGCCGGTTAGGAGGTGCCCATGCCTGAGGAGACTGTAGAGAGCACGGAACAGCGCGAGGTACGCCTCGCCAAACTGGAGCGGTTGCGGGCGGCCGGCATCGACCCGTACCCCGCCCATTTCAAGCCCAGCCAGACCTGTGCAGGGGCGCTGGCCGCCTTTGAGGAGGCGGAGAAGCGGGGCGAGAAGGTCGAAGCCACCCTCGGGGGGCGCTTGATCTCGGTGCGGCAGATGGGCAAATCGACCTTTGCCCACATCGCCGACGGCAGCGGCCGCCTGCAGGTCTACCTGCGCATCGACGAGGTGGGCGAGGAGGCCTACGCGCGCTTTACCCGCGACCTCGACCTGGGCGATTTCGTCGGCGTCAGCGGCGAGATGTTCCGCACCCGCACCGGCGAGCCCACCCTGCGGGCAGGCACCTACACGCTCCTCGCCAAGACGCTTCGGCCCATCCCCAGCCAGTGGTATGGCCTGCGCGACGTGGAGCAGCGTTACCGGCAGCGCTACCTCGATCTCCTGGTCAACCCTGAGGCGCGGCGCATTTTCGAGGTGCGCACGCGGCTGGTCACGGCGGTGCGGCGCCTGCTCGACGAGCGCGGCTTTCTCGAAGTGGAGACGCCGATCCTGCAGCCGATCTACGGCGGCGCGGCCGCCCGGCCCTTCACCACCTATCACAACGAGCTGGGCCAGACGCTCTACCTGCGCATCGCCGACGAGCTGTACCTCAAGCGCCTCATTGTGGGCGGGTTCGACCGGGTGTATGAGATCGGCCGCGACTTTCGCAACGAGGGCGTGTCGTACAAGCACAACCCCGAGTTCACCCAACTGGAAGCCTACCAGGCCTACGCCGACTATTACGACATGATGGAGCTGGTGGAGCACGTCTGGAGCCAGGCAGCGGAGGCGGTGTTGGGCGAGCCCTACGTCGAGCGCGGCGGCCACCGCATCAACCTGACGCCACCCTGGCGCCGGGTGACGATGCGCGATGCGATCCTTGGGGCCACCGGGGTGGATATCGAGGCGGCGCGCGACCTGGCCTCGCTGCAGGCAGCCGTGGCCGAGCGCCGGCTCGAGGTGGCGCCCCAGCCCACCTGGGGCAAGCTGGTCGACGAGCTCTTCAGCACCTTTGTGGAGCCCAAGCTGATCGAACCCACCTTCATCATCGATTACCCGGTGGAGATCTCACCGCTGGCCAAGCGCAAGCCCGATAAGCCCCACCTGGTCGAGCGTTTCGAGTTCTTTATCGGCGGGCTGGAGTTGGGCAACGCCTTCTCGGAGCTGAATGACCCGCTCGACCAGCGCGAGCGCTTTGCGGCCCAGCGCCGGGCGATGGCTGCCGGCGATGAAGAGGCCCACCCCATGGACGAGCCCTTCCTGCTCGCCCTGGAGTATGGCATGCCGCCCACCGGCGGCGTTGGCTTTGGCATCGATCGCATGACGATGCTCTTCACGGGGCAGACCTCTATCCGCGAGGTCGTGCTCTTCCCCCAGTTGCGAAGCAAGGACGTGTAACGACGGAACTGCGGGAACTGATGGAACTGAGGAAGGGGCATCCCTTCAGTTCCCCAGTTCCATAGTTCCCTCAGTTCCTTCCACACCACGGAGGTGTCGCGTGGATCTCTCCTTCGTTCGCTCCGAGTTCCCTGCCCTGGCCCAGGCCGATGCGCAGGGCCGCCCGTACGTCTACCTCGATGGCCCCGGTGGCACGCAGGTGCACCGCTCGGTCATCGAAGCGATGGCCCGTTACCTGACCGAGAGCAATGCCAACCACGGGGGCGCCTTTGTCACCAGCCAGCGCTCTGACGACATGATCGCTGCCGCCCGCGCTGCCATGGCCGACTTTTTCAACGCCCCCTCGGCCGACGAGATCATCTTCGGGCCGAATATGACGACGCTCACCTTCCACATCAGCCGCACCATCGGCAAGCTGTTGCGCCCCGGCGATGAGGTGGTGACCACGCTCCTCGACCACAACGCCAATGTGGCCCCCTGGCTACGCCTGGCCGAGCAGGGGGTGGTGGTGCGCCAGGTGCATTTCCACCCGGAGGATTGTACCCTCGATATGGACGAGATGCGCCGTGCCATCAACCCGCGCACCCGGGTGGTGGCCGTGGGCTATGCCTCCAACGGTGTGGGCACCATCAACGATGTGGCCGAGATCACCCGCTGGGCCCACCAGGTGGGCGCCTGGAGCTACATCGACGCCGTGCACTATGCCCCCCACGGCCCCATCGACGTGCAGGCCATTGGCTGTGATTTCCTCGTCTGCTCGGCCTACAAGTTCTTTGGGCCCCATGAGGGAGTGTTGTGGGGGCGGCGTGAGGTGCTCGAACAACTGCGGCCCGACAAGGTGCGCCCCGCTCCCAACGACGTGCCTCATCGCTTCGAGACCGGCACGCAGAACCATGAGGCCATCGCCGGCACCCTGGCCGCCGTCGAGTACCTGGCCTCTCTGGGGCGACGGGCGGGCGTGGCATTCAAGGCCGACTATCCCCATCTCATGGGCCGGCGCCTGGAGCTGAAGGCAGCCCTGGCCGCCATCCGCGCCTACGAGCGGGAACTGGTCTGGCCGCTCATCGAAGGGCTGCAGGCGATTCCGGGCCTCAAGGTCTGGGGCATCACCGACCCGGCGCGGGCCGCGTGGCGCGCGCCCACCGTCTCCTTCACCCTCGAGGGCCACACGCCGCGCGAGATCGCAGAGAGGCTGGGGGCCGAGGGCATCTTTGTGTGGGACGGCAACTATTATGCCCTCACCCTCATGGAGGAGCTGGGCCTGGAGGAGAAGGGCGGCATGGTGCGCGTGGGCCTGGCCCACTACAACACCGCGGAGGAAGTGCAGCGGCTGGTGGAGGCGGTGAGGCGGGCGCGTGATGCGTGATTGACAGCTCACAGCCCCCCGCCTATACTCTCCCCGCCAGATACGGGGGTAGATGCATCTCATGTGGCCTGTATTCCCATTCACGGCGATCGTGGGTCAGGAAAAGATGAAGCGGGCGCTGGTGCTGAACGCCATCAGCCCCGAGATCGGTGGTGTGCTGATCCGCGGCGAGCGCGGCACGGCCAAATCCACCGCAGCACGGGCGTTGGCGGCCCTGCTGCCCACGATCGAGGTAGTCGAGGGTTGCCCTTTCGGCTGCGCGCCGGGCGACCCGGATCACCTCTGCACCCTCTGCCGCGAACGGCTGGCGCGCGGCGAAGAGCTCCGGGCGACGACGCGGCGCACCCGCTTTGTGGACCTGCCGGTGAGCGCCACTGAGGACCGGGTGGTGGGCACCCTCGACATCGAGCGTGCCCTGCGCGAGGGGGTGCGCCATTTCGAGCCCGGCGTGCTGGCCGCGGCCAACCGGGGTTTGCTCTACGTCGATGAGGTGAACCTGCTCGACGACCACGTGGTGGACCTGCTGCTCGATTCGGCGGCCATGGGCGTGAATGTGGTGGAGCGCGAGGGCATCTCCTTCGTCCACCCGGCCCGCTTTATCCTGGTGGGCACGATGAACCCTGAGGAGGGCGAGCTGCGGCCCCAACTCCTCGATCGCTTTGCTCTCTGCGTGGAGATCCGCAGCCTGACCGACCCTGCCCAGCGGGTGGAGGTGCTCGAACGGCGCCTGGCCTATGAGGCCGACCCCGAGGGTTTCTCCCGCGCCTGGGCCCCGGCCGAGGCGGCCCTCTCGGAGGATATCGCGGAGGCGCGCGCGCTCTTGCCTCAAGTCTCCTACACCCAAGCCGACCTCCGCACCATCGCCGAACTCACCGCCGGGCTGCAGGTGGACGGGCACCGCGGCGATATCGTGATCCTCAAGGCGGCCCGCGCCAACGCGGCGTGGGACGGGCACACACGCATTGTCGGCGCCGATATCGTGCAGGCGGCCGAGCTGGCGCTGCCGCACCGCCTCAGGCGGCGACCCTTCCAGGAGGGCGAGGTGCAGCCGGAGGCGCTCGAGGCCCGGCTTGAAGAAGTGCGCGTGCGCATGGAAGCCTCGGCGTCCACCGGTGCCGGCGCCACGGACGTAAAAAAAAAGAGCTGAGGCCCGACACGCCCGTTGAGGCCGTGATGCCTGGGGCAGGCACGCCGTTGCATGGCCATCAGGCCTCGCCCCTGCCCCCCTCCGTCATCCGCAGCCAGGAGTTGGCCACTGCCACCGGCCCTGCCTTCCGCCCCCGCCGCCTGCAGACGCCGCTGGACCGGCTGACTCGCCGCAGCGGAGGCCGGCGCAGCTTTACCTACACCACGCGCCGCCGCGGCCGCTACGTCTCCAGCCGCCCTGCCGGGCGCGACCTGTCCGACATTGCCATCGACGCTACTCTCCGTGCCGCTGCTCCTCACCAGCGCGAGCGCGGCCGGCCTGCGGGCGGGCCGATCGCACTGACCCGGAGCGATCTGCGGCGCAAGGTGCGCGTGCGGCGGGCGGCCAACCTGGTCTTCTTCCTGCTCGACCTGAGTTGGTCGATGGCCGCGGCGCAGCGCATGGTCGCCACCAAGGGCGCCATCCTCTCCCTCCTGCTCGATGTCTACCAGAAGCGCGATCGGGTGGCCTTGGCGGTGTTCCAGCGCGACGGGGCGCGCCTGGTGTTGCCACCCACCGGTTCGGTCGACCTGGCGAAGCGCCTCTTGGGCGAGCTCAAGGTGGGAGGGCGCACTCCGCTCAGCCACGGCCTTCTCCTGGCCTACGAGGTGGCACTGCGCGAGCGGCGGAAGGACCGCGAGGTGCAACCGCTGCTGGTGATCCTGACCGACGGGGCGGGCAACGTCTCGCTGACGGGCAGGCCGCCGGAGGAGGAAGCGGCCGAGCTGGCGCGGCTGATCCGTAGCCGCGGCATCCGCTCGGTGGTGATCAACACGGAGCATAGCACCCTCGACCGCGGGCTGGCCCAGGAGCTGGCGCGGGCCCTGGGCGCCACGTGCTACACCCTGGCCGACCTGCGCGCCGATGAGCTCTACGCCACCGTCCGGCAGGAGATGGGGAGCCGGAACCCGTAGGCGGGTTTCGTAACCCGCCCGTTGGCCCAATGTTGCGGGGGTGCCGGGTTGGGAAACCCGGCCTACGACGAAGAGGAGCTATGCGCGCATCACAAGCCTCCACGCGCCGCCTGGCTGCCGACCTGGCGCTCTTGCTGGTCACCGCCATCTGGGGGAGCACCTTCGTTCTGGTGAAGGACGCGGTGGCCCAATACCCGGTGCTGCCCTTCCTGGCGCTGCGTTTCGCCGTGGCCGCGGTGGCCCTGGCCCCGGCCGCCTGGCGGGCCCGCGGCCGGCTGTGCCGGAGTGACCTGCCGGCCGGCATGACGGCGGGGGCGTTGCTCTTCGCCGGCTATGCCTTCCAGACCTTCGGCCTGCAGGAGACGAGCGCTTCCAAGGCCGGCTTTATCACCGGCCTTTCGGTGGTGCTGGTGCCGCTGCTGGTGGCGCTGCTCTGGCGCCGTCTGCCGACCTGGGGGGCGCTTGCGGGCACCGGGCTGGCGACGCTGGGCCTGGCGCTCCTCTCGCTCAATGCCGACTGGTCCGTCGGGCGGGGGGACCTGCTGGTCTTGGGCTGCGCGTTCAGCTTCGCCGGGCACATCACTGCGCTGGGGGCGCTGTCGCCGGGGCGCGATGCGCGCATCCTCACGTTGGTGCAGGTGACCACGGTGGCGGGGCTCAGCGCTGCTGCCTCGCTCCTTGGAGGGGGCTTTCCGGAGGTGCCCGGGCCAGCCTGGGGGGCTGCACTCTTCACCGGCCTCGCCGCCACGGCGCTGGCCTTCTTCATCCAGACGGCTGCGCAGCAGTTCACGACCGCCGGGCACACCGCCCTGATCTTTACCGCCGAGCCGGTCTTTGCCGCCCTCTTTGGCGTGCTGGTGGCAGGCGAGCGCCTGGCGCCGCGGGGCTGGCTGGGCAGTGCCGCGATCTTGGGTGGGGTGATCCTGGGGGCGCTGGCACAGGGCGCCGAGGCGCCGGCGCGCGGTGCAGCTCCGGCCGGCGCCTCCCCAGAGTCCGGCTGAGTTGGCCTGGTCTGTACCCCTCACAGGCCTACGCCGGCTACGATGCCCGCCGCCTCCCAGCGCAGTTGGATGCGGGCGGGCGACCCCAGGCTCTGGTACTCCAGCCTGAGCTGATGCGGCCCCTCGGCCAGGGCCACCTCGGCCTGGTACTCGGCCGGCGGCGGGTTGTCCCAGCGGTCGATGAGAAGCTCCTCATCGACCCAGAGGCGCGCATTGCCTCTGAGGAGAAGGAGAAAGCGATAGCTGCGGCTATCGGGAAACCAGAAGGTGCCCGTCCAGCGCACCGCATAGCCTGTGGGGGGCAGTTCGGGCGCGGGCGCGCCCTGGCGCCAGTTGAAATCGACCACGCGGTACTCGCGCACCAGCACCGGCGGCCCCAGGAACCAGGGATTGGGCCAGAACTCACCCTGCCAGGTATCGAGCGCCATGGTCGCGGCCAGGGCGGTGGGGCCGACGGCGGGGGTGGCGTGGGGCCGCGGGGTCGCGGGTGATGCGCCCGGCAATGCGACCGGCGTGCAGATCAAGGGGGGCACAAAGGTTGTGGGCGTGCAAACGGGCGCTGCCGGCGTCTCAGTGCAGATCGGTGGCGCGGGCGTGACCACGATGGGCCCGGTCACTTCGAGGATCGTGACCTGCTCGGCGGCGAGCACACCGGCGCTGTCGAACCAGCCGAGCGCAGCGACGTTCAGGCCCACCCTGAGGTCGGCCAGCGTGCCCGAGCGCCCGTCGGCGAACTGGATGCGGGCTGTGCGGATGCCTACCCCGCGCTGTGCCCCGCCGCCGAAGGGGCTGACGACCATGAGGCCCAGGTCAGGCGCCAACTGGACGATGGCGCCCTGCACCTGTTGGCGGGTGCTCATGGGGGTGTTGGCCAGGTCTGGCGTGGGGGTGGCGGTAGGCTGCAGGCGCCGCACCCCGAGGTGCGCAGCCGCCTGGATGTTGCCGGTCGGCGTGCGGGCTACGACCCACACCTCGCGCACCGCCGTCCAGGGCACGTCGGCGGGGTAGACGAAAGAGGTAGCAAAGCGCCCGCTCATATCGACCGGCACGGCGCCCACGGGCAGAAGGCCCGCCGTTGCCAGGTCGCGGGTGGGGCTGAGGGCGATGACCAGCACCGTATTCGTCAGCGTCGGCCAGCCGCGCCCTGTGACGATGACGATCTCGCCGGGCACAACAAGCTCCGGCTGCACCTGGATCACCGGTGTCGTCTCGGGCTGGAGCACGGCGCTGGCCATGACTACCGTCGCCGCTGCAACGAGCGCCAGGATGAGCGCAATCACTACGATGGCCAGGGCCCAACGACCAAAGCCTGGGATGACCACCGCTCTCCTCCTCTCGTGCCCTGCTGCGCCTGCTCGTTGCGCAGTGGGGCCTGGGAGCCGTGGCCGCCCGCCCTGGGCGTCGCCCTGCGCTGGTTGACTCTATCCCTTGACCCTCCTCAGGGCCTATCCGCTCCGCCCGCAGCGGCGGCCTCGCCGCCTGTGCTGCGGGCCTGCGAAGTGGGCCCGAACGCGCACACCGGGGCCTCCCTTCTCGGGCAGGCCCCCGGCCGACGCCCCTGAACTGCGGCCCGGCCTCGATCGTCAACCAATTCAGACCACTTGAATGTAGATAGGGTTCCCCAGCGCCTGCAGCATCAGCGTGGCGGGGTCGGCGGCCTCCTCTGGCTCGCGAGGCTGGGCTACCTCGGCCCGCACATAGGTGGAGACGCGCGCTGTCAGGCTATGCTCGAACGCGAAATCGTCGCTGTTGATGGGTTCCTCCAGCAGCAGGCCCCTGGACCCCACCAGGCGGAGCACGTTGCCGCCCGCCCCCTGCACCCGCGCCCTGAGCTGCACCGGCTCGCCGCCCTCCACCGTGAGGACGTCGCCCATCATCACCGTCTGCCCGGCGGCGGCAGCGGCCAATTCCAGACGGGGCCCGGCCGGGCTTGCCGAGACAAAGACATGCCCGGCCCGGATGCCCGACAGGATGTTGGGTTGGTCGAGGGCATCGGCGTAGACCCAGGTAGTGGGTTGGCCCACCTGCTGCCAGTAGTTCTCGCCTGCGGCGGGCTGATGGTGATCGCTGCCGCCCACCCCCACGATCCTCTGGCCGTTGCGCAGCAGTTCATCCCACACTGCCAGCGATTGGTAGTTGGAAAGGAACCAGGGCGCCTGCCATACCTCCAGGCAATCGATGCCGGCGAAGGTGGTGTACTCCCAAGGCGGGCCGTTGGTCTTGGGGTGGTTGGCCGAGAACATGGCCCCTGCCGCGTGGGCCATGGCGATGACCCGCGCCAGGTCCGCATTGCCGCGGCAGCGGAATTCGATCCAGCGGCCTGCCGCCCAGACGTTGGCGTGGCCGTGGTAGGTGGTGACCTCCTGGCCGGGAATGGGCAGAAAGTCGCTGCTGCGGAATTGGCCGAGGAGCCGATGGTGGCTGATCGTGTTGTGCTCGGTGACGGCCAGAAAGTCGAGCCCCTGGGCGCGGGCGCTGGCGCAGAGCTCGGCCAGGGTGCCGGTGGCCTCGCTGTGATGGCTGTGGCAGTGGAGGTCGCCGCGGTACCAGCGCGTCTCGCGGTGCACCGGTGGCACCGGCCACGAGAGCTGCACCGGCTCGGGCGCCGGCCCCAGCGTCAGGCGTACGGTGACCTCATAGTTGCAGCCGGAGGGGTGGATGTGGTAGAAGCCCAGGCTGACGTTCCACACCCCCGGGTAGAGCGGGCCCGGCAGGTAGCCGGGGGTCGCGTCGTCGGGGGCGACGAAGATGCGGGCTTTCGACGAGCCGCTCCAGCCTCGAAAGCCTTCTGCGGTGCCGAACTCGGCGCCGCGCGAGTCGAACAGGCCCAGATCCACGACATTGCCCGGCCCTGAACCCGGCGCCGCCGAGATGGCGTGGTCGTACGCCAGCTCCACCTCGATGCGCGCCGCACCCGCGGGCACCTCGAACGGCAGCGAGAGGTACTCGCTGACGTGCTCTGGCCCGATGTGCTGTTTGAATGAGATGACCTGCTCGTTCGCCACCGGTATCCCCCGCTTGTTGTCAGTGGTTGGTTGTCCGTTGTTCGTGGCCGGTTGCCCGTCCTCGGCAACTGTGCCTCGCTTCTATACGGACCTGGGACAAGGCGCTGCCTGCTGCCGGCAACGGGCCACAACCTGGTGCCGCGGATAATACCATTTTTCCGTGGCCGCTGCAAGCTCAACTTGCAGGAAGCGCGTAGTTCCCTATCCCGTCCATCCTGTGCATACCTGTTTCGCGTCGTGCCCGTGCTCGACACACGAATCGCGGCAAGGGCACAGAGAAGCATGGGTCCTCTCTACCCTCGAGTCTGAGCTGTTCCTTTTCACCTCGCCTTGGGCGCCATAGCCGTACATCCAGAGATCATGGTTCTCGGGGGCATGGAGGTCGCCCAAACCTATCCAGGGACCGATTTCGTGGGTCAGAATGTTCCGCCAACCTTGTCCCCCTTCTTCCTTAAATTCCTGTGCTTGTGGCCCGGACCTTGCTGGTAAGAGCAAGAAGAAGGGCATCTCGCCGTCGAGCAGTTCGTCTGCTGCCACGACACTCAAGTGATGGAGGATGACATTGCGATGGCGCAAAGAGTGACCGCGCGGAGCACGACGGACCTGGTGCTGAGGGTCCTGCGCGAGGCGCACAGGCCGCTGACCGTGGAGGAGATCCTGGCGGGGGTGCAAAAGCTGGCGCCGGTGCACAGCGCCAACCCAAAGAACACCATGCGCAAGGCCATCAGCCAGATGTTCCTGGTGCAGCCCACCGCTGACGGGCGCTACGCCTATCTGCCCTACCTGCTACAGGATAACCGCTTCCGGCACCCCATCGAGCGCGGAGCGCTGCAGCGCGACTCCTTTCTGCTCGAGCCAGAGATTGTGACCGCGCTCTGGCCCGCGACGTTTGAGATTGCCAAGCGCCGCGATGACAGGCCGGCTTTTCTCCTGCTGGAAGGCCGCCAGGAGGCCGAGGCTCTGCGCGTCTACCGCGAGGTAGAGGGGTGGGGCATGCAGGCCGACCCAGAGTTTTGGAGCTGGCTGGAAAGCCTGAATCCGCACACGGGCGACGAACTCATCTTCACCGTTGTCAACGCCGAGGAACGGCGCTACGCCGTCAACTTTGCCCGCAAGGCCGAGCGCGATGAGCACAGGATCGCCGAGCGGAACTTGATGATCGGTGACCAGATGGAAGCCATCCTGAAGGCCGCTCATGATGCGGTTATCCTCAGCAGCCTGGCCGTGCGGCTGATCGGCATTGGCTCGTACCGCGACCCCGTGCCGCCCGACCCGCTGAGGGTCATCATCGCGCGCGACAGCCGGTTTGTCGACGCCGGGCTCGATATGGTGGCCCTGGCCGACCGCTGGGCCGGCTACCCACCCGAACCGGTGGATGTGCGCCGGCTGGTGGGGGCCACGGTGTCGGGCGCCGCGGGTGAGGAGGAGGAACTCTAGGCATCAAGCCCCGCCCCTCCCCCTGCCGGGCTGGCTCGAGGGGCGGGGATGCGCGCTGTTCCACGCGCCCCCGGCACGCCCGCCGCTGCGCCCGTTGGCGACGCCCGCTCGGCACGCATCATGCTGAGTCCAAAGCCAAAGGTGCCCCAGGGAAGGATTCCGGCATAGGAGGTTGGCCATGGCGATCGTGCAGAACAAGGAAGTCGTGCGTCGCTACATCGAAGAGATATTCAACCGGGGTAACCTGATGGCTGCTGACGTGGTCCTCGCCCCCAGCTTTGTGGACCACAACCCTGCGCCCGGCCAGGCCGCCGGCATCGAAGGCACGATCGAGTTTGCGCGAGAGTTCCGCCGTTCGTTCCCTGACCTGCACGTCGATATCGAGGATATGGTCGCCGAGGGCGATAGGGTGGCCGTGCGCTCCACCATCCACGGCACCCACCAGGGCGAGTTCAGGGGCATCCCGCCCACCGGCAGCCGCGTGTCGTGGCAGGCGATGGCCTTCTTTCGCCTCGCCGATGGCAAGATCGTCGAGCGCTGGAGCAACCAGGACTATCTGGGCCTGCTGCAGCAACTCGGCGCCCTGCCGGAGCGGCTCGTGCTGGCGACTGTGCGCTAATATGAGGAGGGCGAGCAGAGATGCAGGATACGATCTCGATCGTCAAGGGCTTCGTCGACGCGGTGAACAACCGCGAGCTGGACGAGGCGCTCAGCATGTTCGACGAGGGTGCCACGCTCAGCGCTGAACCGCCCCTGCCCCGTTCGCCCAAGCGCATCTACAGTGGGCGCGGCGAGATCGGGCAGTGGCTGGGTGAGTTGGTCGGTGAGCACCTCAACATTGTCGCCTCGAACTGGAAGGCTGCGGGCAACGAGGTCAGTTGGGATGCGCGCATCTCGGCCGACCGCTTCGACGAAATGGGCATCGGCCCGGTGCAGGCCCACGTGCGCACCGTGGTCGATGGCAGCTTTGTCCGCTCGATCAGCTTCCACCTGAGCCCGGAGTCGGTCAAGAAGATGGAAACCGTCACCGCCGCGCAGCCGAGCTGAACGCTGCACCTCCAACCAGCGGGTCGTAGCGTGCCTACGAGCTCGCAGGGCGCGCTTGGGGCGCACGGGCGTGCGCACGACAAACGTGCTCATCGCTCGTAGTGCGCGCGCCTGCGCGCCATCTCCGCTCGTAGTGCGCGCCTGCGCGCATCGGCCTTTTACACCAGGAACCGCTCGATGAACACCTCGTCCACATACCGCCCGTTGATCTTGGCCTGGCGCTGTGCCGTGCCTACGAGCCGGAAACCCATCGCCTGGTAGAAGGCCAGCGCCGCCGGATTGTCGGCGCGCACGTAGGTGAAGAGCTTCTCGTAGCCCTTGGCGACGGCTGCGGCGATCGTCGCCTCCGAGAGCCGGCGGCCGATGCCCTGGCCGCGCCAGTCGAGGTCCACGAAGGTGCCGATGACGCCCACGTGGTCGAAGGCCGTCGTGTAGGTGGCAAAGGGCGAGACGTCCTGAAAGCCGACGATGCGGCCGCCGGGCCGGCACTCGGCGACGTGGAACACGCCCCGCTGCGGAAAGCTGGCGATGAACTCGCGCTCGGCCTCGACGCTAAGGGGCGTGTCGAGCACGGTGTAGCGGCCGTCGGCGATGGCCGCGTTCAGGATGCGCGCCACCTCCTCCGCGTCGTCGAGCCGGACGGGGCGGATCAAGAGATCCACATCATCTGCTCCTTCCTAACCTGCCCGCCTGTGCCGGTCGGAGCATCGCACCGCCGGCTGTGCATCGCGCGCTACGGGCGGGGTTGGGTGGGCGACGGGGGCACGGTGGGCGCTCCCTGGCCAAGGCGCGCGACGAGCAGCCCCACATCCCATACGGTAGCATACACATAGTCGCCCGCAACGGCCAGCGTGTCGACGCGCCCCGGGGCAGCGTACACGCCGGCAAGCTGCGGGCTGGCCGGATCTCCCGCCTCGACGGCGAGCACCCGCTCGCCGGCGGCCACGAACACCCTTGTGCCTTCGGCCGCCAGTCGCAAGGCCTGGCCGGGCAGGGACAGCGTGCCCCCCAGGCGCGGCCGCGTGGGGTCGGCCAGATCAACCATCTGCAGGGCATAGGTTGTGGTGCCTGTCGACCAGTCGCCGCGGTGTTCCATGGTCACCAGGGCCGCATGGCGGCCGGCCGTCACCAAGTCCAGGATGGCGACCGGCAGCTCGAGCTGGCCTACGATGCGTGGCTGGGCCGGGTCGGTGATGTCGATGGCCCAGAGGGTCGACTCCTGCCCGGTGGCGGTGCCGACGCCGCCGGCCACGTAGGCCAAACCCTCGCCCAGGGCCACGCGCGAGGCATCGTACTTGGCGGCCACGTGGCCCACCGCGCGCGGATGGGCCGGGTCGGCCAGGTCGACGACGGTCAGGGCGGGGCGGCCGGCCAGGTGGGCATGGGGGCCGGCCATGGCCACATCGCTCACCAGGGCCGGCTCACTCAGCCGGCCTACCATACGCGGGTGGGCGGGGTCGGCCAGATCATAGACGGCCGCACCGTCGGGGGCGACGGCCAGCGCGTCGCCGGCCAGCAGGGTGACGCAGGCGTAGCTTCCGGCGATGGCCAGCGCAGAGGGGATACCGACCTTCTCGCCGGCACCGAGCAGGCGCGGATGCGCCGGGTCGGCCACGTCGACGGCCGACAGGCTCTGGTCAACGGCCACGTAGGCGATGGGGCCGGCCACGGCCAACACGCCGCTGATGGGCGCCTCGGGCCGCGCGAGTAGACCGGCGAGGCGCGGCGAGGTCGGGTCGCGCAGGTCAATCACGTGCAGTTGGCCGCCGGCGGTCAGGTAGGCCCGGTCGCCGGCAATGGTGAGGCTGCCAAGCCGGCCTTGCAGTTCGAGTTGGCCCACCGGCTGTGGCCCCTCAGGGGCGGCCAGGTCGACGACCTGGAAGAACTCGCCCGGCCCCCCGCAGCACGACGAGCCCCACTTGAAGCAGGCATAGCGGCCAGCGGCGGCGACGCGCTCGATGCCAGAGTCAATCGTGTAGGCGCCCGAGGGGCGCGGCTGGGTCGGATCGCGCACGTCGACCACGTACAGGCCACGGCCGGTGGCCAGGCAGACCCTGCCCTCCACCAGGGCGATGCCGGTGGCCGGCGCCTCGGTGACGAAGGAGCCCGCCTCGCGCGGCACCGAGGGGTCCGCCAAGTCGATGGTGCGCAGGCCCGCGGCTCCGGCGGCCACGTAGGCCCAGCGTCCGGCCACAGCCAGGTCCATCGCGCCGGGGATGGGGAGGGCACCGACCTGGCGCGGCGCAGCCGGCTCGGCCAGGTCGAAGACGAGCAAGCTTGCGCCCGCCGTGGCGCAGGCGTGGCGCCCCGCCAGGGCCAGCGCCGAGGCCGGGCCGGGCAGGGCGACCCCCTCGCCGCGCTGCACGAGCGCCTCTCCCTGCAGCTCGAGGACGAGGAGCTGTGACCCCGCGCCTACGTAGATGTACCGCTCCCCCGCGGCCACGGCGCTGACCACGCCGGGCAGAATCGCACTCTGGCCCACGAGCCGCGGCGCGCCGGCGCCGGCCACGTCGGCCACCAGCAGGCGCAGCCCGGCGCCGAGGTAGGCGTAGCCCCCGGCCACGGCCACGGCGCGGGGCGTGCCACCGTACTGGCCCAGCAGCTCCAAGGTTGCGGCGGGCGCGGGCGGCGTTGAGGTAGCCGTGGGCGGCACGGGCGCGGGCGTCGCCGTCGCCGGCCGCGGGGTGGCGACGGGCAGTGGCGCGGCGGCAGGCGTGGCCTGGGGCGCCGGCGCGCAGGCGACAAGCTCCCCGCCCGCCAGGAACGCAATCATCCAGCACGTGAGCAACGCCAGGCGTGTCCGCTTCATCTTCATCTCCTTCTACCACACGCACCCCAGCACCGCCACCTCTGAGCCGCCGGCCACAGGGCTTTTTCAAAGTCGGCGTTATGTGTAGCCCGGACCCTTCGCAGGCCAGCGTTCGCCACGTTGGAAGGCCCGCAGA
>Ga0123519_10003368_pt1 | contig 26476 bp, 24 predicted proteins | sample YelNatPaOPRAMG02_FD_87396 | JGI IMG/M metagenome (GOLD analysis project Ga0123519, IMG submission 87396) | Hot spring microbial communities from Yellowstone National Park - Yellowstone National Park OP-RAMG-02 (version 2) | ecosystem: Environmental > Aquatic > Thermal springs > Hot (42-90C) ...
AGTAATAGCCAAAATGTTATTCACGGAATATATTTTGCTACTTTCAATGCTATTCTACCAACAGCCTCGTTAAGAAAAGTCTTTGCAAGCAATTCATCAACGAACTAAAGTCCGATGATTTTTTGCTTGAGTATTAACTTGTCGCGTTTGTTTAGTTTCATACTTTTAGGTTCTTTTATCCAAGTAATTGTCTCTATAAAACTAATTTACTTTTTTGTATCAGCAATTACTTTTGGTATCTCTTTTATTAGATCACTTGCAGTAACACTTTCACCAAACTTTTCACTTGCTAACTCGCCTGCACTGCCATTTATATAAGCTGCAACACATGCTGCTGTGAAAGTATCAACATCTCTTGCAAGTAAAGCGCCACATATTCCAGCTAAAGTGTCCCCCATCCCCCCTTTTGTCATCATTGGCGACCCTGTTCTATTTATAGCTGTCATCCTACCATTGGAAATAACATCTATGTGCCCCTTCAAAAGTATGGTTGTTTTCAAGCTTCGTGCTATCTCTTCTGTATACCTTACCCTCTCGTTTATATGGGTGGTTGGATGTAAACCTGAAAGAACGAAAAACTCGTTCGAATGAGGTGTGATAACAAAACTTTTGTTTTCTAAAATTTTTGGTTGTTCTGCCACAGCATGAATTGCATCCGCATCAATAACGCATGGCAAATTAACTTCTTTCAAAAATTCAACAACAGTTTCCAACGTCTGTCTGTCTCTTCCTAAACCACCTCCAATAACACACGCTGTCTTTCTTAAACTTAAATCCAAAATTTCTTTCAAATGTTTCTTTTCTAGTTTGTCACCTTTTAAAGGATATGTTATTATGTCAGGCGCAAAGCTGGCTATTATATTAGCTGCTCTTTCTGGCGCAGCTACTGTCACCAAATCCACACCAGCTCTATAAGCAGCTAATGCATTGAAAGCAGGTGAGCCAGAGTAAAGCTTACTGCCACCTATAACTAGAAGGTGACCAAAATTGTATTTTCTAGACCATTCATCTCTCTTTTGGTAAACAGCTTTTAACAAATTTTTATTTACTCCTAACATCAATATTATTTTGGAAAAGCTTTATATTAAAGGGTAAAGGTTTTATTACATGGTAGTAAGAGTCTGTGTCAATGGTATTGGAACAATAGGAAAAAGAATTGCTCACGCTGTTAAGCTACAAGATGATATGAAGCTTGCAGCTATTTCTACAACTTCTGCTTCTTATACCTTAAGAACTGTTTTAGAACCGGATGGTCCTTTGTATGGAACGGATTTATGGTGTTCTGTTCCTGAAAAATTGAAAGCAATGAGAGATGCTGGAATGTATGTTAATGGCACTCTGGAAGAACTTTTAGCTTCTGACAAAATTGATGTGGTTGTTGATTGCACGCCAGAAGGTATTGGTGCATTAAACAAACCAATGTATCAAAAATATGGCGTCAAAGTTATATTTCAAGGTGGAGAGAAAGCTGATGTTGCTGAGATGACATTCAACTCTTTTGTAAATTATGAAGAAGCTATAGGAAAGCAATTTGTTCGTGTCCCTAGTTGCAATACAACAGCTTTGGTAAGAACTTTAAATGTACTAGACAAACTATCACAAATAAACGAAGTGGATGTAACTGTTATAAGACGTGCGAGTGATCCGCCTGACACAGAAAAAACTATAATGAATGCAATTGAACCAACGATGAAGCTACCTTCTCATCATGGTCCTGATGTAAAAACTGTACTTAAACATCTTGATATAAAAACAATGGCATTTAAAGTTCCTACCAGTTTGGCGCATGTTCATGCTGTCCATGCAGAAGTTAAAAAATTACCCAAGCCAGAAGAGCTAGAAGCTGCCTTCTTGAAAAATACCAGAATAACAATATTGAAAGCTGCTGATGGATATACAGATACAGCAAAGGTTATTGAGAGATATAGAGATTTGTGCAGACCTAGATATGATATGCCAGAAGTTGTGGTTTGGAAGGAAACTATTAACTGCAAAGATGATGATGTCTTTTGGTCTCACATGGTTCACTCAGAATCGATAATAGTTCCGGAAAATATAGATTGCATAAGAGCTATGACAGGTATAGAAAAAGACCCACAAAAATCGATAGCTAAAACTAATAAGACTCTTAACATTAAATAGATTTTATTATTATTTTTAAGTCTCTTAATTTGTTTTAAGGTGTAATAAAAGCCTTTTTTGATGAGTATAGAAGATTAATTGATATTTTTCGCCTTTTTAAACCAAAATAAAATATAAATATCCGTTTTGATTATATATAAATACTTGCTAATGCAGTGTTATGATAAAGGGTTTGAATAAAATGGACCTGGAAACAGATAATAAACACATGAGTGTGAATACTCATGAGAAGGGAAATAAAAATATTAGTAATTACCGAGTTTTTAATAGCTTTAGGTCTAGGTATTCTGGGTCCATTCGAAGCAATATTTGCTGAAAAAATAACCAAAGATTCTTCAACTATTGGCTATTCTTACGCTGCTTTTTGGTTAACAGTTGGTGTATTAAGTCCAATTTTTGGGAGATTATCTGACAAATATAATAAAAAAATATTTCTGGTGACGGGTGGTCTACTAGCATTTATATCTTCAATTCTTTTTAATCTTGTCTCAACTTTTTTCCAACTAATATTAATTGAAATATTAAGTGGTATTTCAACATCTCTTTTTATTCCAGTTTATCATTCTTTAATAGCTGATCTTACCAGCAAAAAGCAAAGAGGTAAAGAATATGGAATTATTGATAGCGTATCTTATATCACATATGGATTTTCAGCTATAATAGGAACACTTATAGTTTCATTTTTAGGTTTAAACTTTCTATTTTTCTTATCAGGAATTTTTCAACTTTTTTCTTCTGTTTTCATAGCTAACAAAGCAAAAAAAATCTGATAAGTTTTAAATAATAGAATTGTAAAATAAATTAAAAGGTTGATAATTAAAATGTCTGAGGAAGAACCTCCTCCTAATATCCTAATTCTAGTTAATTTTAATTTTAAGGGGTGAGTTACAAGTGATACTAGAAGTACTCTCTATAGCCAAATGGGTCCCATGGGTTACAGTTTTCTTTTTGATTGTAACGGCAATATATCATCTCGAAGTTAACAAAATTCTTTTGGGTATAGCAATCTTTTTGGACTCATTGGGCTATATAGCAAGTTTTGATATAGATTAAAATATTTTAAAAGTATTAGGAAGATTATTTAATAGAGGTTTTGCTAATGGAAGGAAAATTGCTAGAAGACAGAGTTATAATATGGGGTCAAGAAGGCTTCAAATTATATGATGAAAGCGGATATGGAAAACCAAGTGAAAACAGTTTAGAATTATCTCTAGTAGAAGCTGCATACTTGCTTGAAAAAAAGAAAATAGATGTAGTAGAAGGCGATGAAAAAAAGAAAATGAAATTTCAGGATTTTTATGAATACGCGATTAAAAAAGAACCCGAATTTCATCAAAAATTTGTTGTTTATAGAGATTTAAGAGAAAGGGGTTATCTCGTGAAAACAGGTTTCAAATTTGGAGCCCATTTCAGAGTTTATGAGCGCGGTGTCAAGTTAAAAAGAGGTCCTAAAGAAGCGCACGAGCATACTAAATTTGTAGTTCATGCAATAAGCGAGGAGGATCGGTTTTCTTATCCGGAATTATCTCGCGCTACAAGGCTAGCTCAAAATATCCGAGCAAAAATGGTTTGGGCGGTAGTTGACTCTGAAAATGATGTAACATATTATGAAATATTCAGAGTAACTCCCTAATTAGCAATATTTTTGAAATTCTACCATTTCAATTTGAACCTCAATATTGCACCTATTCCTCCTATGTTATGAAATTGTTGACCTGAATTGTGAATATCAGAAATTATTTGAACTATACCATTTTTCTCTTCAACACTTTTAGCTAACATTTCTATTTTTCTATCTTTTATTTTTTCATCAGAAACAAGAAGTTTCTCAACAGCTCCTATTTTGCTAGCTTCTTCAACGGCTTCCAAACCATTAACAGCTAATCCATCGTTTTTTCTCAAATGCAAAAAGAACTCTTCTATTAATTTGCTCTCTTTTAGTATCTCACTTTCGCCTATCAATTTGCTGACAACATCTCCTTTTATTACTTCATTTATGCCAGATATTGTAGCAGAAGATGCGTTACCTATAGAAACTTTTTTATAGATTTCTGGTTTTTTTTCTCTCAAAATTTTAGCAACATGTTCTTTTGTAAAACCAGGTCCTGCTATAATTATATTTTTCATTTGTGGAGCATACTTTTCTATTTCATTTGCTATTTTCTGATAATATTCGGGTATCATTTTTTCTTCATGTTGCAACGAATAGGGGTTTTTAAATTCAGATATGGGTTCTACTTTATTGTTTTTCAACAATACAAAAGTTGCTTGATCTAAGTCCATAACTGCTATCATTATATTAGGTGATTTAACTTCTGCTTTTTTTAATTTTTCAATTTGATATTTTCTCCATTCTTTTTTTGTTATTGTTAAATATTTGCCTGGTTTAGCATCGATAGTATGATATGAGTTAAGTTGAACGTTTTCAGGTGCTTCAATTATTTTGCCTATAATTCTGAGCTGAAAGATATGTTCTTGAAATTCGACTTTTTCAACTTCTATTTTGATTAGCATCATCTTTTTTCCTATTTTTTTAGCTTGACCTTCCCTATCAAGAAATAAACTTCTTGGTGTTCTGGCTTTAACCAAATCTCCTGGCTCTATAAAATTTTTCAGATACCACAAATCGTCCTTGCTTTCGACTCTTATTTTTATTTTCTGCAATTTTGGCGAAATTTTCAATATTTTCATATCTGTCTATTATATGATAAAAGTTATTAGTATAAAAATCAAAGATTTTTTATATGAACGCTTTGAAACCGAGAAAAAAAGCACAAGCAAGAATGGACGAGTTTGTATGGATTCTTTTAGCTGGAATATTGATTGTTTTGGCTGTTTTGTTTGCGTGGGGAACACCATCTCCTGAAGAGAATGCGACAGAAAATATTACAGAATTGAAAAGTCCATTTACTATAGGCACAGAAACGGTAGACATTCCTAGAGTGATAAGAATTGGTGACTTTAGCATTAGCTATACTGTTGGTTCAGAAGTTTTGGCTACAAGTAAATATGTAGAGGTTAAAAGAGGTTTATTTGAGGATAATATTTTTTCAATGAGTGGAAAAATAGATCACAATTTGAATTATGTCACAGATGGTTGGTTAATACTTGATATTTTAGAAACAAATGGTGGCAATTTAATTGTAAAGGTAAATAATAAAGTTGTTTACAACCAAAAAACAAACCCAGGAAGAATAAACATACCTGTTGAAAAAGATTTGCTAACTAACTATAATGTTGTTGAAATTAGAGCAGGTATGCCTGGTTTACAGTTCTGGTCAACAAGCGTTTATAGAATCGAAAAAATTCAGTTCGGCATTAATTTGTATGGAAGTGAAGAAAAAACTTATAATTTTCAAATGTTTGGTAGTGAACTCAACTCTTTCACAGAAGGTAGAATTGCATTCGATGTAGATGAAAGAGAAGGCAACGGCAATATGATAATAAAAATAAATGGTAGAACTGTTTTCAATGGTGTTCCTTCTGGAAGTTTTAGCAAAACATTTGAATTATTTGATGTTGGTTTAGTAAATGGAAATAATGTTATAACTTTCTCGACTGAAAAGGATACTACTTACAAATTAGATGATGTTGAATTAATAGTGACACACAAAGAAAAAGGTGAAAAATCCAAGTCGTTTGTTTTCACAATAACAGATGATGATATGAGGTTATTGGAAGGTGGAAGAAAAGGAAAGATAAGATTTTACATACTCGATTCTGATTTGACAGGATCATTAAAACTTAAAATAGTGGATGCAGATGGCATTGAACATGATTTAGATGTCATAGATTCTTATGCTATTGGAAAAACTGTTACTGTTAATTTCCAAGCATCTGATGTCAAAGTTGGTAAAAATGTTGTTGTCTTTAGTGTAATTGGCGAAGGGAAATTCACTTTAAGCAATTTGGAAATAATAGTTTAAGTCAACCATAAAAGCCTTATAAAATCTCTAGCGCCTGGTATAAGACCTAGAATTCCTATTATAATCTTAACATAATTGCTGAAGTCCTTGTCGTCAGAATACCTGTCTATAAAAAATAATGAAAAAAATACAACTATGAATTTAACTAAAACAAAAACAAATGGCTCTCCTGTAGACTCTATTAGAAATTTTGGAAGAACATGCAATTCAAAGTAGTTAAAGTATTTTACAGCTATAGCTGTTACTATTGAATCAAATAAGTGAACGCCTAATATTATTTTATTTTCTACTGAAGTTTTGATGATTTTCAATAAAATTAAAATTGGTACCATAGCAATTGAAACATAAAAAATTGATGTTGGGTTTATTATCTTTATCAAACCAAAAGAAAATGACATCGATATAAAACCAAAAATAAACATTGTCTTATAATATGGTAAGTTTAACTTTCTTTCCAAAAATATTGAAATTGAAATAGCTAATAATATTATGCCCAAAAAAAGGAAATATATACTTGGTGTTATTAGCAAATAGCTTTTCAAAACATTTGCATCTTTTAATACGCGAAAAATGCATCCTGTTATTATATATGGAACGATTGCAATAGCTAGCTTTTCATCTGCTTTTATTTCAAGTCTCTTAAGAACTTTATAAGTTAGATATATCATAAAAACGAAGAGGAAAGCAAAAGTTGAAGTGTTAACTAAGTTGTATCCTTCTCCTGTTTGCATTGGCTTAATAAAATATTCAAATAAAATTTCGTTTAGATTCATAAGATAATAATTGAAAGAGAATATTTAATATCATTTTGAGCTTATGTAAAGTTTAATAAATATGAAAACAATTAATATAAAAGATATAAATGAAGAGATTGTTAACTCTTTTAATGATTGTTGTTGCTATTTTAGTTGCAGGTTGCACCGGAACAGATCATTCAAGTTCTTCAAATGGTATTATAATCGAATCCTTTGGACCAATGGTCGCTCAAGTTGAGCCCAATGAACAATTTGATATAATAGCGAAAATAAGAAATGTTGGTGGTGCAGAAGTTAAGAACATAAGGCCTGAAATTTATGGTTTAGCAGAATGGAGGCTTCAAGGGCCATATGGTGTTCCTGACAGTCTTTTACCTCCAGATCCTACAGGTAAAATTCAAGGTGAAGAAGCCGAGATAAGTTGGGTTGCAACAGCTCCTGCTTATGCAACGGGGATAGACAATCAAGAGTTTGAGTTAAGAATTTATTATAGATATTCTACATCAGCTCTTGCTCAAATTAAAGTAGCTACTGATAGTTATATAAAAAGCTTCCCGAGTGATCAACAAGAAGCTAAAAGAAATGAGCTTGGTGTAAAAATGGAAAAAACAACTTCAGGACCAATAAGTGTAAGCATAACTGCTCCATCGAAAGTTCTTAAGAACACCAACACATTGAGAATAGTTGTTGATATTCAAAATATTGGTGGTGGTAGTTTAACAAACAATGAATTACCGATCTCGATTAAAAGCAGTGTTGGAAGCATTAGTTGTGATGTGAGCAGTCCTATAAAATTGTCTTCAGGAAAAAGCAAACAAATAAGATGTACAGTAAATGTTGGTGGTCTTGATAAAGGATGGGAAATTATACCTATTGAAGTTGATTTAAATAATTATGAATATTGGGTAAATAGTGTTGCTTCAATAAGTGTTTTGCCGACAGAAAAAGGTTAAGTGGGTTCGGCCGGACTCGAACCGGCGATTTCTGCCATTCTTAGTCAACTTGTGAGGGCAGCGTCTTAACCAACTGGACCACGAACCCTTACCTGAAATCAAATAAATTTTTTTGCGGTGATGTTTTTATTTCTGTCTTTTGTTTTATGTTATCAAACATGAGTTCACCGTAAACTCCATCATATCCTGGTTTAAATTTTATTTTTCCTTCTCTTACATCTATTATTGCCTTTGCAATTTTTTTGTTTGTTATTTTTATCAAATCTTCAAAATTTGCATTCATAATAACATTTAGTTCGCTTCCAAAAAAATTGATTAGTTTGTTTTGCTCTTCAATAACTTTTTTAGAGTATAATTGATTTGTACCGGTAACAAATGAAATAATTTCATATAAAGGCAATAATGATTTGAATGGTATAGCGTCTTTTGGAACAAATCCTTCTTCTCTGTCAGCTAGTTCTTCAACTCTTTGAAGCACACCTATAGTTAAAGGTTTCTTACATACAGGACATATATTTTTTAACTTCAAAGCTTCTTTTGGTGAGAGAGCAATCTTACATTCCCTGTGTCCTGTATAATGATATTTGCCATAATTTGGATCTACTTCTATTGTGAATAGAAATTTGCTTTTATCTTTTTTTTTCACTGTTTCCCACAGTTCATAATAGCTGATCTTATTTAGGTCAAAAACATTTGCTTCCCTGCCAAGCCTCCACGGCCAAGGTGAATGGGAATCAGAATTAGACATTAAAGCAAATTTATCCATTTCGCTCACTCTCCAATTCATTAAAGGGTCGCTGCTCAATCCAGTTTCAACCGCATAAATCAAATGCGTCTTATCTTGATAACATTCTCTTACTGAATCAAATCCTGTTTTACTGCCCAAACATCCAAAATAAGGCGTCCAAATATGAGCAGGCACAACATGAATGTCTCTGCTAATTTCATTTAATATTTCCACTAGTTCTGGCGAGGAAATCTTCATCGCCATTCTTCCATCTATTCCTGTGTTGGCACCTTTTTTTGTTAAAGCATCAATTATTTGCTCGACTATTTCAAGACTAGGTACATGAACTAAATGGTGTATTCTTCTTGGCTTTTTGTCTTGAAAATAAAATGTAGCCATTTCAGTCGTAAGCATAAAAAATACATCATTATGTTTGTACAATCCATTCCCTTCAATTGGTTCTAGTTTGCTCTTCAAATCTTTTAGTTGTTGAGGGAAAGTGAAATCACCTGTTCCAACAATATTGAGACCTTTTAATTTAGCATATCTAGCTAAGTTTGTTATATCCATTTCTTTGCTTGTTGCTCGTGCATATTTACTGTGAAGGTGTAGATCAGCTATTATTTGCATAGTAATAATTACAATATTAAAAATTAATTAGGTAATTTTTACATCAACTGTATGTAAAATTTAAATTTTGCTTAAACATCTCTTATGCCTTCAGGCACAACTTTGAAAACACATTCTCCTGTTGGTAAGTCTGGTGCATCAACCATTTTTGCAATTTTTTTATCTTGCGATGATTTTCTCAAATATAATCTGTAAGTTGCTTGATGAGCTAAAACATGTCCACCGACAGGTGTAGTTGGATCACCGAATAAAATAGCTGGATTGGCTAAAACTTGATTTGTCACATAAACAGCTAAATTATAAGAATCTGCTAGTTTTTGAAGCGTGTGCAAATGTTTGTTTAATTTTTGCTGTCTCGGAGCTAATTCGCCTCTACCAATGTAATCAGATCTGAAATGAGAAGTTAGGGAATCTACCACGATGAGTTTGATTTTTTTCTCTTCTATAATTTCGTTTGCTTTTTCTATCAAAAACACTTGATGATCGCTTGTGTATGCTCTGGCAACATAAATGTTTTTCAGTACTTTTTCTCCTTCAAGTCCTAGCGCTTCAGCCATTTGAACAATTCTTTGCGGTCTAAATGTATTCTCAGTATCTATAAACAAACAATTTCCTTCTAATCCACCTTTTTCTTTTGGCAATTGAACATTTACTGATAGTTGAAACCCTAATTGGCTTTTTCCAGAACCAAATTGCCCAAATGCTTCTGTAATTGCTTGTGTTTGTATACCTCCCCCTAAAAGTTCGTCTAAAGCTTTACATCCTGTAGTTATTCTAGCTGCTTTTTGTTGCTGCTTCCAAACTTTATCTGCAGAAACAAACCCCATTTCTAGAAGTTGTCTTGCATTATTTATGATTTTTATAGCACTAGCTTGACTTATTTCAAGAATGTTAGATAGCTCACCGGCGGAAGAAACTGCAATAGACATCACATCAGTTAAGCCAACTTCTCTTAACTTTTCAGCCATTTTTGGCCCTACGCCAGATATGTCTTCTAGTTCTACTTTCTTTTTTGATTCAGATTTTTCATTCATTCATTTCACTTATTTCATTCATAATTCTATTAATTTCCTCCAGAACATCCAGTTCTTTCACTTGGTCTACTACAAATTCTAATGTTTCAAAGATTTTATTCTTTTGTATCCTACCTTTAAATAGAAACTCTTTCCCAAGAGCATTTTCCTTTATCATCTTAATAGCTTCCTCTTGTGGGAGACTAGCTATTGTTTTGGGATCTAAATCTGTTATGTCAACTGCAGCATCTCTAAAGAAAACCGATCTTATCGTCCCTGTACCATCATCTATCACACCTGTCACCACCATATTAATATTTGGTTCTATTTTACCATGTTCCTTACATACATATTCATCATCTATTTTTTCAACTTTACTTTTACAAGTGGGGCATGAATAAAAAATTGGAGATGTATTAAACACATCCACAATCATTGCTTTCAAAACACAGCTGCCTTCATTAACATTTTTTAATTCCAATCTTTTCGAAAGATGTTGGATCGATGGTAGTAATGAATCATCCTCTATTTTTGTTATGTTACTTAGCTTCGATAAAACTATTTCCAATCCTCCAAGAGAATTCTCTCTTGATGAAACATTTTTTAACTGTATTACATCACCGATATTAAGCGAACTTTCGACAATTTCTGTCTGTTTGTCCCATAAAGGAATTTTGGCGCCGCCTGTTCCATCACTAACCATTAAATTGCAAACTTTTCCTATAGTTCCATCTTTCTTTTTAAACTCTCTTGTTGGTGTGATTGAGTTGATTCTCACTTTTAAATTCAAGTTTCTCATTTCAGGTTTTACATCTTTCAAGCTATAGGTTCTCTCTTTTATTTTCAAGAGATCTATACCCAAATCTCTTGCTACAAGATGCGCAGCTCCTTCCAAAGAAACAAGACCTGATAGTTCATCTTGCTTGGAATGGATTCTATTCATTATTTCGGTTTTGCTCAAACCTGACTTGGCTTCTATCTCATTTAGCATTTCCTCTAATGTTAACATGTTTAGAATATGTACGCAAAAAGTGAAATATTTGTTATTTATGACGTAATCTTCTTTCTTGCCATTCTTATGTCAGACTCTATTATGGTTTTTCTTCCAGCATGGTTAGCTAAAACTGCTGCTTCTGCGGCTAATCTCTTAGCATAATCTGCCATCCTGCTAGCAAACTCTTTCATTGCGCTTTTTGAAACTCTTTTAGCTCCCGCCTTTCTCAATATCCTTTCAAATGGAGTTAAAGGCAATTTTTCCTTTTCTTTGACCATTTTAATCTAATAGAAATTAGTAAAAGGAATATTTTAAACATATCTTTTATTCAGCGTTTATTTTTTCCAAAATTGAATTATACAAATCTATATTTTCATTAATTTCGACCGTCAGTTTTTTTGGATCTCCTACAAAGAATTGTCTTGTCATTCCTTTTGTTTTTTCCAGAATCATAAAACCTTCAGGTGTGGTAAGTTCATACTTCTTAGAATTTGGATTTTCTTGCACAACCAATTTTGCTTTTGGTGTTGTTAATACGCTAGTTGAATTGGCTAACTCAATCTCAACACGCAATTTCATGTCTGGTGCGGTATATTCTATCACTTCTTTTCCACTTTTTATTTCTTTTTTGATATTGCTTGAAAAGTTTTTCTTATTTTTAATAAAATTCTCCGCGTTCAAATAAAAGTTTCTAAAAAAAGGTAAAATATCATCAAGTGATAATCTTCTTTCTTTAACTTGGAAATATGTGTATTTGGGTCCAATTGTAAAACCATCTGAAGTTAAAACTGCTTGAACAGAATAATATCCGATTTCACTTGTGTTTAACCAATCCACTTTAATTTCATTCAAACCTTTTTTAATCAAAACTTCTTTTTTGATAACAAATTCGCTTGATTCTGTGCTTATTAGCAAACTCAAAACTGCATTAGCATCATTTGCTAAGTTGCTGTAAACATCGAGTGAAATTGTCGCTGGTTGATTTTTCACAGTATCAGTAGCGTTTATTTTTGTTATTTCTAAAAGCGATGAGTAGATTAATTCTACATTTATGCTCTCATAAACTAAAGCAGAATTGTTTGAATAGTATGTTACAGGAATAAATATAAAATCAAAGTTGCTTCTATTGTCTAGCAAATCGAAAGCATAGCTCCAATAAAAATTTTCTGGAAACTGTCCTGTGAAATTAACTGGATCAAAATAATTAGGATCTGGTATAGAAATGGGTACTTTTAAATCATCAAACATCTTTTCATTTCCAACATCAACAGAGATAGATTTGACTTTAGAACTTGTTGGTAAAATTATGCTATTTTTAAATACAGGCAATATTGGTTTGCCATTTTCAAAAACAAAAGAATATGGGTTGTGAAAATATATGGATCTATTATCTTTATTCACCACAATAGAATATTCTGAGTTTATTTCAAAATTTTGAATAAAGTTTCCATTAGCAATTTTTACATCTGATGACTGTCTTAATTCCAATGAAGGATCAAAAATAACTGAAGGGTCTCCTATCAAATTTCTAGTATAATATTCTTTTTTGTATGGTTTCGGGCTTGGCGGGAAAGAACTGTTTTCAATTGACTCGTAGAATTCAAAGATATCATTTTTAGCTTCCTTCAATCCAACACCAACAGGTCCGTTGAACTTGGTGAAAATTTTATGTCCCACATGACTTGATTGTATCATATAAACATTGCCTGTAGAACCAATTGTCGCAATAGATCCTACATTTGATATTTCATCAAAGGAATTCAAACCTTTCGTGTAATGAATGTAATATAAAGATGGGTTAAACGGAAATGTCTCAATTTTTATAGGAATTATATTTTCAGTTGAATTTGGTTGAAACCAATGCGTACTATTGCCGTTGCCCAAATAAATAATTACAGATTTGTCTGGAATTTCTTTTTTAAGATTTTCTTCATTATATTCTGGCAAATGTTTTACTGTGAATGGATTTCCCTTAACAAAATTTTTCCATGCGTTATTCCAATCAAACTCCATCAAAGCATAAACTATTTCATAACCTGTTTCTAATAGCAATCTTATTTGCTCTATCGCTGAAATTATAATAGATAAAAAATCATCATATGAATTGCTGCCTTTTGTAAAATCTTTCATCACATCTATAAACTCTTTCACTACGCTGCTATTTATTTCGTCATAAGAAGACCTTTTTTCCACCATTCTCGTAACTTTGAAACCCCTTAAAACTAACGCTGCACTTATTTTTGTTCCATCTATCATTGTCGCTCCTCCAGTCATTAAATCCATAAATCTGCTGTTTGTGCTGTAAGACGCAACTATTAATGCTTCTTTGTTTGTTGGAACTTGTGCTTCTAATTGATAAGATATGTAGTCAAGTGAACCTTCCAATCTTCCAACAGATATGTCGAGATAATTGTCATCATTCAAATCTCCATATGGTGTATCTGTCTCTAGCCATTCTCCGTCATAATCATTTCTTACATCATCTATCGGGTCTTCTACTAAGAAGTATGGAACATCAATTAAGGTCACAAAAACTTGGTTAAAGAAAAGGAATGGATCTACTACATATAAGTTGGATCCTTTCAATTTTTGCTTTAGTAATGTTTTTGATTGCTGAGCGTTTTGAGTGCTCTGAATTACAAAAGCATGTTTCTTGAAAGCTAAATTAACTGCGAACATAGATCTGTCAGAGTTTGGATTGACGAGAACTATATAATTAGTCGGTTTCTTGAAATGAGTTGAAAGATAAAAATCGACATCTGATGTTGAATTGAAAAGGTAAATTTTTTGGGGATTAAGAAGAGATAAAGTCTGTTGGGATATGTTAAATAAAATCGGTTTTTCTAACATCGAGGATGCTATGGCTGTCTCTTTGTTTTTTGGCACAACTATCTCTTGATTTTTAAAGAAAAGCAAAGCTAATGTATCCAAATCATCTAAATAGTAGCTATTATCAAGAGATAGATCAGTTGATAAAATAAAAATTTGATTTGGTCTTTGCTCGTTTATTATATAATCTATGAAACGTGTTGTTTGATTGTAAACTTGAACTTTTCTGCTTGTGGAAGTAGATGATATATAATTTTTCCAATCTTCATTTGTGATTATTAAAATGTTGTCTTTTATTTTTTCTAATAGGAATGTTTCTGTTTCATTAAAGCCTGATGAATTGAATTGATTGATTGAAATTGAAATTTTGTGCTTTCCCAAATTTCTAGAATCCATTTTAAATTTTATTTGATAAGAACCATTATTGTAATTTTTAAAATCAACTATTTGTGTTTTTGACTTTACATCTGTTATGTTGAAATTCGACAAAGTGAGATTTGTTATGGGTTGGTTGTCGTGAAATACTTGAATGTTCAAATTTTCTGTATTGTTTACAAATGTTTCTGGTGAAATTTGTGGATATATTTTCAGTTTATTGAAAGTTTCCTCTTCTCCTAATATTACTTCAGGCCAAGGTTCCATATATAGCATTACCGTTGGATCGTCATACCAAGATGTTCTTGTTGGATCGGCTATGTTAGAATATCTGCAAAAACCTATGCTACCCGAATTAAATGTTGAATCATTGACATCGAAGATTAAAGAGTTGTTTATGAAAACTTTTATATTAGGATATGAACGAATTACTTTGAATTCGTACCATTTGTTGAGTTGGGGGATGAAAGAATTTGGTGGTGTTCCTGCTATTTTATTTTCAATTCCGTTAGTAACATTTCTCAATTCTAATGACCATCCGCCTATACCTATTTGATAAAACCAAACTAACCTATAATCATTAATAGAGTTATTGATATCAAAACATAAAGCAAAAGACCATACATCATCTTGCTTTCCTATCATACCATAGGCTATATATGTAAAATTTTCAATATTTACTTTTGTATTGTTTATTGTTTTCCAACGAATAATTAAGCCGTTTTCAAAAAGAGATTTTTGTCCACTAAACGCTCTACTATTGTCTATGGTCCAATTGCCACCATCAGAATACCACCTATCAAATGGGGAACTTTGCCCTAAATTATAGCCTTCAAAATCATCATAAAAATAATAAACATTTGATTTGTTCATTTCAACATAATCAGCATTTCTGTTTCCGTAATAAATATAATATGAATCATCATATTTCTCAATATTATCATTTAACTTGAATTGAATTTCGGTATTGTTGTTATTGCAATTCAAAATTAATCTATCTATTATTGAATTATTTTCAATTATTCTAATATCAGAACAGTCTTGTTTCATTTTACCCTCACTGATTAATTTTTTTGTATTCAATGTGTAATTGATTGTAAAATCTTTTGGTATATCATAATTTGCCTTATTATTTATGATTATTTTTTGTCTATATTGCCAATTAGAGTCCCACCAAGCATAAGTATATGTAAAATTCAATAAAATATATATTAATATAAAATAGAAAAATATTTTCTTCATCATATAAAATATGATGTAAATATATTTATTAATTTTATTATTTTAGCTTTGTAGAAACCCTATAAAAAATATAGAAATACAGTAGATTTACTATTCAGTAAAAGAAATACAAAATTTTTAGTAAAATATTAAACCCTATTATTAACAGATTTCCGATAATTTACCAACATTTATTCTCTTATTTACTGCCGTGCGACGAATTAATTGTTGAATTAAAACCAATAAAATAAATATTTGCAAACTATTTCTTAATTGATGAGATGAAAATAGCTTTTCTCTTTGACATATTCAATGAACGAGGTGGCGCTGAAAGAAATGCAATAATAATGGCAAAAAATATTGATTTAGATATATATACAACATTTGTAGATTGGAATAAAGTAGATGAAGAATTAAGGGAATTTGATATAAAAGAACTTGGACTCACATTTAAAAATCACAAACTATTAACATACAGTGAAATTGCATATAGATTCTCTAAATTAAAGTTAAAGGGTTATGACTTTTACATATTTTCAAGACTTTATTGCATATCTGGAGCAAAAAATCACCATCCAAATATGTGGCTATGTCACAGCCCAATAAGAGCTGTTTATGACTTGCACGATAGCATATACAATAGATTATCATTGTGGCAAAAACCAATTTTCAAAACTTGGTGTTGGATCTACAAGAAATACGACAAAGAATGGGTTAGAAATTTCGATAAAATAATTTCAAATTCAAACAATACTGCTGCTAGGCTCAAATCATTTTATGGTTTAGAATCTAAAGTTATTCACCATCCAATCGAAACAGAGAGATTCAAGTGCAAAAATTTTGAAGATTTTTATTTCGCTCCATCAAGACTGGTAAAAGAAAAAAGAATTGATTTGATAATAGAAGCTTTCAAAGAAATGCCGGATAAAAAATTAATAATTACTGGCGATGGTCCAGAAAGAAAATCACTAGAGAATTTAGCTAGAGGTTGTAAAAATATAAAATTGCTTGGTAGCGTGGATTATGAAAAAGTGATAGAACTCTATTCTAGATGTACTGCCACTATTTATATGCCAATCAATGAAGACTATGGTTTAGTGCCAATAGAATCTATGGCTTCTGGAAAACCCTGCATAGCAGCAAATGAAGGTGGACCAAAAGAAACTATAATTCATGGAAAAACAGGCTTTTTGATAAAAGCAGATAAAGAAGAGATAAAAAAGTGGGTTAACTATTTAACGCCTGAAGTTGCTAGAAAAATGAAAAATGACTGTTTGAAAAGAGCTAAAGAATTTAATGTCAATATATTTATTCAAAATATAAAAAAAACAATAAATGAGGTTATAAAAAATGAAAATATTAGATATAGGTTGTAGTACGATAGATAGAAAATACAAAGGCAGTAATCCTAAAGACAAAGTTATAGGCTTAGATAAATTTCATGTCGATGGTGCTGATGTGATTGCTGATTTAGAATATTCTCTACCATTCAGAGATAATTCTTTTGATATGGTTGTTGCCAAACATGTTTTGGAACACATTGTTAATTTTTTCTCTGTAATGGAAGAAATATTTAGAGTTTTAAAACCAAATGGCATACTGAAAGTTTGGGTACCACACTTTTCTTCCGCACTTGCATATGCAAACCCTGATCATAAAAGATATTTTACTGCGGGTACTTTTCTTTATTTTGATCCAGATTTTAAAGAAAATTATTACTCAAATGCAAGATATAAAGCATTGAAAATAAAATTGAATTTTGTTGGTTCCGGTATTTTTAAATTTTTGAACTATATAGTTAATCCAATAATAAACTTGAGGTTGCCTTTTTTTGAAAAATTTATTAGTCCATTAATTAGTGTTGATGAAATATATTTTGAATTGAAGGTTATAAAAGAATAGTCAAATAGGAAAATGCGAATAACCATCAGCCAAAGATTAGCGAGATCTTAGTTCTAGCAAATACTATTCAGCTAAGATAAAAATCTCGTTTTAGAAAAAACTATACAAAAAATGGCATAGCTATAGATGTTACTACTCGAACTATTCAAGTCGGCAAAAGCAGTAAATCACCTGGACATGACAATAAAGATTTAACATTTTTGTTGAAAGAGGGGCTTATGAACAATTGAAAATAAATTATGTATGTTTAATTCTTACACAATATCGATTTTTATTGAAATTATTGAGATTTAATTAAATTCATACAAATTTTATTAAGATTGTGTGTAATTTCAATAAATAAAATTATTTTATTAAAAAAATTATTTAGTAGATTTTTTTTGGAAAGAATTAGAATTTTTATTTAAAAAACCAAATACACCTGGACAGCCAATACATTCTTTTGGAATTTGACCTTTTATTAATTTTTTTCTAAATTCAATATAATCTTCACCGTTCCAAATTTTATCGAAATCTTCTTTTATCAAATTGCCCATTATTTTTTTTATTATAACACAACAGGGTGTAACTGTACCGTCATAATTTACATATATTCTTGTCCAAGGAGAGTCACATTTACCACCACAAAAAGGGTTTACATGTATTTTTAAGCCCAGCATCTTTGCTCTTTCTAAGGATTTCTCCAAGTAATCTTTTAGTTTAGTTTCGTTTGGATATATCTTTTGTTCCGTATTAAATTCAATAGGAAAGTCACCTTGAACTAACATAAAGCCAATAAAAATTTCATCAATATTCATTTCTCCGCATAGATTGACTAAATCAGGTAATTCATGATAATTTCTTTTTGTAACTATAGAATTTATATGAATTTTCAAATTTGAATTCCTCCTCTTTCTTAATTCTGACAAATTTTTTATATTTCTTATTACACTTTCAAAATTAGAACCTGTTCTATAAAACTCGTAACTTTCTTTTGTTGCGCCATCTAAAGAGAATGTTATACTATCTAAACCTGAATTTACTATTTTTTCTGCAACAGAATTCGTAATCAAAGTACCATTAGTTGTCGTTTCAACTATGTAACCTTTTTTAGAAGAATATTTTATCATTTTAACTAAATCTTTGTTTAAGAGGGGCTCTCCAAAACCTTGGAGCATCAAACCAATAATAAATGGGAGTTTGTTTAATATAATTTTAAAATCTTCATATGAAAGGAAACCTCTTTTCAAAAACGGATCCGTACTCTGGACGCACATTTTACATTTTAAATTACAATAATTTGTTGGTTCTATCTGAGCCCAAAATGGATGAGCATAAGATTTTTTTCTAAATTTAAAAAACTGACCGATATAAAAATTTGACAAAACAAAAGGAACTCTATATTTTACCTTCATTAACTTTTTCAATCTTTCAACTGTAGGTTTCATAGATGTTTTTTGTGAAAATAAAAATTTAATTGTTATATTTTAAAGAAACAAGCTGTTAAAAAATTCAAATGTTTTTTTTGCTATAACTTCATTAGAATATTTTTCTTTCACCACCAATCTTCCAGCTTTACCAAATTTAACTCTTAAAGATTTTTTGTTAGCTAGTTTTAATATAGCTTCATATAATGCTTTTGAGTTTTTGGGTTCCACTACAAAACCTGTTTTATTATTTTCAACTATCTCAGGCATAGCACCAACATTAGTCACAACAACTGGTTTTTCTGTGCACATGGCCTCAACAATAGAAAAACCAAACTGCTCTTTCCAAAAGTGTGTAGGTATACTAGGATATACGAAAATATCAGCAGAAGCATGAACATAAGGCATTTCACTATATTTAACTCTATTTATAAAAGTAACATATTTTTCAAGCTTATTAGCTTTTACATATTTTATTAAATCTAACTTCATGCTTCCATCGCCGCAAATTAAAAAATGTACATCTTTATTTTTCTTTATCACATCAGGTATGCTATTAATTAGAAAACTCAAACCTTTCTCATAAGCGACATTTCCGGCAAAAAGCACTACTATTTTATTCATTAAATTAAATTTTTCTTTATATTTGGGACAAACTTTAGGATTAAACAAATCTGTATCTACACCCGTTTGAGGTAATACTTCTATTTTTTTATTAAATCCTCGGTTTCTCATTATATTTGCTGCTTCTTTATTTCCAGCTATTATTCCATCGCTATATTTAAGACTTGATGCAAACAATTTTTCATATGAATATTTGGAAAGAATTTTCCTCAGTCCAAAAAATTTATGATCTATATTTTCCCATGTAAAAAATACATGTTTCATTCCATATTTTTTTGAAAAAAAAGCATCAGTCGCAGTAATCAAACCAAAAGGTTCCATCATCGTATACAATATATCTGTGTTGTTATTGATTTTCTTAATAATTGAAGTTGCTTTTGGCATATAACTAGTTAAAATGCCACCTACAAAAGGTATCTTTGTATAAGGAAAAAATAAACCTCCATCAATAACATTAACATTGTTTTTTATTAATTTTATAACCAATTTAGGATTTTGTTTTATCGGAACTACGATTTTAATATCCGCATATTTAGTCATTTCTTCAAAAACTCTACAATTTCTTTCATCAAGAATAAAATGTCCGGCACCACAAATATTCATATAATAATTTAAAAATTATAAATTTAAATGGATGAAAAATAAAAAAATTGCGATTGTTTCCAGTGGTCTGGGTCATATAAATAGAGGCGTAGAAAACTGGACAAAAGAAACTGCTTACTTATTAAAAGATAAAATTAATATAAAATTATTCAAAGGTGGGGGAAAAAAAGAATCGGAAATAGAAGAGATTGTTCCAAATATAAGTAGAAATTCTATTATTTTAGGTGGAATAAAAAGTCCGATACCTTGGATCTATAGATATTATGTGGAACAAATAACATTTGCATTAATGTTATTTTTTAAAGTGAAAGATTATGATATCATTCAATCAGCTGATCCTTTAATTCTTCAAACATTACAGTTACTTAAAAAATGGCTTACTAAAAAACCAAAGATACTTTATACAAATCAAAGCAGCTCTTCTGTAGAAATATGCAAAAATTTTGAATATGTTCAAGTTTTAGCGCCATATTATTTAAAATTAGGTATAAAAGAAGGGTTTAATGTAAAAAAATGGTTTGTCATACCAAATTTTGTGGATACAAAATATTTTTGTCCGAAAAAAAACAATAATCTTAGGAAGAAATTAAATATACCGATAGATGCATTTGTAATACTGTCTGTTGGTCCTTTAGGATTTAAGGGACATAAAAGAATGGAATGGTTAATAAAAGAAATGAAAATAGCTAAAAATTATGTAAAAAATTTATACCTCATTATTATTGGCGATGTAGATAAGGATACAGAAGATTTCATAAATTTTGGCAAAAAAATGCTAAACAAAAACATAATTTTTATTAAAAATGTACCACATGATAAAATATCTGAATATTATAATATAGCTGATGTGTTTGTTCTATGCTCTTTGTCTGAACCTTTTGGAATTGTTTTCTTAGAAGCAATGTCTTGCGAAAAACCTGTTATAGGTCATAAATTTCCAGTAACTGAATGGATAATAGGCAACGGTGGTATAACTTTGGATATGATAAAAGAAGGTGAACTTGCAGATTGTATTAAAAAATTTTATTGTACTAATAGAACATTTTTTGGGAAAAAAGGTAGAGAACGTGTAAAAAAATTATTTGCAAAGGAAGTTGTAGCGCCAAAATTTATTAAAATGTATGATTCGATAATCAATTCTTCTTCAGTTTAATAATAAAGTGTTAGTGTATAAATTGGAAGAAAATTCCTTATGTCTTCTACAAACTAAAATGATATTTTCCACTATTTTAGTTAGCAAGTGACCTGATCATAATTGTTTTTCACAAACATATTTTTTTGTTACTTTTACTCTCAATTTACTAACTATATTCCTAAAGTAATTTGGTAAGTTGGTAAGTAATTCATCTCTAAATAAACATACAAATTTCTTACTAATATATTAATTTTTATTGAAACATAATTATTGTTGATGAAGAGTTTTTTAATAAAATTATTCAGAGAGAAGTATCTTATTCTACAATGCGATCCACTTGTTTTTGATCGTTGGAAGTTTATTAAAAAACATTTGCCTAAAGGTAATATCAGAGTACTCGATATCGGTTGCAGTTCTGGTTATTTATCACTTTTTGTATCTAAATTTGTAAAACAGTTATATGGGATCGATATAAATAAAAAAAATATTGATTTGGCTCGTGATAATGCAAAGATTTTGAAAATAAGTAATGCTATTTTTTTAAAATAGATGTTAGGGAATTGGAAAAATTTTTATATAAACTTGAAAAGTTTGATGTTATAATTATGCTTGAAGTTATTGAGCATATAAAAAATGATGTTAAACTAATAGAAAACATATCTAAACTTTTAAAAAATAATGGCGTAATCCTTTTGACAACACCATATAAGAACTATAAACATATGTTAGGAGATTTTATATCAGAAAAAGAAGATGGTAGTCACGTGAGGTGGGGTTATACACATAAAGAAATAGAAAGAATATTTAATAAAAACGGTTTTATTGTATTGTCTAAAGAATATGTTAGTGGTTTTATATCTCAGCAGATCTCAAATTTTATGAGATTATTAAGTGTTTTAGTTGGTGTGAAAGGTAGTTGGTTTATAACCTTTCCTTTAAGAACTTTACAGATTTTTGACGATCTATTCACAAAAATTATTGGTTATCCATACGCATGTATTGGTATTGTAGGTGCTAAAAAGGCATCAAACTGATAGTATTTATTTGTAGAGAAAAAAAGTTCTGTATTAATTAATCTATGTTGTAATTTTTTAATCTGAACGCCAATTCTATATTTTGCTTTTCTGATATCACAATTTTAATGTCTATCTGTTTCAACACTTTTTCAAAAACCTTTATAAATAGCATATAATCCAATTGCACAAACATGCATGCTAAGATTTTAAATATCAACAAAAAAGGTGTTATTGGTTTCTAATGATTTAGGATGTAAAAGAATGAATTTGATAATTGAAGAAATTAGTTTATAGAAAAAACTGACAATATTTTTGATATTAACAGACTATATAGAAAAAGATACTGAAGAATTAAAAATATGGGAAAAAATTGTTAGGGAAATATAATTTTCGTAAATAATTTACCTCATGAAAAAATACCAGAATATTATACAATATCATTTATTTTGTTATGACTTGAATTTTTGGTATTGTGTTTTTAGAATCTATGGCTCGTGATAAATCTGTTATTAAATATAATTTTAAGCAACTAAATGGTAATATAAGAGATGGAATATTTATAGATATGATAAAGAAAGAAGTCGCTATATGGTAAAAAATGTTAATTAATAAAAAAATATTATACAAATAGAAGAAAATAAATCAAAAGAATTTTAAAATTGTTAAAAAGAAATGTTATTAAAAAATTATCGATATACATAGATCTGTTGTAAGACTTAAATTTTTAGAATAGATTTTGATAGTTTTTCAATTATTTTCCACTCATATCCGTAAGCGAAGAATTTTCTTTTCCACCTGAATTTTGCATCCTGAGATAATATTTTATAGGCTATTCTTTTCCATAATTTTTTTTGAGCAACTAATTCCTCTCTATTTTGAGCGGAAAAAAGAAAGTTAATTAAGTAGACTAACGTATTTATTAACTCTTTTTGTTTTTTGTTACACCAAACAAGATGTTTTGTGGACTGGAAGAACGAAAATCTTGCCCATTCTTCTAATGAAGAAGGACTTTTTAATCCAAATTTAATAGCTTTATCAAATAGTTCTGTAGATGGTAACGGAATAAATGAAAATATCTCAAACATTGCATCAGGATATATTTTCTTAATTTTATCGATTAGCTCTATTGTTTTATTAAAGTCTTCTGTTGTCTCAGTCGGAAACCCGAGAATGAAATTAAAAAGTGTATTCACTTTCATTTTTTTACATTTTTTCGCTGTTTCTAAAACATCTTTTATTGTTATATCTTTTTTAATCAATTTTAGTATTCTTGAAGAACCTGATTCGACACCAAAGTTTATATATGTACAACCTGATTCAATTAATTTATCTAAAAACGATTTATCATATCTTGCAAAGTAATTACATCTTGATAGTGCACCCCATTTTATATCCAACTTTTTTTCTATGATTAAATCGCAAATATCTTCAACTCTTTTTTTGTTAACAAAAAAATTATCATCTTGAAAAAGTATACCATTTATGTTAAATTTCTTAACAAAAAATTCTATCTCTTTCACAACTCTTTCAGCCGGATATGGCAAATAAATTCTATTATAAAATTTTGAAATTGCACAAAAACCACAGCGATGTGGACAACTTCTGCTTGATGAATAAGGTAAAATTCGAGAATTTATTAAGGGGAAATTTATTATATATTTTTCTATATTTACACCAAAATAATCTAGCATAGGAAATTTATTTATATCAGTAAGTGGTCTTGACGGGTTTGATATTATTTTTCCCTTTTCTTTATATGTAAGTCCTTGAATATTATTAAGGGGTAATTTGTTTTTAAGTGCATTTACTAATTCTACTATTGTTTCTTCGCCTTGACCTCTGACCAACATATCAACTAGTTCGTGTCTTATTGTTTCTTCAGGAAGTAAAGTTGGATGAAAACCTCCCCAAACAATTGGAATTTCTGGTTTATTTTCTTTTACTATTTTTGCTATAGATAAAGCATCAGCTATTTGGGGGCCTGTTAAACACGTAATTCCAACACAGATTGTATCGTCTAATGAATTTATTATTTTTTTCTGCGGATTCTTTTCTAACACTCCATCTATGATTTCAACTGTAAAACCATTCTTTTTCAAACAACTTGATAATGCCATTAATCCAAGAGGTGGCATAGACTTTTCAGATTTAATTTTTAAAGCTGCTGGGTTATATAATACTACATTCGCCATTTTCATACCTATTTCTTCAGTTTAACTATAAAATCATATGTTAAGGTATAAATTGGAAGAAAGTCCACCATCAAATCAATTATACAAATAATAAAATAAATAAAAGGATGGTCATCATACCATTTCCCACCATAAACTATTGTTCCACGCTTGATTTTTTCTATTTTTAAACCCGCGCTCTTTATCGCGGATTTTAGTTCTTTAAAATTCATAACAGAGATGTGACCATCTAAAGGTTTTTCGGGATCATATTTTATAGCTAACTTACCGTGTCTATCAAAATGCCATGCAACCTTTTTGTCTATATCTTTAATTATAAATTTTGGTGTTATTTTTTTCAAAAGATTTTCTCTATTGGGTGTTGTAATTATAATTGAACCGCCGTCTTTTAACAAATTTTTCATATTTTTTAAAGCTTTTACAGGATTTCTCAAATGTTCCAATGTCTCAGAACATATTATTATATCATATTTGTTCTTCAGTTTAAGATTTTCCGCATCTTCAACAAAAAACTTACAATTATAATCCCCTCTCATTTTGGCTAATTTATTGGCTAATTTAACTGCTGTAGGCGATATATCGATACCGTGAAATTCAAACATAGATTTGTCTACTTCCATATTTAACATAAAAATATCAGTACCATAACCAGAACCTACATCTAAAACTTTTAATTTTCCTTTTTTCTTTTTCACCTCTTCAAGAAATAATTTTTTTATTAATATTTGGGTTTTAAAATTACCGTAGACTTCAGATGGAGAAAGCCAATAAGATTTTGATTCCAAAAGTTCTGATCTATATCCTTTTTCATAAATATTCATTTTTTCACAAAAAATAATTATAATCTATTTAATTTATATTATTTCATGAATAAAAAAGTGACAATAATAATACCTGTTTATAACGAAGAAAAGGATATAAAAGATGTCTTAGATTCTATAATGAAGCAAACTTATCCAAAAAAAATGTTAGAAACAATTGTTATCGATGACAAATCAACAGATAGAACACCTAAAATAGTTTCTCAATATTCTGTAAAAATGATTAAAGGTAAACATAAAGGCGTGGGTGCAGCAAGAAATTTAGGGATAAAAAATGCTTCAGGTGAGATAATACTTTTTGTTGATGCGGACCAAATATTAGATAAAAATTATGTAAAAGAAATAGTTAAACCTTTTAAAGATGAAAAAATTGGTGGCGTCACAGGTATGGAATATTTGTGGAATAAAAAAAGTTTAATTGCAAAACTTAAAAAAAAGACTAGGTTATGAAACAACTGACTTATTGCCATTAGGTGCTGTAAGAAAAAATGTAATAAAAGATGTTGGGTTTATAAATTCTAGTTTTGGTATGTATGATGACTGGGAATTTGCTAAAAGAGTTGCAAAAAAATATAAAATTGTCAGAATAAAATCGGCAAAGTTTTATCACAAAGAGCCAGATAAACTTCAAAAAATATACAGACAATGTAAGTGGACTGCAAAATCAACCGTTTTTTTGTTCATAAAAAAAGAATATTTCAAATTTCTAAGAAATTGTGTTTTTATTTTTTTAAATGCTTTTTTACCTGTATACATATTGTTTTTGTTTCTGCCGCTATTCTTTAAAATTGTTGGAGTTATTGGGCTGCTCTCGTTTTCTATCTTAGAATTATACAGAAGTTTAAAAATGTACAAAATAACAAAATGGTGGGTGTCTTTCATCACTCCGATATATGATTCATTTTATATGTTATTAGTTGTCTTAGGTTTTTTAGAAGTAATAATTAAAAATGAACTGAATTTTGGAGTTTAAATTTATTCTATTATTTTTCAATTAAAAAGTTTTCAATTATTAATGCATCCATACCTGTGCCAAAGAACATTTTTACAGCTTGACCTGGGTTTTCAACTATCGGCTGACCCTTATCGTTAAATGAAGTATTCAACACAACAGGAACTCCAGTTAACTTTTCAAATTCTGATATTAATTTATAGTATCTTGGGTTTACTTCTTTTGTGACTGTTTGAGGTCTAATAGAACCATCGACATGA